>Ga0268264_10001028_pt1 | contig 28034 bp, 46 predicted proteins | sample KBSSwiS32_FD_190357 | JGI IMG/M metagenome (GOLD analysis project Ga0268264, IMG submission 190357) | Switchgrass rhizosphere microbial communities from Kellogg Biological Station, Michigan, USA - KBS Switchgrass S3-2 (SPAdes) (version 2) | ecosystem: Host-associated > Plants > Roots >...
TGCGCTGTGCGAGTAACACTTGCCGAAGAACCACTTATAGATGGACCAGAGCGTCATCGGCGCTAAAGCAAGTCCAAGGCCCCAGACAATCCACCTGACCCACGAAGGTGTGTCCAGTGGTCCAAACACAACGAAAATGGCTAGGCCGATGGCCACTGTGGGGACCAGGAATGCCAGCGGTGCAAGAACTGCGCTGCCAACAACGCATACGATCTTGGGTTTACTCATTTACCAACGTCTCCATTTGTGTTTCCCCTTGCAGATACAACCTGGAAGGTAGTTCGATCCAGCCGATACCCATGCGGAATCCTGAAGGCCATATCGAAAGCTAGATGCTCAGGCCATCCAAGGTTGAGGCGGTAGCGGCCCTTCTCACATGTTCTGCAGACGCGGCGAATGCCCATCTTGGGAGGCTGCTGCCGCCGCAGTGCGAGATTGTCACCAGATAACGGATGCCCGCGCTCGCAGAAGTCTTTCTGTGCTTCGTGATGCCGATTCTTGCTGCGCGAATCGCGAATGTTATCGCCCATCGTCCCGATGAACAAATGCTCCGGATTGATGCATAAGGGCACGTCGCAACGATGGCAAGCGCATTGTTGCGACGTCAGAGGGCCGTGAATCGCGATTAACATCGCGCGGTGAGTACCTACGGTTCTGGAGCGGCCCTTCACTGGGTCGTAGTCGATCCCGATGTAACCGTAACGGTTCTGTGGCCATGGACGCTTATCCCAATACGGTCCTGTCCAGAGCCAGCAACCGGTCGCCTCGTCGATCCGGATTCGGGCAACGAGTCTGTCATACAGCTTTTGGTCTTTGATCATACTGTTGGAGATGAGTCGGATGTAGGAGTGCGTCTATCGTTCCACGTCATAGCCGCATTGAACATGGATTCGCACAAAGGCCCTTGCGATTGACACGATTCACATTCAACGAAGAGTCCCTCATCTGGCGGTCGAGCCTCTTCAATGGATAGCAGTTCGTCTTCACCACAAAATGGGCATGATAGAAGAGACACTTTGTCACCATGGATTTCAACAAACATTGATGTGAAACTCCCGGCAGGCCCAGCACCACCAGCGTTGGCGCTCGCCGTTCTTCCAGAACTCGACGATCTCGCGCCATCGATGCGGCGGCGGGTAGGGCGGCGGGAAGTTGAGCCGCAGCCAGCAGGCGAATGCGAATCCTTCACCCATGTTGACCGCCGTCGTGCTGTTGAGCGAGTCGCAATGCTGCCTGTAGCCGTTTGATCTTGCGAGCCATGCGATTCATACCCTTGGATTGCTGGCGCAGGGACTGCCATGCATGAAAGAGTTTCGCCTCGCAGGCGTTGGCCTTGTTGATGGCGCGCTCCTGAATCCGAACGCAGTTCTCGGATAGCGCCTTGCAGTTGGGGCACTGATCAACCATCGGACTTGCCCGACGAGCGCCGCTTCCATGACGTGCCGGCGATATTGAACTTGTACTCAATGTCTTCGCGGGCAAGGATCTCGCCGAGGCGGTCATTCTCGGCACGGCAAGTCTGGATCGTCCTATGATTCTCGCGAATGCGTTCCAGCGCCGTTTCGATGTCCGTGTCGGTCATACTTCCTCGCTCTCAGTGCGACGTTTGCTATAACGTTGGAGCTGGTCCCATGCCCAAAAATATCTCCTCTTGGGATCGGCCCACGGGTGGGCGAGGCGATTCCAGCAGGCATATGCAAAACCTTCACCCATGACTTTCTCCCCCGTTCAACGCTTGACGAAACCGCGATCACGCTCAAACTCTTCGCGTGATTCGCCCTGTTGCTCGTCGGCTTTCTGAGCGGCTCCATAGCGCCGATTGAGGGTCCGCAGTGCATCGATGGCATACCCGAATACGTCACGTTCGCTTTCAAGTTGCGCGCGGCTGCCAAGGATTGATTCGTGAGTACTGTTGAGTGAGTTGATACGACCGTCGCGAAATGTCTCCAGTAGCCCGATAGCGAGCGCCACACGGCACGGGTCTGTTGCGACAGGGTCCGTCTCGTCCGAGAGTCGCTTGAGCAGGTTCATCCGTTCATTGACCAATGAGACGATCAGCCGGCGCACAATAGCCACGAAATTGCGCTCACTGCCGCCATAGCAGTCCGACTCAAGGTCCCCGATGCGCTTGAAGATCGCTGGCAGGTTGAACTTCTCGCCGTCGATCTCCGTCAGATCGTTGCTCGTATTTGAGGTCCGTGCGATGCTTTCGTCGGTCATGACCTTTCCTTCCGGAACAGCAGTATCAGAGCAATCGCATAAGCGAGGAGGCCAGTGCCACCCACAATCCATTTGAGTAAGTCGCTCATACGAAGGCCCCATCACGCAGGGCCGCGAAGTTGCATTCGAGTTCGTCTGCTCCTTCCTCAGTCTGTAACATGTCGATAGGCCTCCGGTCACCAAACCTCTTTTGAGGCGAAAAGAGAACGTCTGGCACCGCTTCGTCTTCGTACCATTCGGCTAGCGATGCGCAGAAATAAGCCACCCGTCGTAGGAACTGCTCATCTGCAGAGACTGTCTCAGGCTGGTTCATAGGTCGCCTCGAAGATGTCGTTTTTGCAGGGGTAGTACTCGCCCTTGACGCCCTTGATGATCCAGTCGCCCGCGTAGCCGCGCATTTCACCCTCCAACGTCGTTATGACGACACCACTGGTAGTGGCGTACCAGTCCTCGCAATCGGCCAACCACGCGAACAGTGGGTCCGAATCCTCTGGAGAGGCTGGTATTCGCATCGCCTCAATGACGACTGGCTTCTTCCGCCACTTGAGCTGATCTGTGGAAGTCCGTGCAACTGTTTCGTCAGTCATGACCGGCCCTCCGCCTTGGCGATCACCTTGCGGATGTCTTCGCACTCTCCACAAGGCTCAACTTCTTCGCGGATATCGGGACCGCCATCACCCCAGCCGCTGCCACCACTGCGAGTCACGATCCGACCAGTACCGCCACAGTCAGCGCACTCAGCGACATATTGCTTTGCAAGGGCCAACAGATCCGGGGCGGCGGCGATCAGGCGGCAGTCAGACTCCGGATTTTCTGTCGGGCAACCATCCGGGAACAGTGCGAGCTTCATGCTGCCACTGCTGACGGGTACGCCAACATGCCACTCATTGTACTTGTGCTTGTAGAATGACACCCACGGTCCCGGCGTGTGGGAACGATCCGGAAGGGTTTCAGTGGTGAGCGGCCCGCTGTTGGATGTAGTCATCCCTTCACCTGTGCGGTGACCTTGAGCGAGTTGATCAGCTGCTCCAAGTTGATCTTGACGGCCTTCTCGATGCCGCCAGCGATGGCCGAATTGGCCGTCTGCAGCGCCTGCTTCATCGCCGTCTCAATGTGATAGTGCAGGTGCTTCTCGATCAGGAAGGTAATGCGAGTGCTCTGCTTGCGCCAGTTGTAGCTGTCTTGGCTCTGGCTTTTCCCTTCGTAATTGACCTCTTCCTGGATATAGGCTTCCGCGCGCTGGATGAGGTACTCGATGAAGGTCACCGGGGAACCTTGCTTCTCGCCCCACTTGTTGGTGGTCTGCAGAACCAGATTCTCGATGTACGAGGTAACTCGCGGCAGAACATGCTTCTCGCCGATGGCATTGATGGTCTCGGTGACGTGCTTGCGCAGGCGCTCCTCAAGCTGCTTCTTGAATTGCGAATCGTCGTAGCACTCCTCGCCGTCTTCATCGAAAGACTTGCCGGCCAGAATCTGCTCAGCCAGGCGCTCGATCAGGCGCTCCTGCAAATCTTCCTTCGTGAACCCCAGCGATTCCAACGTAACTGCGTTCATATTATTTCCTAAGTATTTGATATACAGACCATCTTCTCGGCCAGACCTGTAACTGTCATGACTGCGGATCCACGAAGTTCATGAAGCGCCGCCAGCACCAGAAGAACACCACGATCACCGCAAGCCATGCGAGCAACCAGGTCATTCGCGGGGCCTCCACAGAATGATCATCACGACCAGTCCGCCGACCATCAGCAGGCACAGCAGCTTCAGGATCGATTCAACGGTCACGGCCCTTTCCTCGGCAGGCGTAATAGCGGCCGCCTGATGGGCTGGCGCCGATCGGGCAGGGCGAACGAGGGCCGAGGATCGCGTGTGCTGCGTTTGTGCTTTGGTGATGCAGGAGACCGCAGCGTTGTGCTGCTTTCGGCAGATCCTGTCGGCTCTAAGTCTTTGATTGCTCTAAAAGGAGTGGCGTTCGCAATGCGAAGGTCGAGGGTTCGATTCCCTTCCGCTCCACAGTAAATCACGCTGTTTTGCGCTTCTTTGGTGATTTGGCGGTGTGCGCCCATTGTGCGACCTTTTCTGCGGCTGACGCTGCATGAGAGGGCGCCAGGTGCGCGTAGCGAAGCACCGACCGGTAGTCTTTCCAGTCCCCCAGTACCATCAACTCCTGTAGCGTGACGCCATTCTGGACGGCCCAGGAGGCGCCCGTATGCCTCAGGGTGTGCCAGTTCGCCCCCTTGATGTGCGCCCGTTGTAGCGCGTCCTGAAAGGCTTTGGTGTTGCAGTCGTCGATGGGCTGACCATTCCACTGGAACACGTGTGCGCCTGTCGGATTCAGCTTGCGCAGTTCGCGCAGCACCTTCACCGACTCGGCCGATAGCGACAGCCCGAACGTGCGCGCGGCCTTCTGATGCGCTTTCGGTATCCACGCCCGGCGCTTCTCCAGGTCGATCCGGTCCCACGTCAGTTTGAGCATTGCTCGCATGCGAAGGAGTGTGAGCACGGCAAAACGTGCAGCCAGCGCCAGATGCGGCGGCAGTTCGTGGAGCAGGGCCTGGAACTCCTCCGGTGTGAGCCACCGCGGCTCCGTCCCGGCGGGGCGATACATCGGAATGGGTGGCACATGGTCTAAATACCTCCAATCCCTGGCTGCATGCAGCACAGAACTTACGGTCCCCATCAGCCGGTCCACGGTTGAGTGCTTCCAGCCTTCTGCCAGCCCGTCCTGACGGAGCTCCTCGAGCGTATCCGGCTCGGCGACATCCGAGAGTGCATGCTCGCCGATCCTCGGGGCCAGCCACGCGATCAATTCGCGATCGCGCTTGCGGGGCTTGGGTGAGTTTTTCAGCCACCGCTGCGTTGCCTCGTTCCACGAAACGGCACTACGGTCTTCGAGTCTCTCGCGGCGCCAGAGTCTTTCGCTGAGGACGCGCTCGAATTCTTCTGCCTTTGCGCGATCCTCTGTGCCCGTGCTGCGGCGAGTTTTGCGGCCAATCCGGACCCACCAGAAGGGGGAACCGGCGCGTCGGTAGAGAGGCATCGGTTGTTGATCCATTGTTGGAGGAGTTCTGCGGACACCACCCATGCGCGCCCGATCTTGGTGCCGGGTGCCTCGCCGGCCTTCATCATACGGCGTAGTGTTTCGGGATGGCACTTGGCGAAGGCCGCAGCTTCATTGATATCGAGTGTGTTCATGCCGTCCCTCGCGGAACCACCAGCAGCCCTTCATTCACCAGCTGGATCAGGGTCAGAAAACACAGCGTCAGGAACTGCTCGCTGTGGTCGTAGCGAGAATCCTTATTGCGTGAGAGCGTGTCCATCTCGAGGTGACACTCACCGCAGAGCCGCGCGTGGATCAGGTCTGACACCTTGATGCCGAAGCCACCGCCGAACGCGTCGCGACGCACACCTGTGTAATGACAGCCCACAACGCCCTCAATCTGCCGTCCGCACTTCACGCAGGGCTTGCCGTTGGCACTGGCGAGCAGTTTGGGAGAGCGGAAGGCGGGGACTTTCATCATGCTGCGATCCCCATGCATTTCATCATTTCCAACTGCACTTCAGGGATCTCCACCTCGGGAAATACCTTGTGCTCCACGACGTCCATTACACGAGGCCAGTAAACCTGCCACTCGTCGGGCGACATATCCTCGAAACTGGTTGGCTTCGGGACCCGGACCGCGTAATGCGTGCCGCCCACGGGTAGCGTGTCGTAGTGTCCGGTGCATAGCTTCATTGCGGTGTGCGCGTTATCCTTGTTGAAGATCGGCATGTAGACCGGCTGACCGCGCAGACGATCGATTTCGATCTGATCCACGTGCTCAGCAATCATCGTCATCAGACCCCAATAACGACGATGCGCTATAGGGTCTCGGACCGCGATCCGTTTGAAGCACTCGCACTCGCCTTCCTCCATGCGTCGTATGATGCGCAGCCCATCCTCATCCATCGGGACAAGTGAGTTTCCTTGACGGGCGTAGTAGGAACCTTTCACTGATGGTTCTCGCGTGTGTCCAGCAGTGCTGTGATTTTCCGCCAGTTCCTTTTCGTGATGATATCGCGTTTGGCGAGTTCATCCACGACGGCGATGTATAGCTCCTGATGTTTGTTGAGTTCGATTGCAACTTCTCGCATCTCGGCGGCGATGTCTTCCTCTTCCTTGTCCTGATCCAGAATCGATTTGATGTCATCGACCCACTTGTCCCGCAGGGTCATATCGACATCGGATAGATCGCCGCGCGGATCAATGCGGGGCAGCTGCTGAACCTGGGAAGTGACGTCGATAATCCGTTCGGCCTCGTCCTGGTCGTAGATGCCGACGAATCCGAAGGCCAAGCGAGCTGTCTGAATCAGGGCTTTGTGCCTGAGCATGCGGCGCGGGTGACTCTTCCAAGGCCCGGTATCTCTTACCACTTCATCGAAGTATTCTTTGATGCACGTGGGATGGCTGCGGTCTTTTCGGTGGATGCGGCATTCGATCCACGACGGAATGCTTTTGGCGTTCAGGTCCCCCTCGATGAAGTCGATCCCGTCGAGTTGGGGATTCGAATTGATGATCCGCGACCAACCATCCACGCCCACGACCGGAACGATGCCGCCGCCCTGCGCCGGGAATGCGTAAATCTCTTTCGTCCACGGATTCAGGTCGTACTGGTCAGCGACCACCAATAACGCCATCATCTGCTCGTTGCTCACCTCGCCTTTAAAGGCTGTGGCCTTGAGCGTTCCCATCATCTTCTCGGGATCAACCCCGTACTTGCCGGCCATGCGAACCAGCACGGAAGTTGAACTCGTCACCCTCGGAACAGTCGTCACTACGGAATTCATACTTGACTCCTGAGTTCTCGCAGCTCGCGCACCTTGCGGCGGATGAAGCCGCGGCATTCGATGCGAGCGGGCCAGCGCTGGCGGATCGTCGCCATGATGTCCAGAATTTGTTGACCTACGGGAATCACTCGGCCTGCCTGCGAGTTAGACTGTTGGTCACGGTTGACCAATCGGGAGTGCGCTCGCACAGACTCGACGGTGGCGGCATGCGGCGGTGTTTCGGCGGCTTCGTTCGCAGATGCTCGGCCAAGAACTGACAAAGCCAGAGCGCAGCCAAGCACCACAATCCGAAGTCCATGAGCTTGTGCGCGAGAGTCACGTGAATTCGCCTCGTTCGAAGTCATACACGCGCCCATCCTGCAGGTATGCCTTGAGCGCTTTCATGCGCTTTGGGGGCATTGTGTGATCGCAGCCACCATTGTCTCGGCGCCATATCCATGCCGCGTGGTTAGCATCCTGAATGTGCGTGCCTTCTTTGGTATGCCGAACTTCCCTGTTTCGGCAGCCTGCGAGGTTACAATCACACATCCCCTCGCGGTAAACTTTGGGTGACCACTGCGTCCAGCCGACGAAGGAATCAGCCCTCTTCGTCTCGCCGGACTCCACATCGAGGATATCGACTTCGTAAGTGATCACTGCAGCCTCCCGGAACACAACTCCCGCAGCTCCAGCGCGATCTGCAGCGCCCGCATTTCCTCCTGCACCAACGCAGCTGACTTCTCGCCGGCCAACTTGCGCAGCTTCACGTCGAGGCGGACGCGCGTGAGCTCACCGTGGAGGAACATGCGGGTGTTGGTGAGATTCACGACGGCTGACCCACCTTTTCGAACACAGTCTGCAGCGCGTGACCGAAGCGCACGCCACCCTGCAGTTGGCCAGCGGCAAAGGCGTACTCAAGCAACGCTTTGTACAACTCCAGGCTCTTGGGCAACCCGTGGCGTTGAATCAGCTCTTCAGCCATTTGCTCAGCGGTCATAAAACTCTCCTACCAACAGGTAACCCACCACCGATGCCACCACCAACGTCAGATACACGTGCCACCAGCGAGCAAAGTGGCCGCCAGAAACCACTCGTGCCGGTGCACCGCAGCTCAGGCAATGCCCCTGCCACAAACCGGCATGGCACCAGCAGCTGGGACGAAGAGGCCGCTCGCCAATCGCCCCACCGGTCCTGACGGGCTCTTTGTGTGGGTTGTGGACGGGCGACCTCATGGACCAGACGTTACCACTACCGGTGATAGCTGTCAACACCGAAAGTGATATCGAACGGCAAAAAAAGGGATGCGATCAGTTCAGCGGCTTTTTCAGAGCCTTGCGCGCGGGTGTTGGTTGCGGTGCAAAACGCGGGCGTCTTGAGGTTTCTTGTAGTCTGAAGAGTTCGTCGGCGCGCTTGAGGAGCTCGCCGCGATTCGCGTCGTCGAGCACTTCCCAGAACTGGATGAGCGACCGAAACTCGGTGTCCATGTCACTCCAGGGCCGTTTAGGGCCGTCTCCTTGGAGAAGGTAAACGACGCTCATCTGGGCGTATTGTGCCATCGCTAGCGCCGTCTCCATCCCTGGTAGTTTGTCACCCGTCTTGATCGCCGAGACCATAGTCTGACCCACGCCGATGGCCTTGCCAATCACTGTTTGATCGTAAGGATCAGGTGAAGCCGGTTTCGGGACGTCGGTCAACGCATCCCAAAATCGATCCCATAGCGGACTGGTTTTTGCTGCTCTTGGCACCTTCCTAGTGTGCCGGCCATCGATATCACTTTGAGTAATTGCTTTGTTATTACCCATAGTGGTATAAAGGGGCGATGAAGCGCAAACGAATCCGTCCCTCGGCTCGAGGTGAGCCGGAGACACACTGGCAGAAGGCCCTACGGGAAGGCATAGACCGTGCCGGTGGCCAAGTGCGCCTGGCCCAGACCCTGGGATTGAAGTCCCAAGGCTCGATCTCGAACTGGCTCCTGCGCGATAAACGGGTCCCTGCCGAAAGGGTACTGGAAGTGGAGCGCGCGACTGGCGTATCTCGTCACGATCTGCGTCCTGATCTGTATCCGCGCGAGTCGCCGGTACAGCAGTACGCTGCCTCTGCCTAGTTAGTTGTTGTAGCCCAACAGTGCCATACCGCACACAACCGTTGGGCGCGATTCACCTTAACTCGCAAATCATAGGGTTTTCCCCGCCCGTTCCATACGCAGCACCGTTCGTGTGCCGGCGTGCTCCCCTCGGAGCCGGGCGTCCTTATTCGCAAATGAAAAGGCCCGGGCGGTTAACCCCGGGCCTTCTGTCCTTCGGCATGGACTCAAATCTGCCGCGTATCAGCCGGGTGCAAGTTCCGGATCCGCACAAATGTGAATCGTTGCCGTCGCTTCAATGCCGACGGCCCGCAGCGTATCACGTCTGAGCGGTTGGGTTAAGTCGGGGTGGTACGTGAAAGAACACCCCGAGCTGAATGGAAACCTCGGTGGCTCCATACGGCATGCCAAAACTCTGGCCTCCAGCAATGGGGGTTAGGGGGGCTCTTGTTTCCTGGTTCACCTCCAGCATGGGGCCGGAGGAGGAGGGCTGAAAGTGACTCGAAGCGCTGATCTGGGTTGGGCGTGGAAGCCACCGCCGGAATCCAAGTCGAAGATCGAAAGACCCTCAAAAGTAGGGCGGTCGCCACCGGCGAAATTCCGGGGTGAGGGGAAGTTAGCGCGGTGGCAACGAGAGCATTTGAGGTCAATTCGCGATGACTGAGGAGATTTTATTGCTCAAACACGGCAGCCCATTTGCCTATCGGGTGTGCGAGGCCTGCAATCACCTTGCTCGCAATCTCTCGGATCGTAATTGGTGCCCAACCTGTGAATTTGAATGCACGGCGATCGGTCAGCGCGTGCGCGAGAAGCTCAGGCAGCTCGCTGAGACTCCAGAGCCGCTAGCCAGTGACCACGAAGGCAGCACGGCACCTGCGTTTCAAGAAACGCCTCCGGGAAGCTGCAGAGCAGTTTGAGTAGGTTTTCCACAGGATTGTCCACAGAACGTACTTTACCAGATGGTTAAGCAAGAAACGAGCCAATTAAATGAGCGTGCAACCCAAGGGCTACTTCGACCGCGAGCCCAAGATTCGCAATCACGGGGAAATGATGGAAACCCTCAAAGCTCGGGCCGCAGGGCAGTCTCCGAAGGAGAAGGGATCAGATCCTGGGTTGCGCCGGTTGGATAGTGAGATATGGCTTGCCAAACGCTTTATGCAACAGTGCGGTTTGGATCTTTTCGATGGTATCACCGACACCGCGAAGCGTCGCGAAGCAGTACGGACTGCGATTAAACAACAGTACTTGGAATGCGTAATTATCGGGGCGAAGGATAAAAAGCCAGTCAACTGGCGTGAGGCGTTCAAGTTGGTATACGCGGAAGAGTTATAAATCTGACGGGGGTCAACATGAGCAAGCAACAACGAGAGTGGCAGGAGTTTCTCCGATCGATCGCACATCTGACGCCGCAGAGGCAGGAGGAATTGCGCGCTGAGCGCAAGGCGAAGGTATGAGATCGAAGATCCGCGCAGGTATGCGTACACCCTTCACGCACAAGCTGTGGAACCGCTGGCTCGATCGGTTGAACGGCCCGGACCCCGCGGATCCACAGTATTGTTACCTGAAGGCGGGGATTGCGCATTTCCGCCAGCTGTGTGCAGAGCGGGAGAAGGGGCCGACGTGAGAAGAGCAGCTCGCCGTGACGATAACGAGAGCGAACTCGTTGCTGTTGCAGAGCAACTTGGCGCATTGTGGGTTCAGACCGGCCCTTTGGATGGGTGGATTTGCTGGCGTGAGCACTGGTATCCGGTTGAGATTAAGAACGGCAATAACAAATACACTGATGCCCAGATTTTATTTCTCGCGCGCTGCAAGGCGCACGGCGCAACAGTGTGGACATGGCGCACTGCCGATGACGTTTTAAGAACCTTCGGCGCACGGAGATCCGCATGAAATTTGCTCTTATCGTAGCAGGGATTGTTATGTTGGTTTGTTTGGTGCTTCGCTGGCTGTCAAAAGTGCGCTGTCTGCATTGCGACCGGCCGTTGCATGAAGCTGGGGAGTATGACTCGCAAGTCTGTCTTGCGTGTGCGGGGGAATCGCATGAAAATCGAGATTGACCAGAGCGAAGTTGTGCACATACTGAACGCGCACAACCAAGACAACCCGTTACTCAAACTGATTCTATCCAAACTGGAGAAAGTCATGGCAACACAAGCCGAATTGGCCGCAGCCCTCAAGACTGCGAACGACGCACTCACCGCGATTGCAACCGAAGTGGACAAGGTGGGCACGGAGGTGGATACCCTCAACGCTGCAATCAACAATCTCACGGCGATCATTTCCGCCGGCGGGGCGACGACACCGGAGGTGGATGCAGCGCTGGCGGCATTGCAGACGTCCGTGAATTCCATCACCGCGAAGGTCAAGGCGGTGGACGACAAGGTTCCCGATGCTCCGGTAACGCCGTAAATGTACGTCGGGAGTGTCTTGCGGGTTCTCCGAGGGGAAGCCGAGGACGGCGCCGGCGGCGTACTCCCGAAGGAGCTGCTGCCGGTGGATCGCATCCTGCAACGTTGGGATGTGTCCATCGGCACTGGCTTACCGTCTGAGGCGTGGGACGATAATCCGCGCACCAGTAAGCCCCCGCCGCTGGATGACGATACCGCGACCGTGGTGGATCAGATCATTCTGCGGCTGCCCAAGCGCACGAATCAGGTGATTGTGGCGTGGTATCGAACGCCGCAGCCGACGGAGGTGATTGCGCGTAAACTGAACATGTCCGCGCGATCATTGGAGAACGGCTTGAAGGTCTGCCTGAACTTCACGCGGTGGAGATTCGAGGAGAGCAAGCATCGGGGATTGTTGAAGTTGCTGCAGGTAAGGATATGACAGCAGAGCGTCAAGTAACGAAGTCGGAGTCGGATAAACTAGATCCGGTTTTGGGCTGTGTTGTAAGAGCAATCCCGAACGTAGCGAATTGCCTAGTATATATTCTAGACAGGAATCACATGGACAGTTATGACGCTTCATGCAGTGCGAAAGCAGCCCTAGATGAGCTGATGCAAGCCATTGCGCACATGAACATCGGATCATGAGGATTTATTTGGGCAAGTTCGACCGACAAGCCCCATCTAAAACTTGACTAATTTGCGGGTTAGTATGTAAATTCGCCGCAGACTAGACCTTCCCATCCCGAGCCCCATCGTCCGCGTGGGGCTTTTGCATTTCTGGAGCCTGAAAATGTCTGTGACCAACCCGGTTACGGCGAGCTTTACCGCGCCCGCCACGTTCGAGGATGGCACGGCCATTCCCGCGGGCACCATCACCAAATACCAGTACGGCTTCGGGCAGGTTTCGGGCACGTACACCATCATTGCGGATGACGTGAATCTCACGGAGACCGCCGGCAAGCAGACTGGATCGCTGCCCACGAATCTTGCGGTCGGTAATTGGTTCGCCGCAGCGCGATCAGTGACCTCGGCTGCTGCCGGGAGTGCGACCTCGAAATGGGGTAATGAGGTCGCGTTCACCATCGCTCCCAAGGTCCCGAGCACCATCATGGATTTTGGCGTTGCCTGAATCGCCATTTCCAATGGTGGTTTGGGCAGGCCCCAAAACCTGATTGCACCCTTCCCAACGGCCCGCTCACGTAGATGGCCGCCAAGCTTCCTAAGGCGATCTCAGACATGCAACTGACCGCGGTGCGCACGCTTACCTCCGTGCTCGCCGCCCCCAGTCTGCAAGCCTCGGTGAGCGGTTCCACGGCCACATTGAGCTGGACCCCACCCGTGCCTACGGGTCAATCGGTGATCGCCGGCTATCGGGTCTACAAAGGCACTACGGCCGGATCGCAATCGACGCTCATCGCCACCACGACGGCCACGAGCCTGCCGGACACCCTCTCGGGTACGCAGTTCTATCGGGTGGAAGCGTTCGACCAGTACCAGACCGGCAACAGCTCAGTCCCGGTCGGATGTGTTCCTCAAGGCAACGTTTTCCGATTCGCGAATGCGGTCGGGCACTACTACCGCAATAACAGCTATCACTTCGATGCAGCGGCGGTGAGCTCGGTCACTACAGTGCTGAATGCGCTGCAGTCCAAAGTGACCGGCGTGTGCATGTCGGGGTATGCGCAGTACTTCGACAACGGTACAAGTGGGCCGAACTACGTCTGGACGCAGGTTGATACCATTCTGGCGAACTGTGCTGCTAAGGGTAAGCAGTTCATCTTCCAGCTGGCCGATCGCAATTTCACGACGACCAACGGCTCGATAGCGCCCAATACCTTTCCCCCCTGGTGGATCACGGCCGGCTATTGCGCGGCCGCGGATAGCCATGGCTGCTCGTTGGCTAAGGTGTGGGATCTGAACTACACCAACAACGCCTGGATCCCGTTCTGGCAGGCCTTCGGGGCGCGGTACAAGGACAACACCAGCCTTGCGCAAGTGCAGATCGGCGGTGAGTCAGTCCTGCTCTTGGGTGGGCTTTCGAGTTCGCAGTATTCGCAGTACTACAAGAATCTGAAGGCGGTAGCGGCTGCGACCCGGGCGGCATTGCCCTACACGCTGATCCACGTCATGGTGGATTACGTGAATGCGGTGGACTTTGCAAACACCGCTTTGCAGATCCAGGATCTACTGACCTACTTCAAGAGCTTGGGCGGAATTAGTGTTGGGGGTCCGGATCCGGCAGGCCCGGGGCCTACGAGCACGGCGGGCAAAGATCCGACCGTGAACGAGGTCTATCAGGGCAACACCGGCGGCATCGACTATCGCGCCGCGCTGATGTTTCGGTCGCAGATCGAGGCGCTGTTCCAGAATATCAACGCCTCGACCCCGGAGAACATCTTTACGCTTGCGCAGAATACGGTGAATCCGCAGATCATGATCTGGACGGATGTCAACTCCTGGAGTGGTATTCAGACCAACATCCAGAACGGTACGCTACCGGCCACTCGAGCGACGGCGCCGAACGATGGGTTTCAGTACGACGGGGGTCCCCAGCCACCGGCTGATTTCTTCGTCACGCTGCAGGGCCAGACCGCGCAAGGAGCCTCGACCTTCCGTACTAACGGAGCCGATCCGTCCTACAACGTACCGAACGAAGGCTCCATTTACTTGGGTTGGCCCAATGCGGTGGCCGGTGCGTTTCCGATTGCCCATTACGAGGTACAGCACTCGACGGACAATGGTTTCACATGGACTACGCCCACGGGTGGTGCCTCCATCAGTACCGCTGCCGCGGATGCGCAGGGCACGCGTTTCAAGGATTTGAGCTGTCCTAACAGTGTCGGCAGTACGTACGGGCCGACGGCAGGGCAATATCTGCCGGCGACGGTGTATTCCCATCGCATCAGGGCAGTGGATACGCAGGGGAATGTCAGTCCCTGGGTCACGGGGGCCAAGCAGTATTTCTTCAACGGACTGAGTGGGGGTAGGTCTGTTGGCACTCCAACGGGTGGTAGCGGTAGCGCAGGTGGCGGATATAAGTGGGGCGGAGATCTGTCGAGCGGCTACGGGATTAACTACGCGGTTGCCGATGCGACGTATGGATTCGTCCTCAGAATCGATATGTCGTCTGCTACAAGTGGTTATTTGCTGCTGACCACGGGATGCAATTACCCAACCTACAACCAACAGGTGGGTGATACGGATTACATGTATGTGTTGATGCAAGTGAGCAGTGCGACCGCGCTCATTCTGATGCATGGCGAGGTGGTGGGTGATCTTAAAATGCAGCCCGGGGGTGCGCCTGCAGGCAATTTGAGCGGAACAGAAGTTAAGCTCTCCTCGTACGTTGCTGGCGGGACTGTGCTCGCCAACACGTATCAACTGTACAAAATTCCTCGAGCTCATTTCATGGTGCCGCAGTCAGGATTCGCAGGCTCCTCGACAGCAATCGGAGTGCGGCAAGATTCGCTCTACAAGTACCTGTGGCAATCACAGAATCCAGTGATCGTAACCGTTGCGCTGGGTTGGTTGGGTAAGTGACGATATCATTCTTCGGCGCCGCTTCGACGCCTGCAGACAACAGTTCCTACGAGTCCACCGCCCATCCGGCCGTGGTGACGCCGCCGGCTTCAATGTTGGCGAATGACCTGGCGATTATGTTGGCCGGTGAGAGTATCTCGAGCACGGGATCGAATCATCTGCTGTCCATGCGCGCAGGCGATGGACAGACTTGGACTGCAGGAACCTTCAATACCGCGAATCATGCTAACCAGATGTTCTGGTCGGTGTTCAACGGGACTTGGACGCAGAATCCAGCCGTCAACAATGACGGGCAGACCAATAGCGGCGGCTTAAGCGGCGTATTGATTGTCTTTCGCTCCTCGTTGAGCGTTCCTAATTGGTCCATTGATCAGGCGGAATCAGACACTGCGAATGGTTCGCCGGCCAGTCCCTTCACCATCACGGTGACGGGGCAAACTCCGGCTGCGGCTTCCACAGTTACGTTGGCCTGGTGGTTGGCGGGAAATGCCGTGACCTTCAGCTCCTTGACGGCTGGGTGGACGAAACCCAGTGCCATTGCGCAGTGGCGCAACACAGCTACCACCACAGGCTTGAAAATAGCCTTTTCTGCGGCGTATTTGATTCAGTCTACGGCGGCTGCAACCGGTAATGTCAGTCAGAACATGAGCAGTGCCATTTCCTGCTACGGCAACATTATTACTTTTACCGAAGGCGCCGCGGCTGTTGTTCCATCCCGTTCACTGTTAGGCGTCGGTACTTAGGAGCATCGTTGTGGGTGATGGGATTCAAATTACGGCCGGTTCCGGCACTACAGTCAACACTGATGATCTCGGTGCCGCCGGCCATGTTCAGCGGGTCAAACCTGTATGGGGTGCGGATGGCACGGGAACCGATACGCAGGTTGCGCAGCCGCTGCCGGTGCAGGCGACGATTGAATCCTCACAGATGTCCAACGTGGGAACGATCGTCACGCCGAAATTCGCCAGTATCTCCGACAGCGCCAGCGGCCAGACGGCCATTGTGGCAGCCGATGCGACTCACAAGATTCGCGTTACCGCGTATGTACTGGTGGCAGATGCGGCTGTCACGGCGAAGTTTCAGAACGGCAGTACGGATGTGACAGGCCCCATGTCATTGGCCGCCAATGGCGGCGTTGTCGCGCCTTTCAATCCGGCCGGCTGGTTCGAAACCGCTGCCAATACCGCGCTCAATCTCAACCTCGGGGCTGCTGTGGGCGTCCGGGGGCATCTCACCTACTTGCTGATCTGACGGAGCCCTCCATGCCCGCATCGACTTACCTCGCGAACAAGATCGCGAATCACGTCTATCGCAATACGGCCTACACCAGTCCCACGACGGTCTATGCGGCACTCTTCACCTCGACCGCCTCCCTGGCCGAGTTGAAAGCCGGCACGCTCACCAATGAGGTGACCGGCGGCTCTTATGCTCGAGTCGCCTTGACCTTTGGTGCGCCAACCGATGGTGATGGATCGGCGACCACAACCACGTTCCCCACTGCTACGGCGGGGTGGGGCACGATTCGGTACGTGGCAGTCATGGATACGAATACGGCCGGCAACGTATTGACCTACGCGCAGCTATCCTCGGATGTGACGGTCAATACCTCGAACACGTTCCAGTTCAACAGTGGAGCCTTAGCGGAGACAGTCGATTGAGTGTATACTAACACGAAGTTAAGTGTATAATGATTCCGTTAGCACAGCAAACGGGGTCATTTATGGGTCGTCCACGCACTATTCCGATTGAGTTGCTCGATAAAGCGGTTGCGGACTACGAGACATCGAAGTCATGCGTTAAATCCGCCAAGAAATACGGATTGGTTGTCGCCACGCTCTATAAAGAACTCGCGCGGCGTGGCATTGAACGAGTTGGTTTGGAGATCTTCCGTAAGGAACGCCTTCGCAAATTGCCCGATATTAGCGAAGTGAAACGTCTTTACGATTCCGGCATGACACCGACTGAGATTGGCAAGAAGTATGGCGCTGGCAATTTCGCTGTCATCGCGGCCTTGCGGAAGGCCGGTATTGAGCGGCGGCCACGTGGCAATTCGCAAATTGAATTGACAGGGGAGCATCGAGCGAGGCTGATGGAACTTTATGAGGCCGGCTATAACTACGCGCAAATCGCTGGTTTAATGGGACTCGCTCCGAGCACGATTTCGAGAATATTTCGCCGGGAAGGTATTTTCGCGAAGAAAAATGCGCGCGAGCGTCATGGAAGTTGGAAGGGCGGCCGAATCAAGAATTCTCAGGGCTATATGAGCGTACTTGTTGATGCGGACGATCCGATGGCATCTATGCGCAACCATATAGGCTATGTTTTAGAGCACCGCCTCGTGATGGCCCGATCATTGGGGCGTGTATTGGAACGTCGCGAAACCGTCCATCACATCAACGGCGACGTCGGTGATAATCGGTTGGAGAATTTGCAGTTACGGCACGGTCCGCACGGCAAAGGCGCGAAATATGTTTGCAACGCCTGTGGTTCCCACGACATTAGCCCGACGAACCTCTGATGCTGCTGCTGCTCAAATCGGTCGTCAGTGGGGCGGCAGCGGCCAGTCTCGGGATCACGCTGGGACTGTCGGGGGTTGCCGGTACATCCGCCACCCTGGATCTGCATGCGGGGCTCACGCCGCCGGAGTCGGTCGAGCTCAATATCTTCGTCACGCCGGATGTGCATTTCGGCTTAAGCGGGATTTCAGCAGGCTTCGTCAGTAACAGCGCCACGCTCGATACCCATGCTGATTTGAGTGGCGTGGGTGGATTCACCGCCACTCCGACGCTCGCGCTTCTCATGGGGCTCTCAGGCACGGTCGGTGGGACGCTCCAAGGCAACGCCTCCGCCGGTATTACCTGCGGATTGACCGGATCCTTGCAGGTGCTACCCAGCGCCACGCAGGCGATTCTGTGCGGGCTCACTGGGACCCCCACGCTTAGTGGCGGAACGCTGACACCCACTGCCAGTATTCCGCTTACCCTGAGTCTTGCGGGTCAGTCGGTCAGTATCGCGGGTGCAATCTGTGATCTCACGCTGGATCTGACGGGAACGGCCCAATTCGCCATCCCGACCTTGGCTACCCAGATGCGCTTGAGCTTCAGTAGCGATGAGATCCGTACGTTCTTCCGGAGAGGCTAGATGGTTCCCACGCTCAATGAGGGCTCACGCTGTTTCGTGAAGGCGAAGTTCTACGACAAGAACGAGGATCCGCAGATTGCCAGCTCCCTGCAATACCGTGTGGACTGCGAGACCACCCAGACCGCTATCCTTGACTGGACCACCTTGACCCCTGCCGCTGTGGTCGAAGTTCAAATCGATGCCACCCTGAACACCATTATCAATCGCAGCAACGTCGTAGAGCGCAAGGTTGTGACCTTCAAGGCCAATGCAGATCCACCTGAAGGTGCGTTCACAGGGGTGCAAGCGTACGACCTAGTCAATCTGCAGGGTGTGTGATGGCTCGGCCGAGCAAATACAAACCGGAGTTCATCGAGAAAGCGATTGCCCTATGCACACAAGGAGCAACGGACAGGGAACTCGCTGAATTCTTTCATGTTTCTGAATCGACGCTCAACCTGTGGAAATTGGAGCATCCGGAATTCTCGGAGGCCCTAAAGATGGCCAAGGAGATCGCAGACGATCGCGTCGTGAACTCGCTTTATCGACGCGCATTGGGCTATTCACACGATTCGGTGCATGTCAGTAACTTCCAGGGAATGGTCACTCTCACGCCCATCGTTGAGCACTACCCGCCCGATACGGTGGCTGCGATCTTCTGGCTGAAGAACCGCCGGCCCGCTGAATGGCGGGATGTGAAGGCGGTCGAGCACTCCGGATCGGTTACGCACAAGCATGCTAGAGAACTCACCCTCGCCGAGCTCGACAAGCGAATTGCTGAACTTACTGGTGGAGAGGCGCCAGAGGCTGCTGGCCCAGACTCACCTTCAGGCGTTCACTGAGTTCACGAGCGATCGCTGGACAGCTAGCGGACTGCATCGAACGATCTGCGAGCAATTCGACCGGGTCGAGCGTGGAGAAATCGATCGCCTTATGCTCTTGCTGCCTCCACAGCATGGCAAGAGCCATATCGCCTCGCGACGCTATCCCGCCTTCACACTGGGACGCGATCCGCGCCATGACATTATCTCGGCCTCTGCCACCAGCACCTTGGCAGAGGAATTCGGGCGAGATGTGCGAAATCTGCTCGCAACACGCGAGTACCGTGCGTTATTTGGGACCACTCTGGCCGAAGATAGCCAGGCAGCGGGTCATTGGAAGACGCAGGAAGGTGGCAGCTACTACGCCGTAGGTATTGGTGGCGCCCTCATGGGCCGCGGCGCTACGCGCCTCATCATCGATGACCCTTTTGCCACGATGGCGGATGCCCAGAGCGAGAACGCCCGTGATCGGGTCTGGGACTGGTACGTAGGAACGGCCTACAACCGCGTACGGCCCAAGGGGGCCATTGTCCTCATCCAGCACCGGATGCATGAGGATGACCTCGCAGGCCGGCTCATAGAGCGTCAGAAGGCCGGTGGAGATAAATGGGAGATTGTCCTGCTCCCAGCGATCAAGGAGGGACAGGCGGCCTGGCCTGAACGGTATGACATCGCCGCTTTAGAGCGGATCCGCGCCAATACCGCACCATTGCACTGGTCGGCGCTGTACCAGCAGAACCCGATGCCCGAAGAGGGCACGTTCTTTAAGGCCGATACGCTGCCGTTGGTGGATAAAGCCCCGGTCACCGTTCATAAGTACACGACAGGGGACTTCGCGGTCACTGAGGATGGCGGCGATTGGACCGACATCGGGACGCATGGCTATTCCCCGGACGGCACGCTCTACCTTGGGGTGGAGGGCTGGTACGGACAGACCAGCGCAGACAAGTGGATCGAGAGCCTGATTGATCAGTTCCAGCGCCACAAGCCGTTCTGCTTCTTCGGTGAGGGCGGCCCGATCAGGCGCTCGATTGAGCCGTTTCTCATTCGCCGCATGCGTGAGCGCAAAGCGTTCTGCCGTCTCGAATGGCTGCCCACGATTGCGGACAAGCCCACCATGGCCCGCCCACTGCAGGCGATGGCGTGCATGGGCAAGGTCAAGATCATCGATTCTGAGTACGGGCATAGGCTCAAGCGCTGCTTGCTGAACTTCCCTGCTGGCCGTGTAGATGACCCAGTGGACATGGCCGGATTGATGGCACGCGCCATCGATCAAGCGCATCCGGCGGTCATTGCAACCACGGACAGCACGAAGCAACCCAGGGACAGCTACTCGAAGCTCTTCGAAGAGCACGACACATCGGCTTGGAAAACCGCATGACGCAGTGCATGGGTTCCTCGTGGAACGTTATGCGCATACTTCAGACTATAACCATCTATTTGCCCGCGCATGATGCATAACTATGCGAATAAAGACTGCATAAATGGCCAAAGCTAAGAAGGCAGCCAAAAAGGATCTGCTGCCCTCGGACCCTGATGAAGCCTTGGCCGCGATCGACACCGACAACCCCACGCTCGCCAGGCTCGTCTTCAACTTCAACCAAAGCTGTGATGCCACGGCGAATGCTCGGCGGGAAGCGGAGATCTATCGGGACTACTACGACGGCAAGCAGTGGAGTTCCACGGAACTCGCGGTCTTGGAGAAGCGCGGCCAGCCGGCCATCACCGACAACCGGATCAAGGACAAGGTTGATTACACTTTAGGCCTCGAGCGCAAGCTCAGGACCGATCCCAAGGCCCAGCCCCGCACTCCCGAGGACGATGCAGGAGCGGATGCTGCGACGAGTGCTTTGCGGTATGTGGCCGAGTGCAATCACTTCTCGCAGATCAAGTCCAGCGTCTTTGAGAACCTGGCGATTGAGGGCTGTGGGGGATGTGAGGTCATTGTTGATAACAAGACCTACGCCAAGACGCAGAACAAGAAGGTCCTAATTCGCTACATCCGCTGGGATCGCTTGTACTGGGATGCGCATTCGCTGGCGAAGGATTTCACCGACAGCCGCTATTTCGGCATCGTCAAATGGATGGACCTGGATGAAGCCAAGGCGGCGTATCCGAAGCTCTCGCAGATGTTCGACCTGTTCACCGCGCAGAGCTTTGCGCCCGGTTCCCCGACCTACGATGACAAACCTCGCTGGTTCGATCGGGGACGTAAACGCGTGCAGATCCACGAGCAGTATTACCGAAAGGGTGATACGTGGATGCGCGCCGTATTCTCCCGGGCGGGATTCATCGAAGAACCTGCCGAATCGGTTTATCTCGACAGTGAGACGGGCAACAAGGAGTGTCCGCTCATCCTGCAGTCGATGTATGTAGACAAGGAGGGCAATCGCTACGGGATTGTGAAGCGCTATAAGGATCTACAAGACGAGATCAACAAGCGTCGCTCCAAGTCTCTGCATTTGCTCTCGGTGAACCAAGCACTGGCTGAGAAAGGCGCTGTGGAGGACAAGGAGGCGGCCCGTAAAGAGCTGTCGAAGCCGGATGGGTTCGTCGAATACACCCCCGGCATGAAGCTCGAGGTGCGCGAGAACGCAGACCTGGCCGAAGGGCAGTTCAAGCTCCTACAGGAAGCGCAACTGGCCCTCTCGGCCACCGGACCCAATGAAGCGCTCCTGGGTACCACGGGGGATTTATCGGGTCGCGCGAAGCAGCTGGATCAACAGGGTGGAATGATCACGCTCGGGATTCAGGGCGACAGCATCCGCTTCTGGCAGAAACGGGTAATGACCGCGGCGTTTAACCGCATGAAGCAGTTCTGGAGCTCCGAGCAGTACATCCGCATCACGGAGGGGGAACAGACGAAGTTCATGCCGGTGAACTCGACCTACCCGGACAACCATCCCCATGTGCAAAAGGGGATGAAAGTCCCCGGTGCGCGGATGAACGTGATGGCCGACATGGAAATGGACATCATTATCGATGAGGCGCCGGAAGTGGCTACGGTGCAGCAGGAGGACTTCCAGGCCCTGACTAGCCTGGCAGGTGAAGCCCATATCCAGATTCCGCCTCAAGCCTTGATCGAGGCTTCGGGACTCTCGAGCGCGACCAAGAAGAAGGTCTTGGATGCGATGTCAGGGAAGTTACCTGATGGAACGGAGATTCCGCCGCAAGTGCAGCAGATGCTCCAGGCCAAAGAGAAGCAGATCAACGATATCGCGCAGGCTCAGCAGCAGAAGACCCAGGAGCAGCAAGCCGCCGAACAGGAGCTGGCGCAGCAGACCTCCGAGGTGAAGCTGCAGATGGCCAACCTGAAGGCGATGCAGGACGGACTGCAGGCCAGGAGCGCCGCGTTGGAAGCGCAGTTTGCCGCCCGCCAACAGGAGCTTGAGGCACAGATGGAGATGCTGAACGCCAAGGAGATCGAGTTGAAGTCACTGCAATTGTTGGCAGCTCAGAATCTCAAGGCCACTCAGGATGCGGCCAACTCAGTGGTGGATGGGGCGGCCAAGGAAGCGGCCATCAACACACTCACCGCCAAATTGGAAGCACAACAGGTCGAGCACAAGAAACAGGTCTCGGATCTGGCCTTGCAGCACAACCAGCAGCTGCACCAGGAACGCGAGAGGGCGCGCACAGCACAACAGCAAGAGCAATCGGCTAAAGCGAACGGTGCCGAGAAAGCGAAGCCGCGAAAGATCACGGTCGAACGTGATGCCCAGGGCCGCGTGAGCGGTGCGACCGTCAACTAAATGGCCGGTGCAATCCGGCAGGTGTTCACCTTTGACCCTGCCCCCAGCAACCTCGGCGGAATCGCGGGGACGCCGAGTCATTTTCGCGCCACTACATCAACGCCCACGCTGCCCAACAGCACAATCGTGGTTGTGGCGTGTATCGCGAATCTCAGCAGCAATACGGTCAATGGGATTTCGGATTCGACCAATCCGGCCTATACGTCTCTCGATCATCTCACCAAGCCCTCGGACGGGCTGGATATCGGGAGCTACTATTTCCCGAATGCGGGAGCGATCGCGGCAGGAGACGGAGGCGATGCGACCGGCGGCAGCACGACGACCTGTCAGGACACGGCCAAGGCATGGACGACGAATCAGTGGGTTGGGGCGACCTATTTCAATCTGAGTAATGGCGCCACTTCGACTGTCACCTCGAATACAGCCACACAGCTGACGTTCGGTGCGACGAGCGCGACGGCCGCCGGCAACCGCTACAGCGTGGGCGGGTATGTCGATATTCAGGTCTCCAACTTCGACGATTACAATGCCGCTATTTGCGTCGAACTTACCGGGCTGAGTGCCTCACCGCTCTTAGGTCATAACGCCACGCAGGCGAGTTACACGGCTGGAACGGACAACGCGGTTTCAGGTACAGCTGCCCTGGGCTCATCGCCCGGCATCATTCTGGGCTTTGCCATCGCAGATGTGAGTCTGTCGAGTGTTCCGGCTACGGGCACGGGCAATACCAGCTCGAGCGTCGTGTGGAAGTGGGATCAGGCGCAGTTCAACGCCCGCCTGCAGTATCGAAACGCGAGCAATCCCGGTACCGCCGGCAGCAATTTCAGCGCCCTCACGAGCGATCACTATCAGGTTTTCATGATGGCCTTTGCGGATGCCTCCGCTGCGACCAAACAACTTTTGACCCTAGGACTAGGCTAAATGTCAGCGAGCAATGCATTCGAATCCCAGTTGATGTTGTTGATATTCAACAACACGAATGCGGCCAACGTCGGGGACGCGACCGGTTTGCGTGGCTCTACGACCGCGGGCAGCCTCTTCATTGCCTTGCATACCGCCGATCCAGGCGAGGCGGGCGATCAGACGACGAGTGAGGCGACCTATACCGGCTATGCGCGGGTGGCGGTCGCCCGTTCAGGAGCGGGTTTCACGGTCTCGGGCACCGCACCCACTCAAGCGGCGAACGCGGCAGCTGTGACTTTTGGGGCCTGTACGGCCGGTTCCAGCACCTGTACTTACTTCTCCGTTGGGGTAGCCACCTCGGGTGCCAGTGTGATCATTGCCAGTGGAGTGCTGACGGCACAATTGGCTGTCACCGCCGGCATTACGCCCTCGTTCGCGATTGGCGCTCTCGTTGTGACGCTCGACTAAATGCTCTTCTCGCGCGTCAAAGCTCTCGTCGGGATGGGCGAGAACGCCACTGATGTTAGCATTCCATTCAGTCTCGTGGCCGCAGCGACAGCGAATGTAACGCTGATCTGCAATCGGCCCTGCGTCGTGACGTCAATTCACGCGATCAACGTTAATGCGGCAGTTCGGTACCTACGCCTATATGACAGCGCGACAGTCCCTGTGGCCGGCGCCGGAACGCCCATACGTCGTTACGGCATTCCCGGAGCGACCACGGGAGCGGGTTTTATCCTAGCCCCGACAGTGCCCTTCGCATTCGCCGCGGGCCTCGGCATCACGATGACCACAGGTTCAGCAGATACCGATACGGCCGTTCTCACGGCCGGCGACGTCATTCTCACCATCGAGTACGTATGAGCGACGCTCAACTACAAGTAGCCCCGGATGGCGCCGGCAAGATGGTCGATATGGACCTTACGTCCACGGCCGCCGGCGCCGCGATCTACCGTCAACGGGCCGTACTGGTAGGCGATACCGGCAACGTGCTGTGTGAGTTACTCGCCAATAGCCGCGCGCAACTGGCGGTGCTCAGAGCCATCCTGGAAACGCTACAAGCTACCTCCAACGTCAACGTCTCTGAAGACGACTTTCCACCTCCATAGGATTCCCCATGCCACTGCCCAATTACGTTCAGGTCGGCCCCGCCCTCGGCGCCGACGGCACCCAGATGGCCGCTCGCGCGGGTCGCTTGGGCGATTCGATCGTCTCCGAGCTCCACGGCCGCTATTACGAGCAGGCGGTTCGCGGCAATCTCTTCGTAGCACGCGCCATCGTGACTGCGCCGGTTATCTTCAGCACTGCTGCTGGTACTGGTGGGCCACTGCTGTGGAATGGCAGCACTAACAGAAACGCCGTCATTCTGGGGATTGGTGTGCCGCATACCGTGGTGACGACGGTTGCGGCTGCACTGGGACTGACTGGAGCGGCGGGACAAGTCTCGGCCCCGGGCTCTACGACCGCGATTGACACGACGTCCAACCTCTTTATCGGGGGTAGCGCATCGGCGTGTACCGCTTACCGTGTCGGAACACCCACGAATGCCGGAACGTTCTTCTGGCCGCTCGCGCAGGTTCACACCGGTGCGCTCACCGTGGACACGTTCGGCAATGGTTGGATCGATGTGGGTGGCGCGTTGATTGTGCCGCCGCAGTGTTGGTGCTCGATTGCGGCCTCGGCCACTGCCACCACGTTGGTAGGGCAGTTCAGCATGGTGTGGGAGGAGGTCCCCGTCTAACGCTGGGGTAACCCATGTTCATAGACCTGCGGTCGCAGTGGGAAGCCGCGACCTCGGGTGCGATCTCGGGAACGGCTTCCCTCGCGTTCGATCAAACCGGCACTCTCACCGGGGATGGAGCATTAGCCGGCACGGCCGCGCTGACATTTGGCCAGTCGGGAGTTCTCACCGGGTCGGGCGCCCTCGCAGGGACCGCGGGTCTGGTCTTTGGACAAATCGGTGCGATTACGGGCGCGGGAGCACTCAGCGGCTCCGCGGCACTGATCTTCGGCCAATCTGGGGCGATCACAGGCGCCGGCGTCCTCGCGGGCTCTGCGGCCCTCGTATTCGGTCAGACGGGTACGCTCACGGGCAGCGGAGTGCTCGCGGGCTCGAGTGCCCTGACGTTCGGACAGACTGGCGCATTGACGGGTACCGGCGCCTTAGCGAGTTCCTCCGCGCTTGTCTTCGGGCAGAGCGCAACGCTGACGGGATCGGGCGCACTCGCCGGACTCTCGGCGCTCGTCTTCGGCGCCAGTGCAACCGCCGATGTGCCTTCGGGATCCATCAGCGGCACGACCGCGATCACGCTGAATGCCTCTGGCACCCTGACAGCCTCCGGCACGTTGGCTGGCATCGCGGGAATGCTATTCGATGCATTCGGCACGCTCGATCAGCCATTCAGTGCACAGCCTGGCCCAGTCGATAGTCCGCGCATTGCAGAAGGGTTCTACCGCCGCAAGAAGCGCCGCAAACAAGGCTTACTAGAGCTACCCGCGCCGGTCTTCATCTCGCCGGCTAGCTTTGAGCGGGCACCGCCGCAAGCGGTCATCGACAAGGTTCCCGACTTTACGACGCTCGCCCAAACACTGGGCGAGGCGCCCGCAGCACTGAGTGCGCGGATCGATCGTGAAATTGAATTTCTGATGCGCGAGCAGGCAGAACGAGACGACGAAGAAGCGCTCGTATTGATTCTCACGGCATTGGACTAGCGCCGCCGGCTTTAAGGGCGTTCATCGGGACTCCTCTCCGTCAATGAGGAAACTGGACGCCGCAGTGCGGGCGCTTCGTGAATAAATCCAAACGATAGGTGGATGTATGGCTGACGAAAGTCCGTCTCTGGACTCGTTGATTGGTAATCGTGCGCGTGATGAAAACGGGCGTTTTGTCTCGGTGACGCCGACCGAGGAGCCGAAGGCAGAACCGAAGGTGGAGGCGAAAGCCGAACCCAAGGTCGAGGCCACTCCGGTTATCACGCCTCCCGAGGTAACTCCTCCGGTCGTAGCACCGCTGGTTGTTGCTACCCCGCCAGTCCAAGAGTCCGAGAAGGAACAAGCCTACAAAAGGGCCATGCAGGCCGAGCGCGAGAAGCGTCAGGCCGCAGAAGCGCGACTGCGTGAGTTGGAGCAGCCCAAGAAAGAGCCGATTGACCCCTGGACTGATCTTCCCGGCGCCCTCAAAAGCGAACGGGAACAGCTGCAGGAAACACTCTTTGTCGAGCGCTGCAACCTCACGGCTGAGATCGCACGCCAGCGACACAAGGACTACGACGAGATGCAAGCGGCCTTTCTCGAGGCTGCCGAAGCGGACCCGTCACTGTTCGTACGCTTGCGTCAGGAGCGCAACCCGGCAGAGTACGCCTATAAGCAAGGCCTACTGCATCGCGAGTTAGGTTCGGTGAACGGCGATCCGGTCGCCTACCGAGAAAAGCTCAAAGCATCCATTCGAGCTGAAGTTGAAGCGGAGTTCGCGGCCAAGGGAGGCGTAAAGCCTCCCGCTGTTCCGGCCTCCCTCAATTCCGACAGCTCCCCTGTGGTGACGGAACCCGTCTATGCGGGTCCGCCCCCGCTGAAATCCCTATTACGAATCAATGATCGGAGATAGCCACCATGGCTGATACAACCGTCCCTACCGCATTGCGGGTCAAACAGTGGGACGATAACTATTTCACGGAGTACATCCGTGGCAACCGGCTCGCCCGCTACATGGGCACGGACGAGAATTCCATCGTCCAGGTCAAGGAGAAACTCTCCAAGTCCGCAGGCGACACCATCTATTTCGAGCTCGTGAATCGTCTTCAGGGCGCGGGCAAGAAGAACAATCAGACCTTGCAGGGCTTCGAGGAGGACCTGAGCCAGCGCTCCTGGCCCCTCGCCGTCAATCTCTATCGCCATGGTGTCGTGGTGCCGGAGTTTGAGGAGCAGGTTACTGCAATCAGCTTGCGCGAGGCCGCCAAGGCGGTGCTGCAGAGCTGGTCGATGGAGCAGACCCGCGACCGCTTCATCAGTGCACTGGGTCAGAAAGATGCGGTTCTCGCAGGCGCCGGCCAAGGTCCGAACGGCACCGGCAGCACGTCTACGTTTCAGGTGGCCAACGCAACCGCGCTGAATACCTGGACGACCAACAACCGTGACCGCGCGCTCTATGGAATTCTGGTCGCCAATGGTGTTTCGAACGTGTTTGCCACCGCTTTGGCGACCGTGGACAGCACGAACGACAAGCTGTCTTCCTCCATGGTCTCACTCGCCAAACGTCTGGCGAAGGCAGCCACTCCCAAGATCCGTCCCATCAAGGTCAACGGGGATGAGGAATGGTACGTCATGTTCGCCCCATCAACCTGTTTCCGCGATCTCAAGCTCGACACGAATATCATTCAGTCGCGGCAGTACGCCT
>Ga0268264_10001032_pt1 | contig 27988 bp, 19 predicted proteins | sample KBSSwiS32_FD_190357 | JGI IMG/M metagenome (GOLD analysis project Ga0268264, IMG submission 190357) | Switchgrass rhizosphere microbial communities from Kellogg Biological Station, Michigan, USA - KBS Switchgrass S3-2 (SPAdes) (version 2) | ecosystem: Host-associated > Plants > Roots >...
GAAAATACCTGCACCTGCTGCCCAACAATGGTACTTTACAGCAATTAAAATCATCCGGGGCATTACGGTATTTCAAGGACACCACGCTTGTATATACATTAACCAGTTATGAAGAGGATCTTAAGCACGGGGAATATGTTCAATCAGAAGAAAGAGAATATTATACTACCCAGGTAATTCCATTTAAGCTTGTCCATTTTAATAATAAGCTGGCTGAATCCCGCATCGCCGCCTCCCTGAACTACCCAAATGAAATGATGACCGATTTTGATAAAAAAGCAATGATGCAATTTTACAACCTTTTGGAAAGAAGTGCATCCTTTAACAACCTGTTGGGCGAAGAAAGTTTTTCGAGGCATAAAAAAAAGGCTATTGCTATCATAAAAATGCTTGAAGAAGAGTATCGCCTAAACTAACTTAGTTATCAACTTACCTTTTATTTCTGTGCAGCCGCGAAGACGCTGCCGTCTGCAGGAAAATCGTATATTGGGCTTCGCTCAATTAAATTTATGAAACATATTTGCATCACCCTTGCTTCGCTATTTGTATTGCTTGCTGCTTCCGCTCAAAATACGATTGGCCTTCAATTATACAGTTTTCGTAATGAGTTCAAAACAGATGTAGCAGGCACACTGCAAAAGATTGGCGAAATGGGCATACGTCAAATAGAAGGCGGCGGTACCTATGGAATGCCAATGACCGCATTCAAACAGCTGCTGGTAAAAAATAAACTCACCACTATCAGCGTGGGTGCAGACTTTAACCAGCTTGATTCAAATGTACAGGCAGTAGTAGCCAATGCCAGGGCTTTCGGCGCCAAATATGTAATGTGCGCCTGGGTTCCGCACAAAACTTCGTTTACACCAGACGATGCCAACAAGGCCATAGCTGTTTTCAATAAAGCAGGCAAAGTATTAAAGGAAAATGGAATTACTTTCTGCTATCATGCCCATGGATATGAATTCGGGCCGTATGAAAAGGGAACCCTGTTCGATTATATGGCCAGCAAGATGAACCCCGCTTATGCCAATTTTGAAATGGATGTGTTTTGGGTAAAGCAACCGGGACAGGATCCTGTTGCCTTGTTAAAAAAATATCCCGGCCGATTTCCCCTCATGCATTTAAAGGATCGCAAGCCTGGTACGCCCAATAGCCAGGACGGGCGCGCCGATGATGAAACCAATGTGGTATTGGGAAAAGGTGATGTGGGTATTGCCGCTATTATGAAAGTGGCCAAAAAATATGGCGTTAAATATTTCTTTATCGAGGATGAATCGCCGCATTCAATGGCACAGGTGCCGCAAAGCCTGGCTTTTCTGAAGGGGCTGAAATAAAAATTTCCGCGAAGTCAATAATCCAACAACCGCCGCACCATTTCATCTAACCTGGCATTGGCCATATAATTTTTCTCCAGTTCGGTATTAAATGGAACAGGCGTATCTAAAGATGCGCAGCGGATTACGGGCGCATCCAGGTATTCAAAACAATGTTCACCTATCCAGGCTGCTATATCTGCGCCGATGCCGCCCGTGAGACTGTCTTCATGCAGCAATAATACTTTGCCATTGTTTCTGACAGTTGTTTTAACAGCGTCATAGTCCAGGGGCAACAAACTGCGAAGATCCAGGATCTCTATACTGATATCTTCATGCTTTATTGCATATTCGGTTGCCCAATGCACACCGGCCCCGTAAGTAATAATAGAAATATCATTTCCGCGCTGCACTAATTTTGCCTTGCCGATTTCCGTTTCATAATATGTTTCCGGCACTTGCCCGCTAACACTCCGGTACAAACCCTTATGTTCAAAATATAATACCGGGTTGGGATCGTTAATAGCCGCGATCAATAAACCTTTCGCATCCGCAGGCGTGGATGGATACACAACTTTCAAACCAGGTGTATGTACAAACCATGCTTCATTGCTTTGGCTATGGAAAGGCCCTGCGCCCATGCCGCCGCCTGTTGGCATTCTTATAACCACATCTGCGTTTTGCCCCCACCGGTAGTGTATCTTGGCAAGGTTATTTACTATCTGGTTAAACCCGGCCGTTGCAAAATCCGCAAACTGCATTTCCATTACGCTTTTGTATCCTTCCAGGCTTAAGCCAAGCGCTGCGCCAACAATAGCGCTTTCGCAAAGCGGTGTGTTCCTGACCCTGTCTTTTCCAAATTGCTGTACAAAGCCTTCTGTTATTTTAAACGCGCCTCCATATTCTGCAATGTCCTGTCCCATTAAAATAAGGTTGCCATGTGCTTCCATCGATTGCTGCAACCCCTGCTTAATGGCGTCTATGAAGCGGGTGTCGGGAGTAGGGAGTGGGGAGTGGTGAGTGGGCGCCAGCTTAGACTCTTTTTTTGTATTGGGTGTTGGAAATCTCCCTTTTGGCTTCGTTTCAACATCCGGAACGATTTGAACCAATGACGCCTCAAACGCTTCTGACGTCTCACGCCTCACGCCCGACGATAAAGCATACACATCATTTATCTCTTCTTCCGTATCAACCGTCATGGCCGCTGCCGCAAAACCTTTCTCCAGTTCTGTATCAATATATTGTTTTGTTTCTTCCTTAATGCCGGTAATTTCTTCTGCTGTCAACACCTGTTGCAGCACCAGGTACAATTCGTAATTCTTTATGGGATCATTTAACTCCCAATGCACAAACAATTCTTTGGGAACATATTTAGTTCCACTCGCTTCCTCGTGTCCGCGCATACGGAAAGTCATGCATTCAATCAGGTAGGGTTTTTGCTGGTTGATGCAATACTCCCGCACTCCTTTTACTGTATCATATACTTCCAATATGTTGTTGCCGTCAATTTTTACCGCTTCCATTCCATAGCCCTTTGCCCTGTCTGCCAGGCTGGCGCAGCGGTATTGTTCAGTTACCGGGGTACTCAATCCATAGCCGTTGTTTTCAATGATGAATATCACCGGCAGATCCCAAACCGCTGCCGTATTCAATGCTTCGTGAAAATCGCCTTCGCTGGTGCCGCCTTCGCCGGTAAAGGCAAGCGATACATTGTTTTGTTTTCGCAATTTATATGCAAGCGCCACTCCATCCGCAATGGCCAGCTGCGGTCCAAGGTGTGAAATCATACCGCAGATATGATGTTCTTTTGATCCAAAATGAAAACTTCTTTCGCGCCCTTTGCTATAACCCGCTTTGCTGCCCTGCCATTGCATAAACAATTTATGCAGTGGTAAATGGCGGCTGGTAAATACCCCGAGATTACGATGCAGGGGCATTATCCATTCATCGGCCTGCAGCGCCAGTGTTGCACCCACCGAGATGGCTTCCTGCCCTATACCACTGAACCATTTTGAAATTTTTCCCTGCCGCAGCAATACCAGCATTTTCTCTTCAATCATTCTTGGTAACAGCAGGCTTTTATATAATTGAACCAGTTGATCCGGCGTGCTATTTTTTTTGTTAAAATGCATAACAATTACTTCTTCTTATAATCCGGTTCAATAATAACTTCCAGTATATAGGTGAAAAAAGACAGCAGGATACTAAATAACAAAGCCGACCAAACAGAGTCGACCTTAAAACCGCTGACGAGTTTACCAGCCATTAAAATAATCAATGCATTCACAATAAAAAGAAACAGGCCTAATGTAAGAATGGTAATGGGCAATGTTAGAAGGATCAGTATGGGCTTCACGAAAAAGTTAAGCAGGGAAAGTACCAGCGCCACCAGCAGGGCCGTCGTAAACCTGGCCACTGCCACACCGGGCAACAGGTACGATGCCAGTACAACTGCGACTGCAATAATCAGTGTTTTGACCAGGAAATTCTTCATGACGCCAGCATTAACTTCGTCAAATTACAACTAATTCATAAAAATCGTCTGCTATAAAGTATTTATTGGCCAATACCTGTAGTTCTTCCGCTGTAACCGATTTTACATCGGCTACCGATTTATAGAAATAATTTTCCGGCAACTGGTTAAGAATAATATTTTTCCATTTCGCCATAATGTGAAACGGGCCGTCCAGGTCGCCCAGCACAGATCCCAGCATATAATTCTTTACAAGCAACAATTCATCTTTCTTTACCGGCTCGTTGCACAAAATATTCATCTCTTTGTATACTTCCTGTATGGTGGCTTCGCAAACATCGCGGCCCGCCTCGGTGCTTATCATCCAGGCGCATTCATGCTGATGGTTCTGCAGGTAACTGTGTATGCCATAGGTATAGCCCTTATCCTCCCGGATATTACTCATGAGCCTTGATCCAAAAAAGCCACCAAACAGGTTATTGAGCACGGTTGTTTTCGTAAAATCCGGATGATGCCTGTTCGGAAACGGCCTTGCCATACGTATAGAGCCCTGCACGCCGCCTTCATCATTTATAACCCGGTATTTTTTTTCTGCAGATGCCAGCACGGAGTGTGCTTTTTCAACAGCAGCGCTGCCAATGGATGCTATTCCAAAATTCTTATTCAGCTGGGCATGAATATCGGCCGGCAATTTGCCGGCTATAAAAATAGTATACCTGCTTTGCTGGTAGTACTGTTTATAAAATGCCAGTAGTTGCGCACGTTCCAGCGCGTCGTAGCCTTCAGCCGTGCTGTATTTTCCATAAGGATGATCGATACCATATACATATTCGTCAATCAGCCGCCCTGCCACAAATTCGCTTTTTTTCAGGTTTACCGAAAGACGCTGCTTGTTGTTTTGTTTATATAGTTGCAGTTCATCTTCGGGAAAAACCGAATCGTTGATAAGTTCCGCAACTACCGGCAGCAGTGCTGCAACGTGCTTGCTTAAACAATGCAGCGAAATACCTGCGGTTTCATGATGTGCGGCACGGTTCAGGTAGGCGCCGTAGTATTCAAAATGCTCATTAATGTCAAATGCCGTTTTGGTGGAGGTACCATTCTTTAGCAGGTAATTGCAGGCGGCGGCTACCATGTTCTGATCTTCATACCAGTTACCTGCAGTGAATATCCATTCAACCTGCAGCACTTCTTCTGCGCCGGCGTCTATGGCATATACTTCTATGCCATTATCGAGCGTGAATTTTGTGTACGGCTTTAGTTCCAGCTTGAAATCAATGGCGTCTTTTATGGGAGGAGCGATGGTTCTGTTTAGCATACATTAATAGATACTTTTATAAAAATTTATCACGAAGGTTGATAAAGGCCAGCGGCAATATGCCGATAAATGAATATTCAAACGGAACAGTATAAGATAGTACCAGTACAAATAAAAAGCTAACAGTAATGCCCACCTGTTTTGCCTTGAATTCTTTTTGATCCGCTTTTTCCATGGGAAACGACATGCCCTTAAACCGTTTGGTCACCGTCCAGTAAAAAAACCAGGCGGTTAATCCTGCAGCTACATTATTAAGCAGGAACAAACGATAGGGGATGATGAGCACGTCTTTATTATTGAGGCTTTCATAAAAAAAAGCCGTTGTAAAAGGGAAAAAAATCATGGGCAGCAGGCTGAGCATATTTGCCACGATAATCTGCCGGTTGTAGTTGTGGATATGCTTGAATAATAAATGGTGCCGCATCCAGTAACTGGTGATAAATGCAAAGCTCAGCAGCAATGATAAAAACTTGTATTTCAGGGCCACCACCTGGTGCCATACCTCTGCATACGTGCTGTCTTTCGTTATTTCGGGTATTTTAAATTCTATGACCAGTAGCGTAATCGCGATAGCAAAAACCGCATCACTGAAAAAGGCAATACGTTCTACCTGGAAATCCTGTTTAGGATGTTTTGCCGTATGCGCTGCCGGCAACTGCTTTTGTTCATGATTTTTCTGCTGCATAATAATAAATAGTATTGCAGTTATTTGCTTGAAAAATCTGAATTGCCTGCTGCCGGATGTCTTCGCGCGTAATAGAATGGTATTTATCCAGCTCTTCGTTAATCAGGTTGGCATTTCCCAGCAATTCATAGGAGGCAAGACTGCTGGCTCGGTTCATGATGCTCATATCTTCAAAGGCCAGCGCTGCTTCCGTTTTATTTTTTACTTTTTCCAGTTCCTTCTCCTCTATCAGCGTCGTTTTTATTTTATCCAGTTCTGCTTCTACGGCTTTGTCGGCATCTTCCATCTGTATGCCTTTTACCAGCTTTCCTTCAATAGTGAGGATGCCTGCATCTGTGCTTCCAAAATGATAACAATCGATATTGCTGAACAACTGCTGTTCTTTTACCAGTGCCTGGTATAGCCTAGACGAACCACCACCGCTCAGTATATCGGTTATCAGCTCTGCGGCATAATACCCGTCTTCCAGCCGCGAGGCCATATGCCAGCTTTTATACAATGCATCAATCGGAACATTGGCTTTTATTACCAGTTTCCGGGCAGCTGTTTGTGCTGGCTCAACAGGCAGTTGGCGCTTATATTTCTTACCGGCCGGTATATCACCAAACCATTTTTCTGCCAGCGCTCTTACCTGCACGGTGGTAGTGTTGCCGGCTACCACCAGTATGGCATTTGCAGGGCAATAGTGTTTGAAGAAAAATTTTTTTACATCGGTAATGCTGGCTTTCTCAATATGACTGAGTGCAGAGCCGATTGTTTGCCAGCGATACGGATGCACGGTATAAGCCAGTTCGCGCATTTTAAACCATACATCACCGTAAGGTTTGTTGATATAATGTTCTTTAAACTCTTCCATTACCACTTTGCGCTGCACTTCCAGGCTTTTTTTACTGAATGCAAGGCTTAACATGCGGTCGCTTTCCAGCCAGAAAGCGGTTTCCATGTTTTCTGCCGGCAACTGGCAATAATAATTGGTTAAATCATTGGTGGTATAGGCATTGTTTTCTCCGCCGGCCACCTGCAGTGGTTCATCATAAGAGGCTATATGAATGCTGCCGCCAAACATCAGGTGCTCAAACAAATGGGCAAAGCCGGTTTTAGCAGGGTTTTCATCGCGGGCGCCTACATCGTACATCACATTTACCACGGCCATAGGGGTTGAACTATCCACATGCACCAATACCCTTAAGCCGTTGTCAAGGGTAAACTTGTCAAATTGAATCATAGCTACTTTTAAAGAAACGGCAAGTTATACTATTTTAACAATTCGAATAATGCCGCTATCTGTATAATAAGCGAGGTGGGTGTTTTGTTTAATGCTGCTGCAGTAAGCAGGGAAGAAATGCAGCGAACGCACGAATAGTTAACCCATCTACTTTTTTATTTGATACTGCTCAGCCTCGGATGGCGGTTCCTTCCTTCGTCGGGATGACATCCGCTTGATTCGTTTGCAAAAACCCAGAGGGTATTACGAAATTGTTCCATAGCGCACTTACCCGTACCGCTGCAAAAGAAACCAGGAACTGGCCCTAAAAACATTTATTAAACACCAGCTTTTAGCTGATCGTGTCATGCTAGGTAGCTGTCGTCCCGACGAAGGAGGGAACTTGCATTCATAATTGGATGCCAGGTTTTCGATAGCAGCTTAAGACGCTATCTTAATTCTCATTTCATGATCGTAATACCAGGGGATCTAAAGAATACTTTTAACCTTCAGTGTGAGCATTAGCGGCTGCCCGTTGCGGTATACCAGTATCCGTATTTTTTCACCGGTATTTTGCAGGGCGGTTTTATAGACCTGTATGTTTTTGCTGAAATTATTATTGACGGCCATAATTACATCGTCGGGCAGAAAACCGGCTTTTTCTGCCGGCGAACCTTTCATCACATCAGTCACCACTATCTCATTATTCACAACATAAAAATTTAACCCGGTGTACGAATAGTCAAAAAAATCGCGGTAATGCGAGTTAGGTGTTATATAAACATCTCTTTTGTCATAATTGATGATTACATTAAACCGGCGCAGCAAATCATTTCCCATCAAACCACCCAGATAGGGATAAGAGGTGACATTGAACTCGTCTTCAAAAACATAGGCAGGTACTTTCTTGAATTTATAAGGCCCTAACCGGAAACTTTTTACGGTGGTAAGCTCCATCTGTTTTTTACCGCCCAGGCCCTCTACCTGCGTTAGCACTTTTTTTCTTTTTGGGCTGAACAACGAACTATCCTCTACAAAATCGGCAGATAATAACAGGCAAAGCCCTGCACCCGTATCAAAATAAAACCTGGCCATCCGCTCTTCCGCATCGGCTATTCTTGCCGTTTGTATCAATAAATTTACCAGCAAAGGCTTTAGCAAATAACCGCCCTTGGGATACTTAAGGGAACCCTTGGAATACACATAAATGAGTGAACTGTCGTAATTAATCTTTACAATATACCGGTTGAAAAAACTATACCCGATAATGCCGTCTATATGCTCACCGTAGACACTGGTCAGTATATCATAGTCGTTGATATGAAAATTAAGGCTGTCAACACGAAGCCCCGGCAATTGAAGGGTATTGTTATAGGCAAAATTTACTTTTCGGATTCCCGCTATACCACGAATGGTTTTATCTGATGGCTGAAAAGGTATTTTTAATTGGCTCACCGTCTGCGAATCCAGTGAAATGCCACCGCTGCCCGTATCCAGTATAAAGTTCAATGAGTCTTTATTGTCATTGATAAATGCTTTTACGAGTATTACGCCACCACTGAATTGCCTGAACGGAAAACTGGTTAAAAGCCTGGCCGGTGGTTGTACAAATTCTTCCTGTGCCTGGGCATAACAAGGAAATGATAAGGTAACCAGCAGGGTAAGTAGTATGAGGCAATCGTTGCGTTGCACAGTTTGGCAGTTTGTCAGTTATGGGCAATGGGGCTATAGCCGAAGGCAGCAGCATTCCAACGCCGTTTACAAGTTACAACATCACAAACAATAAACAGGCACCGCTTATATATTTTTAGCCGCAGCTGTTCTATTTGCAGTAATCAGGTTTTTTTACCGGTCTCGCGAATAAATAATAAAACTGTTTCCATGCTGTATAAACAACAGGCTTGCTATTTTTATATAAATATTCATTTATGCGCCCACCCTCAATATTTGTTTTATTCTGTATGCTCACGGTCTTTCAAACATTTGGACAGGCACCTGCTGCACCACCGGCAATAGCCGCCATTAAAGAAGATGACCTGGAGAAAGATCTGCTGGCATTAGCGGGTGACCATTTCCGTGGGCGCGAAGCAGGCACCATCGATGAATTAAAAGCAGCCGTTTGGTGGGCAGATGTTATAAGAACGGCGGGACTAAAACCGGCCGGTGAAGATGGCACCTATTTCCAGTATTTTTCTATGTGGCGGAACCGCATTGCTGAAAACAGCACGGTATCTATCGGAACCCATCAATTGCAGCTATGGCAGGATGCCCTGGTTGCGCAAACGGCACCGGCTGATCTTACCGTTCCGATTGTGTACGCTGGCAATGCTTCCAAACAAGAGCTTGATAAGCTGGATATAAAAGGAAAAGCAGTGGCGGTACAGGTCTCGGCAGAAGGTATCAACCTGAACGTATCCCTGCCCGAACGGCGTTACCCTTCTTATGTAATGCGAAAATACGGTACAGATTTGCTGGGAAGAGGAGCTGCCGCCATCATTTTTATTGCTGATCAGAAAGGCGAAACCAGCTGGGGCCAGGTATTGCCAGCCCTTACGCGCGGATTGTACGATATAGAAGACGGGCCAAATGCCGGCACAACAGCCAAGCCGCCCGTTATCTGGATTCATGAAATGGCGGCAGACTGGGTGAAAGAAAACGCCAACTTAAGCATTCATCTTGCTGTTGAACGATTTGAATATCCTTCTGTCAATATCATTGCAAAACTGGAGGGTACCGATGCGGTATTAAAAAATGAGTATGTACTTTACAGCGGGCACAATGATCACGACGGCATCCGCCAGCCCTATGGCAGCGATTCTATTTATAATGGTGCCGATGACAATGCATCCGTAAGCGTTGCCATGCTTGCCATTGCAAGGGCGTTTAAGAAATCGCCCGGAAAAAGATCCGTGCTGTTTGTGTTTCACGGGGCCGAAGAAAGGGGCCTGCTGGGTTCTAAATGGTATGCCGCTCATCCCACCGTTCCAAAAAAAGATATCATAGCTGTACTCAATGCCGATATGATTGGCCGCAACAATGCCGATAGCGCGGCCCTGCTGGGGGTACAACCACCACACCGCAATTCGGCCGACCTGGTGGCCATCGCCTTACAGGCCAACAAAGAAGGGCCGGCTTTTAAACTGGATACTTCATGGGATAAGCCCACACACATAGAAAACTGGTATTTCCGCAGCGATCACCTGTCGTATGCAAGGGCAGGCTATCCTGCCATCTTTTATTCCACATTATTACACCCGCTTTATCATACCCCGATGGACGAAGCCGGGATCATTAATATCCAAAAACTGAGGAAAATGGCGGAATGGATGTACCGGACCGGCTGGATCCTGGCCAATGCACCCGTCCGCCCGCGGGTTGACCCGGGGTTTAAGCTGGAACGATGATCTTCGTGAGGCGTCAGACGTGAGGCGTGAGTGGTGAGACCTGAGTGCTACGCCGGCGGCCCGACCGACAATTTCTCACGATTGACGTCTCACGTCTCACGCCTGACGTCTCACGATTTAATGCTATTTTTGTTACCCCGAATAAGCATTATGGAGTTAGCCGCGTTATACCAGAAAGCACTGGATTTTCAATTCCTCAGCATTGAGGAGGGCGTGTATCTATTTGAACATGCACCGTTGACAGAACTGATGAGTATTGCCAATGAGCTCAGGAAAAAGCAGGTGCCCCACAATAAAGTTACCTGGATCATCGACCGCAATGTAAATACCACCAATGTATGTATTGCCAATTGCAAGTTTTGTAATTTTTACCGTGTCCCCGGGCATCCGGATGCCTATATAACGGATATGGACACTTATAAACGCAAAATAGATGAGACATTCCGTTATGGTGGCGAACAGCTCTTGCTGCAGGGTGGTCATCATCCCGGCCTGGGTTTGCAATATTATGTAGACACTTTCAGGCAATTGAAAAAATTATACCCCACGCTGAAATTGCATGCGTTGGGCCCCCCCGAGGTAGCGCACATCACCAAGCTTGAAAAATCAACCCATCGTGAAATACTGGTGGCGCTGAAAGACGCCGGGCTCGATTCACTGCCCGGGCCTGGTGCCGAGATACTGGTAGACCGTGTTCGCCGTTTAATCAGTAAAGGCAAATGTGGTACGGAAGAGTGGCTGACCATTATGCAGGAAGCCCACAAGCTAAACCTCACCACCTCTGCTACCATGATGTTTGGGCATGTAGAAACCATTCATGAGCGCTTTGAGCACCTGGTGAAAATTCGTTCGGTGCAGGCTAAAAAGCCCGACAACTCAAAAGGGTTTATTGCATTTATCCCCTGGACCTTTCAGGACGTGGATACATTGCTGGCACGTATTCGCGGTGTGCACAACCTGGTAACGGCCGAAGAATACATCCGCATGATTGCGATGAGCCGTATTATGCTGCCGAACGTAAAAAATATACAGGCATCCTGGCTTACAGTTGGCAAACAGGTAGCCCAGATATGCCTGCATGCCGGCGCCAATGATTTTGGTTCTATTATGATTGAAGAAAACGTAGTAAGCGCTGCCGGGGCTCCGCATCGTTTCACTTATAAAGGCATACAGCAGGCCATCAGCGAAGCCGGTTTTGAGCCCCAGTTAAGAAACCAGCAATATGAGTTCCGCTCCATACCTGCGACCATTGAAGAGCAGGTAATTAATTATTGACGACTTATTAATACCGGAGGCAATCTCAAGAGCATTAGACCGCTTCTTTGATTTAAATTTATAACCGCAGATTCGCAGATTATTACAGCAAATCCGCGAATCTGCGGCTAATTGTTATTCGAATCCAAGGTTAATAATTGTTTTAGCCTGTTCCGGGGGATCATTTACTTTTTAAACGGCCTCGTTTTTATGTCATTCCTCCTATAAACCGCCCGGTAACGCCCTTGTTATCGTGCCGGAAAGGCTGACTGTATAAACCAGTCGTTCCTGTTTCGGCCGTCAATACCTTCCGCAGTAACTGCTAAGCCCTGCTCTATGAAAACCCTTATTTATACTGAATATTTCAGCCCTGTCCAATAATATGCAGTATTTGTAGTTATACGCAGGTATTTCGTCTATCCATGAGCCCTTTTCATTTTAGAAAAATGATGCGTATTGCCGTAACAATTATTGCGGTTGCGTTCCTGTATAATTTTCTTACCTGGTACCAGTTGTATGTTTCTTCAAAAGAGAACAGGCAGTTGGCACAGACGGTTAGCCTGGCCGATAGCCTGCAAATGCTGCACCAGCGCATTTCCAACAATTCTTTATTGTTATTGCTCAATACCAGCCTGCCGGAGCCGGCTGCAACGGAAACACGCCATAAATTGATGGCCAGTTTTGAAAACTTTGGGAGCCAGGACATGCTGTTGCGGAAGCAATTGCAGCAGCCTGGCCCGGTACGCGCCACCCTTGCTGAACAATTATATCGCGATGAAAGCGCCTCTGCTGACGCCTTCCTTGGAACTGTAAAGCAGATTATGGATGCCGATATTTCCCTGCTGCATACCAATAACAATGGCTTTACCAACCAACTGCGTGTGCAGCAAAACAAGCTGCAGGAAGCACTGGAACCCATTACCCACTCGTACATAACCCTGTTACTGGAAAGAGAAAGGAAGCGGGGGGAGATAAAGACCGGTAAATTTATCTCGTTCCTGCTGGCGCTTATCTGCCTTACCGTGTTGGTGATAGAGCCTTTACTGCGTGGTAATAAGAAAAATCTTCGGCGTTTGCGTGCTGCTAAAGCTGAATTGTTGCGGGAAAAAAAATACCTTTCTTCCATATTGAATTCGCAGACCAATTATGTTGTCCGCCTGGATCGGTTTGGGAATTTTACTTATGCCAACCCCGAGTTTCTGCAAACATTCGGTTACGAAAATGACGACTTGCTAAAGACACCCTATTATACTACTATTTTCCCCAAAGACATACAACGCTGTGCCGAAGTAGCAGAAGAATGCTGGCAGAACCCGGGCAAAATATTCCGCCTGCTCATCCGCAAGCCTCTTAAAGATGGCAAGCGTTTTTTATGGACCGAGTGGGAGTTCATTGCGCTGCTGAATGAAGACAAAACATTAAACGAATTACAGGGCATTGGACTGGATGTTACAGACAAAATACAGGCACTCCAGAGCAATGAAGAATCCATTCAGACCCTGTCTCTTGCCATGGGCTATGCACACATGGGCTCATGGAAGTTCAACCTCGAGACCAGGGAGTTTAGCATGAGTGCAGAAATGAAAGCCCTGCTGGGCTTCACTGAAAAAGATCCGGATACCATTTCAATTGACGATTACCTGCGTGATTTTGTGCTGCCCGAAGACCTCGAAATGGTAGTAGCAGAATCAAAAAGAATACAGGCACACGCGCGGGACAAAGATTTTGAATCGGCTTTTTCTTACCGCATTATTAACCGGCGGGGACAGGTCAGGCACCTTTTCACAAAGGGTAAATTGATGAATGACCAATTTCGTTTTGGCATTGCGCAGGACATCACCATTTATAAAGAAGCAGAAAAGGCGATGCAAAAAAGCGAACAGCAATACAGGTTGCTGGCAGAACATTCCGAAGATATTATCAGCGTTCATTCCCTGTCTGCTGTAATAGAATACATTTCCCCATCGGTACAAACCGTACTGGGCTATACGCCCGAAGAAGTTACGGGCAGAAATATTATCGAATTTGTACATCCCGAAGATCTCAACAGGTTTACGATTACAGGCGACGGGCAATCAATTCACAATACCCCGTTGCTATTGCTGCGTTATCGTATGCTGCACAAAGATGGCAGCCATATCTGGCTGGAAAGCATCATTAAAACAGTGAAGGAAAACGGTGCGGTAAACAAGCTGATTTGCACCTCGCGCAATATCACGGAACACAAAAAAATTGAGGCCCAGAAAAGTAAATTGCTCGCAGAAATAAAACATTCCGAAGAATTACTCAGGTCTGTGATTGATTCTACACCCGATCTCATTTTTATAAAAGATGCCAGCTACCGGCATCTGATGGTAAACAAGGCGTATGCCGACCTGTTACATCTTACACCGGCAGATATCATCGGCAAAAATGATCTTGAACTAGGCTTTACAGAAGACCAGGTAAAAGGCAACCGCCAGAAAGGCATCCGCGGTTTCTGGGAAGACGACGAGGCAGTAATGAGAACCGGCGAAATCAGAAACATTACAGAAGAAACCGCTTTTATGAACGGTGAACAGCATTATTTCAGCCTTGTAAAAGCGCCCCTGAAAGATGCGGCCGGCAATATCTGGGGCGTTCTTGGATTTGCGCATAATATCACCGACATAAAAAAAGCAGAGGCACAAAAAGAACACCTGCTGGCAGAAGTGAAACAATCGGAGGAATTATTGAGAACCGTTATAGATGCAACACCCGACTGGATATTTATTAAAGATGTACATCACCGTTTTTTGATGGTAAACAAAGCTTACGCAGATTCGCTGCAGTTGTCTCCGGAACAAATGATAGGAAAAAATGATATTGATCTTGGATTTTCGAAAGAAGTAGTGAAGGGCGACCCGATGAATGGCATCCGTGGTTTCTGGGCCGATGATGACGAGGTTGTAACCAGCGGGTTGACCAAACATGTGCCCGAAGAACCGAATGTATTTAAAGGGTTGCAGCAATACTTCAGCACCACAAAGGTGCCACTGCGCGATGAAAAAGACAGGATATGGGGCTTGCTGGGTTTCTCGCACAACATAACAGGATTGAAGAAAGTAGAGGGAGACCTGCGCAAGAAAGACCAGTTACTGCAGGCGGTTTCAGAAGCCACTCACCAGCTCATCGGCAACAAAAACCTGGAAGAAGCCATCGGGGAAGGCGTTTACCTGCTGGGGGTAAAAATGCAGGTTGATATCATCAGCGTATACAAAACACTATATACTGCCGGCACTGAGCTTAAAATGCAGCATTTGATTCACTGGAGCGCTGCCGATATACAGTTAAAGCCGACCGATAAAGCCATTACCGATTTCCCTTTCCACATATCATCTGCGGTTCTGCAAACGCTCCGGCAAAATGAAATCTATTCTGCGCTGGTAGCAACATTGCCCGACGAAACGCTGAAGAACACCTATGTGAACCGGAACGTAAAATCAATTGTGCTGCTGCCCATTTTTGTGAAAAATATTCTGTGGGGGCACATCGCTATTAAAGAATGTAAATCTGAAAGGCAATGGACCGCCACCGAGTTTACGATACTGCATTCTTTTGCCGCCACGCTGGGCGCGGCTATAGAGCAGCGTGAGTTGCAGCAGGAAATTTTGCAGGCAAAGGAAATTGCCGAAAAAGCCAGTCGTGCAAAAAGCGAATTTATGGCCAATATGAGCCATGAACTTCGTACACCCATGAACGGTATTATCGGTTTTACAGATCTGGTGCTCACCACAGATTTGCAAAAACCACAGCGCGGCTACCTGCAGAATGTACAAAAATCGGCCAGGGGATTGCTGGGCATCATCAACGATATACTGGATTTCTCAAAGATTGAAGCGGGTAAATTGAATATTGATTATACCTTCTTCCGCATGAATGAACTGGTTGAAGAGGCCGTTGATTTACTGAATGTGAAGGCGCATGAAAAAAAACTGGAAATTATTTTCTGCCCCCATCCCGGTCTGCCATCTGTTATGAACGGCGACCCTGTGCGCATCCGGCAGGTATTGGTAAACCTGATCGGCAATGCTATTAAGTTTACAGAGCGGGGAGAAATCTGTATTGAGATTAAACAAACGGCCGTTACTTACGAAAAAAACGGCTTGCACTATTGCCCGCTGAACATTACAGTAAAAGATTCTGGTATTGGCATTGCAGTCGAAAAAGTAGATAAAATCTTTGAAGGATTTACACAGGCCGACTCTTCTACCACCAGAAAATACGGCGGCACCGGCCTTGGGCTCACCATTTCAAAAAGCCTGGCAGAACTAATGGGCGGAAGCCTTACCGTGAAAAGCGAGATAGGTAAAGGCAGTACTTTCATCTTACAGCTTTCGCTGGAGATTGTTAACGCTGCGCCGCTGATGCTGCCGGGCAGCAAGCCATTATTGCGGCATGTGCTGGTAACCGATGACAATAAAACCAACCGCCTGTTTATAAAGAATGTTTTTGATTACCTGCAGGTACAGTGCACCGTTGCAGAAAGTGCAGCGGAAGCTATCGAACTGATAGCTCAAGCAAAACAACCGTTCGACCTGGTGATTACCGACTATCGCATGCAGGGCGTGGATGGTGCTGCGTTGGCAAGAGAAATTACCCGCCAGGTAGGTTATGCTTTCTGTCCTGTTATCCTGATGGTTTCTCCGTTGGAAAAAAATCTATATGGTTATAACCCCAACGATAAAAGCGTGATAGAGACCCTATCCAAACCAATAAAGCTGCACGAGCTTGACAACCTGCTGAGTTCATTGTTTACCCATCAGAAAAAAACAGTGCAACCCGAAATTGAAAAACCGGTTATTAAAAGAATGAAGCAATCAGCTACCATCCTGGTGGCAGAAGACGATCCTGTAAATATGCTGCTGATATCTGAAGTGCTGGGGAAAATGGGTGTAACTGTGTTGAGGGCCGGCAATGGTTTTGAAGTGATTGAAATGCTGCGCAATCAGCTGCCCGATATGATTTTTATGGATGTGAACATGCCCGAAATGGATGGCTTTTCCGCAACGGCAGAAGTGCGTCTGCTCCCTTCGCCCGCAGGCGATATCCCCATCATTGCACTTACCGCAGATGCAATGAAAGAAGACCGCGACCGCTGTATGCAGGCCGGCATGAATGATTATATCTCCAAACCCTTCCGGCTGGAGGAACTTGAAAATGTATTGAGCAAATACCTCTTATCAGCCTGACGCCGGCCGGGTTTTCCAGGTAGGGTTTATTCTTTTTTGGCGAGGCAAGGCGGAAAAGGGTTTCACGCAAAGAAGCAAAGGAGCAAAGACGCCAAAGCGAAGAGAAGGTTCGGCGATCGTCTTCGGCCTCATAAAAAAGCGTTTAAAAATTTTCAGGCTGAAGCGTTAAGCAGCGAACACGAGGAGATATAGATGATGTTGGTTTTTGCAATGGCCGATACTTGTTATACCGCTGACCGGAGCATTGTTCGCTGTAGCGGAAGACTGAAAATTTTAGCTTTTTTTATGCAGCCTTGAATTTTTGTTTCTTTTTTTTCAAGAAAAAAGAAAGGCGAAGAGAAGATTTTACGCAAAAGACCTCATTTATTATCGGCATAAAATGATACTCGCTTCTTGCGAATTACCCTGCATGTGTATGCTTCCACCTGTTTATCATAACCAGGCATAAATATTTATTAACTCCGTTTAACAATACAGGCAGCCCGCCTGAGCATGGCTCCTAAAATCTGGGTATCTTTAATGGTCAACCCTTGCCGATTGCTAAACACCCCAACCATGACATACTGGAGAATAAAACTATCCCTGTTCATTAATTATTATGTCTTCGCCATCTTATTAAACAGTTCGGGTGTTGCTATTTTACAGGTGCAGAACAGTTTTAGTGTAAATAAAACCGCCGCCGCCTGGATAGATCCCTGCAAGGATCTGAGCATTGCTGCTGTATCGTTTTTAGTTTCTTCCTACATTACCCGCTTTGGATACAAACGTGCCATGATGGTTGCCCTGGGGGTAATAGCGCTGGCTTGTTGTATCATTCCCAATACGCCCGGCTTCTTTGCAGTGAAATTACTTTTTGTAGCCATTGGTTCCTGTTTTGCACTCATAAAAATGTCGGTGTACAGCGTAATCGGCATCATTACGAAAGATTCACATGAACACATCAGCCTGATGAATTTTGTTGAATCCTTTTTTATGATTGGCAATCTCACCCTGTATTTTTATTTCAGCTCATTCGTAGACAATGCGCATCCGCAATCTACTTCCTGGCTGAATGCTTTTTATTTACTGGGCGGATTGTCGGCACTGGCAGTTATTTTGCTGGCCGGCGCTGAGCTGGATGAATCTGCGGCCAAATCTGCCGGGAAACCACTGGTTGCTGAGTTTGCAGAAATGTTTACGCTGATGTTCAAACCCATTGTGCTGGCTTTTATCGGTTCGGCTTTTTTTTATGTGCTGATTGAACAAAGCATCCAGAATTTCTTACCCACATTTAATAACAAGGTACTGATGTTGCCGGCTGCACTCAGCATACAAATGACCAGCATTCTGGCGGGTTCTACCGCACTGGGCAGATTCCTTGCCGGACTCGTGTTAAAAAAATTCAATTGGTTTTATGTGTTACTGGGCTGTCTTTTGCTATCGGCAGTTTTGATAATACTGGCATTGCCGCTTGCCAAGAACTCTATGGGTAAAATCTATACCGGTTGGGGAGATGCACCCCTGGCAGCTTTTATGTTTCCACTGATAGGGTTGTTCCTGGCGCCGGTATATCCATCTATCAATTCAGCTATTCTTACTTCATTGCCCAAGCCCAAACATGGATTAATGTCGGGCCTTATCATTATTTTTTCGGCGCTTGGCGGCACAACCGGTTCGTTGATCATGGGCCGTGTTTTTGATGCTGATAAAACCGGCGGGCAACATGCATTTTATTTTTCCCTCCTGCCGATAGGCATTCTTATTGTATGCCTGTTCCTGTTCAGAAGACTACAGCTAAAAGCGTTGAACCCGCCTGCCGTTCCTAACCAATAATATTGACATGCCCTTTACAGGAGTATTTTTTATTGAAACATTGGGTGCGCTTTATACAGATGTGCAGGTACAAAGGATTTTCCCCGACTCAAAATATTTTGTTGATTGTATACCTAATGGCGATCCGGTTGCTATACTTGCTCAATATGAAAAAGAAAAACTGCAGGATGGTTTCAGGTTAAAAGAATTTGTTACCCGGCATTTTATTTTCCCGACTGATTTGGAAAGCACGTATCGTTCCGGCAATAAACCCATTCTCCAGCACCTGGAAGAACTCTGGCCCATACTCACCCGTAAGCCCGGCCCAACAAAAGGAGGAACGCTGATCCCGCTTCCTTTTCCCTATGTAGTTCCGGGCGGTCGCTTCAGGGAAATCTATTACTGGGATAGTTACTTTACCATGCTGGGGTTGCAGGCAAGCCGGCAGGTTCACCTAATGCAAAATATGGTTGACAATTTTGCCTATCTGATAGATTTATTTGGTTTCATCCCCAATGGTAACCGTACCTATTACCTGAGTCGTTCTCAACCACCCTTCTTTACATTGATGGTAGAATTGCTGGCAGTAGAAAAAGGCAAACCTGTATTATTGAAATACCTTCCGCAAATTGAAAAAGAACATGCTTTCTGGATGGATGGTGAAAAACAGCTCTCCGCTTCCGGCAATACATACCGCCATACGGTGCAATTACCCGAAGGCATTGTATTAAACCGTTATTGGGATGATAAAGATACAGCGAGGGCGGAAGCTTACCGGGAAGACAGCAAGGCTGCTGCACAGTCGGCAGAAACACCGGGTATCGCCCACCGTCATATTCGCGCGGCCTGCGAATCGGGCTGGGATTTCAGCAGTCGCTGGTTCAAAGACGGTAAAAACATAGCCAGCATACAGACATCGCATATTATACCGGTTGATTTAAACTGTTTATTACTGCACACCGAAGAAATATTGCTGGAACAGTATACCGCAGCCAACAATGAACAGATGGCCGAAGCCTTTCGCCAGCGGATAGCACAACGTAAAACAGCTATACAGCAGTATTGCTGGGATGAGGCAGCCGGTTTTTATTTCGACTACCAGTTTATTGACCATTCCATTACGCACCAGTTTACAATGGCGGCAGTATACCCGCTGTTCTTCTCGATAGCCACTGCCCAGCAGGCAGCAAAAGTGGCATTGTGCATAGAAGAAAAATTTTTACAGCAGGGCGGGCTGCTCACTACACTCAGTAATACACAACAGCAATGGGATCATCCCAATGGATGGGCGCCTCTGCAATGGATGGCCTATAAGGGCTTAAAAAAATATGGGCACACCGTATTGGCAAACGAAATAAAAAAGCGTTGGATGGCTACCAATGAAAAAATATATACCGCTACAGGAAAAATGATGGAAAAATATGTTGTTACCGATACCGGTTCAAAAGCAGGCGGCGGGGAATACCCGAACCAGGACGGTTTTGGCTGGACCAATGGTGTGTATTTAAAAATGAGCCGTGAATAAACCTTCGCAACTGCAAACTTTTCTAAAGTTTAAAACTTTGGAAAAGTTTCTGCGTTCCATGATATGTCGTGGCGACCTTTGCTCCTTGGCGTCTTTGCGTGAAACCTTTTCTTCGTCTTTCTTTTTTCTTGAAAAAAAGAAACAAAAATTCAAGGCTATCGCGCATTGTCGCGCCGATGGATCGGCAAAGGCACAGAATAGAAAACCGCTGCTGTTCATCACAGTAGCACTAAAGCCTAATCAGGGAACCTCCCGAAAACGAGCAATTAGAGCCGCTTCCATTTCCCTTCTCCAGTTGGAGAAGGTGGCTGAAAGCCGGATGAGGTCGTTTTCGGGCCGCCTTTTTTCGTTCTTTTTTGGCGGAGCAAAAAAGAACGAAAAAAATACTTCTTTGCATGAAAGCGATTTAACAATGACGAAAGATTGCTTCGTTCCTCGCAATGAGGTAACCGGAAGATTGCGCTTCGCAATATGCCACTATACACCGGGTCATCGCTTGGTCCTGCAAACAATCAGCCTGGTTTTAAATACAGTATCATTTACGTTAGTAATCAACTGATAATTGCTGGTCAACACACCAGGCGCGTCATGGCGAGGCACGAAGCCATCTGTGGCCGCAATGACGTAACCGGAAAATTGAATTTCAAGGTTGACCCGCCATAATTGCAGCCTGTAAAATTGGTTCGTGGTTTGATCTATTATTGCCAAATGTACAAGCAATCATGAACAGGAAACAGCCTTCGTTGGTATTCTGCGTAATAATGGATGTTTTGGGCTTTGCTACCTATGCAATCCCGGGTTTGGGCGAATTGGGAGACATTATTTTTGCACCCATTTCCGCGATTGTCTTCTATTTTATGTTTGGCAGCTGGAAGGGGGCCTTGTTCAATTTTACGGAAGAGATCTTACCAGGCACCGATTTTATTCCCTCGTTTACCATCATGTGGATATGGAACTATTTCAGCAGTAAAAAAACTTCAGGCATCACTACAAAGTGATTCATAGGAGTGGCAGTCTTAACATTTATTCCGTAATAAACCGGTAGCCGACTCCTTTGATGGTTAAAATCTGCAGGCTTTCGTCTTCTTTAAGATAACTACGTATTTTATTGATATATACATCCAGGTTACGGCTATTAAAAAATGAATCATTTCCCCATAGAAGTGTAAGAATGCTTTTGCGGTCTATGATGCCATCGCGGTTTTCGTACAATATTTTCAACAATTCGCTTTCACGGTAAGATAGTTTTTTCTCTTCCTTATCGCTGGCCAGCAACTGGCGGTTTGTATAGAACCTGTATTTGCCCAGAGCAACACTGTCTGCTGCTATTGTAAATAATTTTCCTTCTTTCCTGCGCAACAGGTTTTCAATGCGCACAATCAGTTCTTCCATACTGAATGGCTTGCGTATATAATCGTTGCCGCCCATCGTAAAGCCTTTTACCACATCGCTGGTCTGTGTTTTTGCCGTGAGAAATAAAACTGGTATCGCCATATTAACGGAGCGTATCTCCTCTGCAATTTCAAAACCGTCTTTGTTAGGCAACATTACATCCAGTATGCAAACATCGGGTTGTATAGCTTTAAACGCGGCAAATGCTTTGGCACCATCGCATTCCATGTGCACCTGGAAACCGCGGCTTTGCAGGCTTTCTTTTACAATTTTCCCCAATGATAATTCATCTTCTACGTATAAGATCCGAATACTCATGCTTTGCCGATTTTGAAAGTCTTTTTTACAATCCTGCGTCCATTGCCATAATCTATTACCGCAGCTTCTTTAAAAGGAAGTGAAACCACAAAACTACTTCCTTCGCCCAGCTTGCTTTTTACTAATATAAAACCCTGGTGACGGTGCACGATATGGTTCACGTAGCTTAAGCCCAATCCATACCCTTTAATGTTGTGCCTGTTGCCGCCTGGCACTCTGAAAAACTGTTCAAATATTTTATGGCGATACTCTGGCGCAATGCCGATACCATTATCGGATACTGTTATTTCCAGGTATTGAATATGATCGGCGACGAGGATTTTAATTTCAGGATTCGCCTTGCTGTATTTCAATGCATTGTCGAGCAGATTGTATAACACACTCGTCATGTGCAGGCGATCTGCTTCTATAATAAAATTGTTGCCCGTGGTTTCAATGGTCACCCGCGCTTCCTGTTTTTCAAATTGCAGTTTCATGGAAGCTACCACTTCTTCGGCCATTGTAACCAGGTTAAAAGGCTCACTGTTCAGCGTAATTCCCTTGTTTTCATACAACGATAGTTTTAGCACTTTGTCTACCAGCAAACCCAAACGCTGCATTTCATTGCCCGAGATATCCAGGTATTCTCTTGTGCGCTGCGGATCCTGTAAGGCATTAAAGTTTTTCAGTGCTTCAATTGCTACACTCACGGTTGCAATCGGCGTCTTCAGTTCATGCGTGATATTGCTGATAAAATCGTTTTTAAACTGTGTAAGCTTTTGCTGCCTGCGCAGGTTGCGGTACATAAAAAGAAACGAGACAATCGTAATACCTACCAGTAAAAAAGAAACCAGGAACTGCTGTCCCATTTTTTTTATAATGTACCAGTTATTATAAGGAAAGCTCACTTCATATACCCGCGGATGCACAAAACCGACGGCTATCCGGTTATCTTCAATATCAGGCATGATTTGCTGATGGCTGCCCAGTGTATCTCCCCGCGCGATGACAAATGGTGCGTCTATTTTTTCGCGCGACAATGCGCCGGCGTAATGTTCGGTGATTTCCTTCATGCTGATAGAGTCGCGCAGTGAATCTACGCCCATTAAAAAATCGAATACCGGACCACCGGGCTGGTCCCGCCTGATTTGCTGGTAACGAATATTGCTGTCATCTTTCGCCATACGGCCGGGAAAGGGATTCATGGTAATTACCACCGATGTCTGCATTTTTTTAAGGCGAGGCGTTGTATCCAGTTTCTCCTGCAATATATTGCTCATGCTGAGGATGCCTTCTTTATCGCGCACCTTGATATTGATATTGGAGTCAAGATGCAGTTTCGCTGCCTGCAGGCGCATAATGGTTTCCCTGAAAAGCATATTCGTTCGCACGCTGAACAGGTGTTTTTCTTCCCGATAAGTTTTGTTCAGCCAGTATACCTGGAAGGTTCCGATTACCAGTATTGCAGTAATCATCAGAAAAAGCGGTACCCGTAAACTGTGCTTCATGAACAATGCAGGCTGTTTGCGGCCTGTACAAATGTATTTATTTCTGTGTCCACCGCATACCTCTATTAACCTTAATTAACATTAAACCAAGCCATATTAACCTGTTTTGGAATGCATGCCGAATAGATTTGGGAAAATTATTGATTATGAAAAAAATATTGTTCGTGGTAGCAGCGGGCTTGTATTTGCATACGGCAACAGCCCAGTTAAAAGAAGGAAAAATTATTTACGAACGCCGGGTAAATATGCACAAACGACTGCCCCCCGAAAACGAAAACATGAAAACGATGATCCCTGAATTCAATACCAGTAAACAACAGTTGTTGTTTGCCGGCGACGAATCCATCTTTTCTTCGGTGCCCGAAGAGGAAGACATACGCGAACAGGCTGGCCAGGACGGCAACCGTATGGTACTGCGCATGAATTCCGGCAGCAGCGAAACCTATAAAAATTATGCAACGGAGAAAATAACCGAGCTGCGCGAGCTGGGTCCTAAAAAATATGTTATTGAAGACAGCTTGCGCAAATTTGGCTGGAAACTATCCGATGATACCATGCTTGTCAAAGGTTACCATTGCAAAAAGGCGACGGCAAAAACAAGGCAGGGCGATGATATCGTTGCATGGTATACTGAAGAAATTGCTTCACCTGCAGGGCCGGAACAATTTGGTGGCTTGCCCGGCCTGATTTTAAAGATGGATATTGGTGATGGGTGGATGGCATTTACCGCGACCGAAGTTCAAACCAGCACCGACAAACAACTGGTGAAAGCACCTACCGGTGGCAAAAAAATTACCCGGCAGGAATTTCAGAAAATGATGGATGAAGCATTCGGTCCGGGTAACGGTCAACCAAAAATGAGAATTATAACAAGGGAAAATTAATCGGGATAGTAAAAGTGTTATACAATATAGCCCCGGAAAAACCGGGGCTATATTTTTTACCATTAGTGCATTTGCATTAAAGTAATCCTCCTCTCATCCTTTCTCACGTATTACCTGGATATTATTAGCCCTGCCCGGAGCTGCAATGTTCTTGCCCGCAAACCGGCTGATATTATAGGTAAAGCTAAGTTGCCAGAAACGTTTCAACACATTGTACGACTTGTCTTCAATATAATTTTGATTACTGCTACGGCTCACACCGGTATTTTGGCTTAGCAGATCGTATACCTGTAACCTAAGCTCGCCCTTTTTATTTTTGAATACCTGTTTGGCAATACCCGCATTCCATAAAACAGCCTGCAGATTATAGCCCTGTGCCAGCCCGCTGCGCGTTGTATAATCTATATCGGTGGCAATGCTAAAGCCTTTGGGCAGGTATAGATTCACATCGAAAGTATAATGCTGGTTCCAGTATTGTATGTTTTGCTGGCGCTGTATGGAATAGCGAACTTTATTCCATGTAATTTCCATGCCTGCACCCAGGTCAAGTACTTCTTTGTAATTATAATTCCATGTAATTTCCTGCGAGGCATTCCATGTATTGATATTGTTTTTCTGCGAATTGATAAAACCGGCATTATAGTTCTGGCTGAGCGCACTGTTTAGATTGAGCCGGCTTTTTAATTTACGCAGCGGAAATCCCCAGGATGTAGTAATGCCGATATTGTAAAGGCCATTCACATTAACCGGTTGTGTAATGCGCTGGCCCTGTGTGCCCAGTTGATCGGCATTTACAATTTTGTTATTGGTAAGCCCTGCGCTTAGCGCTGCAAAAAAACTGGTATGCCGGTAAGGATCAAACGAAATATAATTGGCCTGCAGCCGGTGGTAGTATTCCTGTTTTAAATCAGGATTACCGATTTTAATATTCAAAGGATCTGTATTGTCTGCCAGTGGTTGCAATTGAGTAACTGACGGCTGACGGGTAAAACTATTGTAAAAAAAACGGAGGTTCTGGTACTGGCTGATCTTATACTGAAGATTGGCATTGGGTAGAAAATTCACAAAAGAGCGATGCAGGGCACTATCTTTTCCCATACTATGAAAATCGCTCTGCAGCGATGCCTGCTGTACAGCTGCGCCCATGGCAAAACTATATTTCGCCTGTTGGTAACGCCAGTTAACACCGGGCCGATGATACGTATAATCGTTTGAAAACTTATTGGATAACAATTCATTCAACACACTGTATTTACCATTTAGTTTGTCCGCGTCAAAAGTGGTTTTGGCTGAAGTATTGTGTGAGGTATTAAAGTTGTAATTGAATTCCAGCAATGCCTTTTTTGACAAAGGTTCAGTATACGATAACACGGCACCATAACTATTGGTATTGCTTTCCTGTTTGTTCTGCTGGTTAATGGTATCGCTCCGTTGCAGGATTCCACCGGCCTGGTAATAGTTGTTAAGGGAGTTTAGTCCGCCGTTGCTGTTCGCATTGTTTGTGTTGAAAGAAAGATTGGCGGAAAATGTTCTGCCTTTTTTTGCAAAACGGTGCCGGAATAATGCGCTGTTGTTCCAGTTATATCCATCGCCTGCAATAAAAGAAGTTGTATAGCCATCATTTAACACGTTTCCGCTGTCAGAAACTGAATTATACCGGCTGTTGACACCGTATTCCGATTGCTGCCTGTTGACCGACGATGTTAGCCGTATAGAATTAACCGAGTCGATTTTATAATCGCCAATAAGATTCACCCGGTGACTCTCATTGGTATTTGTTGAAGCAATTTCTTTGCTGGTGTTGAAATGGTTGCCCGGCAAGAGCCATTGTTGACGGACATTTTCAAGAAGGCCGATTTGCTGGCGGTTATAGAAATAACTGCTCATGAAATCCATTTTCTTTTGCCAGGTATTATTATAGTTGAGTCCTCCGGCCCTGGTGGTCATTACCCCTTCATTAATGCCGCCACCCTGCACAGGCAAGCCATTATTGCCAATATCCATTTGCATGCCGCCGCCACCGCGGCCACCTGCGCCCGGGAGGGCTCCGGAAAAATTCAAAATATCTAAAAAGGAAAACCCCTGTTTATTAGTATTGTTAACCATTCCAATAGCCGAAAGCTGCCGCTCGCCGCTGAAACTGTTTACATTAAAATTGCCTTCATATAAACCTTTATTACCCGCACCGGCAGTTGCTTTTCCAAATACACCATTTTTTTTGTCGGGCTTCACCGTCAGGTTAATTGTTTTCTCACTGTTGCCATCATCAAAGCCCGTAAACCTCGATTGGTCAGACTTTCGATCAAATACCTGCACTTTATCAATCGCATCTGCAGGCAGGTTCTTGGTTGCCATTTTCGGATCGTTTCCAAAAAACTCTTTTCCATCCACCAGTATTTTTTTTACTTCTTCACCGTTTGATTTTATTTTTCCGTCTTTGTCTACCTGCACACCGGGTAATTTTTTAAGCAGGTCTTCTACCACAGCATTGGGTTTTGTTTTAAAAGACCCTGCATTGTATTCAATGGTATCGTTGCGGATAATCACTGGTGGCTTCTCCTGAACAACCGTTACTTCCTGCAATAAGGTGCCCGCAGCAGCGGTTGTAATGACCCCAAAGTCTATTTCTGACAATGCAGGGCTTATGGAAAACAGGCGGCTGATATTCCGGTAACCCACATGTGTAATTAACAGGCGGTAATTGCCTGCGCTGATATTGCGGATAACAAAAAATCCGTTGTTATTGGTTCTTGAGAAACTGGCCAGTGAGGAATCCTTTGCCAGGAGAACGGTCACGGTGGCATCGCTTAGCAAGATGCCCGAAGCTGTATCTTTTACAATTCCTTTGATGATGCCCTGTTGTGCATGTGCGGCAAACAGGCAAAAACTGGAAACATAAACAGTGAGCAGGTATTTTTTCATAACCGGTTTTTTGATCGGCTACGAAACTATCCTGCTGCAATAATAAAGCAGGTTAACTGGGGTTGCTTTAATGTTAAGGAACGTTAAAACATATACCCCCGGGGCTATCTGCTTGTTAAAGCCTCTATGTTCCTCATATCCTTATCGTACACATTCAGGAATATCTTCCATTGCTTGCCGGTATTCCTTAGTACAAGATCAACACATACCTCTTGCATGATGCCAGTGGCCGGCAACAAATCAAACTGGATGGTAGTAAATGTATTATTTTCCGATGGATCGATATACATGCCGTTTACAATCACTGCCTTTCCTCCATCGGGCTTCACAATAGTGTTTTTAATCTGATTGAAAAGTTCTTCAAAACGGCTTCTGGCGCCACTGAACGTATTACCCGCGTACAAAATAGATTGCCAGCTTACGGCTGATTTGTGCGCAACAACTGATTCTGTGATAACGGTCGACACCGCTCCAGGTATGGCAATAATTGATTTGTATTCTGTGGCGCTCCCGTTGGAAGAGAGCAGTTCACCTTTGATATTTTTAAACTGGCTGGGATAGTCTTTTACTACTTTTTCAAGGGTGCTGTTGGTCTGGTTGCTAAATACCCCCTGGGCGCAGCAGGTAAAACAAATACTGAGAAGCAGTAAAAACAGGCAGGTGTTTTTCATACAAGACGGATTTTACTGCAGCAAGGTACTCACTAAAAATATGTTAAGAAATAGAAAAACTACGGGGTATAAGTACCCTAACGCAATAATATTTGTTGTTATCCGTTAATTTCAGGATCTTTAGTTACCAAACCTAA
>Ga0268264_10001035_pt1 | contig 27936 bp, 30 predicted proteins | sample KBSSwiS32_FD_190357 | JGI IMG/M metagenome (GOLD analysis project Ga0268264, IMG submission 190357) | Switchgrass rhizosphere microbial communities from Kellogg Biological Station, Michigan, USA - KBS Switchgrass S3-2 (SPAdes) (version 2) | ecosystem: Host-associated > Plants > Roots >...
CGGTGGTTCATGACGAACCCCACGGTCGACTCCGGGGCAATCGCCGCGAGCCCCTCCTCGTCGGCGTAGCCCAGCCGCACGCGATAGAGCGAGCGCGCCACGTTCCTCGCGATCGCGTAGCCCACCCGGAAGTAGAGGTACGCGTTGAATGCCGGGACGATCTCCCGCGCGTAACGCTCCGCCCGCGCCATGGCCATCGCCCGCGGCATCTCGCCCTCGCGCGCGGCCGCCTCGGCCGCCTGCTGGACCTGCGGGTCGTAGAGCAGCCGGTCGATCAGGACCTCGCGCTTGGTCAGCTTGAAGGGCTGGATCCGGATCTTCAGGCGCGTGTTGAGCTCCTCGAGCACGCGGTTGACACGCCGGCGCAGGACCCATCGGACGCTCGGGACGAGCAGAAGATCCACGGCGGCCCACGCCGCGAGCAGCGCGAGGAGGAGCGCGAGCCACAGCGGGAGCGCGATCGTGGAGTGGATGGGGTCCTCTGGGCCGAAGCATAGGATGAGACCGATGCGGAAACGTCACGTCTTCGTGACCGGGGCCACGGGCTACCTCGGCCGGCGGGTCATCCCGGAGCTTCTCGCCCGGGGCCACGCCGTGCGCGCCCTCGCGCGGGAGGGTTCGGCATCGCGGCTGCCCGCGGGCTGCGAACCGGTCACCGGAGACGCGCTCGACGCCGCGACCTTCGCCGCGCGCGTCCCCACGTGCGACACGATGCTCCAGCTCGTCGGCGTCGCCCATCCCAGCCCCGCGAAGGCGAAGCTGTTCCGCACCGTCGACCTGGCGTCGCTGCGGGCTTCGGTCGAGGCGGCCGCGGCGCCGGGCGCGACCGTCGCGCACTTCGTCTACGTCAGCGTGGCGCACCCGGCGCCGGCGATGAAGGCGTACTGGCAGGCCCGCGCCGAGGGCGAGGAGATCCTACGCGCGAGCGGCATTCCCTCCACGATCCTGCGCCCTTGGTACGTGCTCGGGCCGGGACACCGGTGGCCCTACGCGCTGATCCCGTTCTATTGGGCGCTCGAGCGGCTCCCGCCCACACGCGAGGGCGCGAGGCGTCTCGGCCTCGTAACCCTTCCTCAGATGATCCGCGCGCTCGTCGCCGCGGTCGAGGCGGAGCCGCCGCCCGCGCCATCGCCGCGGATTCGGATCATCGAGGTGCCGGAGATCCGAGCGGCTTCGCTCTCGAGTCCGCTCAGCGCGTGACCGTTCGTGTCCCGATCATTCCGGGACACGCGAGTCGCGCGACGAACGTCTGGAAGTTGGATGGATCGGCCTCCTGGCCAACGGCCCACGCCTCGTTCGGCCCGACGGAGACCAACCCGGTCAGCTCGTTGATCGCGTCGCTCGCATTGGGGCTTCCGGTGATGACGTTCCAGGCGAAGCCGTCCCAGTGCTCGATCAGAGTCAGGATCTGCAGGCCGTTGTCCCAGAATCCGACGGCCCACGCGCTGCCGGACGCCACGCCCACCACGCTGAAGAGCTCGTTGTTCCTCTGACTGCGGTTGGGACTCTCGACGACGCTCCAGGCACTTCCGTCCCAGTGCAGGATCGACGTCTGGTTGACCTGGTCGACCCCGAAGATCTCGAGGTGGAAGCCGACCGCCCAGACGTTGTCCTTCGACGTGGCCTCGACCGACTGCAGCTGGTTGACGAGAGCGCCGATGTTGGGCGCCTCGACGTTGCTCCAGTGCTGGCCGTCCCAGTGCTTGATCAGGTTGACCTGAACGAAGTCCACGATGTCGAAGCCGACGGCCCAGACGTCGTCGGGCGCCACGACGTCGATCCCGGTGAGCCAGCCGCCGGACCCGTTGTCCGGCGTCGACATGTCGGTCCACTGGACGCCGTCCCAGTGCAGGATCAGGCTCTGGCTGTCGGAGAAGTTGGCCGTCTTGCCCACCGCCCAGACGTCTCCGGGTCCCGCCACGCCGACTCCGTAGAGCTCGTCGGTCGAGTCGCCGCCGCCGGGCATCGTGGGATTGGGGCTGTCCACGACGCTCCAGCTCGTGCCGCTCCACGTCTCGACGAGCGTCGTGCTCTGCGGGTCGAACGGATTGGCGCTCGCGGAGAAGCCGACGGCCCAGACGTTGCCCGCGCCCTTCGAGTCGACGGCGGTCAGGAGGTTGTTGGGCTGGGCGCCGTCGGGGGTCGTGACGATGTTCCAGCTCCCGCCGGTCCAGTGCTCGGCGAGGGTGTGCCGGCTGGTCCCGTCGAAGGAGCTGCCGACGGACCACAGGTCGCCCGAGGAGACGGCCGTGATCGCGCTGAGCACGCTGTCGCCGGAGGGGCGGTTCGCGCTCGGGAACGTGTTCCAGATCTGACAGAAGTGAGGCGAGTAGCCGAAGTGCGGCTGCTGGGCCGATGCGTTGGACGAAAGCGCCAGCACGGCAACGACGGCGAACACCGGGGAAATCCCTCGGAAGCGTTTCATCGTGAACTCCTTCGCTCGCGCCCGAGCGCGCCGAGAAGGGGGGAATTCTTCCGCCGGCCGCCGCGCGGCCCCGGATGTTTAAGCGAACCCTAATGCCCTCGAGGGCGAGCGCCGGCGATAGCATGCGCGCCATGAATCCGCAGGACGGCGGCGCCACGGAGTGGCGCAAGGGCGCGTACACGGTCTCCACGGATCCGGATCGCCTGGACCTCGCGGCGATCCACGGATACCTCCGCGAGTCGTATTGGGCCGCCGGGATTCCGCGCGAGAAGGTCGAGAAGGCGATCCGCCACTCACTCCCCTTCGGGCTCTACGAGGAGAGCTCGCTCATCGGCTTCGCGCGGGTCATTACGGACTTTGCGACGTTCGCCTACGTCGCCGACGTCTTCGTCCTTCCGTCGCACCGTGGCCGAGGGCTCGGGGTCTGGCTGATGGAAGTCGTCCGCGCGCACCCCGACCTTCAGAAGCTGCGGCGATGGGTCCTCGCGACGCGCGACGCCCACGAGCTCTACCGCAAGACCGGTTTCACCGAGGTGGATCCGGGTCGATTCATGCAGGTTCTGGACCCGGACGTTTACCGATGAACGCCCCGCGGGACTGGTATGCCCGGTTCTTCGAGGGCCTCGCCGTCGACTTCTGGCGCGTCGTGGTCCCCGAGGCGGCGACGGCGGAGGAGGCGGCGTTCCTCTGGAAGCATCTCGCGCTCTCGGCGGGCGACCGTGTGCTCGACGTTCCCTGCGGACACGGGCGCCTGGCGCTGCCGCTCGCCGCGCGGGGCTGCGCGGTGACGGGCGTGGACCTCTCGCGCGAGTTCCTGCGGGCCGCCGAGGACGCGTCTCGCGGCGCGGGAGTCTCGGTCGCCTGGCGGCGCTCCGACATGCGCACGCTCCCATGGCGCGGGAGCTTCGACGCGGCATTCTGCATGGGCAACAGCTTCGGGTACCTGGACGACGCGGGCAACGCGGCGTTCCTCGCGGCCGTGGCGCGCGCGCTCGTTCCCCGCGGCCGCTTCGTGCTGGACTTCGGTCAAGCGGCGGAGTCGATCTTCCCGCGGCTCGAGCCGCACCTCGAGGTCGAGATGGGCGGATTCCTCTTCGCCGAGGAGACCCGCTACGACGTCGCCTCCTCGCGCATCGAGAACGTCTACACGATCTCCCGGGGCCGAAAATCCGAGAGAAAGCTCGCCTCGCAGCGCGTCTACCTGGCGAGCGACGTCTGGCGGCTCCTCGAAGAGGCGGGCTTCGAAGTCCTCGAGGCCTTCGGCTCCTCCGCCGGAGAGCCGTACGCGCTCGGCGCGCAGCGGCTGTTGACGGTCGCGCGAAAGAAATCCGCGGGGAGAAAGAAGACGCCGCGTCGCAGGAGATCGTCGTAGGGGCGAGCCGCCCCTACGCGTTTCGGGCTCGAAGCGAGGCCCGCACCAGCGAGACGGCGCTGATGGCGGCCCAGCTCCCCTCGAGCACGATGAGCCCGAGGTTGCGCGCCTCGACCGCGAAGTACGTCAGGATCAACGATCCCAGGAGGTTCAGGACGAGGTAAGCCGGCGCCTCGGGCCCGAGCTTTCCCGCTTGCTGCATCCCGAACGCCGCCAGGATCATGGCGGCCCCCAGGAGCGAGACGACCTGGCCGATCATGGGGCGCTCCGAGGGGCGCCGGCGAGCTTCTCGGCGAGCCGGTCCCGGTGCTTTTTCGGCGGCATCGTCAATCTCCTTCTCTTCATCCTTCGACTCCCGATGGGGACTCCTCCCCGGGGGCCTCCGGGTTCTGCGGCACGGGATAACAGCCGAGGACGAGCCGATAGGAACGTCCCCGGCCAGGCCGACTCGAGGCGGACATCGACCGGTCGGGCGAGGTGTGCCGCGCGATGACCTCGATCACGGCCTGCCGCAGCGCGTCGGCGAACGCCGTTCGCTGCTCCGGCGAGTCGAACCGGAACTGGGACTTCAGGGACAGCGTGCTCACGCGCTGGCCGCGGCCGCGCGCCTCCTTCTCGACCCGGGAGAGATCGAGGCGGACCTGCTCGGACAGGGCCAGAAGGTAGTCGACCGAGGCCGTGTCCGGGATCGCGCGCCAGTCGGGCGCGAGACCGCCCAGGATCGCCGGGGAGAGGACGTAGGAGCGAGCGGTCGCGACGTAACGCTGCTCGACCCAGTTGCGCTTGCGGTGCCTCCCGGCCGGCCTGAGGAAGCCGGCCCGGGCCAGCTCGCGTACGTGGTAATTCACCCGCTGCCGGGGCAGGCCCAGCCTTCGGGCGAGCTCCGTGGCGGAGACCGGTTCCTGGGCCATCCGGACCAGGCGCAGGCGCAGGGGATTCAGGAGCGCGCTCGCCCGACGGGCGCTGTCCACGCTCTCGAGGGCCGTTCGGGGCGCCTCGGAAGCCGCGGACGACATGACAATATTATTTGTCTAGACAGAAAAGATTGTCAATACGGCTGCCGCCTGCTACCAAACCGTTGGCAGCCGCGTATTTCCCGCCGTGCACCGCGCAATCCCGGGCTCACCGAAGCCGCATCGCTACAATCGGGCCATGCCCGACGCCGTCGTTTCGGGAGGGATCTAGTCCATGGCCCGTATCGGTCTGACCGGCGGCGGATTCTCCTCGCGCGCGGCGAAGGCCGAGCGCCCCCGCGGCGGGCGCCTGCGGCCCGACGAGGGCTCCGGCAACGATAAGGAGAAGGGCAAGAAGAAGTCCCTTCCCCTCTCGGTGCTCGCCCGGGACGCGGTCGAGCTGATCCGCGCCCGGAGGGGCCGGCTCGCCCTGGGCCTCGCCCTGATGGTCGTCAGCCGCCTGTGCGGGCTGGTCCTCCCGGGGGTCACCAAGATCCTCCTCGATGACGTCATCGGGAAGCACAAGAGCCAGCTCCTCGTGCCGATCGTGCTCGCGGCGGGCGCCGCGACGCTCATCCAGGGCATCGTGGGCTTCTCCCTCTCCCAGGTCCTCGGCAAGGCCGCCCAGCGCTCGATCACCGAGATGCGGCGGGCGGTCCAGGCGCACGTCGGCCGCCTCCAGGTCGCCTTCTTCGACCAGACGAAGACCGGGGTCCTGCTCTCGCGCGTGATGACGGACGCCGAGGGCATCCGCAACCTCGTCGGGACCGGCCTCGTCGAGCTCGCCGGCGGGATGCTGACGGCGATCTTCGCCCTGGCGATCCTCTTCTACTTCTCGGTCAAGCTCACGCTGATCGCCCTGGCGGTCCTGTCGCTGTTCGGCCTCGTCCTGCTCTACGCGTTCAAGACTCTGCGGCCGCTCTTCCGGGAGCGCTCCAAGATCAACGCCGAGGTCTCCGGGCGCCTGACCGAGTCGTTCTCGGGCGTGCGGGTCGTCAAGGCGTACCGCGCCGAGCGGCGCGAGGCCCTCGTCTTCACGGAGGGCGTCCACCGTCTCTTCCGCAACGTCGCGAGAACGATGACGGGCTTCTCGGCCGTCTCGGCCTTCTCGACGCTGCTCCTGGGCGTCGTGGGCGTCTCGATCATGTGGGTCGGGGCCCACGAGATCGAGGCCGGCCGCATGACGGTGGGCTCGTTCGTTTCGTTCACGCTGTATCTCGGGCTGCTGGTCGGGCCCGTCGTCCAGATCGTCTCGATCGGCAGCCAGGTCACGGAGGCCTTCGCCGGGCTCGAGCGGATCCGCGAGCTGCGCAACGAGCTTGCCGAGGACGCCGGGGACCGCGAGCGCGAGCCGCTGTCCCGCCTCGAGGGACAGGTCGAGTTCCGGGACGTCGTCTTCGAGTACGAGAAGGGCACGCCGGTCCTCCAGGGAGTCTCCTTCGCCGCCCGGCCCGACACCGCGACCGCGCTGGTGGGGCCGTCGGGGGCCGGCAAGAGCACGATCATCGGCCTGGTGGCGGCCTTCTACCGGCCGACGGCCGGCACGATCCTCGTCGACGGACGCGACCTCTCGAAGGTGCGCCTCTCCGACTATCGCTCCCAGATCGGCGTCGTCTTCCAGGACAACTTCCTCTTCGACGGCACCGTGTTCGAGAACATCGCGTATTCGCGGCCGGACGCGCGCCGCGAGGACGTCCTCCGGGCCGCCGCGATCGCGCACTGCGACGAGTTCGTCGAGAAGCTCCCGGAGAAGTACGACACGATCGTGGGAGAGCGCGGGGTCAAGCTCTCCGGCGGCCAGCGTCAGCGGGTCGCGATCGCGCGCGCCATCCTCGCCGACCCGCGCATCCTGATCCTGGACGAGGCGACCTCCTCGCTCGACAGCGAGAGCGAGGCGCTCATCCAGGAGGGCCTCGCGGAGCTGATGAAGGGGCGCACGACGTTCGTCATCGCGCACCGGCTTTCGACGATCCGCCGCGCCGACGCCATCCTGGTGGTTGAGGACGGCCGGATCGTGGAGCGGGGGCGGCACGAGGAACTTCTCGCGCGCGGCGGGCGCTATGCCGACCTCTACAACCGCCAGTACGGGCTCGAGAGCAACCTCTTCCTGAACCCCGGTGAGGCCGTCCGCGTCGAGGAAGACGAGAAGGTCCCCGTCGCCGCGGCCGACTCCGGCGCCGTGGGACGTCTGCCGCTCGTCGGCGGCGGCGGGGGAAGCGGGTAGAGACGAGAAGGGCGGCCGCGCGGGCCGCCCTTAAGCCGTCATCCCGAGGAGCGCAGCGAGGCGAGCGACGAGGGATCCCGTGACTGAACGCCGCTCTTGCCTTCGAGTCAGTCCCGCCGCCCCCCCATGAACCGGAGCATGAACAGGAACAGGTTGATGAAGTCGAGGTACAGCGAGAGCGCGCCGACGACTGCGTAGGCGCCGTACTGGCCCTCCGGCAGCTGCGCCGCCATGACCTTCAGCCGCTGCGAGTCCCAGGCCGTCAGGCCGGTGAACACGATGACCCCGACGATCGAGATCCCGAACTGGAGTCCCGGCGAGTGCCAGAAGAAGCCCACGACCGACGCCAGCACGACGCCGATCAGTCCCATGAAGGCGAACTGGCCGACCCCGGCGAGGCTGCGCTTGGTGGTCGTGCCGTAGAGCGCCAGCGCGCCGAACATGCCGGCCGTGACGAGGAAGGTCGTCGCGATCGAGGTCCCGCTGTAGGCGAGAAAGAGGAAGGAGAACAGCACGCCGTTCAGCGCGGAGTAGAGGAGAAACAGGCCCGAGGCCGCCGCCGGCGAGAGCTTGTGGACCCTCGCCGACAGGAAGAACACGAGGCCGAGCTGGCCGATGGCCAGGGCGAAGAAGAGGAACTTGTTCGTCGCGAGCCCCTGCACGATGGACGGCGAGCTCGCCACGGCCATCGCGATCGTGGCCGTCACGCCCAGCCCCACGCACATCCAGCCGTAGACCCGGCGCAGGAACGCGGTAGCCCTCTCGGCCGACAGCGCTCCGGCGGAGGTGAAGGCGGAAGACGGAGTCATTTGAAGGTTGTCCATGATTGCACTCCTCCCGAAGTGCAGGATTCTATCCGGGATGGAAACGTCCTGCAGAGGCTCCCGATTCCCCCGGGAAGCGGACGTCATCCCGAGCGCAGCGAGGGATCCCGGATTCGATTGCCATTGACGCAGAACGCACGGGATCGAAAGCGCCTCGCGCCGCGAGGCGTGGCCTACTGCCGGGGGTTTGCGTAACCGCCGTCCTTCGGACGGCGTTCCCTACTGACGGGGGTCTTCCTTTGGTGGTCGGGTCGGTGGTCGGCTCCGTCGCTCGCTGCCGCCACACTCCTCGGGAGGACGGCCCTGACCCGACTTCAATTCACCTTCAGCCGGAGCCTCTGGAGCGCCGCGAGGGCCATCGGGTCCCCGGGGTTCTCGCGCAGGGCCCCCTCGAACTCCGCGAGGGCCTCGGCGACCTGGCCGCGGGCGGCGCGCAGCCGGCCGAGGTTCAGGTAGGGAAAGTGGCGGGGATCGTAGCGCGGCGCGGTCTTCGCCTGCTCGAACCAGGGGATCGCCTCGTCCCACGCGCCCCGCTCCATCAGGTAGCAGCCGATGTCGTTGTAGGGATTGCCGAAGGTCGGGTCGGTGGCGATGGCCTTGCGGCACTCCTCGATGGCCTCGTCCAGCCGGCCCTCGAAGGAGTAGGCCCAGCCGCGAAACGTGTACGCCTCCGCGGTGGGCTCCGCCTCGAGCGAGAGCGTGAAGAGGCCGATCGCCTCCTCCAGCTCGCCGGCCAGCAGGCGGGCGGTGCCTTCGCGCCAGAGATCGAGCGCTCGATCGGATGCCATGGCTTTCCGATTATCCAATACAATCTCGCGACGGTGGCCTCCTGAGCGACGATCGAAAGTACCGGCATCGCGGTTATCAGGAATCCGACCGCGACTCCTCGGGCCGCCGTCCCTCCGGTCCTCGCCCTCCGCGCTCCGACGACGGAGCCCCCCGGGGACGCGGTATCGACCAGAACAAGGCCGTCGTCTTCCGCTGCAAGCACTGCGGCGAGCGCGTGCTCGACCTCGACTCGATCGGCATCGAAGCCGTCTGCCGCAAGTGCGGCGCGTCGCTCCACTCGTGCAGCCAGTGCGCGAACTTCGACACCTCGGCGCGATTCGAGTGCACCGAGCCGATCCCCGCGCGCATCGTCTCGAAGAAGGCGAAGAACGAGTGCACCTTCTTCGCGCCCGCGAAGACGTTCGACCTGACCGGCAGCCGCGGCGTCGCCACGCCCGACGACGCGCGGTCGGCCTTCGACGCGCTGTTCAAGAAGTGACGTTCGCGCCGTACGCGCGAACGTCATCCTGAGGCGCGTGAGCGCCGAAGGATCCCTTCACACGCGGAGCCGTCATCCTGAGGCGCGTGAGCGCCGAAGGATCCCGAACTCGATTGCCACGCTGGCAGAACGCTCCCGCCTTACAGCGGCCGTTCCGTTCAGTGACGGGATCCTTCGTCGCTCGCTACGCTCCGCTCCTCAGGATGACGGCATCTGGCGCGGCGGTCATCCCGAGCGCAGCGAGGGATCCCGTGCGTTCAGCGGCCGTTCCGTTCAGTGACGGCTCGACGCACGACCGCCCCGGCTTCCCCGCTCGCTGACGCTCCGCTCCTCAGGATGAACGGCATCTGGCGCGGCGGTCATCCCGAGCGCAGCGAGGGATCCCGTGCGTTCAGCCACCGTTCCGTTCAGTGACGGGATCCTTCGTCGCTCGCTGCGCTCCGCTCCTCAGGATGACGGCATCAACCTCTTCGCCTTCCGCAGCACCTCTCGCAGCATGCGCTGCGTGAGCTTGCCGGTGAAGGTGTTCTGCTGGCTGGGGTGATAGGTGCACACGATCCGGTCCTCCCCGACGCGGCAGACGGCGCCGTGGGCAAAACGCGGGCGCGGACGGGGGATCGAAGCGCCCTCCTCCGCGAGCACGCGCAGGCACGCGTCGAAGGCGAGCGCGCCGAGCGCGACGAAGACGCGCGGCCGCGACGAGGCCGACAGGACCGCCGCCTCGCGCGCGAGGTACTCGCGGCAATTGTCGAACTCCGATGGCGTCGGGCGGTTGTCCGGCGGCGCGCAGCGTACGGCGGCCGACAGGAGCATGCCGGAGAGCGCCAGGCCGTCGTCCCGCGAGACGGACGTCGGCTGGTTCGCCAGCCCGACGGCATGGAGCGCCGCGAAGAGGAAGTTCCCTGACTCGTCCCCGGTGAAGATGCGGCCCGTGCGGTTTCCGCCGTGCGCCGCCGGCGCGAGGCCGACCATCAGGATCCGCGCAGCGGGGTCGCCGAACGCCGGGACCGGACGCGCCCAGTAGCGCTGGCCCGCGAATCGCCGCGGCGGGTTCGCGGCGGCCTCCTCGCGCCAGGCCACGAGGCGCGGACAGCGGCGGCAGGAGACGACCTCGCGCTCGATGGAAGCGAGCCGCTCCGAAGCCGTATCCACTCCGTAGGGGCGGGGCTCGGTTGGCGCCGGCGAACCCGGCGCCTGTCGCGGCCTGCGGCCGCTCGGTGCGTCCCCGCCCGCTTCGACCGGGCGGGCGCGAGGGCCGCCCCTCCTAGTCGCGCCGATACGTCCCCATCGTCTTCGCCTGCGCGAGGACGTGGCCCTGCATCGCCTTCTCGACCTGCGCCTTGTCCGAGCCGGGCGGCAGTTTCAGCAGCGTGTCGAGTGCGGAGAGGCGGAACTTGTAGTGGTGAACGCCGTGCCCGCGCGGCGGCTGGGGGCCTCCCCAGCCGACGTCGCCGTAGTCGTTCTTGCCCTGGACGCCGCCCGTCTTCGGCTCGTCCCCGTTCGCGACGCCCTCCGGCAGCGCGGTGAGCGACGCGGGGATGTCGAAGTACACCCAGTGCACCCACGGCGTCGGGCGCGGCGCGTCGGCGTCGTCGCAGACGAGCGCGAAGCTCTTCGTTCCCGCGGGCGCGCCGGACCAGGAGAGCGCCGGCGAGGCGTCGGCGTGATCGCGCGCGTTCTTGTCGGGAATGGGCTTTCCTTCGGCGAAGGCGGAGCTCGAGAGCTTCATGGCGGGATCCTCCGGGTCGAGGCTACTTCTTGGCGGGCAGCGCCTTGGGCACTCCCATCGCGCGCCACCGCTTCTTGTTCTCCTCCCACTCCTTCTCGGCGCGCTTCCTGTTGACGGCGGCGGCCTCCGCGCGGCGATCGTCTTCGCTCAGAGTGGGTGCGGGTGGGGCGTCCTCGGTCGTCGTCTCGGGGGCGTTTTCGGCGGGCTTGGCGTCGTTGGCTTCGTTGGCGTCGTTCACGCGGCCATTTTAGCCGCGTCTTCGACGGCGCCCGCAAGTCACTGGATGATCAGGCTTCCGATCATCCCGTTGTGCTGCTCGGGGTCTCCGCCGCAGTCGTTCTGCGTGCAGAGGAAGGGGTACGTCCCGCGCTGGTAGTCCTTCGGCGTGAACCCGGTGATCTGGAAGTCGTGTCCGGGCGAGATGTTGTCGGTCGAGGGCAGGCCGAGGTCGCTCACGCCGGAGAAGCCGTGCTGCGGGTTCGGCGTCCCGGGCACGTCGACGTTGTGGAAGATGAGCGTGTACGTCACGCCGGCCTTGAGGATCAGCGGCGGCGAGACGGGACCGCCCGGGTCGAAGTTCCACGCGCGGACCGAGATCATCACCGTCTGCGGGCCGTCCGGAGGCGCCGGGTCCTCCGCGCCGACCACGAAGATGGGATCGGTCGTCGCGTTGTCGATGACCGCGGCATAGCTGAAGAGCGCGATGCCGCCGCCCGCCACGACGACGACCGCATTCTCCGTGGCCGTCGAGGAGGCGCCGACCGCGGCGAAGACGTCGTTGATCTGCGCGCCCGTGCGCGGCGCGAGCGGCGAGGGCAGCTGCGTCGAGCCGAGCAACGTCTGCCCGTCGTACACGAAGATCGTCGGCGTCGCCGGCGCGTCGCCGGGGTTGTACACGCCGACGTTGGTGCGGAAGCCGGCGCCCGCACCGCCGTTGCGGACGGAGGTCAGCGCGGTCGCCGGGAAGGCCGCGGCGAGCGGCAGGCCCGGCACGAACATGCCGACGGTCGGCATCGGCATCGTCGAGTAGAGCCGGCTGCTGACGACGAGCTGCCCCGGCGTCCCCGCGTGGCTGAGCTCGATCGCGCCGGCCGTGTTCGGCTCGGAGAAGAGCGAGACGCAGACGTCGTCGAAGGCCTTCGATTCGCGCGGGGCGAGGGTGAAGCTCTGCGTGGACGCGACGCAGGCGCCGATGAAGCAGCGGTAGTCCGCGGTCACTTCCAGCGACGCGGTGTAGGAGGTGTTGAACGCGCGGACGTCCGAGTAGAACGGAGCGAGGCCGACCACCGAGGCGGCGGCGGTCAGGTAGACGGTCTCGGCGGAGGCGGAAGCCGTCAAACCCGCGAGGGCCACTGCAAGAATGCCGAACCGTCCGCGCAGAGACATCTCTCCCCCGTCGGATTGGACGAGGGAGGTTGCGGGTCAGTTGACGATCGGATCAGGGAATAACGTTGACGGTGCCCTGCATCATCGCTTGATGAACCAAACAGTAGTAGCCGAAGGTACCGGTTTGCGGGAACGTCACCTGGAACTGGAAGGGGCCCGTTTGGGTTCCCGAATTGAAGTTCAGGATCGGAGGAGGAGGCGGCAGCGGACTGCAACTCGTGGTGCCGCAGGTCCCGTAAGTCACCGAGTGCGGGCCGATCCCCGCCGGCCACTGCCAGGTGACCGTGTCCCCAGCGTGAACCGTAATTATCGCTGGCAGGTACGTCGTACTTCCGCCGGCCCCAACGATGACCAGGTTCGGGATCGGCGTCGCCGTCACCGTCGCCGTCCTCGTCAGCGTCTTGGTGGCCGTCACCGTGACCGTCGGCGACGCGGTGCTCACCGGCGTCGCGGTCTTCGTCGCCGTGATGGTCGGCGTCTGCGTGATGCTCGGCGTCTGCGTGATCGTCGGAGTCGCGGTGTTCGTCCCCGTCTGGCTCGCCGTCGGCGAGATCGTCGGCGTGAACGTCTTCGACGCCGTGAGGGTGATGGTCGGCGTCTGCGTGATCGAGGGCGTCTGCGTGATCGAAGGCGTCTGGGTGATGGTCGGCGACAGCGTGATCGTGGGCGACAGGGTGATCGTCGGGGACAGGGTGATGGTGGGCGAGAGGGTGATGGTCGGCGTGGCCGTCGGGCTGCCCAGGGTCGGGGTCGCCGTGGCGATCCCCGTGGCCGTCCGTGTCGGAGTGGGCCCGCCCGGCGTATCGGTCCGGGTCGGCGTCACGAACGCGGCCGCCTGGTCGGGCGCACCCTGGACGAAGATCGGGTCGGCCGTGTGGTTGTCGATCACGGCGGCGTAGGAGAAGACGGGCGCCGTGGCGAGCACCACGAGGAACGCGTTGTCGATCGTGAGGTCGCCGATCCCCGCGGTCTCGAAGACCCCCGAGATCTGGACGCCCGAATGGCCGGCGATCGTGCGGGAGATGGGCGTGCCGAGACGATTCCGGACGGGGTCGAAGATCGTGAAGGTCGCCTGCACGGTCTGGTCGTTGGGATTGAACAGGCCGGCGTTGGTGCGGAAACCGGTCGGCACGACGGCGACCCGATGGTGCCGGATCGAGGTGAGGACGGTCAGCGGATAGGCCTTCGACGGCGGCAGCCCCGGGATGAACATGCCGACGCTGTCGAGCGGAGCGGTCGAGTAGAGGCGGCTCGTCACGACGAGCTGGCCGGGAGCGCCCGAGGCGTCGAACTCGACGCCTCCGCCCGTGTCGTGCGCGCCGAAGACCGCCGGGTCCGCGACCATGTCGTCGAACGCCCGCGACTCGCGCGGCGCTAGCGTGAATGGGAACGTGGGGGCGGGCGACGGACAGGCGCCGATGAAGCAGCGGTAGGTCGCGGTCACCTGGAGGGTCGAAGTGTAGGACGTGTTGAACGCGCGGACGTCGGAGAAGAAGGGGTTCAACCCGACGAGCGACGCCGCCGCGGGCAGCGTGACGACCTCCGCGGAGAGAGAAGACGCGGCGGCGAGAGCGAGCCCGAGCGCGGCCAGGATTCGCGCGCGATAAACCATGTTCCGGACCCTAGCCAAACACCTTTGCCCCTGGCAATGCAAGCAGGGCGCCGCCCGGAGGGGCAGCGCCCTGGAGCGCTACGGGGTGACGGTGATCGTGCCCTGCATCATCGAGAGGTGGACCTGGCAAAAGTACGGGAAGGTCCCCGCCGACGGGAAATTCTGGATGAACACGAATCCCGCGTTGTGAGTTCCCGAGTTCCAGATGCCGTTGGGCGTGCAGACACTGCCCGAACACGAGCCCGAAGTCGTCGAATGCGGTGAGCCGTTCCATGTCCATCGAACGGTGTCGCCCGCGGGGATGCTGATCGTCGGCGGATTGAAGACGAATCCCGGCCCGATCGACACGTCGTGAATCGTTCCGCTGGGCGTGATCGTCGGAGTCGCCGTGCGGGTCGGCGTCCGCGTGAGCGTCGGCGGCACCGTGATCGTCGGGGTCCGCGTCGAGGTCGGACCGGGGACCGTCGGCGTGGGCGTCGCCGTCGGCCCGGGCGGAGTCGGGGTCGGCGTGGAGGTCGGGGCTCCCGGTTGCGTCGGCGTCAGGGTCGGTCCGGGAACGGTCGGCGTGCGGGTCGAGGTCCGCGTCGCCGTCGGGCCCATGGGCGTCGGCGTGCGGGTAGGCGAGGGAACGCCCGGGATCGTGGGCGTCGCCGTCGGGACCGGGCCGGACGACGTGAGTGTGGGGGTGGGCGTCGTCTCCTGGGACTGATTGCGTGCGCCCTGGACGAAGATGGGATCCGCGGTCCGGTTGTCGAGCACGGCCGCGTAGGTGAAGAGCGGCACGTTCGCGGTGACGACGATGGTGGCGTTCTCCGTGGCGACGTTCGGCAGGCCGGCGGCCTCGAAGATCCCCGAGATCTGGACGCCCGAGTGGGCCGGCACGGTCCGGACGAGCGCCGGGGCGAGCTGCGCGCCGGTGGCGTCGAAGATCACGAACGACGCGGAGGCGTCGGCGTCTCCCGGGTTGAACGCGCCCGCGTTGGTGCGGAAGCCCGCGTTGGGGCCGTTCAGAGAATCGTGGCGGACGGAGGTCAGGACCGTCGCCGGGAAGGCGCGGTCGGCCCGCAGGCCCGGGATGAACATGCCGACCGTGTCCTGCGGGGACGTCGAGTAGAGCCGGCTCGTGACGACGAGCTGGCCGTCCGCGCCCGACGTCGTGAACTCGACGCCGCCGGCCGTGTCGTGCGCGCCGAACGCCGCCGCGTTCGCGACCATGTCGTCGAAGGCGCGCGACTCCCGGGGCGCCAGATCGAACTGGAGGGTCGGCGCGGAGGACGGGCACGTGGTGTTCGCCCCCGCGATGAAGCATCGATACGTCGCCGTCACGTGCAGGCTCGCGGAGTAGGACGTGTTGAACGCCCGGACGTCCGAGAAGAACGGGTTGCCGCCCTGGATCGACGCCGCGGCGGGCAGCGTCACGACCTCGGCGCGGAGGGCGGGCGCGAGCGCCGAGAGAGAGAGGGCGGCCGCGACGAGGAGGCGGCCGAGCGCGACGCCCGATAGACGAGCCCGAATCGTCGACATCGCGAACCCTCCTAACCGAAATGAAAAAGGGCCGCCCTCGCGAGCGGCCCGATGGAATCAGGCCATCCTAGGGATTGACCACCACCGTTCCGTTCATCACCAGGCCGTGGACCGTGCAGTGATACGGGAAGCTGCCGGCCTGGGTGAACGTGAAGTCGAACGTGTTGGGCGTGCCGTGCTGGCCCGAGTCCCACACGCCCGTGTCCGAGGTCGTCGAGTGGAAGGAATCCACCCAGACCCAGTGCACCTTGTCGCCGACGTGGATCGTCGTCGTGTTCGTGCCGGTCGCCACGTCCACGAAGACGTGCTCGCCGCCCTGGCCCACGTTGACCGTCGCCGTGATCCCCGAAGGCTGCGTCGGCGTCGGCGTGGGGGCGTTCGGCACGGTCGGCGTGGGCGACGCGACGGCCGTGACCGGGACGGGCGTGATGGGCTGCTGCGGCTGGTCCGGGGCGCCGACCACGAAGATCGGGTCCGCCGTGTTGTTGTCGATGACCGCCGCGTAGCTGAAGACCGAGGAATCCGCCGACACCACGATGACCGCGTTCTCGGTCGTCGCCGAGCCCGCGCCCGCCGCCTCGAAGATGCCCGACACCTGGACGCCGGAGTGGCCCGGGACGTTGCGGACGACCGGATTTCCCAGCTGGTTGGTGCCGCCGTCGAAGATCGTGAAGGTGACGTTGGTCGCGCCGTCCTCGGGGTTGAAGACTCCCACGTTCGTCCGGAACGTCCCGACCCCGCTCGTCGCCTGCGTGTGGCGGATCGACGTGAGGACCGTCGTCGGATGCGCGGCCGACTCGTCGAGCCCCGGGATGAACATCCCGACCGAGTTCTGCGGAGAGGTCGAGAAGAGCCGGCTCGTCACGACGAGCTGGTCCTCGGACCCCGAGAACTCGAACTCGACGCCGCCGGCCGTGTCGTGCGCGTTGAACCCGTCCGCGCTCGCCACCATGTCGTCGAACGCCTTCGACTCGCGCGGAGCGAGGTTGATCTGGAGCTGCGGCGACGGCACCGGGCAGGTGCCCCCGGCCCCCGCGATGAAGCATTGGTAGGTCGCCGTCACCGCGAGGTTGGTCGTGTAGGACGTGTTGAACACCCGCACGTCCGAGAAGAACGGATTGCCTCCCTGGATGGACGCCGCCGCGGGCAGCGTCACCACGTCCGCGCGAAGCGCCGCGGCCGCGAGAATCGAACCAACGATCAAGAGAGCCCTGCGCATGGTTCCGCCTTTCCAATTGGACTACAGACCCCGGAGCGTACCTTCGGACGAATCGGAACTCCCCGTTTTAAGAAGCCTTTAGCCTGCAAGAACCAAACCATATAATCCCCGCCCACCGTGCCGTCCCGCTCCTCCGCCCCCGACGCGCTCGAGCCGCTCCGGCGCGGGGCCGTCGACCTGATCGACGAGGGCGACCTCGCGCGCAAGCTCGCGAAGGGAACGCTCACCGTCAAGGTCGGGTTCGATCCCTCCGCGCCCGACATCCACCTCGGGCACACGGTGATCCTCCGGAAGATGCGGCACTTTCAGGACGCCGGCCACCGGGTCGTGTTCGTCATCGGCGACTTCACGGGCATGATCGGGGACCCGTCCGGGAAGAAGACCACGCGGCCGCAGCTGACGCGCGAGGAGATCGAGGAGAACGCGCGCACCTACACGAAGCAGGCCTTCAAGATCCTCGACGCGCAGAAGACCGTCATCGAGTTCAACAGCCGGTGGCTCGACGCGCTCGGCTCGGCCGGGCTCGTGCGTCTCGCCGCCCGCGTCACGGTCGCGCGCATCCTCGAGCGCGACGACTTCCAGAAGCGCTGGACGGCGCGGCAGCCGATCGCGCTGCACGAGCTGCTCTACCCGCTCGCCCAGGGCTACGACTCGGTGGCGCTCAAGGCGGACGTCGAGCTCGGCGGCACCGACCAGCTCTTCAACCTCCTCGTGGGACGCGACCTGATGCGCGCGGAGGGGCTCGACCCGCAGGTCGTGATGACGCTGCCGCTCCTCGTCGGCACCGACGGCGTCGAGAAGATGTCGAAGTCGCTGAACAACGCGATCGGCGTCCTCGATCCACCCTCCGAGATGTACGGCAGGGTCATGTCGATTCCGGACGCGCTGCTCTGGAGCTGGTTCGAGCTCCTGACCGACGTGCCCGTCTCCGAGATCGCGGCGAAGCGCAAGGCGATCGAGGCCGGCGCGAACCCCCGCGACGCGAAGGCCGAGCTCGCGCGGACGATCACGGCGCAGTTCCACGACGTGGCCGCGGCCGCCCGCGCCGAGGAGGACTTCCGGAGGGCGTTCTCGCGCGGCGAGGTGCCCGCGGACGTGGAGACTCAGGAGGTCTCCGTCGAGGGAGGCGCGCCGGCCGCCAAGACGCTCGTCGCGGTCGGCCTCGCCGGGTCCATGCGGGAGGCGCGGCGGAAGATCGGCGAGGGCGCGCTGCGGGTCTATGGCCCGTCGGGAGAGTCCGAGCCGCGCGAGGTGCGCGATCCCGAGGAGAGGCTGGCGGGTCCCGGCGCGACGGACGGACTCGTCCTGCGCCTGGGGCGCCGCTTCATTCGCGTGACCTGGAAGAGATAGGAACCGGGCGGGTCGGGCCCTTCGCGCCTCCGGAAGCGTCCGCATCTTCCCGTGTGGCCGACGACGACGCCCCGGACTTCGCCCGCGGCCGGCAGGAGCGGCAGATGCCGCGCATCTGGTGCGAGTGCGAGAGCAGCACGAACCCGTGCCGCGCGGCGACCTCGTCCTGCAGCGCCTCGATCCGCGCCTCGAAGAATTCGATGACCTTGCCGCAGTGGTCGCAGATGATGTGGTCGTGGTGGTCGCCGGCGCGCAGCCGCTCGTAGCGATACCCCGCCTCTCCCATCCGCAGCCGGCCCACGATCCCCGAGTCGACCATCAGCTCGAGGGTGCGGTAGATCGTGGCCCGGGAGATCTTCTTGTGCTTGGCGCGGAGGCGGACCAGGAGCTCGTCGGCCTCCACATGCTCGTGGCGCGAGAAGAGCTCGTCGAACAGCGCCTGACGCTCGGCAGTGAGCTTGAGGCCCCGCCGCTCCAGGTACTTACGGAAGATCGTGAGCTCGCGCTTTTCCATGACCCTCGCGACGATTCGCTCGCGCCGTATGGACGATTTGGCCCCGTTGCCCCTTCGTCCTCACGGCGATTGCGACTGCGTCTCAGTTGCGATATTCTCTCCTTCCCCCGCCGCGAGTCAAGCGGGGCCGATAAGACGAGGGGGCTGCTCTCATGTGGCAGGGGTTCACCATCGCGCTGCGGGAAGGCATCGAGGCGTTCCTCATCGTCGCCCTCACGCTCTCCTACCTCCGCCGGACCGGCCGTCCCGAGCTCGCCCGCGCCGTCTACGCGGCCGTCGGGATCTCGGTGGTGACCTGCGCCGGGGCCGGGTGGCTCTTCTCGAAGGCCGCGAACCAGTCGCTCTGGGAGGGCGTGCTGGCCCTCGCGGCCGCGGCGCTGGTCGGCAGCCTTCTCGTCTACATGAAGCGCATCTCGAAGCACCTGAAGCGCGACATCGAGGAGCGTCTCGAGTCGCGGGCCGCGCTCGGCAGCGGCCGCGCGTTCTGGGGCATCTTCGCCTTCTCCCTCCTGATGATCACGCGCGAGGGCATGGAGACCGCGCTTCTCATCGCGACGGCCTTCTTCCAGCTCAAGTCGGCCGCCGTCCTGACGGGGCTCGGGCTCGGGCTCCTCGCGGCCGCGGCGATCGGCGTCCTCTGGACCCGCCTGGGCAAGGACGTGGACCTGAAGGCGATCCTGAACGTCTCGGCGATCTTCCTCGCGATCTTCCTCGTCCAGCTCATCCTCTACGGCGTCCACGAGCTCGCGGAGGCGCGGCTGTTCCCCTCGTCGCAGGCGATCCACGACGCGACCGAGATCCTGGGACCCGACGGCGTCATCGGCCACCTTTTGGCCTACGCGCTCGCGGTCATCCCGTCGGTCTGGCTGGTGCGGCTGTGGTGGAAGCGGCGGCACGGCGCGGCCGGAGCGGCGTCGGTCAAGACCCACGCGGCGTAGCGCGCCGACGCCTCCTCCTCCTAGGGCAGCGCGGGCGTCGTGGTCGGCGCGGGACGTCCGGCGCCCAGCATCGCCGCGATGACCTCCTCCGAGACCCCGGAGGCGCGCAGCTTCTGGATGTCGTAGGTCGAGAGCGAGTAGACGACGTTGTCCCGCCGGACCTTCGCGAGGAGCTCCTCGTTCGTCGCCCCGCGATCCTTCAGCCCGAGGATCTGAAGATAGGGCTGCGCGACGGGCCGGGGCGTTCCGACGTAGGGCTGGTCGGGGACGCGCGCCGCGGGGACCGCGGGTCTCGGCGTGGGCGCCGCGGATGCGAGAGGCGTCGGCGTTCCGGAGGAGCCCGCGGCGGCGGTCGCCGGATTCGACGAGGCGCCCGTGCCTCCCGCACAGGCGCCGCCTGCGAGCAGAAAGCCCAACGCGGCGACTCCGGCGACGACGGCGGCGACCGATCCGCCAGGCGTTCTCATCGCGCCGCGGGCGTGCCGGGCTCGTTTTTTCGCGCCACGCGGGCAATCTAGCATTGCGAACCCCATCCCAGGAGACCTCGGCGACTCCTCCGGCCTCCTTGACTCTCCCGTCGGAGGAATCATATCGTTGCGATTGAGACTGAATCTCAGTCCCAAGCAGATGTCCAAGATGCATCGAGCCGAAGCGACAGGGCCGGGGGCGGGGATCCTCCTCGCCGTGATTCTCGCCTCGGGGCTCTTCGGTCTCGCGGCTCCGGTCGGCGGGGGTGCGGAGGAGAAAAGTGGAGCCGCGCCCGCGCGCGAGCTCGTGGAGCGCCGTCTCGCCTCGATGGGCACCTTCCTCGACGTCGCGGTCGTCGCCGCGAACCGCGAGACCGGCCTCGCGGCCTCCGAGCGCGTCGTGGCGGAAGCGCGGCGCGTCGAGGATCTGCTGACGACCTGGCGGGACAGCCCGCTCTCCCGGCTCAACGCCGCCGCGCCCGGCGAGGAGGTGGCCGTCGGCCCGGAGCTCGCGGCGCTGCTGGCGGAGATGCTGCGCTGGTCGGCGCGCACGGACGAAGCGTTCGATCCCACCGTCGCCCCCCTCATGCGCGCCTGGGACCTCCGGGGCGCGGGACGCGTTCCGGACCGCTCGGAGCTCGCCGCCGCCGTCGCGGCGACGGGGCCGGGTCGCTTCCGCGTCAGCCCGGAGCTCGGGACCGCCGCGCGGCTCCATCCCGCCGCCGGAATCGACGAGGGCGCCTGGGGCAAAGGCTACGCCCTGGACCGGATCGCGGAGCGGCTGGCCGAGGCCGGCGTGGGCGACGCCCTCATCGACCTGGGCGGCCAGACCCTGGCCCTTGGCCGCGACCCGTCGGGCGCGTCGGGCGCGTCGGGCGCGTCGGGCAAAGCCTGGAGGATCGGCATCGCCCACCCGCGCGAACGGCAGCGCCCGGTCGCGATGCTCTCGGTCTCGAACCTTTCCGCGTCCACCTCCGCGAACTCCGAGCGCGGGCGGACGGCGGGCGGCCGCCCGATCGGCCACGAGCTCGACCCGCACACGGGCGAACCGGCCTTCGACTTCGGGTCCGCGACCGTGCTCGCGCCGTCGGCGCTCGTCGCCGACGTCCTCTCGACCGCTTTCTTCGTGCTCGGCCCCGAGAAGGGGCTCGCGCTCTCCGAGAGCCTCCGCCGCGAAGGCGTGGCCCAGGAGGTCCTCTTCTTGATCGATCGCGGCGCGCGCTCTCACGCGCAGGACTCGCGACGCCTCGAGGCGCTCGCCTCGCCCGGATTCGCCCAACACGTCGTCTCCGCCGACCCGGAGATCGCGAGCGTGCTCACGCCTGCCGTGACCTCCCCACCACAGCCGGATCCGCCAAGACACTAGAGGAGTCTCTTCATGTTCGTCATCCCCCGATGGGTGAGTGTCGGTCTCGGAATGCTGCTCGCCGCGGTGACGCTGGCTCAGGCCCCACCCCCCGCGCCGACGCCGACACCCGTCCCCGGCTCCATGGAGGAACGCATCCAGAGGCTCGAGAAGCTGCTCGCCGAGACCCGCGCCGAGCTCGCGGCGCTGAAGGCTGCCGCCGCCGGCTCCCCCGCGGACGCCCGGCTGGCCGAGATCGAGAGGAAGATCGACATCCTCGCGCAGGAAATCGAGGCCATCAAGATGGCCGACGCCGCGCAGGGAACTGCCGCCCCCGCTCCGACGACCCAGGCCACGGGAACCGGGGAGGGGCCTGCGGTCTCGATCGCGCCGCCGACCGGGACCGCGCAGGACGCCGGCCAGCGCTACGGGCTCGGCCTCTCCGCCGCCAAGGTCTACGGCCTCAAGCGAGGCGTCTCGATCGGCGGCTACGGCGAGGTGCTCTACCAGAACTTCGCTTCGAAGAGCCAGCACGGCGAGCCCTCGGGCGCACAGGACCAGATCACGGACCTGCGGGCCGTCGTCTACCTGGGCTACAAGTTCGACGACCACTTCGTCCTCAACACGGAGCTCGAGTACGAAAACGCCGTCGTCGCCTCGGACAAGGGAGGCGAGGCCGAAGTCGAGTTCGCCTACATCGACTACATGCACTCGCGTCCCTTCAACGCACGGGCCGGCCTCGTGCTCATCCCGATGGGCCTCATCAACGAGCAGCACGAACCCACCGCCTTCCTCGGCGCACGGCGCAACGACGTCGAGGACGTCATCATCCCTTCCACGTGGCGCGAGCTCGGCTGGGGTCTTTACGGAGAGGCCGGGCCGTTTGCGTACCGCGGGTACATGGTCAACGGCCTGAACGCCGAGGGGTACGACGCGGAGGAGGGCATTCGGGAGGGACGGCAGGAGGGCTCCGAGGCGCTCGCCGAGAACTGGGCCTTCACCGGACGGCTCGACTACGTGGGCGCTCCGGGGTTGCTCGTCGGGGCTTCGGTCTTCACCGGAAACTCGGGGCAGGGACGCTTCACGCCGTCGGGCGAGAAGGTCCATGGCGCGACGACGGTCGTGGACGCGCACGTCGACTGGCGCTGGCGCGGACTCTGGCTGCGCGGCCTGTATGCGCACACCTGGATCTCCGAGGCGGACCTCATCAACCAGTTGAACGGTTTCGTCGGAGACGCGTCGGTCGGCAGCCGCCAGGAGGGCTGGTACGTGCAGGGCGGGTACGACGTGCTGTCGCTGATGGCGAGGGCGCGGGCGTCGCTGGTGCCGTTCGTCCGTTACGAGGAGTACGACACGCAGAAGGCGGTGCCGTTCGGCTACGAGCGCAATCCCGAAAACGACCGCCAGGAGCTGACCCTCGGACTCGTCTTCAAGCCGATCGACCGGCTCGCGTTCAAGGCGGACTGGCAGCAGCGCCACAACGCCGCCGGCACCGGCGTGAACCAGTGGAACCTGGCGCTTGGATACATTTTCTGAAGTGAGACTCCCCGTTCCCCTCCGCGCCTCGGCCGCTCTCGCGCTGCTCCTCGCGGGCGCGGCCGCGACGGTCTCCGCCACGGTCTTCCTGACCCAGGAGGAAGCCCTGCGGCTCGCGTTTCCCGGCGCCGCCGTCGCCCATCGAACGGCGTTCCTCACCCCAGCGCAGCAGAACGAGGCCCGGAAGCTGTCGGGCGACCCGGATCTGCCCGCCGCGCTCGTCAACCTCTACGTCGCGATGAAGGACGGCCATGAGGTCGGCACGGCCTACTTCGACACGCACCTCGTCCGGACGATGCCCGAGACGATCATGATCGTCGTCGACCCGTCGGGCGCGATCGCCCGCATCGAGGTTCTCTCGTTTTCGGAGCCGGAGGAGTACCTGCCGCGGCCTCGCTTCTACGAGCAGTTCGCCGGGAAGCCCCTGACCGACGAGCTCTCGACCAAGCGCGGCATCCATCCCGTCACCGGAGCGACCCTCACCGTTCGCGCCACGACCGACGCCGCGCGCCGCGTTCTCGCGCTTCACCGGATCCTTCACGAGTCTCCGGCGCCGACTCCGCCGGCGGCAGCGACCGGGACTCCGCGATGAGACGCTGGGAAGCCTGGTGGAACCACGCGGCGCTCGCCACGGTCTCCCTGACGGGCCTCCTCTACGGAATCTTCAAATATGGGGTGCCGGGACCGGACCCCGACTCGCGGGCCGGCCACCCGCTCCAGCCGCTGTGGCTCAAGGCGCACGTGCTCATCGCGCCCTTCGCCGTCTTCGGCGTCGGGCTCCTCCTGCGGCGGCACGCGCTCGCCCGCATCCGGAGCGGCGAGAAGAACGGACGCCGCACCGGAGTCGCGATGCTCTGGATCTTCGCGCCGCTCGCGCTGACGGGATACCTGATCCAGGTCTTCGTCGAGCGCGGCGCGATGCGCGCCACGGGCTTCACGCACGCGGCACTCGGCATGCTGTTCCTCATTGGCTATGGCCTGCACCCCAAGCGGCGCACGCCGGCGGACACGGGGACGGACGAGTGAGGGGGCGGACTAGAAGAGGAACGTCAGCCCCACGTTGTAATTGACCTTCTCGTCCTGGATCCCGTAGAGCCACTGGCCCGCCGGGATCTGAACGCCGACGCGCGCCACGATGCCCTTGCCGAGATTCACGAGGACCCGCGGCGTCACGTACAGGACGCTACCGCCGGTGTTGGGATCGACCTCGCCGGAGAAGTCGACCTGATCGCGCTTGGCGTGCCGGAAGTTCAGCTCGACGACCGCGTCGAAGACCTCCGAGAGCTTGCGCTCGTAGGCCGTGCTGACGATCAGGTTGTCGCCGTACTTGTAGCCGAAGTCGTTTCGGCCCGTGCCGCGGTACTGCGCCGAGAGGAAGATCGAGGAGTCGAGATCGAAGAGGTAGAAGCCCGAGAAGCCCCCGAAGAGGTCCGTCGAGCCGGTCCCCGGCTGCGCGTGCTCGTCGACGCGGACGCCGTCCTTCCGGACGTCGTTCAGGCCCCACGGCGTCTTGACGCCGAAGATCGCCGAGATCCAGGCCCGCCGCCCGAGCCCCGGCCCGAACGGCGAGGACCACAGGCTGACGAGCCCGTAGAACTCGGGGTCGGAGAGGCCGAAGGTCCGCGTGCGCTCGACCTCGCCGCCGTTGGTCTCGGTCAGGTCGCGGTGCGAGAACGGGAGCCGGGCCACGAGCAGGAACCGCTCGCCGAAGGAGTACGAGAAGGTCGCGGTGAAGCGGTTCTCGGTCTCCTCGTCGGTCCCGCCCTCCTCCGTCGCCTGCGACTTCTCGAAGCGGTCCCAGTCGAGCGCGAGGTGGAACTCGCCGGACGAATAGACGTTGGTGCCGAGGGCGTTGAAGGTCGGATCGCTGCAGCGGCAGATCGAGCAGGCGTCCGCCCGCGGCGGTGCGAGCAGCAGGCCTCCGAGCAACAGGGAACAGACCGCGAGAAAACGGCGAAGAACCATCGAGAGGGACTCCTTTCCGAATCAGGCTGCCGTCGGCGGCCGGAGCCGCGGCGGACTTTCGCCGGGTCAGGAAAGGAGAAGCGGGACGTGGTCGAGAGGGCGGGCTGCCGGGGCGCGGGGTGCCGCGGGAGGAAGAGCGAAGGCCGGGGCGCCGGGTTCGGGAACGCCGAGGGGCTCGATCGCGATCAGGATCGCCGGCTGGCCGGCCGCAACGGGTGCCGCGGCCGGCGAGTCGTCGGGCGTGCACGGGGACATCGTCAGCGGGTTCGTACCCGATCCGGCGTCGCGCATGGGGCAGCAGGCGGCCCCGGCCTTCATCGCATGGCCGCAGGCGATCGCGCAGCGCCGCGCCTCCGCGTCGGAGTCGGCGGCGGCCAGGCGAAAGACCGCGGGCGCGATCAGAAGGAACGCCGCGAGGGCGCACGAGAGGCGTCGCACGGAGACGATTCTATTCAAGGCGAGGGTGGAGGGGACTCCAGCCTAACCCAGCCCTTACCTTCGTGTCCGAACGCAAAGGCCTCGGGGTGAAGGACCTCGGCGACGATCTCGAGCGTCTCCACGAGCCGGGGGCCCGGGCGGTTGAAGAACTGGTTGGACTCGGCGAGATACACGCGGCCGGCCGCGACGGCCCGCAGCCGGCTCCAGCCGGGGCGCTGGGTGATCAGGCCGATCTCGCGCTCCACCCGCTCGAGCGCGAATCCGCACGGGAAGACGAGGAGCACGTCCGGATCGGCGGAGCACACCTCGTCCCAGCCGATCCACCGCGAGTGCGCGCCGGCCCGGCCCAGAAGATCCTCGCCTCCCGCCATCGCGATGAGCTCCGGCATCCAGTTGCCCGCCGTCATGAGCGGCGAGAGCCACTCGATCGTGGCGACGCGCGGCCGCGTGGAGAGGCCGCGCGCGACCGAGGCGATGGCATCCATCCGTCCGCGCAGCCCCGCGATCAGCCGCGCGCCTCTCGCGTGCGCTCCCAGCGCCGCAGCCACGCGCTCGATGTCTCCGAAGACGTCCGCGAGGCTCGACGGGCTCAAGGCGACGAGCGCCGGCTTCCCGCCGTCCCACTCCGAGAGCGCCGACTCGACCTGCCGGAGCGACACCGCGCAGACGTCGCACTGGACCTGCGTCACGACGTGCGTCGGCGACAACTCTCGGAGCACTCGCGTGTCGACGCGGTACACGGACAGGCTCTCGGCGAGCAGCGCGCTCACCGAGCGGTGGATCTCCTCGGACGGGAGTTCGCCGGAGACCTTCGGCGCGGTGCAGACGGGGAGGTCGACGACCTCGTCGGGAAAGTCGCACTCGTGCGAGCGTCCGACGAGCGCGTCCGCGTAGCCGAGCGCGGCGACGATCTCGGTGGCCGAGGGCAGGAGGGAGACGACGCGGGTCGCGCTCATGCCGACGCCGCGTCGCCATCGGAGACGCTCAGATCGGCGAAGAGAAAGCCGTCGCGTCGGACGACCTCACCCGCCGCCGTGGCGAGCGGCCGGGCGAACATCGGGCCGCCCGTGACGCAGGTGTGGAACTCTCCGTTCTCGCCGCAGGGATCGACGCCGCCGGGCAGATCGCTCAGAAACGACGGGTCGAAGCGGCGTCCCACGAAGGAGGCCGCCAGCCGCGCCGGATCGACGCAGACGACGGTAGCCCGGAGACCCTCGCGCACCATCCGCGCCGCGAGCGCGGCCGTGTCGAGGCCCCAGAGAGGAAACACCGGCGCGATGCCCGTGCCGGCGAGCATGCGCTCGCGGTAGGCGCGCACGTCCTCGAGAAAGAGATCGCCGAAGACGACGCGGGTCACTCCGGCCGCGCGCGCCTCCGCCACGGCCTCCGCCATCGCGGACTCGTAGTCCGCATTGATGCAGCCGGGAGAGATCCATACCTTGCGGCAGGGCAATCCGAGCGCGTCCGCCTGGAGGTCGAGGATCTCCTCGCGCACGCCGTGCATGGAGACGCGGCCGTAGCCTTTGGTCAGCGTCGTCAGAAGACCGACGATCTCGAGCTCCCCGGCCGATCGCGCCATATGCAGCGCAAACGCGCTGTCCTTGCCCGTGCTCCAGGCGGCGAGCGCCTTGGGCCTCGCGAGGGAGGGCACGGCGGCCGCCTAGGTCCGGCTGTCCCAGAGCACGTCGGGCAGGCCCCGGCGCTTGTTCTCGTGGCGCGCCATGACGAAGAGCGCGTCGGAGAGGCGGTTCAGGTAGGGGACGGTGAACGCGCCCACCGCCTCCTTCCGGGAGAGCGCGAGGACCAGCCGTTCGGCCCGGCGGCACACCGTGCGCGCGACGTGCAGGGCGGCGGCGCCGGCGGAGCCTCCCGGGAGGATGAAGTTCTCGAGCGGCGAGAGCTCCTCCGAGAGCCGGTCCATCAGGCGCTCGAGGTCGACGACGTGGCGTCCCTCTATCCGGGGCACAGCCATTCTCTTCTTGTCCTCCTCGAGGATGCAGAGATCGGACCCGAGGTGAAAGAGATCGTTCTGGATGCCGGCGAGCGGCTCCGCGAGCGCCGCGTTGTCGCGGACGCCCAGCGCGAGCGCGACGCCGATCTGGCTGTTGAGCTCGTCGACGGTGCCGTACGCCTCGATGCGGGGCGAGTCCTTGGGCACTCGCTGGCCGCCGCCGAGCCCCGTCGTCCCGTCGTCGCCGGTGCGCGTGTAGACCTTCGTGATGCGCGGCATCGTTTCTCCGTACGGGCGGCCCTCGCGGCCGCCCGCTCGAGGCGCCGGGCGGGGGCAAGCCCCGCCCCTACTAGAACCTCACGTCCAGACCCCCCGACACGAGCCGGCCCGGGTTCGGGTAGCCGGCCGCCTCATCGTACTGGTGATTGAACGCGTTGGTGAGCCGGACGTAGGGGGCGAGGAGGTCGGTCGCCTGCCAGCGGCCGGTGAAGTCGACGCGCAGATACGACGGATCGGTCACCGGACCGCTGACCTCCGAGACGTCCGGCCGCGATCCCACGAAGATCAGACGCGGGTAGACCTCCACGGCGGGAATCGGCCGCCAGTCCACGCCCAGGCCCGCGGAGTGATGCGGACGCCGCACGAGGCGCTCGTCGGTCACGAGGTTCTGCGCGTCGAGGTACGTGTAGTTCGCGTCCACCGCGAGGTTCGGGAGGACCGACTGGCGCCAGCCGACCTCGACGCCGCGCGTGCGCGCCCTGCCGACGTTGCGGTTGAGCTGCTGGTTGAAGTCGTAGACGATCAGATCCGTCAGGTCGTTCCAGAAGAGCGAGACCTCGGCGCGGCCGCCGACGGCGTCCAGGTAGCGCTCGGCTCCGACCTCGTACGACACCGACC
>Ga0268264_10001036_pt1 | contig 27932 bp, 23 predicted proteins | sample KBSSwiS32_FD_190357 | JGI IMG/M metagenome (GOLD analysis project Ga0268264, IMG submission 190357) | Switchgrass rhizosphere microbial communities from Kellogg Biological Station, Michigan, USA - KBS Switchgrass S3-2 (SPAdes) (version 2) | ecosystem: Host-associated > Plants > Roots >...
CCGTGACCGGCAAGCCCAGCTCGATCGCCGCCGTGCCGCTGGCGAACGGCCGCTTGCGCTTGCGGGCATGCGCGCGGTCGGCCGAAAGGTCGAGCAGGTCGTTGACCAGGTAGACGCTGGAGGCGACCAGGCTGAACGCCACGAAAGCGCCGATGGCGCGGACCAGCAGGTCGAGGTCGAACAGCTTGTGCGCGCCAGCGATCGCCAGGAACACGAGCACGTTCTTGGCCCACTGGTGCGGCCGCAGCGCCTTGACCAGGCCCATCGCGCCACCCTTGGGCGGCTCGATCGCATGGAAGCTGGCATGCGCGCGCGCCTTGGCGCGGACCGCGCCCGAGCGGCTCTTGACCACGGCGTGGCCGGACTGGCGCCACACTTCGGCATCGGCATGGGTGTCACCGACATAGGCGTAGTTGCCCGCGCCATAGCGCTCGACCAGGAAGCGCGCCTTGTTCGGCCCCTTGAGGTTGCGCACCCCGTCCGAGCCGTAGACTTCGTCGAACAGCCCCAGGTGCGCCCCAATGGCATCGGCGAGCCGCTGGTCGGTCGCCGTGACCAGCGCGACCTTGCCCCCGCGCGCCCGCCAGCCCTCGATGAAGGCGATCACCTCCTCGTCGTAAGGCAGCACCGCCACGTCGACCGACGAGCGCTCGGCCAGGTAAGCCTTGAGCTGCGCCTTGCCCTTGCCCAACCGCGCCGCCGCCCCGAACGGCGTGCGCCAGTCGGACGCGAAGGCCGACCAGAACGTCTCGTGCAGCATGTTCGAGCGCAGGAGCGTGCCATCGAGATCGACGGCAAGGACTTCAGGAAGACTGCCGGGCGTCGACTTCGCAACGGTCAGGCTTTCGGCGGCCAAAGTCATGCGATCCCCCGCGCCATTCGGCCCTGCCCGGCCGTCGATCCCACCGCACTGAACGACGGGCGCCGCCGCAGGATCAGCGCGACATAAGCCCCGGCGAGCAGCAGGCCCACCGCCTGCAGCGACCAGTTGAGCGAGCTCCCGTGCGGATGCTGCGTCGTCCCGGCGAGTAGCACCGCGCGGAAATGCTGCGCAAGCCCGCTGCCGGTGCCGATCCAGGCGAGCGCGTAGAAGGCGATCACCTCGCCCCAGCGTGCACGAGCGAGCAGCTCGGGCAGTACGAGCATCACCGCCACGGCCAGGCAGGCGAGATCGTAGTCGTAGTTGTAGGGGCTGACGAACAGCGTGACGAAGGCGGCGAGCGCCATCAGCCGGTTCGCCGGCAGCCCGCGCGACCAGCCCAGCGCCAGGAGTCCGAGCGCCGCGACCGCCACGAGGATGTGGATCGCCATCGCCTTTTCCGGCGGGAAACCGAAGCTGCGCACCCCGGCATAGACCGAGGACATGCGGTAGAGCGGATAGAGGCCCTCGCGCAAATAGCCGCCCGCGTCCTTCACGCCCGCCAGGAACGCGCTCCACACGCCGATGCCGAGCACACCGGTCGCGAGCGCGCAGGTGAGCGCGACCGTCACCGCCGCGATCGCCAGCACCGCCCAGCGGCGTTGCAGGAGCGCCAGGAGGCTGGGTCCGAGCGCCAGATGCGGCTTGATCACCATCAGCCCCAGCGGCACCCCCGCGCCACTACGCCGCTGCATGAGGCCCAGCAGCGTGACGCCGATCAGCGAGCCGGTCAGCAGCCCGTTCTGGCCAAGGCGAATGCACAGCACGAGCGCGGGATAGACCGCAAGCAGCCCGGCGCCCGCGCGCTCCCACCCGAACCGTGACAGCGTCCACAAGTACAATGCCAGCGTCGTCGCCATGAACAGCAGGTAGGACCAGGCCAACCCCAGCATCGGCAGCACCGGCATCATCGCGGTCAGCGGCGGCGGATAGGCCCACGGCATGAACGTCGTGCTGCCGGTGAAGCGCTGCTGCGAGGCGGTCAGGTAGTCGTTGTCATAGGCCCTGACGATGTCGCCTTCCCGATAGAGCCGACCGACGACGTAGAAATCCTCGTAATCGTTGAGGATCCGCGCGTTGCTGACCGCAGCGTCGGCGATCAGCATCGATCCGGCCTTGCCCAGCTCAGCCCCGCTCTCGGCCTCGATCTTGCGGTACTGCAATGTCGTCAGCACGATCATCGCCGCGAGCGGCAGCACCAGCAGCCACCCGAGCCAGCGGTTGACGAGCAGGCGATGGAGGATCGGGCCAAGCTTCATGCCCCGGCTCTCGGACCGGTTTCGACCGCCGCGAACGGCTGCCGGGGACGCCGCACGCGCGGCAGGATCGGCGCATCCTTGCGGAACCGCCAGCGATCCTGCCAACCATCGCGCCGCACGTCACGCCAGACGAGGGCCATAGTGTCGAGCGAGAAGAGAACGGCTATCAAGATGAGCAGCAGCGGACGCAGGAACATGCCTATTGCGAAGCCGCGCTCGACCATGACAGTCTGACCCGCGATGTAGCTGGACTGCATGTACAACAAGCCGCCGCTGCCCATGATGTAATCCCCAGGCAGGGATACAAGGTAGGTCAATGCGATCGCCGAAGGTACGAACCAACCCTTCCAGCGCTCGAGGAAGACAAAGAAGAACACGATCGGTTGCGTATACGCCGATGTCTCCTGGGTGATCAGCACAAAACTCAGTGCCAGCAGGGTAAGTCGTTGCGGCGAAGCGGCTTCTGGCCTGATCCAGGCAGCAAACAGCGCCAGCAACGTCATGGCCTGACCCGTACGCATCGACACGATCGTGATCATCGCACCGAGGTTCACTAGATCGTCGCCAATGAGGCTGCTGACCGGGGCGCTCGACTCTGTCAGCACCGAATGAAGAGGATTGTAGGTGTTGGCGTACCAGAACGAAAGGATGTCGCTCTGAATACTATAAAAGCCATCCGCAAAGTTCACGAGGTTCGCGATAATTTCGACCGGCGTTCCCTCGCCCAAGAGAATGAAAGATATCAAATAGACAAAAACAACTCCCAGCAGAGCCCCTTCCACCCAAAGCCATCTGCGCCTCACCAGCTGCACCAGAACAGCAGCGATCAGGTACACCTTGAAGTTGACGGCCATTCCGACGAACAGCCAGCGCAACCGCGTCGAGCGTAGCAGCGGACCCCAGCCCAGCATCACACAGATGAAGCAGAAGAAAATCACGTTGCCGCGCTCAAGCCCGAACAGCGCTGGCATACCCGCAGCCAGTGCGAATGCGCGCGGAGCCGCTGTTTTTCGGTCGACTTTTATCAGCGCCACCGACGCGATGACGAAGGTCGCGATGTAAGAGAGGTGGATTGCGACAATGCCCAACCAATCGCAGTCACGGACCGAATTGAGATCGCCATATTCATAGCAGGCAGGGAGGCCTAGCACCTTGAGGAGGACGAACGTCAGCGGCGGATAGACGGTGAGCCAAGTATCGTAGGCACCTTCCTGATGAGACCAGATCGCGGTACTGAACCAGTCGGCAAACGTGTTGTCCGTGTCGAAGAAAAACGGTTGGGGAAAGTACAGCTTCTCCAGCGTGAGCTTCACGCAGATCAAGCCGCAAACGAGAATGGCAAACGCCAGCACCCACTCGAGCCACTGCAAAGGAGCGCGAGAGCGGCCGTCGGTGTTCACGACATCTGCGCCCGAAATACGACGAACTTGAGCGCGAAGAAGTTCACGATCGATACGATGAAGGCCGAGATGAACCCAGCGAGGTAAGGATTGCTGACGGCGCTCGCGACAAGCGCCAGCGTGCCCAGGCTCATCAGGTAGTTGAGGGCATAAGATAACACGAAACGCCCCTTTGCGGGACCTGCGTCACGAAAGACATGGCGACTATACGTCACATAGTTGAACGCCATGCCGGCAAGGTGCGCGATCAGCTGCGCGGGATAGATACCGAACCCCATCCGAACCAATACCGCATAGGCACCAAGCCCGAAGAGGGTGTTGACGATGCCCGCCTGGTAATAGCGAACAAGTTCGATAACACGCTTGGACCTGAGCGACTTGAGCACGTCAGTAGTCCGCCGGGAAGTTGACCCGCTCTCGCTCCAGAACCAGTGGAGTACGGCGCGTGCGCTCGGAAATCAAACGGATATGGTCGCCCATCAATCCGATGAAGCCGAACAGCAGTGCAAATTGCGCCTGAAGAACCATTGCGATGAACCAACCGGCGATTGGCCTATCGAGGAAAAACGCGGCGACACCGCCGACCAGCATGATGAACGTTGCGATTGCGCCCAATACGCCGATGTAGAGCGGAACCCGCAGCAAGCGCTTTGAAGATGCGGTGAGCCCCCCCACCGCGAAGTCCAGCAGTGCGAAGAAGTTATTGTTCGACTTGCCACGCGTACGTTGCGGACGTTGGTACGTGATTGTCTCGAGCGGGTAGCCGGTCTCGACCAACATACCACGGAAGAAGGGCTCCGGCTCGTTCATGGCGCGAATCGCGTCGACGACTTTGCGATCGTAGAGGCCAAAGCCAGTCGCGTTCGGGATGATCGCGTGATCGCCGAAACTGCGTGCCAGCGCATAGGACAGCTTGCGGGTGGTATCGAGGATGATTCCCGATTTCTCCGACTCGCGTACGCCTAGCACGATATCGATGCCGGCACGCCACCGCTCGATGAAACGTGGCAACAAGCGCGGAGGATCCTGGAAATCGGCGCACATGCCGATCACGGCCCGACCGCGCGCCTCGAATATTCCATGCGTGGGTGACCGCATCTGACCGAAGTTGCGGGTGTTGACGATCAAACGAATGCGGGGGTCGCGCGCGCACATGCCGCGGATTATCTCCACGGTGCGATCCTGTGACTCATTGTCGATAAAGATGATGTCGAAGGTGACGCCAACCGTCTCAAGCTCGCCGATAACGGCGGAAGCGATAGCTTCGGCGTTCCCCTCCTCGTTCCTGCAGGGGATGACTACCGAAACGTCCGGGGAGTCCGCGCGAGTCACTTCGAGGCAAGCGCCTTGATGTCATCGTCTCCCACGGGCGGACGAATGCGATAGAACTCTACCGCCAGCCCAAGCAAAGCCAGCACGATTGCGATAGCAAGAGGGATCAGATTGAACTGGCGAGCTGGGTCCAGAAACGGAGGCTCGAGAATTCGCATGTTCGCATTCGAGGTGAGGTCAGTCACAACCGTGCCCTCATAAAACCGCTTGTAATTGTAGTACAAATCACGGGCGAAATTGAACTCCTTGCGGATCACGGCCGCCTTGTTGCTCTCGGTAATGACTTGGCCGAGAGAGCCTTGTTCATCACGCTGGGACTGCGCCTCGCGCAGTTGTGCCTTCAAGGTCGCAATTTCGGCCCGCACGTTGCGCACCTGCGTGTTGTCATCCGTCGCGAACGCGCGAAAGGTATCGAGTTGCCGTTGCTTGGCGAGGATTTCCTGCTCCAGGCCAGGAATGCGGCCGGCCACCTGCTCGATCGCCCCCTCGGGATCCGCATATTCAGTGCTGCGGCGAAAATTGTCGAACGCCACGCGAGCGCGCTCGAAACGGTCGTACGAACTGGCTAGCAACTGCTCGAGGATGCGCCGCTTGTAAGCAACTTGCTCGCGTGAGATGATACCTAGACGAGCACGCATCTCCTCGGTGTATGCATTCACGACGCGCAGCGCGAAATCACCGTCGCCATCCGACATCTCGACCTGGATGATACCGCCGCGCTGCGTGCGGATCTTCACATGGCTATCCAGCCAGCGCATCACGTGCAGACGGTCTTTGCCTAGCCTCTTCTCCAGGCCTAGCTTGCGGGAAACCGCCTCGCGAACGTAGACGCTCCGCCCGATCTTCACAGTGAGGTCGAGGGCGGCTTGAGAACCGAAGACGTTGGTGCCCGCAGACAGTTGTCCTAACGTGTCGGACAGGCCGAGCGCGCCGGGATCTGTGGGAGCCAGCGAGACCACAGCGCGCTCCCGCTCGGGAAACAGCGCAAGAAGACCAAATATCAGGACAGCTAGGACCAGCCCGATCCGCCGATAACGGTCATTGCCGAACCACTTACTGTGGGACAACGATCCTACGACGCTGTGCCGCGGTGTCATCAGTTGATCGCCGCAATAGTAGCGGCGCCCAAGCCCAGCTGGAACACCACTTGGACGATGTCCTTGATCTTGGCCCAGACCGAGGCCGACTGCGATTTAACGGGGACAAACACGACGTCGCCAGGCCGAACTTCGGCGTTCAAAGCGCCGCGCTTGCGCGAGAGCACATCACCGTTCGCCCGCACCAGGAAAATCTGATTGCGGTCGGCAAAGCGGGTGACACCACCTGACCGCTCGATGTAGTCGCGGACCTTGCCGCCGTGCGAGGCCAAGCGGAACGACGCCGGACGGAACACCGAGCCGAAGACCCCGACCGTATCGATTCGCGCCGGGATCACGATCTGGTCGTTGTTTTCCAACATCAGGTCAGACGGCAGGTTAGTCGCATCATACGGAACGTCGAGTACAAGCCGTCCGTCGGGCTCACCGCTTCGCATCTTGTCCAGCAATTCACGAGCGGCCTTCATTTGCGCATCACGGTCACCCACGGAGATAGCCTGATCAGCGCTGAGCGGCGCAGCTGCCAACATGGCTTCCAGCTGGTCGATAGCCTCACGATAACTCGCTCGCTGCTGCTGTCGGACAGTAACTCGGGTCAGTTTGGTGCCGTATATGTAAGCTCGTGATGTCAGACCACCCGCCTGCTCGATCACTTGCGAGAGAGGCGTGTTGGGCGGAACGAAGTAGTTGCCGGGTTTGTTCACTTCGCCCTCAAGCCGCACGATCACCGCCTGACGCTCTAAGGGATAAGTCAAAGACCCTTCGGAAAGAACTTGAACTATGTCGCCGGCCGCGGCTGGCTTACTGTTGATCTCGTTGAGGACGAGTTGCCGGCTTCCAACAGTTCCCTTGTCATCCAGGCTGTATAAGACAACTCGCGTGGAGTCGGCCAGTTCGGTCGTTCCGCCCGCATATCGGAGGACATCGGCAACGCTCTCACCCGGCTTGGCCTCGTATATCGCTTCCTCGTTAACGCTGCCCAGAACAGCGATCTGATTCCCCACGGGGCTGATGAAGAGCACGTCTTCGTTCTGGAGGATTGTATCGGCACTGCGGTCACCGCGCCGCAAAATGTCATACAGATCGAAATCGCGAACTTCCGCGCCGTTGCGGTAGAGCTTGATCGAACGGAAGCTGCCGCCGCCCGACGGTCCACCTGCGGCCACCACCGCGTTTACGAGTGTCGAGAGACTGCTGATCGTGAACGCGCCAGGTTGGTTGGCAAAGCCCGTGACGTACACACGAATGCCGTGCAGGCGCTTTACGCTTACGGTCACATCAAAGCCACGATACTTCGTGCCGATGGCAGCTGCGACGCGATCCCGGAGGTCGCGATAACGAACCCCCACCAAGCTGACATCACCGACCTGCGGCAGAAAAATCTTGCCATTCCGATCCACCGTGAAGTCGGCGCTTCCTTCAGTGGAGCCGGTGGTGTTGATCGACACCATATCGCCGATACCGATTGGGTAGTCGCCGGGGATGGCAGAGGTCGCCGGTACGTTGAAGTCACCCTGATCCGGTATCAGCAGGTCCGACCCGAAGCGCTTCACGTCACGGCCCGTCACCGAACGAACGTAGTTCTGGAATTCGTTCGGCGGCGTCGGTTTGGCCACTCGACCGGGAACGGCTTCACGCTCGCGAGGCTCATAGAGCGCCTGCGCGGAGTTCGCCGAAGAGATGCTGCCCTGCTTGAAAGTGGGAATGGCCTGCACGCTCGAGATCGAGGAACCCGATTCCTGCCCGGCTCCTTGCATGCTACTCGACCCATCGCCCCGCGACAGCGGAGAACCGCTGGGCATCGAGTTTGGATCGATGATGATCGCTTGCTGTGCGAAACCGGTCTGGACCAGCGAGCATGAAATGAGCAGCGTCAACGCCGCCGAGGGCAGACCGCGCAGCGTGTGTTCAAGGCGGCTCCTGGAGTGCCGCGCATTCGCATTTGTCATTCTATTTCCGCTCGATAGCCGAATTGCGGCTGGTCCCACCAGAGCGTCGGAGCGCTCGCACTTCGATCCCGCATCGGCCGTGCCTGCTATTGCTGGCGGCGCAGATAGTCAATGGTCTTGGCGACCTGGGCGCCCAGCGCGGTGGCTGCGATGTGATGCCTCGAAAGCATCGCCGCGTAGGCTTGTGGGTCGCCATGATAGACATCCGGCACGCTCTCCACCACGTCCGCCCGCGTGACTTGCGCCCCCGGCACCTGCGCTGCGACCACGCGTGCGACATCGCCAAGCTCGAGCGGCAGGCCGCCGCTGTCGAATCGGCTAACACCGTCCGGCGCCGCCATGACCTCGGCCAGGGCGAGGGACATGAGTTCGCTGATGGCGACATAGCCACGCACGACGCTCCGCGGCGCGCGGACCGTGATCGGAAGGCCGGCCAGCCCGTCGAGGATGAAGCTCGCCAGAGCGTAGGCCTGGTGCTTGTTGATGTAAGGACCGCTTACATTGAAGACGCGGGCGATCACCGCGCGCGTGCCATGCGCTTGCGCCCAAGCCGCGAACCGGTCCTCGTCGGCCTCCTTGAGTTCGCCGTAGAGCCGCATCTCCGGCGCTGCGGTCAGATCGCGGGCGCGGTATGCCGCACCCGACGAGGCGACGAATATCGCGTCGGCGCCGATGCGCTCCAGGTTCTCGGCGACCGTCTGGCTGATGCGAGAATTCGCTTGCCGATAGTCGGCTTCGCTCATCTCGACCGCGCGGTCCTTGGTCAGGAAGGCGAAATGCAGGACCATGGTGGGCCGCTTCGGCAGTTGGCCGATATCGTCCAGGGCGATCTGCTCGATTGCCCGGCCGCCCTCCAGCGTCAGCATGCGGCGGCTCGATCCGATGCAGACCACGCGGTCGGCGAACTGGTCACCCAGCGCAAGGACCATATCCTGGAGCGTGCACAATCCCAGCCAGCCGCCGGCACCGGTGACGACGATACGACGCGGGTCGGCCGCCAGCCGCCGGGCGACGCCTGGGTCAAGCATCGGCGCGCCGCGCCTCGTCCGCCGAGGGCGCCTCCAGCATTTGCCTGACGATGCCCCAGCCCAGGAGCAACGTGGCGAACAGCATCGCCCCGCCCAGCGTCGCCAGCACCGGCAGCCCCTTGCCCATCGCATAAAGGACGATGGTCGGCTGCAGCACGACGAACGCGGCCGCGCCGAGTGCGATCTGCGTGTTCCACTTCATGCTCACCAGGAAGGGGAGCAGCACCAGGAGATAGTGGAACCAGGCGAGGGGAGATGCGAGGATTCCCGTCAACAAGCCGAGCATTGTCGCCCACTGCGCGTTCGGCCGCCTGATCCAGGCAAGCGCGCATGCACCGGCGAGCACGAGCACGGCTGTGGCTGCGCCGATCTCCTTGAGGCCAAGCCGCTGGAAGTACGATGGCAGCGACACGGTCGTGGTGAAAATCCAGTGATTGTCCTGGCTCAGCGCCAGCAACCAGTCGCGGTAGATCTGCGGGCCGTACACCGTCATCGGCAACGCCGTGAACAGTGTCGCCGCAACGCCAATCAGCAGTGCCAGGCGATAATGCCGCGCCAGAAACAGGATCGGCATGAGCAACGCGAAGTTGGGCTTGAGCGCTACCAGCAAGCCGAGCGCCACAGCGGCCAGGCCGTGGTTGGACGCGCGCAAGGCCGCCCAGGCGGCAAGGGCCAGCAACAGCAGCAGGATGTAGTTCTGGCCGATAATGATGCTGTCCCACACCGGCAGGAACAGAAACGCCCAGGCCGCCTTCGCCCAGTGTGGCTGGACCCGGCGGTTCAGCCATCCGATCGCGGCCGCGAACCCGGCGCACAGGGCCACACCCCAAGCCGCCGCCGCCGCCTGCAACGGTATGAGGCTGATCAGCCGACAGAACGGAAGGAACATCGGCGGATTGAGATTGATGTCCCTGACGATGTCTCCGCCCTTGGTGCGGAACACCCAGACTCCGGGGTGGAAAGCATAGGGATCGAGACCCTCTGCCAATTGCCGCCCCGACGCCCAATAAGAAGCGAAGACCTTCGCCCCTGCATCCCCATGCAGATAGAGCTGGGCCAGATAGATCATCAGGCTGAAAGGCAGGATCGCCGCCGCAAGCCAGGGCAGTCCCCTGACGACGAAGGACGGGACGCGCCCCGAAACCATCGATCGGATATTGGACCGAGGGCGGGTCAAGCCGCGCGCGCGGGCGCCATGCGGGTCGCCACGGCCTGGCTCATCGCGTGGAAGCAGTCGAAGCTGTCGGCTTGCGCATGGGTGAAGGCGGGCGCCGCATAGCCGTAGGACATGAACACGAACGGCATTCCCGCCTCGACCGCGAGCTGATGGTCGATCTCACTATCACCGATGTAGAGACACTCGCCCACGCTGGCGCCCAGCGCGTCGAGTGCCGCGTTCAGCATATCGGGTGCAGGCTTGCGGCGCAGGCCCTCGCGCAAGCCGACGACGGCGTCGAAATGCCCGGCGATGCCGGTGTCCATCAGGACCTTGTCGCACAGGTTCTGCGGCTTGTTGGAGCAGATCGAAAGCGTGAAGCCGGCCGAGCGTAGTTGCTCCAGTCCTTCGACCACACCGGCGAAGAGCGAGTTGCTCGGCGTCAGCATCTGCTCGTAGCGCGCCCGGAACTCGGCGATCTCCTGTTCGGGATCACCGCAAACCGGGCCGAGCAAGGCCGCGACCATCTTCTCGCCGCCGATGCTCATCCACGGGCGAGCCGCCACCGGATCGATGCGGTAGTCGCTGCCGCGATCCACCAGCATGTCGCCCAGGATCTGCACGCAGATACCACAGCTGTCGACCAGCGTGCCGTCGAGGTCGAAGATGAGCTGCCGGATCACCGCAGCACCTCGCACGGCGCCATGGCCTCGGCCAGTTCCTCGGTGGCGAGAAACGGGCTCAGATCTTCCAGCGGCGGCGAGATCATGGTCCCGTCCTCGAGCCGGCGCGAGCTCAGCTTGGGCGCGAACTCCTGGCGCTTGTCGATCATCACCTCGCACAAGTGCGGCCCGTTGCTGTCGAGCGCGGCACGGATCGCGCTCGCGAGGTCGGCGTCGCGCGCCACCTTGCTGCTGGCGATGCCGAAGCCTGCCGCCAACCGGTCGAACTCGGGGAAGGTGAGACCGCTGTCGGGACCGCAGCCGACGATGTTGTCGGGAAAGTGGTTCTGCTGCGACTGGCGGATCGAGTGGTAGCCATCGTTGTTCAGCACGAACAGCTTGATCGGCAGATCATGCCCGGCGATCGTCTGGAGCTCCTGCAGGTTCATCATGATCGAGCCGTCGCCCGCCAGGCAGATGATCCGCTTGCCGCCGGCACCGTAATAGGCCCCGATCGCACCGGGCAGGTCGTAACCCATCGAGGCGCAGCCGGAGTTGGTGTAGAGCCGCTGACCGGGCTTGAGCTGGGCGGCCTGGAAGATCGTGACGCACGCCGTGCCATCGCCACTGACCACGATGTCGCCTTCCTCCAGCTCGTCGAAGAGGACCTTGCCGAAAACGTAAGGGTTGATCGGGCCTTCGTCCGACCAGTACTCGGGCAGCACCACCGGGTACTTGGCACTACGCTCGCGGCAGCGGCGCAGGAACGCGGCGCGAGCCTCGGGGTTGTCGCTCGCAGGTGTCGCGATCGTCTCTGCGGCGGCGAAGAACTCGCGCAAGTCCGCATGGATCGGGCGATGGAGCGAGAGGGTCGGCTTCTCCAGTTCGGCCCGATCGATGTCGACCATGGCGACCTTGCCGTTGCGGGCGAACGACTGCCAGTTGTAGCTGATCTGGCGGATGTTCAGCCGCGATCCGAGCACCAGCACGTAATCGGCGGTCTGCACCGCGAAGTTGCCGGCGCGATCGCCCACCGATCCGGGACGACCGGCATAGAGCGGGTGTTCCTCGGGCAGGTTGTCATGCGCGTTCCAGCCGGTGACCACCGGCGCACCGAACCGCTCGACAAAGCGCAGGAACGCCTCATGCTGACCGGAGAGGCGCACACCCGCGCCGGCGAGGACCACCGGCCGCTCGGCCGCGCAGAACTCTGCAAGCATCGTCGAAACTTCGGCATCGAGTGCGGCGCCGGTGAGCGCGCCCAGTTCCGCAGCGGTGTTCGGCGCTTCGCCGGCATCGTCCAGCTCGGCCGGATCGAACGGTTCGAGCGCGTCGAAATCGACGGGCGCGGCCTGCACGTCGATCGGCACGTCGATCCAGACCGGACCCGGCCGGCCGCGGCGGCACAAGTACAGCGCCTTTTCCACGACCTTGCGTGCCTTCAGCGGATCATCGAGCACGACCGCGTACTTGGTGATGCCGCGCACCATGGAGACGATATCGATCTCCTGGTCGCCGAGTTGGCGCAGCGGCATCGGGAAGTTGGGCGCGCACGTTTCGCGCTTCACCTGCCCGGACACGACCACCATCGCGATGGAGTCGACATAGGCGCCGTAGACGCCGTTCAACGCATTCACGCCGCCAGGGCCGGTGGTGACGTTGACCGCCGCGGGGCGGTTCGTCAGCCGGCAGTAGCTTTCCGCCGCGATCGCGGCCGATTGCTCGTGATGCGTGAAGACCTTGCGCAGGCCCTTCTCACGGCCAAGAGCGTCGTTGAGGTGCATGGCACCGCCGCCCGTGAGCATGAAGACATCCTGGATGCCGTGCTCGACGAGCAGGCGCGCGATGAGGTCCGCGACCCGAAACTTAGCCATGACGCGTTCAGCCGACCGGCTGGAAACTGCTCTGCTGGCGCGCTTCCATCATGGAGATGCGGCTCTCGTCCTCCGCGGCGATGGCGCGATAGTAGTCGCGCTTGTTCTTGAGCCACAGCAATTCGAACTCGATCGCCAGCTCCATGCCGCGCTCGACGTCGCCACCGTCCAGGCAGCCGGCGTCGAAGATGATCTTGCGTGTCTCGAAGCGGTCGAGCCGGATCTTGCGCACCCGGCGCAGCGGCACGATCGAATCCGGGTTGACGCCGCCGCCAACGACCAGCTCGAGATTGCGGCGCGCCGCTTCCTCGGCGACCTTCTCGACGCAGCCCATCGTTTCGGGCGCGTTTACGATCTCCCGGCCCTTCCCCAGCGAACCGGCGAAGTCGACGCGGCCGAACACGAAACCGGCATTGCCCTTCTGTGCTTCGACGCCCAGGCCTTCCAGGTTCTGGAACGAGGCGTGGGTTTCCAGGTTGAACAGAAAGCGCATGTCCGCCTGCTCGTCGGGCGAGTAGACCTTGTTCTTCGCGGCGACGTACTTGGTCAGCGCGTAAGGCGTCTCGACCATCGGCGCGATGATGTAGTCGACGCCGAACTGACGCGCCTCGATCAGATCGCGAACCGCTTCGCAGCCACCGATCTTGAGGGCGACGCCCAGGTTGGCCCGGCGCGCGAGTTCTAGAAGGCGCAGGAATTCGTCGTTGCGGGTGCCCTCGGCCTCAAACTCGGCCTTTACCGCGACTACACCGTAGTCGCGTGCCGCCTTGAGGATCTCCAGCATCTTGCGTTCGATGTTGTTCACATTGTGCTCCCTGCAACAGACACCGGGGCTCCCGCTTTCTGAGAGTGTACCAGCCGTGAAATGGTTTCCACGGCGTAGGACAAGTGAGCCTCGGTCAGACCGGGGTAGAGCCCGATCCAGAATGTATTGGTGGTGACGAGGTCGGCGTTGGTAAGGTCGCCAACGACGCGATAATTGCGGCCCTTCATGTAGGGCTGGCGCAGCAAGTTGCCGCCGAACAGCAGGCGCGTGCCGATCTTGTGCTCGTTCAGGGCCTCGACCAATACGTCGCGGTCGACCCCGCTTCCCGGGCGGATGGTGATCGGGTAACCGAACCACGACGGTTCGCTGTTGGACGTTGCCTCGGGGAGGATGAACACGTCCTCGAGCGAGCGCAGCATTTCGGTGAGCAGCGCGAAGTTGCGCTTGCGGGCGGCGATGAAGTCCTCGAGCCGGTCTAGCTGCGCGAGACCGACAGCGGCCTGCATGTCGGTGATCTTGAGGTTATAGCCTGCGTGGCTGTAGGTGTACTTGTGATCGTAGCCCTTGGGCAGTGTGCCGAGCTTGCGGCCGAAGCGCTTGCCGCACGTGTTGTCCATGCCCGGCGCGCACCAGCAGTCGCGGCCCCAGTCGCGCATGGACTCGATCACCCGCTTGAGGCGCGGCTTGTCGGTGAAGACCGCCCCGCCCTCGCCCATGGTGATGTGGTGCGCAGGGTAGAAGCTGAGCGTACCGATGTGGCCGAACGTGCCCACGCCCTTGCCGTCGTACGTGGCGCCGAGCGCGTCGCAGCAATCCTCGACCACCCACAGGTTATACTTCTCGGCCACGCGCATCACTTCGGCAAGGTCGAAGGGATTGCCCAGCGTGTGCGCGATCATGATCGCGCGCGTCTTGTCGGTGACGGCCGCCTCGATCATGTCGGGCTTGATGTTGTAGGTCGGGATGTCGACGTCGACGAAGACGGGAACGAGACCGTACTGAAGCGAGGGGTTCACCGTCGTCGGGAAGCCGGTGGCGACAGTGATCACTTCGTCACCGGGCTTGAGCGCATCGCCCCGGAAATAGTGCGAGGTCAGCGTCGATAGCGCGAGCAGGTTGGCCGAGGAGCCCGAGTTGGTGCTCAGCGCATGCGCCACGCCCAAGCGTGCGGCGAGGCGCGCCTCGAACTGGTCGTTGAACCGGCCGGTGGTGAGCCAGAAGTCCAGGGCGGAATCGACCAGCAACTGCATGTCGGTGTCGCCGTAGACCTTGCCCGAGACCGGCACCGGGCTTTCGCCGGGGACGAAGGGTTTGGGCGCGTGGAAGCGCCGGGCATACTCGCCGGTGAGGTCGCGGATCAGGCCACGCAACTGTGCTTCGTCGCAGTCCGCAGCGAGGTTGGAGATACTGGCCTTGGCATTCTCAATCGTCATTCACTTCAAACTCCGGCCAGCACCGCGCGAAACTTGTCACGATATGCATCCAGTTGCGAGCACGTTATGTTCTTCGCCGCTTCGCCTGCGGCGACGTCACGATGCCAAGCCACGATCAGATCGAGCGTCGTAGCCAGATCGAGCGCGGGCCGCCAGCCCAACAAGCTCCGGGCACGCGCGCAGTCGAGCTTGAGCACGTTGGCCTCGTGCGGACCGGGCTCGTTGCCGCGCTCCCAGCCGGGAGTTCCCCACTTTGCGGTCATCCGGTCGGCAATCCAGTCGACCCTCTGCACGTCGCCGTCCGCAGGCCCGAAATTCCAGGCCGTGGCCGCCCAGTCGCATCCCTCGATCAGCCGGGCCGCGATCAGCAAGTAACCGCCGAGCGCCTCGAGCACGTGCTGCCAGGGCCGGATCGAGCCCGGTGAACGGATCAGCGGCGACTCGCCCGCGATGAGCGCGCGGACGATGTCCGGGATCAAGCGGTCCTTGGCCCAGTCCCCCCCGCCGATGACGTTGCCCGCCCGCACCGAGGCAAGCCGCACGTCGCCGGTGAAGAAACTGCGGCGATAGGCCGAGATGACCAGCTCGCACGCGCCCTTGCTGGCGCTGTAGGGATCGTGCCCGCCCATCGGATCGCTCTCGCGATAAGGCCAGACCCATTCGTTGTTCTCGTAGCACTTGTCCGACGTCACGCAGACGATCGCCTTCAGGCTCGGCATCCGCCGACAGGCGTCAAGCAGGTGGACGGTGCCCTGCACGTTGGTCGCGAACGTCTCGACCGGGGTGACATAGGACTCGCGCACGAGCGGCTGCGCGGCCAGGTGGAACACCACTTCCGGATCCGCGCCGGTCATCGCCGCCTCGAGAGCGGCGAGATCGCGGATATCGCCTTCGACGTGCGTGATGGCATCCGCGACTTCGGCCATGGCAAACAGGCTCGGCTCTTCCGCCGGAAGCGCGAAGCCGGTGACTTGCGCTCCCATGCGGGAAAGCCAGAGCGCGAGCCAGCTTCCCTTGAAACCGGTATGCCCGGTGAGGAAGACGCGTCGGCCCTGCCAGAAGCCGTCGCTTACCAGGTCTTCCAAGGCGCGCCTTTCTGCCAGAGCTCCTCCAAGTGCTGCTTGTCGCGCAGTGTATCCATGGGCTGCCAAAACCCATGATGAACGAATGCTACAAGCTCGCCGGAGTGTGCAAGCGCCTCGAGCGGCTCGCGCTCCCACAAGGTCTCGGGGCCGTGGATCAAGTCGATGACCTCCGGCTGCAGCACGAAGAACCCACCGTTGATCAGGCCTCCGTCCCCCGCCGGCTTCTCGCGGAAGCTGCGGACCAGGTCGCCTTCGAACTCCAGCGCACCGAAGCGCCCGGGCGGCGATACCGCCGCGATCGTGGCCTTGCGGCCATGCTGCTTGTGAAAGGCGATTTCGCGCGTGATGTCGACGTTCGACACGCCATCGCCGTACGTGAAGCAGAAAGGCTCGTCCTCGGAAAGAAAGTGCCGCACTGCCCGCAAGCGTCCGCCGGTCTGCGTATCCGCGCCAGTGTCGACCAGAGTGATCCGCCAGGGCTCGCTCCAGTTCTGGTGAACTTCCATCGAATTGTTCGTGAGGTCGAGCGTCACGTCCGACGCGTGAAGAAAGTAGTTCGAGAAGAACTCCTTGATCACGTATCCCTTGTAGCCGAGGCAGATCACGAAGTCGTTCACGCCATGCGACGCGTAGATCTTCATAATGTGCCAAATGATCGGCATTCCACCGATCTCGACCATGGGTTTGGGACGAACGCTCGTTTCCTCGCCCAGACGGGTCCCCAGTCCCCCCGCCAGAATCACCGCCTTCACGAAAGAACCCTCGCTGAACCGCATAGGCCGCGCGTCACCCAAATCGATCGCACAGCAGCCCTCAAAAACTTGTATTTTTCAACACGAAACTTAACCACTTTCGCATAAAATCGGGCGCGTAAGCAACACCGCGCCGACATTCGCCTGCATCCCACATTATTCCCCGACATCCTCCCCGCAGAGGGCGTCGGAATGCAAGCGGACGCCTAGAGACAAGAAAAATGACCCTGGCAAGTCACTTAGTTTACGACCCGATGAAAACAGTCAATATGGGGCGTTTCTACCACAGGACGATCGTCAGCGAAAGTCTTCCAGCACGCCTGCTGTCCGCTTCTCTCTCTGCTGGGAGCGGCTGAAGGTGAAGGGCGCCACGGGAAGCTTCGCGCTGCCCTCGAGGGCAACTCGCGGTATCTCGGCAATGCTCGGCCAGCCCAGGACATGGCAGACACCGCGCCCGCCACATAGCAACTCGGCGGCCTGGCGTCGTTGCGAGCTACTCGTCTGTGGCGGCACGATGACGAGGAAAACACCATTGTCGCTGAACGCGCGGGCCAGCCGCACTCCGCCCGGCAGCTCTGGAGCGGCGTCCGAAGTCGCGACACGCTCGCCCTTCGCTACGGACAAGCGCCGGGCTTCAGGAATGAGGGCCGAAGACGCGGAACCGGCTCTCTCGAGTGCTGACGATACGGGTTTCCGATCGAACGCCGGCATCGACGGGAGCAGCGCCACCGCTGCATCCTCGACACCTTCGACGGTGGCCCCTTGCGCACCAGCAGCGACCAGAGTGGACCCGGGATCGAAGCGGGCCAGCAGCGGCGCGGGCGGCTCTGGCTGCTTGCGCTTTGCCGCCAGGGCGGCGGGCGAGCCCCAGAACCCCCGCCAGCGGAAGAACAAGTGCGGACCCACTTGCGCGATCTTGTCCAATTGCGGGCTCCACCAGGGGTACACCGCCTCGGTGTGGTAGTGCGTGGCGAGCCCGACGCGCCGGAAGACATAGCCATCGAGCATCAGGTCGGCATGAAGAAGAGCGCCGGCCACCGCTGCCGACGTATAGCTACGAGAAAGCGAGCCATCGCAGGTAAAGGTAAACTGGCACCCGTCCGCGCGCTCGCTGCCCTGCAACACTACGCCGCAGACCGACCCGGGAAAGGCTGGATGCCGCACGCGATTGAGCACGACTTGTCCAACCGCGAGCTGCCCTGCCGTGCTCCCGCCAGCTTCGTAGAGCATCGCTGCGGCGAGGCATGCGCGCGCGCGCTGGCGCTCGACGGGCGGCCCGGCGAAACGGAAGGGCTGTGCCGCAGTCCCGAGCTCGACGAACCGATCGGCGGCGTTCTTGGCCATGGCATCATCGCCAGACAGCGGCGCGGGCATGGGCTCGATAGCTCCTGTCGTATCGTCAGGCGCTGCCGGCAAAGCTGCGAGGGTTAGCCGCGAAGCCTCGGTCCAATCGCCCGGAGCGGGGAGTCCTTCACCGCTGTTGCCCGAGCGTACGATCAGGGTCACGCCAGCCGCCAGGAGTAAGCCGGCAAGGGCGGCGACGGCACATGTCAGGGCCCGCACGCGGCGGTCGGTCAACATGGCGAACCACGTCGCGAGCCGGCTCACGCGCCGCCTGGGGAGCATTGCGGTCCTCGGGATTGCCGGAGGGACGCTCGGCGCACTCATCGCGAACAGAACCGCATAGGGGGAGTGGCTTTTGGGCACGTAGCGGCGGCGATCGCTCGGCGAAGCCCGCTGGTGGTAGGGCTGGCGTCCGCAAGACCGCGGTGCGGAATAGCGCCGCTTTGGATGAAGTGGGGGGAAGCCCGGAGGGGCGGCCACTCCATATCGATGCTATAAGTCGTTCCAAGAACACGAAAGAGGATGCCAGAAATGAAATCTTGCTCGACGGGGAGCTTGTGGTCGCCCGATCCCAAAATCGATGATCCCTCGCCCGCCCTCCGGCTTGGGAAACTCGCGACGGCGGCCGCCCTGCTCGATGGCACTTGCCTATCCGCACTGCTCTGGATGGTGCTGGCAAACGCGCTGAGGTGAGCCCCGCCCCTCCGGGTGGTCGGGCATCGGCGGCCCGGGAATGGCGATCTCGCGGTTGGCTTTGCGTGATGCGGCTTGGTAAATTGCCCCAGACCGACCAAGCGCGCGCCGGCACCATTGGCGCCGCTCGTGAAGGAGAGGATCATGAGCTGCCGCGAGAGCGGTAAACAACCGCGGTCAACCATGGCGGTCGATCGGATCACGGGGCACGATCCAAGGGTCGGATCACGAACCAGACGTACAGCAGCGTCACGAACATCAGCGCCGTTGCGGGCAACACCGCGCCCTCGTTGCCGATGCTGTTGGCGATCATGCAGGCCAGCGCGGGCGGCAGGTACTTCCACAAGGCATCGTGCGCCGGCCGAGCGCCGACCGATCGCTGCAGGTAGACAAGCGCCAGAACGCCGAAGATCGCGACAGTGAGCCAGTCGAACACGGTCTTCATGGCGCAACCTTCCCGAAGAAGCGCCCGGCTGCCGTCAAGACCCTGAGAGACGCTGGCAAACGCGCACCATTCGCCTGGTGAACGGCACAAGGCGGCAACTGACGGTGCCGACCGACCCTTGAACGAGTGCACCCGAGCCTCCTGGACGCTGCCGCAGCAACTGATCCACTACCGACCGGCTGCAGCGTCGCCGAGCCCACTCCTACGAGCCGCTGACGCTTAGGCGCGACCTCGCCTTCTGTTGCGCGTAACATCACTCAGCTTGCCGCGAAGCGCAGGCGCCGCGGCGCGCTCTCGGCATAGCTGCCGAGCATGATCTCGCTGCTCGCCGGCACTTCCATCAGCACCAGACCCAGCACCGGGCTTCCCGCGCGAGACAGCAAGGTGATCGCAAATTCGATGGCTTGGCGCGAGGTGTGCTTCCACCGCGTCAGGAGCACGGCTCCGTCAGCGACGGCGGCGATGACGCGCGTCTCCGCCACCTGAAGCACCGGCGGCAGATCGAGCAGCACCAGGTCGAACTGCGACCGCGCCTGCGCGACCAGCGCCTCGAGTTGGTCGAACTCGAGCGATTGACCCGGTTCGATGTGGGTGCCCACGGGAAGGAACTTGGCCGGAGTACGGCGGTCGCCCACGATGCAGTCGCCGAGCGCCGCCGCTCCGCTCAGCACTTCAACAAGCCCGGCACCACCTTGGCCAAAGCCGAAGCGTGGCTGGAAGGTCGGCCGCTGCAGGTCGCAATCGATCACCAGGACGCGCCGTCCGCGGAGGGCCTGGCTCCGGCCCAGCGCGATCGTCGTGCTGGTCTTGCCCTCTCCCGCCTGCGCCGAGGTGAGCGCGATGACGCGCGGTTGCTGCTCCTGTCCCGGCACGAACAGCCCGGCGGCCAGCGTGCGGATCGATTCGGCGTAGGGCGACCCTGGCGTGTCGACCACTTGGTCGATTATCGTCAGGTCATCCTCACCCCGCACGCGCGGGATCGCGGCGAGGAACTCGATGCCGAAGATCGACTCCACCTCCTCGCGCGATCCGACGCCGACCGCGAAGATCTGCTTCACCAAGGCCACGATGGTGAAGAGGATCAGCCCGAGCACCGCTCCCACCACCAGGTTGACCGCCCAGATCGGCGACGAGGGCTGGATCGGCAACGGCGCGAAAGCGACGACGCGAGCGTCCGGCTGCTCGACACCGGTCTGCGTCGAAATCTGTGCGAGGCGGGCCATGTAGGCCTCGAGCAACTGCTGCGGCGCCGCCAGGTTGGCCTGCAGTTCGCGCAAGTGCACCGCCGCCTTGTCGGCGCCGGCAAGCTCTCGCTCGGTCGAGGACAGTTTGGCCGAGATCTCGGCGGAGCGCCCCGCCGATGCCTGGGCCTGCGTCTGCAAGCCCGAGACCACGCGGGTGCCTTGGTTGGCGATCAGACGGTTGATGTCGGCTAGCTGCTGGCGGGCCGTGATGAGTTCGGGATGGTTCGGCCCGTATCGGCTCGCGAGTTGCGCCACGAGGGCGCTTGCAGTCGCCTGCTGCGCGCGCAGTTGCTGCATGCCCGGCGCGTTGAGCTCGCCCAGCTTGTCGACGCCGCCAGCGATCTGCGCGCGTGCTGAGGAAAGCCGTTGCGAATCTTCCGCCGCCTGGGCGCGCGCCATCGCCAAGGTCTGGTTGTAGCTGGAGATTTCCTGCTCGGTGAGCGTGCCCGCCGCGGTGTTGCCGTTAAGGCCGGTCCGCGACTTGTATGCGGCAATCGCAGCGTCGGCGTCCTTCACCTGGACCTGCAGCTTGGTGATCTCCTGCTGCAGGTGCCGCCGCACGCGATCGCTCTCCTCGACCCGGACGCCAACTTGGGAGGCCAAGTAGGTCTGCGCATAAAGATTGGCCATGCGCTGCGCCGTTTGCGGATCGCTGGCCGAGTAGTGGATGTCGATCAGGTACGTCAGGCCGACCCGTCCGATCGAGCGGTGCTTGAGCACGTCGCGAACGACCAGCGCCGCGTCTTCCTGTTGATCGGGCGAGAGGCGATCGGGCGGTACATCCGGGATCAGTCCCGCCGCCCGCGCCACCTGGAACGCCATGCCCGAGGAGGACAGCAGCTCCACCTCGGTATCGACCACGCTCGAATCGGCAGGCAGCGGCGAGACGACATCCTCCAGCCCCTGAACCACCTGCTTCTTGCGCTGGTCGAGCAGGACACTGGCCTTGGTCTCGAAAACGGGCTCCTGGCGCGCGGTGTAAAGCGCGGCGAGGCCGATTGTCGCAGCCATGATCGCCAGGAACAGGCGATAGTTGTCGCGCACGAACTTGCCGAAGCGCGAGCCATCGATCTGGGTCGCGTAAGTGCCCGAGCCGCCATGGCTTCCGTCCTCGCCCGGCCAAGGCCTGCGATCCGCCAGCGCCTGGGAATGTCCCGCTGTGATCTCGTTGCTCAAGGTCGCGTATTCCCTCTGTGTTGGCTGCTGATCGGGACGGGCGGCGGCGGCGCTTTCAGGGCCGGATCGCCACGCCCAGGAGGACCGTGTTATCGGTGAAGCGGCGTCCCACGCTTGCCGGGGCGGTGCTCGCCCGAAGGTGGTCGGCCCGTGCGATCACGGTGAAGTGACGGTCCAGGATGTACTGCATGCTCACGCCGAAATGCGTCCGCCGCTCGGTACGGTCGGGCAACTGGAAGCGGTCGCGCTCGTAGTCGGCATTGGCCGAGACGATGAGATAGCGGAACAACTCATGGTCGACCTGCAACTCGGCCCGGGTTCGGCGATAACTGGGCGCAAAAGGATTGCCCGCCTCGTTCTGCGTCCGCGACACGCCCAGGCGAACCGTGGTGAGGCGAGTGGGAAAGTACTCCACTTGCACGCGACCGCCGAAGCCGCTGAAGTCCTTGATCCCCGCATCCTTGAAGTTCTGGGCGATGTAGCCGGCGGTCGCTTCGCCCCGCAGCAGATCGGTGAATTCGAAGCTTACGCCGGCAAGAAGCTCGGTCTTGCGCGAACTGAAATCGAGGGCAGTGCCGGGCGTGATCCCGGGGTAATCGATCCAGGTCTCGGCTCCGATCGCGACCACGGCCATGTTGGCGGACACGGCATAGTCGGCACGGCCGCTTGCCCGCACGATCCGCCGCCCCAGCGTGCCGGAATTGAGAGCGTTTCCGGTGCTCGTGACCACGTCGTCGTAGTACGTGCGGGAAAAATTGGTGTCCGCGGCAAGACGTAGGCTGTTGCCCTGCCAGGTGAGGCGACCGCCTGCATTCGCAGTGTCGTAGCGGACGGGACGCAGCGTGTTGCGCAACGCTCCGGCATCGGAGCGCCGCTCCACGTCGCGGCGATATCCGACGATGCCGTAGAGCCGCCAATGCGCGTCCGCATCGTAGCGCCCTTCGGCGCGGACATTGAATGTCTCGTAGTTCTCGCGCGATCGGCCGAAGAAGCGCGACGCCACGCCGCTGGCGCTCAGCGCCGCCTGGTGCCGGCTCCAGTCGCTGCGCACCCGCAGCGTGGGCGCGAGCAGCACGCCGGCCCCGCCCGTGCGATCGTCCTGCGTGGCGTAGACGTTGTCGTCGGCGAAGGCGGCGATCTCAAGGCGGGGCTGGATGTAGAAGCTGCCTTGGCGCAGCCCGATCTCCTCGTATCCCGGTTGGACCCGCTCCTTGACGGCGGTGGTCCGGCCCCGATCGAAGCGCGTGCCCGCATCCGGTGATGCGGACACGTCCTGCGCATGTGCAGCATGTCCGATAAGCGCCGCGGCGAGGCCTGCGGCCGCACACAGTTGCTGAAGTTCCCGCCGTTGCATGGGACTAGTGCATATTCCCCACCGGGATAACGGCAACCGTAACTTCCACGATGATCGATCTAATCATTGTTGCGGCTGCACATAGAGGGTTTACCCTAGAGGGATGAAGCTAGTCCCATATTCGACCAGATCCACGTATTTCTACGGCTCACCGGTCAGAGTTTCGGGATTTACTCATACATCCATAATGGATGTACCCCCGACAGGGTGTGAAACGAGCTCCCCTTTGTCATCATTTCAGGAGTAGAAGACCCATGCGTTTGTCTCGCACGACCGGACGGATCGCTGTCTTGCTGGGCCTCGCGCTCGCCAGCGCGGGATGCGCCACGGGCCCCCGGCATGAGGCTCCCACGACCGCCGTCGCCCAGGAGTATCGCGTCGGCAGCGGCGACGGGCTGCGTCTGATCTTCTACGGCGAGGACAAGCTCAACGCAGAGTACCGCGTGGGCGGCGACGGGCGCCTTGCGCTTCCCCTGGTCGGGGAAATCCAGGCCGGCGGGCTGACGGTGCCCGAGCTTCAGGACGCGATCCAGAGCGCTTACGCACGCGGCGGGTTCCTGCTCAATCCCAAGGTCGCGGTCGAGATCATCGAGTACCGGCCCTTCTTCGTGCTGGGAGAGGTGAACGCGCCCGGCCAGTACCCCTTCATTCCGGGCATGACCGTGCGCCAGGCGATCGCCACGGCCAAGGGCTACACCTATCGCGCCAAGCAGGGCACGGCGATGATCACCCACTGGGGTGAGCACACCGAGATGGCCTACGATTTGGGGCCAGGGAGCGCGGTGGCGCCCGGCGATACGATCCGCGTGCCCGAACGGCACTTCTAGGGGAACCCGGCGGCGATCACGTGTTCAGGCGTCGCTCGCCGCCGGCTGCTCCCCCGCACACCGCACACCGCACACCGCACAAGTGACCCGAGAAAGCGAAGCGGGTCGCCCAGCGGTTGACCACCGCCTTCGTCGCTTCAATCTGGAGACTCAAGCAGATGGCCAGAGCCGCACCGGCGAAACTCCACGCCCCGCTCGCCGTTCGCCCAAAGTTCGACCGGCCAAGGTTCGACCGGCCAGGAGAGCTGCCGAGGCCCTCGGCGGCGCTCTATCTCGAGCTCGGCTTGCTGATGCTATCCATCTGCGGCTCGCTGCTCGGTTCGATCCTGGCGGTCCATCCGGAGTGGTCGCTGGTGGCCTTCGCCAACTACATCTGGCTGTGCGTGCTGCTGTTCCGCCTGGAACCGCGCGGAATGGTCCTGGTGCTACCCCAGCTTATCGTCCGCGGCTCGGAGATGATTGCGCTGATCATGATCGAGTACGGCGCCGAGATGTTCGAACTGGGCACGGTGGGCCGCCCCGGCCCCTGGTCGAGCGCCTTCAATCTTTACAACCTGCTGTACTGCATGGGCCTCCTCATCGTGGCGCGGCCGTTGCTGCGCGCCCTGGACCGGACTGACGGCAATGGCACCTCGATGCTGCTCGATCGCTTCGCCCGCCCCATTGCGACGGGCGTGCTGTTGATCGTCGGCCTGATCGCGCTCAACCTTCTGCTACGGGGGCTGCAATCGGGGTTTCCCCTGCTGGCGGGCATCGACCGCTTCGTGTTCCGCCGCTTCGCCGCTGACAAGGTCACGCTCTACGCGCTCAACCTGAAGTTCGTCCTCGCCTACGCCCTCGGCTTTATCGCCTTCGTTTTGCCCGTCGCGCAGTGGCAGCGGCGCGCGGCAGGCTTTGCCTTCATCGTCATGATCGTGCTGTTTTTCCTGTTCGGGGACAAGTTCTTCACCCAGCTCGTGGCGGTCTCGGCCTTTGGCGCGCCCTACCTTTATCGCCACCATACCCAGGTCATGCGCAAGCTTGGCCGGTACCTCGCGATCGGAGCGCTTTCGATCTCGGCCGTGGCCGCAGTCTCGCTGTACATCTACTCGGACGGCCTCGCGCAGACGCCTGCCGCCACCGCCAAGCGCGTGAGCGGCCGGATGGTCGGCCAGGGCGAGTTGTGGTACCTGCAATCGAGCATCGGGGCGCCCGCGCTCGATTGGAACGCCGATCTCCTCACGCGCTATCTCGCATCGCTGCGCAAGAAGGAGATCGACTTGTTCTCGCTGCAGAACTCGATCGGGCCCCACTACTTTTCGAACCGCTATTCGCCCGACAAGCTGCGCGCCTCGCTCGAGCGCAACGGCGGCACCGTGACGTACACGATGGTTGCCGAGCCCATGGGCCTGGTGCTCTTCGGCTGGGTGGGCCTGGGCGCCTTGGAGCTGGCGTTGGGAATGCTGTTCGCGCTGGCCGGCGGGTACATCGCGTACGCCATCCGGATGCGCTCGATCGTCAGCGGCGTCCTCGCGTCCTACATCTTCCTTCAGCTCAACACGTCGGTCGTGCAGGCCGCGCCCTGGGTGATCGGAAGCATCTATTCGCTGCGCTGGCTGACGCTGATCCTGATCATCGAACTGCTCCAGGCTCTGCCTGGACGGGGGGCGTTCCACTCTGCCAGCGCGCGGTCACCCCTTCGGCATCGCCGCCCGCTGCGCCGGGGACGCACGACGCACGAGTAAGGCCCGGAGCCGCTGGTCGATGGGGCGCTCGATCAGCACGTGGACCGCATAAGCGCCCAGGATGACGACCGCGAGCACGAGCGTGATGAACACCCACGGCTGCTGCGGACCGCCGAGCCGCTGCCATGCGAGCGTCGCGGCGCGGATGCCGAACGGATGCAGGACATAGATCGCGTAGGACGCTTCCCCTCCTGCCTCCAGCAACTTCTGAAGGCGTCCGCGCTGGTTATCGAAGGGGCCAACCACCACGCCCAGCACGATCATCCAGGCCGGCACGCCGCCGAACACCGCGCGATCGACATGAGCGGACAAGCCTGAGAGCCGCAGCGCCACGAGCAAGGCGACGCCGCCCCCGATCAGCAGCCAGCTATGAACCGCGGTCAACCGCAACCCGCGCCGGAAGAGGATGGCAACGAGGATGCCCCCAAGGAACTCGAAGACGATCGGCTGGCCCCAGAAGGCGATCACCAGCGGAGGGTGTGGCAGCAGTGCGGCGGCGGCCACTACGGCCCCCAGCACCAAGGTCAACGCGATCAATCCCACTCGCCGTGGAAGCGCGATGGCCACGGCAAACACGGCGTAGAAGTACACCTCGTAGTTCAAGGTCCAGCCCAGCTTGAGCACCGGCGCGACGATCCCCTCCTCGTTGAGCGCGGGCAGGAAGAGGAAGGACGCGACGATATTGGCGAAGTCGGGCCGGTCGATGGACACGGCGCTACCGACTGCGTGAGTGGCGGCAAGCATGAGCAAGGTCGCCAGATAGTACAGCGGCGCAACGCGCAGGAAGCGGCGCAGCAGGAAGTCTCCGGATCCGCCCGGCTTGGCGAACTTGTCCGCCGACACGTGATACATGATGAAGCCGGAAATCACGAAGAAGAGGTCCACGCCCACGCCGCCGTCGATCGCGGTGAAGGGATGGAACGGCGCGTCGGGCATGAGCCGCTCCTGCACCTCATGCTGCAAGTGCGCGAACAGCACGGCGGTCGCGGCGACGAACCGCAGCACCTGCACACGTCCCAGATAGGTCTTGCGCTCAGCCATCGCGTGTCCCCGCTAGCGCCCCGGGCGCGGTGTTGGCGAATGGGCGAAGGTGGCCCCATCCTGTCCGAAGGGCGCCAATGTCGCGCAATGCTGGCGCCGGCGCTTCCCGAGTTGCCACCATTTCGGCGGCCCTCATCGGGTGAGCAGCAAGTCGATCAGCCGCCGTGCGCTCGACCCCCAGGTGAAGTGCGCCAGGCGGTCTGCCGCTGCCGCCTTTGCTGCGGATGCAAACGCAGGGTCATCGCAATGCGCACGCATCAGTGCGGCGAGCGCGTCAGCGTCGCGCGGCGGAAAATAGCTCGCCGCTCCTCCGCAGACCTCGCGCACGACCGGGATGTCGGATGCGATCACCCGGCAGCCGCTCGCCATCGCTTCGAGCGGCGGGATGCCGAAACCTTCGTAAACGCTGGGAAAGACGTGGGCGATGGCGTTCGCATAGAGGGCGGCCACTTGCGCGTCACTTCGGCCCGGCGCGACGATCAGGTCCGCGCCCGAGGCTGCACCGGCGCCGCCGAACACCGCCGGATCCAGGGAGCCGGCGACGACCAGCTTCGTGCCCGGCCGGTCGAGCCGAGCAAAGGCATCGAGCAGGACCGTCAGGTTCTTGTTGGGAGCGGGCGTGCCGACGAAAAGGAAATAGCCCCCGGGGCTCAATCCGAGCGAGCCGAGCACGGTCTCGTCCCGTTCGCGGCCGAGGAAATGGTCGCAGCCGTTCGGCACCACGGCGATATCGCTGGGAGCCACGCCCAGCACTTGGGCAAGCTCGCCGCGAGAGAACTCCGAAACGGTGGCAATTCGCCCGGTGCGCGCCATCGCCCGGCTCAGAAGCCGATGCACGAGGGCATAACGCCCGCCGAAGTTGCGCGGAGTCCGGAACACCGCGGCGTCGTGGATCACCACCAGCTTGTTGCCATGGAGCACCGGCCCGGCATTGCCGAGGTTGAGGAGGCGTTGGTTCCTCGCCGCGCCGGCCAAGTCCAGCTGCTCCCAGACATGGCCACGGTTCCGGCCCACCGTCTCGCTCTCGATCGCCTGGAGCGGCAGGCCTTCGGCAACGCCCGGCGGCACGAGCAACCGCCAACGCGCGCGCCGCTGCAAATCGGGCTCATTCTGGATCAATCGATCCATCGCCGAAAGCAACTCTCGACTGTAACGCTGAACTCCACTGACCCTCTGGGTCAAAAATCGACCGTTGATCGCGATCGTATCGGCTGATCCATCGAGAGAATTCAAGAATAATGCTCACAGAAAATCGCAGGACGCGACTGACGATACTTCACCTTAGCTCGGTTTATCCACCCCAAGCCATCGGCGGCGCGGAAAAGGTCGCATCCGTACTGGCGGAAACTCAGGTCCATAATGGACATCGTGT
>Ga0268264_10001045_pt1 | contig 27605 bp, 14 predicted proteins | sample KBSSwiS32_FD_190357 | JGI IMG/M metagenome (GOLD analysis project Ga0268264, IMG submission 190357) | Switchgrass rhizosphere microbial communities from Kellogg Biological Station, Michigan, USA - KBS Switchgrass S3-2 (SPAdes) (version 2) | ecosystem: Host-associated > Plants > Roots >...
CTATTCGGGCGCGCTCGAAATGGCCGACCGGCACTCGATCTACAAGCAGGCGGCCAAGGAGATCGCGATGCAAGTGGGGGTCGCGGTGACCTTCATGGCCAAGTGGCGCTCCGATCTCGCCGGGTCGAGCATGCACCTGCACCTGTCGCTCTGGGACAAGACGGGCAAGAAGCCGCTCTTTCCGGGCAAGAAGAAGCTCGGACCTCTCCTAAGCTCGGACCTGTTCCGCTGGTTTCTCGGCGGCTGGATGCACCACGCCCGCGAGATCACGGCGTTTTACGCGCCCTACCCCACCTCCTACAAGCGCTATGTCTTCCAGTCGTGGGCGCCGACCAACATCGCCTGGTGCCACGACAACCGGACCGCGGGTTTCCGCGTCCTCGGCCAAGGCGGCTCGATGCGCATCGAGTGCCGCATTCCGGGCGCGGACGCCAATCCATACCTCGCGTTCGCCGCGAGCCTCGCCGCGGGCCTGGCGGGTATCGAAAAGAAGATCGAACCGCCGCCGCTGTTCGAAGGGGACGTCTACGTCGCCCGCGATCTGCCGAAGGTACCGGCTTCGCTCCGCGAAGCGACCGATCTGGTCGAAAAGAGCGAGATGCTCCGCAAGGCCTTTGGGCCGGAGGTGATCGAGCACTACGTCCATTTCTTCCGCACCGAGCAGGAAAAGTTCGACCGCGTCGTCACCAGCTGGGAGCGCGAGCGGTATTTCGAGCGGGCGTGAGCAACTCGATGCGTCCCCTGATCGGCATCACCACCTATCCGCAGAACGCCGCCGGGCGGTACGACCTGCCGGTCGAGTACGTCCAAGCGGTGCGCCGGGCGGGCGGGCTGCCGGTCCTGCTGCCGCCGGGCGAGGAGGCGACCGCGGAGCTGCTCGCGCGGCTCGACGGCCTGATCCTCGCGGGCGGCGGCGATGTCGATCCTGTCCTCTACGACGGCTCGCCGCATCCGCAGATCGAGCGGATCGACGCCGAGCGCGACGCGACCGAGATCGACTACGCGCGCCGATTGGTGGCTGACGGTGTCCCCGCGCTCTGCATTTGCCGTGGCGCCCAGGTGCTCAACGTGGCGCTCGGCGGCTCGCTGGTCGAACACCTGCCGGACGAGGTCGGCGAAGCGATCCCCCATCGTCTGACGCCACAAGACAAGCCACCACGCCACGAGGTCGAAGTCGATCCCGGCTCGCATCTCGCCGAGGTTCTGGGGACGACCCGCCCGGTGCCGGAGTCGCGCCACCATCAGGCTCCTCGCGCGGTGGCCGAGGGGTTGCGCCCGGTCGCCTGGGCGGCCGACGGCACGATCGAGGCGCTGGAGCCGAGGGATGCGCGCGGGCATCCGTGGCTGCTCGCTGTCCAATGGCATCCGGAATCGACTGCCGAGGAGGACGCGAGCCAGCAGCGCTTGTTCGATGCGTTGGTCCACGCGGCGGAGAAACGGCGCGCGGGATGAATGAGTCTCGAGTCAACGCCAAAACACCGGGTGTGCTCGTCCTGGGACCGCCGCCGGCTCGGCGGCGTTTTCGCTCGATCGGGCAAAAGCGCCGGCGGGCCGCCGGCGGTCCCAGGACGAGCACACCCGTGTTCCAAGCAGATTCCCTTCGGAGAGCCTGATGCGACTGCAAAACAAAGTAGCCCTGATCACCGGCGGTGGGAGCGGCATCGGCCGCGAGACCGCTTTACTGTTTGCGCGGGAGGGTGCGGCGGTGGCGGTGATCGACGTCAATGACGAAGCCGGCGCGGAGACTGTGGCCACGATCGAAAGCGGCGGCGGCCGGGCGCTCTACCGGCGCGCCGACGTGGCGAAGGCGGCCGACTGCGAAGGGATGGTGCGCGCGACGGAAAGTGCGTTCGGGCGGCTCGACGTTCTGTTCAACAACGCCGGCATCATGCTGTCCGAGGACGACAACGCCGAGACGACCGAGGAGAGCATCTGGGACTTGACCATGGCGGTGAACGTCAAGGGCGTGTTCTTCGGCTGCAAGTACGGGATTCCGGCGCTCCGGCGCGCGGGAGGCGGGTCGATCATCAATACGGCTTCGTTCGTCGCCCTCCTCGGCGCAGCGACGCCGCAGCTCGCCTACACGGCGAGCAAGGGGGCGGTCCTCTCGATGACCCGCGAGATCGCCGTGACCCATGCGCGCGAAAATATCCGAGTGAATGCGCTCTGCCCCGGGCCGCTCAAGACCGAGCTGCTGATGAAGTTCCTCGACACCGAAGCGAAGAAACAGCGGCGCCTGGTCCATGTGCCGATGGGGCGCTTCGGCCTCGCCGAAGAGATGGCCTCGGCCGCGCTCTTTCTCGCCTCGTCGGAGTCGTCGTTCGTCACCGGCAGCACGTTCATGGTCGACGGCGGCATCACCGCCGCCTACGTGACCCCGGAGTAACGGCGATGTTCGACGAGACGGCGCACATTGAAGGGCTCGCGATCGGCGGCGAGCGGCTGCCGGCAGGCGACGGCCAGACGGCGCCCGCGTTCGATCCCTCGACCGGCGCCGTGATCGCCCAGGTCTCGCAGGCGACGGCGGATGACGTAGACGCCGCGGTGGCGATCGCTCATACGGCCTTTCACGGCGAGTGGCGGCGAATCAGCTCGCGCGACCGCGGCCAGATCCTGCAACGGGTGGCGAACCGCCTCCGCGAGCGGCTGGAAGAGATCGCGATCCTGGAGTCGCGAAACTCCGGCAAGCCGATGGGTGGCGCGCGGTGGGAGGTCGGCGCGGTCGCCAACTGCTTCGAGTACTACGCCGGCGCGGTCAACAAGGTCTACGGCCAGACCGTGCCTGTCGCGGCGCGCGGCACCGGTCTCACGTTCCGCGAGCCGCTCGGCGTTTGCGGTTTGATCGCGCCCTGGAACTTTCCCCTACTGATCGCCTCGTGGAAATGCGCGCCCGCGCTCGCGATGGGCAACACGGTGGTGATCAAACCGGCGCACGCGACGCCGCTTTCTGCGCTGCTGCTCGCCGAGGTCTGCCTCCAAGCGGGCGTGCCGCCGGGGGTGGTGAACGTCTTGCCGGGCTCCGGCGGCGTCGCCGGTACGGCTCTCGTGCGGCACCCCAAGGTGCGAAAGATCTCTTTCACCGGCTCGACCGAGGTCGGCACCTCGATCATGAAGGCGTGCGCCGACGGCATCAAACGGGTTTCGTTGGAGCTCGGCGGCAAGTCCGCGAGCGTAATCTTTGCGGACACCGACCTCGACGCCTGCATCGAATCCTCTGTCTGGTCCGTGTTCGACAACGCCGGCCAGGACTGCTGCGCGCGGAGCCGGATGTTCGTCGAGCGTCCGCTGTTCGACCGGTTCGTCGAGCGCTTCGTCGAACGGACGAAAGCGATCCGCGTCGGCCCGCCGACGGCGGCCGACACCGAGATGGGGCCGCTGATCTCTCCCACCCACCGCGAGCAAGTCCGGGGCTATCTCGCGATCGGCGACGCGGAAGGTGCGGAGCGCCTGTGCGGCGGCGAGATCCCTCTTGACGGCGCGCTCGCGTCGGGCGCGTACCTCACGCCGGCCGTCTACGTCCAGGTCGATTCCGCCATGCGCCTCATGCGCGAGGAGATCTTCGGCCCGGTCGTCTGCATCGCGCCGTTCTCCGGCGAAGAGGAGGCGATCCGGCTCGCCAACGACTGCCCGTACGGGCTCTCCGGCTCGCTCTGGACGCGCGACGTCGGCCGCGCCCTGCGGGTCGCCCGCGCTCTGGAAACCGGAATGCTCTCGATCAACTCGTCGAGCAGCGTCCACATCGAACAGCCGTTCGGCGGCGTCAAATCGAGCGGCCTCGGCCGCGAGCAGGGCATGGTGGCGCTCGACGCCTATTCCGAATGGAAGTCGGTCTTCATCGCCGAGGGGTAAGGCTTCTCAAAGGCACGCGGCCTCAAGGCTCTTTCGAACAGCCGGGAACGCCGTCAGCGCCACCATCCGTCAGACAGGGCGTTGCATCGGCTGCGGCCGGCGCCTCGCACAAATCCCCCACGTGGCTCGCGAACCACCGATCCCAATCGAGGATCGCTGAATCGAGCTTGAGCATGGCGATCACAGGGCTACTGAACCCAGAGGTGACCGGTAGGGGAACACCGGTTACCTCCTGGAAAAACTCACCCAGGGCAACGACATCGCTGTCCGACATCGGGCGGCCCGCATCGATGTCCTGGCGGATGCGTTCGAGGGCTCTCGTTCGATCGATCCAAAGTTTCACCAGCCGTTCCTGGCCCACACAGGCGCTCCTCGATCCGGAGAGGTGCCGGCAAAGGTGCTCAGCCATCCGATCGTGCCAGCGGCGCCATTCGCCCATCCTCACCTTAAGATGATCGTCCGGAAAGTAACCGAAGTAAGTTAGATCTCCTTGGATACCTGAAATTTTAACCAGCATGCCCACTCGGTCTTCCAGCCAATCCATAGACACAGTTTCACCACGCTCGTACTCGGCGATCGTTTGATCGACCTCGCTATAGCTTGATGTCCACAGCCGATCGAGAATCACGGCGGCCTGGCACTCAGGGCTTGGCCCCTGGGGACTGGTGGTAGCCACCGACGCCGCTACGCTAAGCGCGAGTGCTATGAAGTTCATGTCTCTGGGTACAAGTAGTGGCGTTCGATCTGCCGCGTGTCAATTTAGCGCGCGCCACCTAAGGCTGCGGCGCCCCAGCGGCAGGAGGTATCCAGCTATCGAGAAAGTCGCCGACCCCACTCTGCAATGAAACCTCAAACCGACCGTCGTGCGAAAGCTCCACCAGCGCCACAGCGGACCGAAACATGAGATAGGCATCCCACCCGTACAGGGCGGGCACCGTCAGAAGAGCGATGGCCTCGCGCCATTCGGTCGGGTTCAGGAGGAGTAGATTGGAGTGCCATTTTAGCTTCTCAACTCCCAGAGAATCGATCAAGAGATCCCAGTGGCGAAGGCCAATCTCTTGCGAGCGCTCATTCCAGATCGTCCAATCACACGCCCAAATCAGTAGCTCGTCGTCCTTCGAGCTGAGATGGACCAGGTCATCGAGCAACTGCGGGAGATCCTGAGCCTCGCTCGGCAGCGGGATCTTCAAGTGCCGGGTCGCACCGGGGAGCGACGGCCAAAACTGAGTGTTGAACCGATACCCGTTGGCCTCACACCAGGCCGTCATGGCTGCGAAATCGATGGCCTTCATTGGGGGCCTCCTCAAGGAATCGGCGCGAGGTTGCGTAATGGAAAGAAGATGCGCAAACCTTCGCTGATGATCCAGTAGGCGGCGGTGCCGACCATCATCAACGTGGTCGGCCCCTTCAGGTCAAGCGGCCGGTGATCAGGCCCTAGCGGAGTGCCGTCGGGCAAATACCGTTCTCTGTCCACTTTGCCTTTCCCCGAAGGGTTCGGCACGTCCACGTCCCAATGGCCGTTCTTCGGATCCCACGATGCTCCCGGCTGCGCACCCGTGGGGTTGGGAATCGGTTCCAGAGGCTTCCAGCGTCCGGGCCGCTGCTTAGGACCTGGGTCCTTGTTCGGCACGTACACCCACTGGTTCGGCTCCCCGGACGGGCCAGGCGGCAGCTGGCGTGGGGGCGGCTGCAATTTACCGTCTGGCGTGGTGGGCGCTGGAGTAGGCTCCGGCGCAGGCGTTGGCGCCGGTTCGGGCTCCGGCTCGGCGCATTTGCCGTCTCCGTCGCACTGGCTGTCGACTCGGCCGGTGGGATCGGTGAACCTGAGTGGGTTCCCTTTCACATACGAATAGCGATTCCAGCTCTGAGGAAGGGCCGGAGCACCGTTCATCGGATCGGGACTTAGGAACCTCCCCTGCAGCGGCCTGTAGTACCTCGCATGCATGTAATCCAAGTCATCCGCCGTCGATCCGGCATTTCCGATGTCCCGCTCATGCCCGGTGAACTTCATCTGCTCGGCGTCCTGGGGCGTCGTCGGCAGCGTCGACGCGATGTCTCCATACGGCCAGAACTCCCGGTAGTTGATCAGCACTCCGTTGATTCCGGTCTCCAGCCGCACGCTGCCGAGATGGTCGACGTCGAAATGCACGAGCTGGCCGCCAGGCCGAACCGCCCCGAGTAGCTGCCCCTCCCGGTAGGCGTAGTCTTCCCAGGTGTACGTGGCGGGAGAGCTTGAGCCGTCCTTGGTGAAGTCCGACAGAACCTCTCCGCCTTGCCCGCGAAGCGCGAAAGTGTCGACCCTCGAACCGGTGGTCCTCCAGGACCAGACACGTTCGCCGGCCACGTCGTACGTATGCACCCAGGCCTCCGTACCCGTGTTCACCGTCGCCAGGTTCTGGAGCGAGTCCCAGGAATAGGAGCTCCCCTGATACGACGTGAGGTTGCCGCCGCCATCGTAAATCGCACCATAGGGTACGGGGCCGGGAGGCAGACGGTTGGTCGCCGCTTCCGCGCCGTAAGTTACGGAGGTGCTATCGGTGGCGCTCTGTCCGGTCTTGACCACGGTCAGGTTGCCGTAGGCATCGTAGGTATAGCCCTGATAGTGAGGTAAGCCGGCCGGGATCGCAGGAGAGACCGGAAAGATGGCGGAGATCAGGCGCGAGTTGAGGTCGTAGGCAAATTTCTTCCCGGTGGCCGCGCCGATCGTGCCGGGGCCGATTTTCGCCAGATTTCCCGAGCCGTCATAGATGTACTTCTCCTCCGGCCACAGAACTCCCTCGGGGCCCGAGACTTGGATCGAGCCCGGCCGGATCATTCCTGAGGAATCGGGATTCTGCGTGAACGTAACCCCGTTCTCGTGCTGGATGGTGTGGACTGACTCGCTGTCGTTGTAGGTGATCGCCGAGGCAAACCCGGTCACCTTGGTGGGACGCCCCATGTCGAAGGTCGTCGTACGGCTCCGGGCCGCCGCGGCACAGGTGGCGAGCCGGCAGTAGGGGTAGGTCGCCTGAGTCACCCTTCCGGCGCCATCGTACAGGTAAGACTGCGACCACTTCTCCAGGGGCGAGCTGATGCCCAACTTCGAAAGCGTCGTGTCCTCGCTCGACAGCCGACCGTGCGTCGCGTCGAAGTAGGTGAAGTCCTGGCGGACCTCGTAGCGGGGACAGGCTGCCCCTTCCGAGCGATAGTTGAAGGCTCGGGCCGACGCCAGTTTGCCGTCGGCACGATAGGCCAAGAGCTTCATGTCGGATTGCGACGGGGTATATACCCGAACGAGTCGTCCGGCCTCGTCATATTTCGACCAGAGCGTCGCGGTCGGCGTCGCTCTCATCTTGACGTTGCCGCGAGCGTCGTACTTGTAGCTCGTCGTGCCGCTCTCCGGTTGCACGTCGCTGGTCAGAAAACCACGGCCGTCATAATTGAACGACCGAACCTGGGGCGGGCCGGTCGGAGGGCTGGTGGTGGCCTTCTTGAGCCGCCCGGCCGCGTCGTAGACATAGCGCGTGAGGGTCTTTTTCGGGTCACGAACGCTCCGCAATCTGCCGAGACCGTCATAATCCTCCCGCGTGGTGGCCCTGACTTCACCGATACCGTTCCACACTTTCGGCGTTCGATTGACGATCCTCACGCCCTGGTACTCCACCGTCGTCATCTTACCGTCGGCCGTTTGGATGCTGGTCGGACGACCGAAGGAGTCATAGCTTAAAAAGCTGGTACCGTTCGCGCTACCTCTTTCTGTGACGAAAGTCTTTCGGCCCATGGCGTCGTAGAAAGTGAGCGACGAGCTCGAGCGGTTCCCGGGCATCGACAGCGAGTCTCCGATCACCCGACCCACTCCGTCGATCGCCCACTGCTCATGTTCGAGCGTGGTCGAGTTACCGATCGTCAGATCGACGAGTGACGGCACGTACTGCTCAGGGTGGTAGTCGATCGTGGTCGCAGCATCCCCTTGCGGCGTCGAGCTCTTGATCCGCCCCATGCTGTCGTAGTTGAAGAGCGTCTGCCGTCCCGCGCTGTCTCGCGAAACCTTAGCCAGACCGGTGCCGGGGTCGATGTCGAGATCCAGAAGGTTCAGCTGGCCGACCCCACCGGTCGGCGCCGTGTACGTCGTATTGACGTACGTCCTCTTTCGGACGCCAAAGCTGTAGTCGTGGACATACGCATAAACCGGTGCTGGCAGGTCTGAAGGTGACGAGCACCCGGCGCTGGCCGGGAGCTTCGAAGTATCGCCCCCGAACCACTTCTCCGAAGTGACCTGCCCTGGCAGTGAAGGGTCTGCATGGTCGTAGGTGACGATGACGTCGAAGGGCCCGTGGCTGCGGTTAATCTTCTGATTTCTCTTGCAGCGCAGAAAGCCGGTGCCCGGTTCGAAATCGAACTCTTGGCGGTCGTCGCCATAAGCTTCCTGCTGTCGCTGGAAATCAAAGGTGTTGAGAACCCAGGGTTGGGAGGCGGCGGGCCGCCCCTGAGGATTCCAGTTCGTGGTCTCGATCCGTGTCGTACCAGGAAAGCTGAAGTTGTCGCTGGTGGTCACGATTCGGTAGTGCCCCAGGCCGTCGTACCCCGAGCTGTCGGTCACCACGGAGGCAAAGACGTTGCTGTTGAGTGGCGGCAGCCTGTCGTCGAGATAGACGGTACGTTGGGACTGGAGCCGTTGATTCAGGTTGGTACTGGCGTTGAAGCAGTCCGGCTGAACATTGCACGGCGGCGGGTTGGGGATGCCATCGTTTTCGTAGGCCACGTAGACGCGCCGCAGAGGCTCCGTGTCCGACGTCGACTTGAAGACCTCCTGGGAGAGGAAGCGCCCGCTGCCATCGTTTGAGCGGCGACGGGAAAAAGGAAGGCCGTAATCGGTGGCGAAGGTGTTGGAGGGGCTGTCGGGAGCGCCCGCCTCGTTGATACAGGTCGTGTAGGCGCAAGCTGAGTAGTACGTGACGACTCGATGTTGGTCCGGGTAGACGACTTGTCTGACGAGCTCGTTCCACAGCGGGTTGGTGTCGAACGCTGCCGAGTAAAGCCACTCACCCAGAAGCTGCCCGCCCTCCTTGAAGATCTGCCTCTTATTCACTCCGAGCACGAAGCTCCAGGCCGGTAGCGTCCAGACGTGCAGCTCGTCGGGGCGTGGCTGCGGCATGGCGCGCATCTCGTAGTCCCAAGCGATGGCTCCCCCGGTCGGCAGCCCGAGGCGCCGGATCGGGCCCGCGTGACCGGCCGTCGATTGGTAGTCGGCCACGGGCATCGAGTAGGTCGTCCGATCCGGCAAGATGACCTTGGTGAGAAGAAAGACCCGCGGCTGCCAGGCGACGAAGGGGCAGGTCCGAATCTGGGTGCCGAAGCCGGTCATCCGCACTTCCTGGCGGCCGCCCCCGAGCTCGTCTTCGTTGTTGTAAAGGAACTTGTAGGTAGCGATTTCACCGTCGAACGACGCCAACTCGATCCGGTCCAGGACCGCTCTCTGCTCGTTGGTTCGCTGAGACGTTCCGTACCCGGTGAGCCGAAAATAGACTCGATGGGTTCTCGAGCCGTCCGAAATCGTCCAAACGCTCGGAATGCCGGCATTGGGTGCGGCGAACCACTCGTAGGTTATCTCCATGCCATTGCCGAATCGATCTTTGATCAACGAGGGGTAACCCTGGTCCGCGGGATTGAAAGTGTGGACCGTACCGTCGGGGAATTCCAGTTCCTGAGCGGCCTCTTTAAACCGCATGTAGCTTCCGTCGGAAGACTCCAGAGAACCTGCGCCGAACAGGGTGTGCTCCGCGCCGTCCATCCCGCGATAGGTGTTATTGCCCGGCCTCGGTGCCATCGTGCCGTCAATGGCGTCATAGTTGTGGTTCCCGATGTTGCCGAGAGCGAGCCTCCAGCCGAGACCCGCGTTGGAGTAGGGATCGCTGATCGCCAGGGTGTCGGTGGCACCCATGTTCCCGAAAGCACAACCCGGCCCATCCTTTCCGACGTGGTCCCAAACGTTGCTGTTGTAGACGAGCGAGAACGAGTAGGCCCCCATCTGACCGCCGACGGGGTAACTGCCGCCGATCGGGATGTGAATCGAGAGGTTTCCGTTGAACCCGTTCACCGTGTCGATCCCGCCAACGTCCAACATTCCCGAGGGGGTGAACCCGCGCGCCACGTTCGGGTGTTGCGCACAGGCCGGCACGTTGCCGCAAAGAAAGAGAACCGATGCCAATCCGCCCAACAGAGTTGATGCTCGCCCTTTCAAGGGAATCACCCGACCTTTCGACCCAGAGCGCCGCACTACGGCACCCGCCTAAGGTTCAGCAGTCGCTGTTGGAAATCGGTCACATCGAAGGTGGTGCCGTACGCTGAGAGGTGGACCGCTACGCCCGCTCGGGTGTAAGTCAAGTCGACTCTCTGCTCGTCCCCGGCGCCTGAGACCTTCCAGGCCGCGTCATCCGGATCGCCGACGATCGCTCTGACGCCGTGCTCTCGCTTCCCGCTCTTGGCGCTGGGTGCCGCTGGCGGCGCCGGCCAGATCAAGCGAAGGGAAAGCACCAGCGAGGTGCTCGTAAACGAGTAGATGCACCCGACATCGCGACCTCCCGGCGTCTTCATGTCTGCCGCTTCGTTCAGCTTCACCTCCATCCCCAGCGCGGTGGCGATTTCGGCCCTGCCGAACGCGCAAGGGTTCAAGGCGGGTGGCGTCGGTCCGGCACTTGCTGCTCCCATCGGCACGAAAGCGCAGAGACCCAGTGCAGCAACAATGGCAGGAGTCGCAATCTTCAGTTTCATTCCTTGCCTCCTCGCCTACGGCAGTATGGTGACGGTGAACGTCGAGCTCACGGCTGTCGTGCCGTCGCTCAATGCGTAGTTGACGGTATCGGCCCCGGTGACGTTGAGCTTCGGGGCGTACGTACACCAGTAGGTCTTGGCGTCGCAGGCCACAGTGCCCTTGGCCGTGGTCGCCGGGTACACGATCGGCGTCAACGGGTCGTTGTCGACATCGTAATCGTTGCGCAGCAGCTCGAAAACCGAGAACCGGAGGATGCTGTTCTTTGGCGTCGACAGGCTGTCCGGCAGCGCCACCGGGGCGGTATTGGTGCCGCCGACCCGGATCTTTACAAACGCAGTATCGGTGCTGCCGTGTCCGTCGGTGGCCGTGTACTTGAACCTTGCGGTGCCCTGGAAAGATGAGTTGGGCTTGAACATGCAGCCGAAGCTATCGCAAGAGTTCAGCGACCCGCCGATCAGCCCGGTCACGTCGGTCGAGGAGGCCGTGATCGGGTCTCCTTCCGGGTCGTAGTCGTTGCTGGCCAGTCCACTGAAACCGATGTATGTCTGCTGATTGACAGCCGTGGCACGGAAGTCCTCGCGGGCGTCGAACGTGGGGACCGACGGCGGCAACGTCAGCACGTTGATGTTCGCCGTGACCGGTGGGTTCATCACGTCCGTCGCGGTGTACGGGAACCGATCCGTCCCCACGAATCCCGCGCCCGCGGCGTAATTGCAGATGTACATCGGTGTCGAGCAGACAACCGAGCCGAAATCCCGCGCGCCACTGAGGAGACCGACGCTCAGGGTGTCGCCGTCGGCATCGTAGTCGTTCTGGACCAGCTGTTGGATGGTGAACGCCGAGGCCTTGGAGGTGTCCCGCGCTATCACGAAGTAGTCATCGGCCGCGGTGGGAGAGCTCCCCCTCCCGGCGACGTAGATCCTGACGGTCGCGGTATCGCAGTGTCGGGCGGCGTCGCAGGCCTTGTACTTGAAAAGCGTGAACCCTGCTCCACCGAGCGGCGGCGTGTACTTGCATTCCGTTGGCACGCTGGCGCAGTCCAGGGATCCCATCAGAATGCTCGTGTCGTACGAGTCGATCGACAAGGTCGCTGCCGGATCCTCGTGATAGTCGTTGCCCAACACTGCCGCCTTGCTGATCCGCAGGACGGTGTTCTGGGGTGTGTAGAGCTGCTCGCCGAGGGCGTCGACGACGTACGTCCACTGGGTGACGTTGAGCGTCACTGTGGCGGTGGCGGCAGCGCCCCAGGGATCGCTGATGAGGTAGGGGAATGTCATGGTGCCGGTGAACGAATCCGGAGGGGTGATGCGGACCGCCCAGCTGCGGCCGTTGGGCACGACCTGATACGCGGCGCCCGGTTGTTGCAAAGTGACCGAGTTGATGGTGAGCGGATCGCCATCGGGGTCTGAGTCATTGGCGAGCACGGCGATGGTCTGGGCGACGTCGCGATCGGTGGTGGCCAAGTCGTCCGCCGCGATGGGCCTGGTGTTGGGTAGGACGTCGATCTGCAGGGAGCTCGACTGCCCGGCGGTGTCGTAGACCGTGTGGGTGATCGTGTAGCGCCCGGAAGCGGAATAGGTATGGGTCTGTTCGGCCCAGGGATACGGGGTCGTGGGTTCGATCGGGGCACTGCCGTCGCCCCAGTTCCACAGCCACCTCGCGAGTCCCTCGACGTCGGTGGAGGTGGGATGGACCCGACAGGTACGAAAGGAGTCTTGAGGGTGCAGCGAATCGGGGCCGCAAGCGACGACGAAACCTGCCGTCGGCGGTCCGTCCTTGACGTCGATGGAGACGAAGCCGCGCTCGAACGGCGGATTGCCGTCCCACGAGATCAGGTACTCGAACGATGCGAGGCCCGTATACCCGATCTTCGGGGCAAAGCTGTAGACGTACCCGTCCGTCGGATTCGTCCCGAGAAGAATCGGAGTCCCGGGTTCCCCGTGGTCCGGGTTCTCTGGAGGATGCACGAACACCGCACCCGCAGAGTCGTTCTCTAGCAGTTGCTTACTGGTGATGTTGATTGGGAGGTTGGTGGTCGTCTCGAAGTAATCGGGATTCGCGGTCGGAGGAGGCTGCGTGACCGTGACCCGCACCCAGGCCGATCCGGGGTTGCCCGCCGCATCGCGGACCGAATACTGGAAGCTATCGAGGCCGGCGGCGCTCGGCACGTAACTGCAACTCGCGCCGCTCGGATCCGGGAAGCACTTGTTGCCATCGACGCTCGCGAATCGGACGCCGGGAGCATCGTTGCTCAGGAGCTCCTGATAGGCGATCGCCAGGCGCGTCCCGAGGTCCGTTGAGAAGGCGTCGTCCACCGCCAGCTGGAGCGCCCCCCCTGCGAGGTTGACGCCACCGATAGCGACGGCGACCTGGCCATCACCATCTGTAACCGCCAGGGTCACGAGGTAGTAGCCGCCAACCGCGTAGGTATGTAGCTGCTGAGGCGGCGGGATCGAACCCGGAGGTCCAGCTCCGCTGGAGCCGTCTCCAAAGTCCCACTCAAGATCGCTGATGCCGCTCGGTGGCGAGCCCGAGAAAATGGTAAAGCTGCAAGCTAGATTCGAGCAGGTGGCAGTAAACGCGGCGGCCGGGGCGATCTTGGCGATACACTCCGTTGACCCTTGCGCGCTCAGAGAGCTCGAACCGACTACGGCAAGAGTCGAGAGTAGCAGGGCGACCCGCAGAGTCGAACCCCTTTGCCCCTTCCCGCCGTGGCGCAGGCTAGCGGCCGCCAGAAACGAATCGGCGATCCGAGGAGGGAATTCGAGGTGAAGCGGCCTCTGGCAGGGGGCCGTGACCGGACCAGAATGCTCCATAGGACTGGACTCCACTTCTCCGACGCTGGACGCAAGGTAGGAAGAAAACTTGCCCACCCCCGCCTCGGATAGTCCACTCCCGGGAGTAACGCCAAACTTAGTCTCATTGTGAAGCGGGTGTCAACAAACCTGGGGTGGTCTCGGCCAACTGAGGGACGAGCAGGAACCGCCGCATTGTTGCCGACGCACCCGCCCCACCTCTAGGGCAGCTCCCCCTCAAGAGCGCGGCAGACGCCTCGGCGGCAGGCGCCGAGGGCGCGAGCCCGTTCGCTCAGGCGGCGCAACCGCGCCGCGCTTTGGCGGCTGGCCTGGTTCTGCAGCTCGCCTGGATCGTTGACGAGATCGTAGTATTCCCGCTCCCCCGTCTCGTACTCGACGAATTTATAGGTGGCCGTGCGCAGGCCGAAGTGGGTGACGTGCTCCTCATCCACCGGCTCGTCGCGCGGTTCGAGAATGCCCTCCAGATCCCCTTCCCCGGTGTCGTCGAAATGAAACTGCTCGAGGAACACCAGCTGCCGCCAGCCCGTCGGAGGTTGCCGGGGATTTCGCAAGAGGGGAACGAACGACCGGCCATCGGGAGTCACGCGCATCTGAGTCCCGGCGAGCTGCGCGATCGTTGGCGCAAGATCGACGCTTTCCACGAAGGCATCGGCCGTGGCGCCCGCCGGCACGCGCGGGCCGCGCACGACGAGCGGCACGTGGACATCTTCGTCGTAGGAGGTGTACTTGCCGTCGTTGAGGCGGTGCTGGCCCATGTGGAAGCCGTTGTCGGAGGTGAAGAAGAAATAGGTGTTGGCGAGCTGGCCGGTTCTCGTGAGCGTGTCGACCAGGGTTGCGATGGCCTCATCGACCGCCTGCAGGCATTGCAGACGCCGGCGGTAGAGGCCGTCCAACTTGGCGATCTGCTCGGGCGTGAGCAGCCCGCGGCCGCGGATCGCGCCCGGCTTGTCGCGCACGTCGGCCTCGTTGAACGAAGCCGTGCGCGGAGCCTGGACGCCGGAAAAGAGCGTGGCGTGGCGCGGCGCGGGAGGGCAGGGCTTGTGCGCCGCGTAGGGCGCCAGATAGAGGAAGAACGGCACGTCGTCCTCGGCGGCTTGCGATACGAAGCCGCTCGCCTGGCGCGCCAGGACGTCGGTCAGGTAATCCTCCGGTTCTCGCCCGTGCTCGATCAAACGGCCGTTGTGGTTCAGCGTGTAGTTGTATTGGCCGTAAGGGTTGCCGCCCGCGGGCACGAACCATTCGTCCCAGCCGGGGGGCACCCAGGTCCGATCTTCGGGGTTCGGGTAGCCGTTCAGATATTTGCCCATCAGCGCCGTGCGATAACCGACCCGCCGCAGGGCGACGCCCACGGTGGAGGCTTCGTGCCCCTCGGTCTGGAAGGCGGCGAAGCCGCCGTCGGGCGGAAAGTTCTGGTAGACCTTGAGATTGTGGGTATAGCGCCCGGTGAGGATCGTCGCCCGCGACGGGCAGCAGAGGGAGAGCGGAACGTAAGCTTGCGAAAAGGTGGTGCCCCGGTCGATCAGAAGCTCGCGCAGATGGGGCATCGCATCGAGCGAGCCCAGCCGCAGGTCCTGATCGTCGGTGACGAGAAGGACGACGTTGGGGCGCGGAGCCACCTCGCGGCCGGAGGTGGCCGGCGCGGCGGCGCTCCGCGCCGTAGGCCCTGCCGCGAAAATCGGCGCAAGGAGCGCCGTGCACATGAAGAGGCGCCGCGAGATCGATTTCATGAGAAGACCAGTAGAGCAGGAAAAACCACCGGCCGTACCGCTACGCGGGCCGGGCCGCAAGGCCCGCGGGGCAGGGACTGTGTCCGGAGGGTTAAGCGATCGTCCGTTCTCCTCCGGCCCGGATCTTCGAGCCGATCAGACGCTCCAAAATCGGCGCCGTCATCAGGGTCGTGATCACCGCCATCAGGACGAACATCGCGAACAGCCGGGGTGAGAGCACCTTCAAATCGAGGCCGATGTTGAGCACGATCAGCTCCATCAGGCCGCGCGTGTTCATCAGGACGCCGAGCGCAGCGGATTCGCGCCAGGGCAGGTGGGTCAGCCGGGCGGCGACGTAGCTGCCGCCGAACTTCCCCAGGCAGGCGATCAGGATGATCCCCGCGCACACCGCCCACTCGCCGACGCCCCGGACGAGTCCGATCTGGGTGCGCATGCCGGTGAAGGCGAAAAACGCCGGCAGCAGAAAGATGATGACTAGGTCTTCCAAACGGTGGGTCAGATCCCTGGCGATCCGGCTGTCGTGCGGAATCACCGCGCCGAGCAGGAAGGCGCCGAACAGCGCATGGATGCCGATGCTCTCGGTGGCGAGCGCCGAAAGCAGCAGGGCGATGAACACCAGCGCCGTGGGCGTCTGCGCCAGCCGGCCCTGGCGCTCCACCTTCTCGACCAGCCGGAGCAGCAATGGCCGCGCCAGCAGCAGGACGACGGCGATGAAGCCAAGGGTCAACAGCACGGTGACCGCGGCGCTGCCGATCCGGGCCTTGGCGACGCTCACCACGAACGCGAGCAGGCACCAGGCGGTCACGTCGTCCACCGCGGCGCAGGTGAGCGCGACGATGCCGAGCGGCGTTCTTTGCAGGTTGCGGTCGGTGAGGATGCGGGCGAGCACCGGAAACGCGGTCACCGACATCGAGACGCCGAGGAACAGAGCGAAGACCGTAAACGGCACGTCGCTCGTCGCGAAGCGCGGATAGAGCCAGAGGGCGAACGTCGAGCCGAGCAGGAACGGCACGACGATGCTCGCGTGGGAGATTGCGATCGTCGAGTGCGTGCCTTGGCGCAGGGTCGCCGTGTCGAGCTCCAAGCCCACCAGGAACATGAACAGGATCACGCCGATCTGCGCCAGGACGCCCAGGTAAGGGGCGACGCTCGCGGGCAGGAGATAGGCATAGGCGCCGGGGGCGACCCAGCCGAGCAACGAAGGCCCGAGCAGGATGCCGGCGATCACCTCGCCGATCACCGGCGGCTGGCCGAGGCGACGAAACAGCGCACCGACCGCGCGGGCGGTGATCAAGATCACCGCAAGTGCCAAGAGGACGTGAAGAAGGGTGTTGGCGCTGGCGGGTCCCTCCCCTCCGAACCGCGGCGCTCCGACCTCGGGAGCCGGCGCCAGAAGCGAGCGCCCGTATTCGGCGAGCCAGAGGAAAAGAGCCACCGCCCCCGCGAACATCGCGACATAGGCGAACGCGGTTCGCGATAGAGAGCTTCGTGGTCGAAGGTTTTCCGTGGCGATCGATCCTTCCGTCATCACTCTCTCTTCCTCCCGGGGCGGTTCCAAGGTCGAACCCTAAGAATATCGTGCTCTCTCCGCGACTTCACGAGCCGCGAGCGCCACCGTAGCCGAAAGTAATCGCATTGACCCTGTTGACAGCCGATGAACACCCAACACACAATGCAGAAGTCTAGATAAGCGCATTTTCAGAATGTGTCCCCCCGGCCCAAAGGCCGCGCTGTGGCGCGGTGTCGCACCGGGAACCCCCTGTCGACCGGCATGAGCAGCGCCTGGCGACCTGTAATCCTTCTTGTGCCCCGAAGCGCGTCGATCCCCCTTGCCCCCGAGGCTTCACCAGGGCCTCGATCCCCTCTCCGCTATGTCCGGGCTCCCCCCGTCCGGGGCGCCCTATTTTGAAAGGAGGAGGCATGGAACGTTTGGAGCATTGGAATGGCAGGCTACGACCTCCCGTTCGATCGTGGATCCCTGCAACTCTGTTGTCCTCTGCCGTCGTCGTCTGGGAATACCTGCTCGGCGCGGCGATGAACTCCGTCGATTGGAACCTGCGGGGCGTTGCCGCGCACATGGCGCTCGATTTCGCCATGATCCTGCCGGTGGCATGGCTCGTTCTGGCCGCCGGCCGGAGGTTGGCCCAGCGCCTCGGGATGCGCCCCGACGAGTGGTCCGGCCTGCTCGGCACCGCCGGCTTGATCTCCCTCCTGTTCATCGCGGCGATGGCTCCGGTGGTCGCCGGTCGGGATCAGGCCCACGAGTGGATGGGCACGAGGTACGGCCTGTCGCTCGCCGAGGTCCAGATCACCCAGATCCGGCCCGACGAGACGATCCAGGAGGCGAAACAGCTCTGCTCCTTCACCTCGCTGCGCAATCCGAGCTTCGCCGGCCGGCTCGACGACTTCGAAGTTCCGCTCCGGTTCCGGATCGAAACCGCGGGCGGCACCCTGCTCACGCAGCTTGCGGCGCTTCTGCCGTTGCTCGTGTTGGGGCTCTTCGTCCGTCGACGCGACCAGCTGCCGAAGCTCGATTTCGCGCCGCAGCTCGCTCTGCTGCGCTGGTGGGCGCGGACGCTCAAGAAAGGTCCGGTCCGGGTCGGCGCCCTCGCCGCGTTGGTGCTGGTCTGCTTCTGCTACGGCGACGGCGTCGATCAGACCTTCGCGCAATCGGTGGCGCCCGGCCTCGCGCCGTATAACGCCTGCACCTCGGGGGGACCGGTCAAGGATTTCGACGTCCACGCGATCAACGTCGACATCACGATGAACCGTTACGCCGACCATGCCCCGGGATTCATGTACGCCCTGGCGGCGAACATTCCGGCGATCCGCTCCTTCGAGTCGGCGTTGACCGCGGCGCGCGCCCGCCTCGCGGCGACCGGCAACGTCAACCTGGACGAGCCCGGCCTCACCCGGGTCACCCCCGGCCTGCGCAAAGATCCGATCCAGCCGCTGGTGATCCGCGCCAACATGGGCGACTGCGTGAGAATCCACCTCACCAACGACATCACCGACGGCTTCCCGGCGTCGGTCCACCTGCTGGGGCTGTCGCACACGGTGTTGAACGCGGGCGGCGCGGTAGGCGTCAACCCGGTCACCTACGCCGCCACCGGCGCGACCGTCACCTACGAGATCCCGATTCCGAAAGATCCGGCGGCCGAGCGCGCCTACTACTTCCACGACCACGGCGCGGGCACCTCGAATCTCAACAACGGCGGGCGCAACCGCTACCGCGAACGCCAGGGGATGGGCCTGTTCGGCGCCTTGGTGGTCGAGCCGGAAGGCTCGACCTATTTGGACGTCGAGACCGGCGCGCCGCTCGACACGATCACCGGCAGCGCCTGGGAGGCGATCATCATCGATCCCAACCTGGCGAACCGGCCGGACGGCAAAAACTTCCGCGAGTTCGTGATCATGTATCACGAGTTCGGACATGAAAACTTCCGCGCCCTGTTCGACTTCACCGGCGCGATCCTCCCCCACTTGGACGGCGCGGCGCTCTCCGGCGTCTACCGGATCGGCGCCCGCGCGATCAACTACCGGAGCGAGCCGTTCCGCCGCCGGATCGAGCTCTCCAACCTGATCAACGGCGCCGCGGTCGGCAGCATCAGGAACGGCAAGGCGCTCGGCTATGCCTCCTATCCGTTCGGCGATCCGCCGACGCCGATCCCCCGCTCCTACCTCGGCGAGGCGACCAAGATGCGGGTGATGCACGCCGGGGCCGAGGTGTTCCACGTCCACCATCTGCACGGCGGCGGCGACCGCTGGCGGAGGAACCCCGACGCCGACCCGAACAGCAACTTCTGGAGCGGCCTGACCAAGGTCCCGAAGCCGGACTTGAAGTCGATCCACCTCGACTCGCAGTCGATCGGCCCGGGCGGCAGCTACAACATGGAGAGCGAGTGCGGCGCTGGCGGCTGCCAGCAGGGCGAAGGGGAGTTCCTCTTCCACTGCCACATCGGCCACCACTACATCGCCGGCATGTGGTCGTTCTGGCGCGTCATGGCGACCACCCAAACGGCCGAGAACGACATCCACGGCCATCCGTTGTTCGTCGAACCGCGCCTGTACCAATCGAACAACGTGTTCAGCGATACCGAGGCGCCCTCCAACACGCCCCCGGTTCCGGCGGTTTCGGCGGGCGGCCTGATCGGCCTCCAGGTCGATTGGAACCGCACCATCGTGGCCGACGCGGCGTTTACCAATCCCCTCACCCAGGTCAAGCTGACCGACTGGATCGGCAACCAGCTGCCGCCGCCGGGCGTGCCGCTCGACAACAACGACTCGACGGTCTGGAATTGGACCACCACCGGCGGTGCCGACGCCAGCTACAAGGTGCTCGGCGAACCGGAGGAAACTCGGGCGATGGCGAACTGGAAGTCGCCCACGCCGGGCGTCCGGCCCGAGGTGCTGTTCAACCCGAAGAACGGGCGCTACGCCTGGCCGTTATTCAGGCCACACGCCGCCGCCCGACCGCCTTTCACCGCCCGGCATTCCGGGGCGCCCTGGCTGGGTGAAAACATGATCCCGGGCCGGATGGACGGCCTGTGCGCCAACAACCTGGTGCATCCGAACGTGTTCGTCGGTTTGAGAACCCAACGCTTCTATCCGGTGAGCGCGATCACCCTGCCGATTCAAGTCACCAAGGCGCCGGTGCCGCGACCTCCGGGAGCCGATCGGTCGCCGATCGATCCCGACGGCATGCTGTTCGTGCTGAACGAGAACAAGGCCGACGTGCGGGCGGGCTTGAAGCCGGCCGAGCCTCTGACGATCCGCTCGAACGTCGGGGACTGCGTCGAGCTGGTGTTCACCAGCGAGATCCCCGACGGGCCGCTCAACAACAACTGGTCGAAGGTCAACATGCACAGCCATTTCGTGCAGTTCGACACCCAGGCGTCGGACGGCGTGATCGCCGGCTTCTCCTACGAGCAGGCGGTGCGCCCGTACGCGACCGAGGGGCGCACGCTGGCCCAGCCGGTGGCGCCGCTGTCGAGCACCTTGACCGTCACCAACACCACCCGGCTGCGCCCCGGAATCTGGATCGGCATCGGCCTCGGCGAAGGCACCTGCGGCAGCATCCTCGGCCAGCCGTACCCCTGCACCGAGATCCGCAAGATCGCCGCGATTCCGGACGCCACCACGATCACGCTCGACCAGCCGGTGCTGCTCAACCATCCGGCGGGCCAGGCGGTCGGGGTCGAGTTCGTCAGATACAACTGGTATTCGGACGTCGACGTCGGCACCGTGTTCTTCCACACCCACGTCGAAAGCAAGGACTGGGATCACGGCCTGTTCGGCGCCCACATCGTCGAGCCGAAGGGTTCGACCTATCACGACCCGACGACCGGCGCCGAGATCCGCTCCGGCACGCTCGCCGACATCCACGTGCCGAACACCTTGCTCGGCCGGCCGGTGGCCGACGGCGTCAACGGCTCGTTCCGCGAGTTCATGCTCTTCCTGCACAACCAGAACCCGGTCGTGGGCGCCTTCGACTTCGGCGGCGGCACGATCAACCTGCGGGCGGAGCCTTGGGTGCTCAGACCGGGAGACCCGGCGTATCGGTTCTCTTCCGTCATGCACGGCGATCCCTTCACTCAGGAGGTCCGCGCCTACGCGGGCGACCCGGTGGTGTTCCGCGGCCTCGGCCTGGTCGAGAAGGTGGGCGGCATCCGGGTGACCGGTCACCGCTTCAACATCGAGCGGGTGAACAAGAATTCGGACCTGCGCGACACCACCTACATCGGCATCTCCGAGCGCTTCGACTTCGCGCTCGAAGGGGGTGCCGGCGGGCCGAAGAAGTTCCCCGGCGACTACATGTACTACTCGACGCTAGCCCGCGACTTCGAGTCCGGAGCCTGGGGCCTGATGCGGGTTTACGACCAGTCGCGCGGAGATCTGCAGGCGCTGCCGGGAGTCGGCTTCCCGAGCGGCACCACCGGCTTCCCGACGCTCGCGCAAACCGGGGCGCCGCCGCCGTCGCTCGCCGACGGACCGGGCGCCGGCTGTCCGGCCGGAGCCACCCGGAAGACCTACGACCTGTCGATCGCCGACACCAGCATCATCTACAACGATACGACCGGCGGCGTGCCCGGCGTCTCGTATTTCTTGAACGGCGCGCCGGTCACAAATACCCGCACGCCGATCGTCGTCCGGGTCAACAAAGGTCAGTGTCTGAAGGTCAACCTGACCAACCTGCGGATCACCAAACGTTCGGGCTTCAGCGTCGGCGAGCTGTTGTTCGATCCGCAGCGTTCCTACGGTTCCGCCGTCGGGCTCAACTACGACTCGACGGTGGCGCCGGGGGCTACGCGGACCTACGAGTACTACGCCGACAAGGACCTCGGTCTCACCCTCGCGCTCAACCTCGCCGACAGCGATTCGCTCGCGCTCGGCGCCTGGGGCGGCGTGGTGGTGGAAAAAGAGGGCTCGACCTACCGCAGTCCGGGAACGCTCTTGCCTCTGCCCGGCGACGGTACCGGCATCCAGGCGGACATCGTCAAAGACGGCCTCGCGACTCGCGAGTTCGTCGCCCTGATGATGGACGCCGAGGACGAGCTGGCGCAGGACCGCATGCCCTATCCCGACAAGACGGAGTTCGCCACCGATTCGATCAGCTACAGCAACGAACCGCTCGACCTGCGCAACTTTCTGCTCGCGCCGGCCGACGTGTTCCGCAGCCCGCTGTTCGGCGACCCGCGCCACGTCGTCACCCTCCCCAAGGGAGCGTCTCTCATCTACCGCGTCGGCGAGCCGTGGGGAGAGATGCCCCACCAGCCGACTCTCGAAGGTCACCGGTACGCCCAAGAGCCGGGCATGCCCGGTTCCGAGGTGTTGTCCGGCGATGTCTTGGCGCCCGGCATGACGCTCAACATGCAGTTCCTGGCGGGAGCGGGCGGCGACCTGCAAGCGCCGGGGGACTACCTGTACCTGGATCGCGGCCAGCCGTTCGTCCAGGCCGGTCTCTGGCACATCGTGCGCGTCACCGACAGCGTGGGCGGCGCGCTCCACGCCTCGGACACGGTCACCGTCACACGGGTGGATCAGAAGGCCGGCAAGACGACCGTTCGAGGCGTCGTCGGCATCAAGCCGGCCGGCGATACCGTCAGCCGCCTGCAGGTGTTTTCCGGAGGAGCGTCCGGCGGCCGGTGCACTGGCGCGAAGTTGGGCTCGATCCCGGTCGACACCGGCAGCGGCCGCTTCCGCCTCGATCTCGCGCAACCGCCGACCGTTCTCTGTCTGCAATCGCCGGGCGGCGGCATCGCGAGCGGCCCGACCGCCCGGTTGGTGACCGAGCAAACCCTCGCCCGCCAGGGACAGTTGGCCGAGCGGGTACGTACGAAGCGATTGGAGCTCCAGTTCCAGAAGGAGTTCGCGGAGCTGGAAGAGACGGAGGACGACGCGCCGTAGGCGTTCGTTCTCTTTCGGCCTCAAAATGGAGCCCTCGCCGGATCGTTCCGGCGAGGGCTTTTCCCCTTGTTCTACCGAACTCCGGAAGCTGGGAGCGTTGAGCGATGAACCAGGCAACGAGGCTCTTGTGCGTTTTCTTCACCCTGCTCGCCGCGGCCGGCGCCGCGCCGGACGATCCGCGCCGCGGCTGGCACGGCGAGACGATGCCGGAGGGGCTTTCGCGCGCCAAGAAGGAAGGCGAATACATCTGGAAGAAGGACGGCACGGTGATGGTCTACGTCCCCCCGGGGGCGTTCACCATGGGCAGCGACCAGGGCGAACCGAGCGCCAAGCCGATGCACAGAGTCGAGCTCGACGGTTTCTACATCGACAAGTTCGAGGTTTCCTGGCGGCGCTGGAAGGAGTCGGGCCTGCCGTACCTGACGGAGGTCAACGAGCGCATCCAACAGGTTCAGCCGCCCGACTGGGGGCTGCACGACGCGCAGCCGGTGGTCCACGTCACCTGGCACGACGCGAAGCGCTACGCCGCCTGGGCGGGCAAGCGGTTGCCGACCGAGGCGGAGTGGGAAAAAGCGGCGCGCGGCACCGACGGCCGCACCTATCCCTGGGGCAACGATCCGCCGACGTACGAGCGCGCGATGTGGGTGGACCACCCGCTTTCGCGCACCTCGACCGCGCCGGTCAACTGCTGCGAGGCGGGCGCCTCGCCCTACGGCGCCGTCAACATGGCCGGCAACGTCTGGGAGTGGTGCGAGGACACCTACCAACCCGATTACTACGCCCGCTCGCCGAAGAAGAACCCGGTGAACTTGGGGCAGGGCGATCTCAAGATCCTGCGCGGCGGCGCCCTGCAGCTCGGTCCGACGTTCATGCGCACCTACAACCGCTACTGGCTGACCGACGTCGACCGCATCTCCGACATCGGTTTCCGCACCGCGCTCGGCGCGTCGCGCTGAGCTGTGGGCGCAGCAAGCAGCGCCCCTACTTCGCGGCAGGCGCCGCAGCGGTCTGAACCCCGGGCGCCTGCAGCTCAAGCAGGTAGGACAGCAGGTCCGCCGCATCCTGGAGGTTCACCAGCGTCGAATAGTCGGGCATCGCGCTCGGCCTCTGGCATGGCCCGCCCTTGCAGACCGGCGAGATGAACGCGTTCGGTTCGAGGATCGATTGATAGATGTACTGCGGACCCGGCATCCCCCGGACCCGACCGGCGGCGGTCCGGCCGATCGCGCCGAGGTGCGGTCCGAGGTTGTTGCTCGCGGGTACCCGCGGATCGCCATGGCAGGCGGCACAGCCGTAGACCTTGGCGTACAGGTCTCCGCCTCGATCCGGATTGCCGATCGGCAGCAGCAGACGGGCATCGGTGGGCAGCGCCACCTCGTCCTTGCGCGGGCGGAGATGGTAGTGCTCGGCGGGCTCAGGGATAGCGAAGTAGGCCGTCCGGTTCCCCCGGCGCCACTCCATCAACAGCTTGCCGTACGGCTTCCTGGTGTCGAGATCGAAATGCAACGCGGTGTTGAGCGTCTGCCCGGGAGCGAGCTTCGCCTCGCCGAGCACGGCGCCGATCGGCGGCAGCTCTTCGCCGATCTCGGGCACCAGGTAGAACTCCTCGCCGTGAAACTCGCGAACCTCTTTCGTCCGGTTGCCCAACGCGAGATACGCCGTAACCCGCTGCGAGCCGGCGGACGGCAGATCGGGCATCATCACCGCCGGCTTCTGGAAATTGTCGCCATGCTCCATTTGGTCGAGAATCCACCTGGCGTCGTCGAGCCGGACGTCCAGACCGTCGATCGAAGCTTCCTCGACCGGCAGGCGGCGCACCGAATGGACCAGGAGCCCCCAACCAACCGCGGCGAGGGCGACGGCGCCGAGGAAGACGAGCACGCCCGGCCGCGTCCACCAACGCAAGGCGTCCTCGCGGGTTCGGGCTTGGCGCAGAGCGCGGCGCTTTTCGGCGCCGCGACCGGCGGCGGGAGAATCGGGCGGCGCGCTCAACGTGCACCTCCCGCGTTCGCTCCGTCCAGACGCGCTTCGACCACGATCGTCCCGGCGCGTTCGAATTGGAGGGTGAGGGGAATCGTCTTCGTCCCCGCGGCCGGAGGCGTCGGATCGACCAACATCAGGTGCTTGCCGCCGGGGCTCAGAGAGAGCGTCCCCCCGGCCGACACTTCGAACCCTTCCGGACGCGCCTTCATCCGCATCACGCCGCCGTCGTCGATCGTTTCGTGCATCTCCACCGTCTTCGCGACGGCGGATTCGACGCGCACCAGGCGGTCAGGGCTCGCGCCGGGGTTGACCACGTCGAAGTAGGCCGTCCCATTGCTCGGGAACAGCTGCACCCGCGCGTCGCGGATTTCCAGGCGATCCGCGGCGACTTTACCCTGAGAAGCCGCAGCGACCTTCGCGGGGGGAACCGCCGGAGCGGCCGCCGCGAGAAGCTTCTTCAAATCCGGTTCCATCACGTCGGTCGCCACGTTCGGCGGAAACTTGAGCCGCAGGTTCCCCGCCCGGTCGATGACGAAAAAGGTTCCCGTATGGTCGACGAAGTAGTTCGAGTCGGTCTCGATCCCCTCTTTCGGCGTGCCGTACTGAACGGTGAGACCGAACCCTCGCGACGCCTGGTCGACCTCGTTCGGTTCCAGGCGAATGCCATAGAAGCGGCGATCGAAGCTCGGTACGTAGGCGGCGAGCTTCTCGACCGTATCGCGTTGGGGATCGACCGATGCGAACACCACCTCCAGCCCCTCGGCTTCTTCCTTGCCCAGCTCGGCATAGACCTGCTTCATCTTGGCGAGCGTAAACGGGCAGACGTCGGGACAGAACGTGTAGCCGAAGAAGACCACCACCACCTTGCCGCGGAGGTCTTTGAGGTCGAACCGTTGACCGTTCCAGTTGACGCCGACGAGTTGCGGCGCCTCTTTCACCGGTTCGACCACCTGTCCATTGAAGCGCTCGGACGGCCGGCAGGCGACGACGAGGAGCAGCGCGGACAGAGTCCACGCCGTAGCCATCGCCGCGAACGCGCCACCGAGCCGAGTACGACTCGTGTGCATCACGGTTCCTTTCCGTTCGGTTCCCTGGGCAAAAAAACGACGGGGCAAGCGGGTATGGATTTCGCTATTTGACTATCGGAAGCCTAGCAGGAGCGACGGAGGTTCTCAAGCGCTGCGTCGTAAATCCGGCCTCCGCATCGCCTTCGGGATCTGTTAGTCTGCGGCCGTTATCCAGTACCACCAGTACCACAGATTCGTGCGTGGAGGTTCGCCACGCCAACCGGGCGGGCTCGCGCCAAAGCCGCAGGCGGAAACCGCCCTATTCCGGGCGATCCGCCCCCGCCCTGTTCTTTGGAGAGCGCCAATGATTCGTACGGTTCGTTCGTCGGCAGTCTTGGGTCGTCCTAGCGATAATTTCCAGGGAGCTTCCGGGGCGGCCACTTGGGCTCGTCGTCTGATTCTCCCGGGTATCTTCTCAGCGTTCGCGCTGTTCGGAGCCGCCGGCGCATCGGCCCAGGTCGACGTCACTGCTACGGCCGGCACGTTGAACGCGAGCTACACGACGCTCAAGGGCGCTTTCGACGCGATCAATGCCGGCACCCACCAGGCGACGATCACGATCGGCATCAGCGGCGACACCGCCGAGACGGCGCCCGCCGTGCTGAACGCGAGCGGCGCGGGGGCCGCCATCTACACCACGATCGGAATCTCGCCCACGGGGGGCGCCGCCCGCACGATCTCCGGCGCGATCGCCGCCGGCTCGCCACTGATCGACTTGAACGGCGCCGACAACGTGACGATCGACGGCTTGAACACCGGCGGCAATTCGCTGACGATCGTCAACACCACCGTCTCGAACACCTCGGGCACGTCGACGATCCGGTTCATCGGCGGCGCGACGTCGAACGTGATCACCAATTCGAACCTCCAGGGCGCGGCCACGGCGTCGGTCGCCACCAACGGCGCGACCATCTTCTTTTCCACCGACGCCGTGACGGCCAACGGCAACGACAACAATACGATCTCGAACAACAACATCGGCCCGGTCGGCGCGAACCTGCCCTCCAAGGCGATTCTGGGCAACGGCTCGACCACCACCACCGCGATCGGCAATAGCGGCATCGTCATCACCAACAACAACATTTTCGACTACTTCGGCGCGGCGGTGACCAGCGCGGGCGTCGCGACCAACGCCGGCTGCAATACCTGGTCGATCACTAACAATAGGTTCTACCAGACCGGACCGCGCACCTGGACCACCGGGGCGCTGCACAACGCGATCAATATCCAAAACACGACCGCCACCAGCGGGGCACAGGCGTTCACGATCACCGGCAACATCGTTGGCTTTGCGTCCAACACCCAGACCGGCGTCTACACCCTGACCGGAGCGGGAACCGGCGCGAAGTTCGTCGGCATCCTGTTCAACGGCATCGTAGCCGGCACCACTACGAACGTGAACAACAACACGGTTGCCGCCGTCAGCCTGACCGGCGTCACGGGATCCGGAACGACCACCGCCAGCCCCTTTACCGCCATCCTGCTCCAGGAAGGCAACCTCATTTCGAACGGCAATACGATCGGCAGCCAGAGCGCCACAGGCTCCTTGGTCTTCTCGACGACGACCATCTCGGCAACCGACATCTACGGCATCCACAACTTCACCTCGAACGCGTGGACTTCCAACAACAACACCGTCGGCGGCATCTCGACCACCAACCTCGGAGCGTCCGGTACCTTTCTGCTGATCGGAATGAGGGCGTTTACGGGTACCACCGTGACGTGGAACGCGACCACGAACACGGTTGGCGGCACCGTTGCCAACTCGCTCCAATTGACCGCCACCGGGACGGGGTCTCAGGTCCTGGGAATGTTCACCAGCAACGCCCCGGCCGTGCTCACGTCCAACGTCATCCGGAATTTGACGACCAACATCGGAACCGGCACCACGACTACGGCTTCGGTGATCGGCATCAACATCACGACGGCGACCCCGAACCACACCGTCTCGCGAAACACCATTTCGAACTTGACCAACACCAACGCGACCGCGGCGTCGGTGGTC
>Ga0268264_10001047_pt1 | contig 27587 bp, 26 predicted proteins | sample KBSSwiS32_FD_190357 | JGI IMG/M metagenome (GOLD analysis project Ga0268264, IMG submission 190357) | Switchgrass rhizosphere microbial communities from Kellogg Biological Station, Michigan, USA - KBS Switchgrass S3-2 (SPAdes) (version 2) | ecosystem: Host-associated > Plants > Roots >...
GGTCTCTCCATACCTCTGTTCTATTCGGCCGGCGAGGCGCTACCCCCGCCTTTGGATATGACGCTCCTCATTCGAGCGTCAGAGGGACTTCAACCCTCCTGAACAACACGCTGCTCAGCGCACACTATAGGTAGCTCAGACTTCCCAGCGCTCTCCGCCTCCTCCTCGTTGTTTAAGCTCGTCGGAGGCTGCACCGCTCCTTCGATGCTCCCGCTGGGATCTCCATGGTTACCGCCTGCTCTCATTGTCAAGCTCGATGAGGTCTGTGATCCCGGGTGAGTCCAACAGGCTCGCCGTTGCGCCTGTCGAACTGTGGCCTGCTGACTTTTGAAGGCCATCGGCTCGCTCCAACACGGGATTTTTCGGGACTAGTTCCTTCACGACGATATCGCACCGCCATTTCACCTCGCTTGCTTTCATGCCTACGCATCAAGCGTGCTGTTGCCAACACGCCTGCAAGGCTTGATACCGAGCCTGTGGCTAGCAGTTACCCGGACGGGACTCGCACCCGTTAGGACAATCGACATTGCCATGTCGCTTCTCAAAAATACCCCTCGCGCTTCTTCTTCTCCATCGACGCCGCTTCATCACTGTCGATGAGGCGCCCGGAGCGTTCAGACGTACGCGATGCAATCATCTCCTCAATAATCTCATCCAACGTCGCCGCGGTGCTCTCAACGGCCGCGGACAACGGATAGCAACCCAGCGACCGAAACCGGACCATCCGCGTCTCCTCAACCTCCCCAGGCAACAACGGCATGCGATCATCGTCGCGCATGATCAGCACGCCGTCCCTCTTCACCACAGGCCGGGGAGCCGCGAAATAGAGCGGGACAACCGGAATGTTTTCGGCTCGGGTGTACTGCCAGATGTCCAGCTCCGTCCAATTGGACAACGGAAATACCCGGATCGTTTCGCCCTTGTTGATCTTCGTGTTGAACAACTGCCACAACTCCGGGCGCTGGTTCCGTGGATCCCAGACGTGCCCAGCGGAGCGGAAAGAAAACACGCGCTCCTTCGCCCTGCTCTTTTCTTCATCGCGCCGAGCGCCACCGAAGGCCGCGTCAAATCCATACTTGTCCAGCGCCTGTTTCAACGCCTCAGTTTTCATCACCTGTGTATGAAGCTGAGATCCCGAAGCGATGGGATTGATCCCGCGGGCGATCCCCTCAGGGTTCGTGTACACCAGCAGCTTGACGCCGTAGCGTTCGGCAATCTGGTCACGGTGCTGGACCATTGCACCGAATTTCCACTGGGTGTCGACGTGCAGAAGTGGGAATGGCGGTTTTGACGGGTAAAACGCCTTCATCGCCAAGTGCAGCATCACGCCGGAGTCCTTCCCGATGGAATACAACATCACCGGATTGCGAAACTCCGCCGCAACTTCCCGGATGATTCCGATCGACTCCGCCTCGAGGCGCTTCAGATTCAACGATAACGACATGGCCAAAACTCATCTTGCGGTATATTTCAATCCTTTGATCCGCTCAGCGCATCAAACTTATAAACACATGAGCGGCCACTCCTGAATGCATATAGAACCAACGAGCGAGATCCTGTACAGAAGACTCGCCAGCCACGTCCCAGCACTTTACGTCAGCGTGTCAAATAGCCCCGCCACACTCACAGCACAAACAATGATACCGACTGCTGTAGCTGCCGCGCGCGGCGCCACTTGACGGGCGACCCACGCAGCCAATGGAGCCGCAAGAACCCCTCCAGTCATTGTCGCGACCGCAAGGTCATATCGTATCCCGCCAACCGGCAGCCAGAGCCCGAAGCAAACCAGGTTGATGCAAAAGGCGACGGTTGTAGCTGCGCCTACCGAGTATCTAGGCGTCACCCCACGAGCGATCATATTGGATGTCATTATCGCGGCCCAACCCCCACAGCCAATCCCTCCCAAAAATCCGGCGATGACCCCAAGTTGTGGGCCCTGCGGCTCTGACGCAATTGGCGCGCGACGTACAATCGCTCGAAACAGAAGCACGAGGGAAGTCACAAACAGGTATGCCCAAACAAGAGGTCGCAAGACGGAAACCGGAAGTCTATTCAGCAAGATCGCACCGACAATTCCCCCAACAATCCCGGGCAAAAGCAGTGAACGGATTATTTTTCGATCAACGTTTCCCAGCCATGCATGCGACACGCTGGACACTCCGCGGACCACAATCTCGGCAATCAATACTGATGAACGAGCTGCGACCAGCGGAATCCCCAGCCCCATGAGCAGCGCACCAGAGCAAATCTCATAACCCATGACAAAGCACCCATCGACTAACTCGGCCAAGAATCCAACTGCCACCAGCAAAAGAAATTCTGGCGAAACGACCATATCCCCTCCACAGACACCCGAAATCGTTATCCCACACTAGCCCAAACCATCTCACACATTGTCACGAAGTCATAACCGTGTTTCGACTGACTTTCTAACCGGTTATTTCGCATCATTGATCGCGATTGGACGAACGCCCAAGCCATAACATCTTGAGAGGAAGTCTGCTTTGATTACGACGACTTCAGCATCTTGCATGGAGATCAGCTATACGGCACATCCGTCGACTTCGCAGTCATCTTATCGGATGCGGCATGCGTGCTGGCGGATTATCTTCACCAACCCCGAGGACTTTGTTCCGCTGGACTTGGAGGTCGATCGATGGCTCGTAGTTGTCCGAAGTGCATTCCTCGAGCGAAATATCCAACCTCTGGGATTGGCATCGCCGACTCCAAACTCGGATTACAACTGGACTGATCGGTTGACTTCGAACTCAAATACCGAGGCACTAAAGCGCGCCGTTCAACAGACAACGCTCTTCAGTGATCTGATAAAAGAATTTCCAGACGAAGATTTTTCGCTGTTGAGAAAGAGGTTTGTTTTGATCGTGGACGGGAAACTTCGCAATCGTCGAACTTTCGCTTATACCACGCGGCTGCATTTACCCTCTCCGTTAGACATTCTGTATTGGGCTGACTCTCTTCGAGCCAGCGAATTGAGGGCAGCCTGAATGGCGAGTTCTCGCCGAAAGTTGAGTTGAGAAATCAGGCAGATAAGAATCTTCTTACTGACATCGAATTGAAAGCAGCCTGGCTTCATTGATCAGACGGCGTTTCTTGTTCCGTGCAACAAGGGAAAAGCTCGACCGAGTGCTAACCGCAACTGGATACCGACTTCCTAACGTATCCACGACGGCTATCACGAACACATCGTAGTTACCCGAGCAGATGACCGCGCCATCGCCTTTTACGCCTTGACCTTCGACTTCGGAATCGCCAAATCCTATTGGGCCAAAGGACTTTTTCGAATCGGCGCCCTGTCCATGCCCCACAATCGGCAAAGCAATGCCAGCGCTGCAGAAGCAGTAGCGCTTCCTCATTCACGAGGCTGTCGCGCGCCCCGAATCCCGAGCCGGATCAGCGTTTCCGGCGGTCAGGGACTTTGCCGTGGGCGCGGAGGATTGAGCGCCAGCGCTCCCATTCGAAGGAAGGCCCGGGATCGGTTTTTCGGCCGGGGGCAATGTCGCTATGGCCCGCTATATGGTCTACCGATAGAGAGGGGTATGCACCTACGAGGGCTTCCACCAGCGCCGCAAGCTGATTGTACTGCGCATCTGTATAAGGGACGTCGCCCGTACCTTCCAGCTCGATTCCCACGGAAAAATCGTTGCAGCCAGCACGGCCCCGGTAGTGCGACTGCCCGGCATGCCATGCCCGCTGACCGAACGGCACGTACTGAACGATCATTCCATCCCGCTGAATCAGCGCGTGGGCCGATACACGGAGCTTGGATGTCTCCTTGAAGAACGGATGGGCATCCGGTGACAAGTTGCCCGTAAACAGGCGGTCGATCCAGGGTCCACCAAATTCGCCGGGGGGCATGCTGATTCCGTGTACCACGATCAGCTCAGGCTGCACACCCGTGGGGCGGGCGTCATAGAACGGCGATAGGACCTGGCGGATATCGGCCAGAAGGCCGGTTGCCGGCTCGATTTTCAATGGCGACTGCATGCGGGACGATCATGCCACAATCAGGGATATGAACACTGCGAACTCCCCCTACGTAAAGCGAGACTTGGCGCACGTCTGGCACCCGTGCACGCAGATGAAAGACCATGAGCAGGTGCCGCTCATCCCGATCCGCAGCGGCAAAGGCGTCTGGCTGGAGGACTTTGACGGGCACCGCTACATGGACTGCATCAGCTCCTGGTGGGTGAACCTGTTTGGTCACTCCAATCCGCGGATCAACGCCGCGGTGCGCAATCAGTTGGAAAAGCTGGAGCACGTCATTCTCGCCGGTTTCACACATGAGCCAGTGATTGAGCTGTCGGAGGCATTGATCAAAGTATTGCCCGCAGGCCTCACCCGCTGCTTCTACGCCGACAACGGATCCTCAGCCGTTGAAGTTGCCGTGAAGATGAGCTTTCACTATTGGCGCAATGTAGGTAAGTCGAAGAAGCGTCGATTCATTACTCTGTCCAACAGTTACCACGGTGAGACTCTCGGTGCACTCGCTGTTGGCAATGTGCCATTGTTCAAGGAAATCTATCAACCGCTGTTGATGGATGTGATCACTGTGCCCTCCCCTGACTGCTTCGAGCGAGAACCCGGAGAAAGCTGGGCCGACCATTCGCGCCGGATGTTTGCACACATGGAGGAGACGTTGGCGCAACATGCTGACGAAGCTGCGGCAGTAATCATTGAGCCGCTCGTGCAATGCGCCGCCGGGATGCGGATGTATGATCCCATCTACCTGGAGTTGTTGCGGAACGCCTGCGACCGTTATGGCGTGCATCTCATAGCAGACGAAATTGCAGTTGGATTTGGGCGCACGGGAACTTTGTTTGCCTGTGAGCAGGCAGGCATCCGGCCCGACTTTGTGTGCCTGTCGAAAGGACTCACATCGGGTTACCTACCTTTGTCGGCGGTAGTCACCACTGAGGATGTATACACAGCGTTTTACGATGAGTATGTAAAACTAAATGCGTTTCTGCACTCCCACAGCTTCACCGGCAACCCACTCTGCTGTGCAGCCGCAGTCGAAACGCTGAGGATATTCGCAGACGACAATGTGCTGGAACGCAACCGGGCGTTATCAGAACATATGGGGTCACTGGCACGGGAACTGGCGGACCATCCGCACGTCGCGGAAGTTCGGCAGCGGGGAATGATCCTTGCGATTGAGATGGTCAAGGACAAGGCATGTCGGGAGCCTTATCCGTGGCAAGAGCGGCGCGGGATGCGGGTGTACCGCCATGCGTTGGAGCGGGGGTTATTGCTACGGCCGATTGGGAGTGTGATTTATTTCATGCCGCCATACGTGATCACGCCTGAGGAAATTGAGTTGATGGTGACGGTTGCGCGCGAAGGGGTTGAGCTCGCTACATGCGACTGACGCGCGTATTCATTGACGGCGATCTGGCGGCTGGCCAACGACTGACCGTCGAGGGTAGCGCTGGTAATCACATCGTTCGCGTGTTGAGGGCGCGAGTTGGCGATAAGCTGACGTTATTCAACGGACGTGGCGGTGAGTATGGCGCTTCGATCGATGAGATCCGACGCGACACAGTGCATGTCAGCGTGCGCGAGCATCGAGATCAGGAGCGGGAGTCGGCGTTTGAGTTGACACTGGCTCAAGGAATCTCGCGAGGCGAGCGCATGGACTGGGTTGTGCAGAAAGCAACTGAGCTGGGCGTGACGCGGATTGTGCCGTTGTTTACTGAGCGCAGCATGGTCCATCTGGATGAGAAACAGGCTCTCAAGAAAGTGCAACATTGGCGAGGCATTGCGGTGTCGGCCTGCGAGCAGTGTGGACGGAATGTTGTGCCTGAAATTGCAGCGCCTGTTGCTCTGCATGGGTTGCTGGAGAAACCAGTGGGCAGAGGGCTTTCGCTGCTTCTGTCACCGACTGGCGAACAGCGTATAGCTGATATCGCGGGCAACCCGGAAGGCGCTACGGTGCTGATTGGGCCGGAAGGTGGATTGGCGCAAGTTGAGCAGGACGCGACACTGAGGTCAGGATTTACGGCAGTGAGGATGGGACCCCGGGTGTTGCGAACGGAAACGGCGGCTGTATGCGCTTTAACTTTGCTGCAGCAGAAATTCGGGGATCTTTGAATCCATGAAATACGTCGTCATTGCGGTGTTGGCCCTCATTCTCGGCGGGCTCGTTGGACGAGCGATCTGGGGGGAGAAGAAGGAAGAGCCGGTTGACCCGATTCAGGTGATAACGACGCAGATCAAGACGCACGCGATCATTGCGCACGAGCGGCAGCTTGCGATCTGGTATCGGGCTTGCCCATCAGTTTGGGGCAAGACCCCGCAGATGTTTATTGCTTACCCGGCCAAACTGACTTACGAGCTGGAATTGAATGACGTGCAGGTGACTAAAGTCGGGACACTGATCAAGGTGCGCACGGCCGCTATCCATCCCAATGAGCCGGCGGTACCGACTGATTTCATGGACTACCTGTCCACCACTTCGATTTTCACGTTTGCCAATGAGCAGGAGTTGGTGAATCACGAGATTCAGAAGGCTTCGCCAATTGCGCGGTATCTGACTACGTACTTCCTGGCGCGGGATCCTTCGCTGCAGGGGGACTTCGCCGAGGAACTGCAGCGGTTGGTTGAGCATCTGTCATCGGCACTGGGCGTCAAGGTGTCGCAGATTGATGTGGATGTGCCTAAGCCGCAGATTACTTGGCCGAAGTTGCCCAAGTTGGAGTTGTGTGAGGGGACGCTGGCGTCGGTGAACGGGTTGCCGTTTGCCAAGGTGGATGCCGGATATACCGTGCCTATTGGATTTAAGCCGCCGCAGCCGTTTCATGCGGGGAGCACACCATCGAGCAGTGATGTGCCAAAGGGGATTGCATCGATTTACGGTGGCGGACCCGGAAGGCACTGAAAGAGTTGGCCCACCGTGGGAGCCAGCTGAGCTCAGTATTAGTTGGGTCGCTTTTCCTCAAGGTATTTAACTGCTGCGTCAGAAAGACGGAGCGGTTGTGGTCCTTCCCCTAGCAGGAATTCGCTCATTCGACCGAACGGCCAGTCTTATTTGGTGCCATCCAGAAAATCTATGCCGTGTTCGTCGCCGCGGTAATCGTGCCAGCAGCGCGCGGAAGAGCCGGCCATTTTCATAGATGAGATACCGATACGGCTCGGCACCCCTTCGTTCTGATAGGTCTTTTTTGACGGTAAAGCGCATTACCAGCAGGTCACTCGTGTTTGCCCCCAGTCTATCTCAGCTCGAGCGTTGCGGTGCACAAAGTCCAGTTATACTCCTTCGGCCCTGGGGAATCCAAAAGCAACAACAGCAACCTGGGAAAGGGATTTAGGGATGATGATCAGAGTCTTTCGAGTCGGCGCACTGCTGGCTGCGACCACCCTCAATCCAGTGATCGCGGACGCGGAGCCGGCCGGCTACGAAGTTGGCCCTGCAGCGACGTGGGTGCAAGTCGCACCGGCATCCGGCAATTCTCCCGAGCTCGGACCTTCCAGCGCGTCCGGAGGCACCGAATATCTTCTGAGTGACTCCCAGACCCGGGTTCGATGAAGGCTGGGCAGAATATGTCCATCAGGTTCTGCGCGTGTCGAACGCATCCGGGGTCAGCGACAACTCCAATATCAACATCAACTTCGATCCAGAGCTCGATCATCTGGTTGTCCATGCAGCGACTCTGCGGCGCAAAGACGAAACAATTGATGAGCCCACGCAGGGCGGCGTTGAAGTCCTGCACCGCGAGTCAGAGCTCGAAAACGGCATCCTCAATGGCCGGCAGACGCTCCATGTTCCGATGAGCGACGTCCGGGTCGGCGACGTTTACAGCTACACCATCACGCACCGCGAACCACTTTGGGGTAATCGCTACTTCGAACGGTTCATCACGCAATGGGATGAACCGTTGAAGCGGTCACGGCTGCGACTCGTTATGCGATCGGGTGCACCGATCTTCATCAAGCAATCACAGCCAGGCGAGCCCACAAGAACCGATGACGGTCAGTGGCAGAGTTTGGAGTGGAACTGGCACGACCTGGAGGGCTTGCCCTCCGTAAAAGACACCCCGGCGTGGTACGAGCAACACCCCTCTATCCAACTATCGCAGTTCGCGAATTGGAAAGGCGTGGTCGAGGCATCGGTGCCCATGTACTCGCGGCCAGGAGTCCCCGAGCCGGAGCTGACCACTTTCGGAAAACAGCTGACTTCATCAGCTCACTCCGAAACGCCCCGCGCTCTCGCTGTCATCACGTTCGTCCAGGAAGAGATCCGTTGCACAGGTTTGGAACTCGGTTCCGGCGCCTATCATCCAACACCTCCACTGGAAGTTTTCCGCCGACGCTATGGTGACTGCAAAGACAAGGTGCTGTTTGCCGTCACTATGTTGCGAGATCTCGGAATCGACGCTGTGCCAGCACTTGTTAGTACCCGCTGGGCGAACCATCTGCACGAGCGCTTGCCCAGCCCTAGCGACTTTGACCACGTGATCGCCAAGCTTCGCATTGATTCAAAAACCTACTTGATTGACCTGACCAGTACGGCTCAGGGCGGCGAGTTATCGGACCATGTTCAGGCCGACTTTCTCGGCGAAGCGCTGGTGATTGCACCTGGTGTAACCGCTCTGGAAGAGATGCCAAGAGTGCGGCCCAGGAATCCGCTCGTCGCCACCACGGCCGAGTTTGATCTTCGTGCCGGTTACGACAAGGAAGCCACTCTCACCGTCAGCACGATCTATCGAGGCTACCGTGCCGATAGCCTACGGCGTGACCTGCGACGCGTTACAACGGACGAACTCGGAACCAACTATCTCAACTATTACACTTACGGCTCTCTTTAATTCCAACTATGTGCCACCGGACAATGACGTCAGCGGCTGTGGCAGGATCTCACACTACTGCAACTGCAAGCCGGCGATCAGGCGGCGGCCCGCATGACTTTTGGCAAGGTGAAAAGTCCTTACGTGATGGTTGCTGCCCTGGCTGATAATCGATTCGCGCCCGTGCGTAGCGAGATCACGATCGACATACCCGCCGCCATGGAGCAGGAAATACAAAACGCGCGCGAAGCCGTTGCGAAGCGTCCTGACGAGCTGATGCCCGTCCTCCGATTGACTGGATTACTGGCGGCGTCACTTCACTATTCTGAAGCGTTGCAGGTTGCGGATGATGCGGTCAAAAGATGAGCGGCCCAACGGGGTCCAAGGTCTTCAAGGACTACCTCATACACCGCACATGGTTGCTCGATGCGCGTTCACGGACTCTCTGCGCACTGGGACGGTGGGATGAGGGCGCAGCGCAGTTGATGTCCGCCAGATTTCTACCCGAGAGCGGCGAATCCAATGTCAGCCAGACCATCAATCTGGCGAGCCTGTATAACGATTTGGGCAAACCCAAGGAAGCCCTTCAAACACTCGCGGATCTCGGCACCGAGAGAACGAGTCCTTACGGTGCGATGCAGGTTGCCATCGAACGCCTGGCGAGCGCTGACCAGTTGGGCGACACAACGGAAGCCGAAAAGCAGCTCGGATTTTTGCGCGAGCACCGTGATGACTCATTGGAGAGCTATCAAAGGGCGTTGATCAGCGCTAACCACCAGGACGAAGCGGCGGCGTTGCTGATTTCCCGGCTGCAGGATCCGGATCAGCGATTGAAAGCGCTGATGGAGCTTCAGAAATTCAAGCTACCGCCCTTGCCGAAGATATGCCGATCAGTGGCGCAAGCGCTGGAACGTCGTATTAGCACGCTCCGATGTCAAAAAGGCGATCAGCAAGGTAGGTGTGGTGTCAGAGTATCCATTGGGACACCGACCCTATTGAACCGATCCTGCGTCGACATTGCCCCGGAGTAGTCAGAGTTACCGCAAGAATCGAACTGGCTTGCCATTTGGACTGATTGCGTTCGCTCTGGCAGAGTTGGATAGCCAAATGAGTCAGTAAGGCGAATGCATGACGAGGCGAGTGCTCTTCATCCAAGGTGGTGGCAAAAACGTTCACGACCAGTGGGGTGACAAGTTGGCGGGAAGCCTGGAGCGGGAGCTCGGTGACGGCTACTCAGTCCTCTATCCGCGAATCCCTGACGAGGCCGATCCCGGATACGCGGCTTGGAAGGCTGCAATACTCGAGCAACTGGACTCTCTCGATGACGGCGACGCTGTTGTGGGGCATTCCGTCGGCGGTACGATTCTGCTGCACGTACTCACCGAGCAGCCGCCGATGCCAAAGCTCGGCGGGATGTTTGTTTTTCGTCGCTCCGCCTTTCGTTGGTGACGGCGGACGGGTAGTCGACGACTTCGCGCCTGGAGCGGACCTTTCAGGACGCCTTCCCGCCGGAGTCGCAGTGTTCTTCTACCACGCCAAGGATGACGACACCGTACCGGTTGCCCATGTACATTTGTACGCGAAAGCGATCCCGGGCGCCGTTGTGCGGATTTTAAAATCGGGTGGTCACCAATTTCAAGATGACTGGAGGGACGTGGCGCGGGACATCCTTTCGCTCCGCGGTCCCTCGCTGGGCAACTAATCTGTACTCTCCCCTACAGGGGATCACAACGAGCGAGCCAGTTAGTTTCCGACGCGAGTTTCGTCGGCGATCATTTCTTCCAGGCGCTCAAGGTCGGGGACCATCGGGGTCTCGTTGACCATTCGGACCTGGCAGATGATGGGAGCACGGTCGGGGAAGACGCGGGAGTTGTCGGGACGAACTACGTCGGAGCTGACGCGGACCAACTGCGGGAAGCCTTGGGAGACGATGCCAAAGTTACCGCCTTCGACGCGGGTGCCGAGGGCGTGGAAGATTACGATTCGGGTGCGGCCGGAGGCTGGGGGGATCATTTGACCACAGGCGCCTTCGAATGACACCAGCGGGATGGCTTTGCCGCTCCAGGGGAAGGTGCCGATGTACCACGGGGGTGCGCCGGTCATTTCCGAGGGAACCTGGAAACCAACGACCTCCGCGACGCAGGCGCGGGGAATGATCAGTCGGCCGTCCGTGACCGGGATGAGCAGACTGTAGATTTCTGTGACGCGCTCAGCCATTGCGTTTGCTCACGATGTTAGACACGGGCGTCGCTGCTGAGGCGCTCGTATGAACCGCTACCACCCTGCGCTTGGCGATGGCGCTCGACTAGGGGCGCGATTGCGTCCAGCAGCTGCGCTTCCTGGTATGGCTTGCCGAGGTAGTCGTCTACGCCGAGTTCAATGGCGCGAGCGCGATGCTTCTCGCCTACGCGAGAGGTGATCATGATGATCGGGACATCCTTGAGGCGCGGGTCGTTGCGCACGTGCGCGGCGACCTCGTAGCCGTCCATGCGGGGCATTTCGATGTCGAGCAGGATGATGTCCGGAATATTGTCCTGAAGGAGCGTCACGGCGTCCATACCGTCGCGGGCTGTCAGCACGCGCATGCCGTTTCGTTCCAACAGGCGTTGGGTCACGCGGCGGACAGTAATGGAGTCGTCGACGACCATCGCGAACACGCGCTTGTCGCTCTTGTCTTTCGGAGCAACCTGCGCAGGTGCGGCGCGGCCGCGCCACTCGGCGCGCACCAAGGCGTTGATGTCGAGAATGATGACGATACGGCCGTCGCCGAGGATGGTCGCGCCGGAGATTCCGCGGATGCTGGAGATCTGCGGGCCGACGGATTTCACGACGATTTCGCGGCTTCCGACCAACTCGTCGGCGACGAGACCTGTCGAATGCTCGCCAGCGCGGACCAGGACCACCGGGATGGTGACGTCCTGTTCGGGCAGCGGAGAGGCTTCGAGCTGAACGAATGTAGCGAGATGTTGGAAACGGTACTTCTGGCCGCCGTAATCGAACGCCGAAGCGTCCTTTCCGAGGTGAGCCAACACTTCCGCTTTCGACAAGCGCAACACGCCTTCGACCGTCGGAAGTGGCAGAGCGTAGTACTCGTCGCCGGTCCGCACGACCAGCGCATGGCTGATCGCGAGTGTGAACGGCAGACGAATAGTGAAGACAGTGCCCTGACCCGGCTTCGTCTCCATGTGGAGAGCGCCGCCAAGACGTTTGATTTCGGTGGCGACTACGTCCATACCGACGCCGCGACCTGCCTGTTGGGTAATCGTGCCAGCTGTCGAGAAGCCCGGCTCCAAGATGAGCTGCATGGCATCTTCGTCGCTGATTGTCACGCCAGGAGCGATGAGGCCCAGGGCGGCTCCCTTGTCGCGGATGGCCTTGAGGTTCATGCCCGCGCCGTCGTCGATGAGGCGGACCATGACTTCCGCGCCTTCGCGATGGAGCTCGAGGACGATCTTGCCCGCTTCGGGTTTACCGGCAGCGGCACGCGCCAACGGCTTTTCAATACCGTGTACGACGGCGTTACGGAGCATGTGCTCGAATGGCGGCAACATGCGTTCCAACACCTGGCGGTCGAGTTCGCCTGAGGCGCCCTCCACTACCAGCTCCGCCTTCTTCTGCGTATCGGCTGCCGCTTGGCGAACGATACGAGACAGACGCTGAACGTGACGCTGGAACGGGACCATGCGGGTACGCATGAGACCGTTCTGCAGCTCGGTGATCGTGCGCGCCTGCTGTTGCAGAAGGTTCTGGGTTTCTTTGCCCAGATTCTCGAGCAACTGCTGAATGCTGCCGACGTCGTTCGCCGTTTCGGCCAGCGCGCGGGAGAACTGTTGGATCGATGAGTAGCGATCGAGCTCCAACGGGTCGAAGTCGCCGCGGTGGCTGGACTCATCCTCGTGCCGGTGGAGGATCTGCGCCTCGGTTTCGATTTCGAGGTTACGCAGCTGCTCCTTCAAGCGGGTCACCGTGCGTGACAATTCGCCGAGGTTGAAGTCGATCGAGCCAAGTTGCTGCTCCAGGCGCGAGCGCGCGATGCTCGCTTCGCCCGAGATGTTCAGAAGTTGGTCGAGCAGGTCGGCGTCAACCCGCGCCATTTCCTGGCGCTCCGCAGGAGCGACTGGTTCGCGGCCGGGCGGTACAGCTTGTGGCGGTACGAGTCCGTCTTCGCTTGCCTTTGACTCGTTGCGACTGAGGTTGACGGCGACGGATTTGGCGCCCGCAGAAGCGCTAGTTGGCTGCGCGGTAGACGCCGCAGCAGCCGCTGCAGCCACCGCCGCTGGCGCGAATGCCGGATTGCCAGCTACAACGTCTTCGGAGGCCACCGTAGGAGCCGAGCCACCTGTCGAATCTGTGCGGTCGGCCAAATCGGCTCGGTCATTAAAGGCCAAGCGGTCGAAAGCGCTTTCGCTGGAGGTCAGGGCAGACGGCGGGGTCTCGCTCGCACCGGATGTCGCCTGATCTACGCCAAACGTTGTCCGCTCAGCACCGAACCCAGGCTCGCTGGAAGCGGCAGCCGGGAAGGACGTTGCGTCGTCAGTAGCGGGTGTTTGTTCGCTGAAAGTGGGCGCCGGTACGGACGCTGTGTACTCAGAAGCAGCCGCCGGCAAATCACCCGCTGATGAGGGCAACTGCCGATGATCCGCAGGCGGCCAGATTGGTGCAGCCTCACCAACACCGGGCTCGGCCCAGTTGCCGAGGAACGATTCCGCCGCATCTTCTGTACTGCCGGCCGACGACCCGAGGGTACCGAACGACGGCTCTTGCGAAGAAGGCGTGCCAGGTTGGTCTTCCGACAGTTGGGGCTCTTGGCCGAAGGCGGAGAAACCACGACGGTCGCCATCCTCGGTGAGAGTTGGCGTTTCCTGAGTTGACTCAGGGGTCCACGAACGAACAGGAGTAACTTCCTCGTTCGCTGCGGAGTCACGAGCTGACATGTAGTCAGATGCGATGTGGGTGTGGGCATCCGCATCGGAGGCGGACGAGTCGCCTGTCAACTCGACGTGCTCACCGCTAGCTGACGCTTCGTTCGTCAGGTCCGCCAGGTCGCTGCTGAGGTCGTAGCTGCCGGATGCGCTGTCGGCAGACGCTTCACCGGTAGTCTGTTCCTCGGATGCCAGCTCTTCTGATTGACCGGAAGATGGGTAGCTCGCGAGCAGCTCAGCAGCCAGATCGCCGCTCGTTGGCTCGGAAGTGGCCGCGGTGTCGAACTCGGGTGCGGGTTCGAGTCTATCGCCCGCCGGGCCGAACTCGGGTATCGGTGCCTCGATGGTGTCGGGCAAGGATGCGTGAGGCGGCAGAGCGCGGTTGAGTTGGGTTTCGGCATCGGGCGAAAGATCCGCGCCAGCATGGCCGGCATCCGGATCGAAGGCAGTATCGGAATCTGCGCTCAGCGCGCCATGTGTTGCAGTGTCGCCGTAGCGGATCTCCTCTTCGGCAGATTCGCTAGCGTTAACTGCGGCAGACGCAGCAGCGGCCTCGCCTTCGGGAAGTTCGCTCGAGGCGCCGACGTCAGGGGCAGTTTCCGCAGACTCGCCGCGACGCAGCTCGTCAGCAGCAGATTCGAGGTCGCGAAGTTCGGCGTCGAGGCCACCAGTTTCGTCAGATTCGGGCAAGCCCAGATCGGCGCGGGCGGCGGCGTAATCGGAGAGCGCTTCGGACTCGGGGTCATCAGCGCTCAGGGCGCCTGCGGCAACAGAGCCAAATTCCGGAGGGGTCTCACCGCCAGCTGAAATCGGTTCGGCGTGAGCGAAAGAAACGTCTTGATCGGAGAACGAGGACGCGGCGTCAGACGGCTCTGTCGTAGAGCTAGCCGATGTGGCTTCAGCGTCGGTCGGAATGGCTAGCAGACCAGCCAATTCGGCTTCAGCATTTGCGAATGAGGCTTCGCTGTCAGCCGAAGCGGTGCCAACGTCAGCTGCACCACGATCGTTCTCGGAATACCCGGCCGCCGGCGAGTGGTTCGCTGCGGCCGCTGGCGTTTCCTGCTCCGCCGGTGTCAGCGCGGGTGGCGGCGGAGCAAAGGACTGTGGGGTTGGGGGTACCGCCGGTGTTGGTGTAAACCCGGGCGGGCCCCGTCTGAAAGGTTCGCCCGCAGGGGCAGCGGGTTTGATGGTCGGGGCGGAGGTTGCGACAGAGGCGCCTTTCGGCTTGGTCAGACTGTGGATGCGCCCGATCATCTGCCGCGCGGATGCAACGCGGCCGCCGTTGGCGACGGACTCGCGCATACGCGCGAGCTCATCCAGGCTGGCCTGGATGACATCAAACATGTTGTCATCGGCAGGGACCGAGCCGTTGTCGACCTGCATGACGAGGGTTTCTAACTCGTGGGACAGGTCGCCCATTGCGGTGATGCCCGCCATGCGGGCGCCACCTTTCAATGTGTGCAGAGGACGCTTGAGGGCTGAGCGGTAGTCAGCGCTCTCTGGCTCCAAACGCCAGTCGCTGAGGGCTGACTCGCAGACCTCGATGAGCTCCATCGCTTCTTCGCAGAAGATGGATGCGACTTCGGGGTCGAAATCGCCGGCGTCTTCGGTCAGCTCGTCCTCTTCGCCTGAAACTGAAGTTTCGGCCTGCTCTTCGGATGCCTTTGCGATGCGCTGGTCGAGGATCTTCTCGGCTTGCGCGATGCGGTCGTTCAGGACCTGATGGTTCTGGAAGTAACCAGTCACTTCGTCCAAGTGCGAGACCACGGCTTCCATGGCCAGCATGCAATCGGACAACAGGGACAGGTCTCGATTGAGGAGGCCGAGGCCGCTGTTGAATACGCGGCGGAGCCAGTGATCCATGGGCTCGGCGAGGCGGACGCCGTGGCGTGCCTGAGCCATCTTCGAGCTACCCGACAGAGTGTGGCAGGCTCGGTAAACCTCCTCCGGAATCGCGTGAGGCTCGGAGACACCTTCTTCGCGATCGAGGTACGCACGGACGGTGGCAACGTGGTTGGCCGTCTCACGTGAGTAGATGTCACGGAGGACGTCATCAGGTTCCGACTGCGCCGACGCGGGATCCTCTTCCTCAACGGCGCGGGGCAGTGGTGCGCCCTTGCCGGCACCAACGGACGCCCCAGGTGAGGATGCCGCGGCGACTACCGGAGGTGCTTCTGAGGCGCCAGAGAGGATCAAATCCTCATCTACGGCTGAAGGCGGTGTTTCGTCCTCCAACACGATCGACTCTTCAGTCGGCGCTTCACCTGCTGACTCCTCGGGAAGCAGCAGATCCAGATTATTAAGGTCAGCGGCGAGGCTCTCGGCCGTCGGTTCAGACTTGTTATCTTCTGGCTGCGCTACGGGAAGATCAGAGACATCCAACTCTGTATGTGCGACGTCTGCGGCACCGAGGCTCGGCACTTCCAACAGCGACTGCTCAACGTCGGCAACGTTGTCGTCCGACAGTGGTTGAGTCGGCTGTACGCTGACAGCGGCCTGAGCGTGACGGTCACCGCCGAACGCTGAGAATGAGGGCGCACCGGCTGGCTGCGCAGATGGATCCAGCCGCTCGTGAAGGCCGGTTACGCTCTGCGCGAAGGTAGGTCCCTTCGGCGGCGTCCCGACAGCTGGTGTCGGTGTGGCGGGCCGCCCGGCCGTCGGCATCGGCACGACGTTCGAGTTAGAGAATGTCGTAGTGGCCGAAGTGGAGGCAGGTGAAATAACTGTGGTTGCCGACGTGGCAGCAGGCGCTGCGCCGAACGCGGCACTCGGAGAAGGCTTCGCGGCTCCGGGAGCAGGGAGGGGTTTGCCGGAAGCGAGCGCATTGGCACGTGCAGCGATCGCCTGCGAATCGATACGCGGTGCCCGGCCCGTCTCAAGTTGCTCGATCATGCCCGGCAGGGCATTCACAGAGTCGCGCAGGACTTCGACAATCGCGGGTGAGCGGGTCAGCGTGTTGTCGAGAACGCGATTCAACAGGTTCTCGATGGACCAGGCGAATTCGCCCAGTTCGCGGGCGCCGACCATGCGGCCGCTGCCCTTCAATGTATGGAATGAGCGGCGGACCGTGACAAGCGCTTCGCGCTCCATCGGGTTCTGGTCCCAGGCGGGGAAGAACTTTTTGATCTTCTCCAGCTCTTCGTGCGCTTCTTCGATGAAGAGCTTGACCAGTTCGGGGTCGGCCGTTTCGGCCAACGGTGGAACATTGGTGCGGGTTGTCGTTGGTGGCGTCTGTGCGCCCACCATCGTGGAACCGTGGTCGGCGGGCTCGGCACCAAACACCGCCTTCGGCGTGATTGCCAACGTCTTCGCGTAAGCGGACGGCTCGACCGGCGGCAATGTCGGGAGGACTGGTGTTTGTTGATGCTCCAGCGCCTGCACACACGCCTGAGCGTTGTCCAGCATGTACCAAGGATCGCTGCGGCCAGCCTGCAGCGTTTCCATGTAGTATTCGACGCTGACGATCGCATCAGCAAGGCGGTCCATAAAGCCTGGTGGCAATCCCTGCCCGCCCGGCTGCATGACTCGCTTCAATTGTCCCGTGACGCCCTCGATGACTTCTACAGCGCGCGCCTTGCCCAACATGAGCAGGCCGGCCTTGAGTCCACGCATCAACTCCTGCCAGGCGTCCAGGCCGGCGGCGTCCAGCGTGCCGCCCACGTTCTGGCTGATCGATTCCTTGATGCGCGCGAGGTTCAGGATACATTCGCGCAGTACCGCGGCCTGTACCTGTTGGAAATCGTTGTCTTCGTCCTCTTCGATATCGGTCACGGCCTTCGGCCGGATGAGACCGACGAGCTGAGCGTCGAGTTTGTCTTCAACACCGATGAGGGTGGCCGCGATCTGGACGAGAGTCGCTTCGTCTGCCGGAAGGGTACCGTCGACTATCTTTTCAAGGCGCTCAGTTTCCGCCTGGACATTGCCGCGCAACTCGCCCAGGCCCAATACGCCCAAGGTGTCGCCGATCTTGCGGAGCATCTCAACCTGAGAGGCAAGCTCCTTCGGTTGACCAGCGCCGCGACGGACGAATATATCCAATACGTCTTTGACCTTCGACAGGTCCTCGCGGATCGCAACGGCGACTGTCTGCATGAGCTTCACGCTCGGTGCTGACAGGTTCTCGCGCTCCTGCTCGATGCTCTCGTCGACAGGCAGCAGCTCCTGCAGACGGAACGAAGCTCTCACCGCTTGAACGCGGGGACCGTTGGATTCGGCACGGCCAACGTAGTACAGAAGGTTGTTGAGCAGCTCAACAGCCGGGGTCTGGGCGTAACGTGGCTCACCCTGCTCGTAAAGACGTCGGATCTCGCGGTCGCCGAGACCTAACAGACGCTTTACTGAAACGCCGCCTTCCAGGCCATTTTCCTGAAGCGCTTCGATAACAGCGCCCGTGACCCACCAAAGTTGGAAAACGGGCTGACGGGTCGCAATCTGTTCGAGCTTCTGCGCAACAGCGGCCAGAATATCGAGGTTCTGCTCCAGACGCTCACCCCGGATCCAACCGATGAGGCCAACCTGGAACCGTGCGCGCAGACGTCGGGCCCACTGCTCCACCGTCAACGGCGGCTCACCTGGGGCAGCCGCTACAGGCTGTGCCTGCTTGTCTGACTTGAGGTTGAGAAGCAGCAGAGTACCTTCAGACAACAGCGCGCTACCGCGCACCGCACGAAGGTCATTCAGAAGAGGAAGCAACACGAGCGCGAGGTCGCGACCACCCGCGAGCACACGTTCCAAATAACTCGGCAATTGCACCATCGCGCGCATGAGCGCATCGAGGCTCTCGGCTTGGCTCTTGCGCTCCGACGCTGTCTGCAACAGGTAGCTCGCTACCTGCTCCATCTCTTCGGCAAGCAGAGCGGCGCCATAGATTTCGAGGACGCGCAGTACACCCTGAACCTGGTGAAGTTCCTGGGTGCAGCGCTCGAGCAAATTGATGTTGTCAGGCTGCTCGACGTAATTCTCGAGAGCAGTCCGCGCCTCCGCGAGCGTGACATTCAGCTCACGACCGACGAAATCCAGCGTCTGGGAAGCGACTTCCGGCATGAAAACTCTCGAGCGTTATCAGGTGCCGCCGTACGCGGATACCTGGCGTACGGAGGCGGCTTTGGTTTCGTCCAGGCGTTTGAACGCACCGGTCGCACCGATGGGCTCGGAGACCGCGCCCGGCAACCGGAATCCCGCGGCCGCCTTTCTCAGGCCCGCGGACAGCTCGGCCAACTTCGAGATAGCGGCCGAAGTTGCGTTCGTCGACTCGGCGGTCTGGGCGCTGATTTCCTTGAGAACCTGCATGTTTCGGGCAATGTTCTGAGCCGCGCCCGTCTGGTGACGGGAGCTGCCGGAAATGTTCTGCACCAGGCTGGCGATCTGGTTCGACACCTGCTCGATCTCCTCCAGGGCGGCGCCCGCGTTCTCAGCAAGCAACGCTCCACCCACCACGTCGGTCGTACTGCGCTCCATCGACACGACCGCCTCGTTCGTATCGGTCTGAATCGTGCGGACCAGCACCTCAATCTGCTTGGTCGCATTCGCCGCCCGCTCCGCGAGGCGTTGGACTTCGTCCGCAACCACCGCGAATCCGCGACCCGCCTCACCGGCCATCGAGGCCTGGATGGAGGCGTTCAACGCGAGAATATTCGTCTGCTCGGCGATGTCGTTGATCAGCTCAACGATATTGCCGATTTCCTGGGAGCTCTCTCCCAGGCGTTTAATACGCTTAGACGTCTCTTGGATCGTCTCGCGGATCGTGTTCATGCCGTCGATGGTGCGACGCACGGCATCACCGCCCTTATGCGCGACTTCCACCGAATGCCGCGCGACGTCTGCCGCACGTTCGGCGTTCCCTGACACTTCTTCAGCCGAGGCGGCCATTCCGCCCGCCGACTCGGTCGCCGAAGCGATCTGCTTGGATTGCGCGCCGCTGGCCTTGGCCAGGTGACCAGACAACGCCTGCGTCTGTCGTGTCGCGCTGTCCAACTGGATGGCCGACTGATTAATCGTCGTTACCAGTCCACGCAGGGCATCGACCGCGTAGTTGATAGAGTCCGCTATTGCGCCGGTAATGTCTTCCGTGACCGTTGCCTGCACGGTCAGATCGCCGTCGGCCAGGCTGGACAGTTCGTCCAGCAACCGCAGGATGGCCTGCTGGTTGCGGTCGTTTTCCTTGCGTTGAGTCTCAACCACCAACCGCTGATGATCGACGGTCTTGCGCAAGCGGGACGTTGCAACGATTCCACCCAGAATGAGCAATAGCGCGACCGCAGCAACCGCCCCGGGGATCCATTTGGGCGTCTTGCTGGTCTCAACAACTGGCGTGGCTGATACGCCTTCGGCGGCGAGGGCACGCGCGTCAGTTGTAACAGCCCGTGCAGCGGTCTGAGCAGCTGGCAGCGCAGGAGCAGCGGCCACAGCTCTACGAACAGCGGCGTTCAAATCCGTGTAGTAATTGTCGAGCGTCTTCAGACGCTTTTCGCCTTCGGCACCGGTCAGACGGGGCAATCCGAGGCTTGGGCTCGTGCCCATCAAACCCTGGATAACCTGGCCCAGATAATCCGCACTTTCGGCAAGACGCTGAGCTGCCTGGGTGGGGTTAGCGGCACCAGCAGCCAAAGCAGTCACGTCGAGTTGTAGACGCTGAGCGCGCAACTCAAACCGCTCCAAGGCGCGAGTTGCATTCTCGAGGTTGGGACCCGAAAGGCCACTGGCAACAGACGACACTTCGGCCAACAGCTTGGGCACGAGGATACGGGTGTCACGCGCAGCAGTGCTGGCATCGGTCAATGAGCTTTGAGCCGTCAACACCGCACCAGCGTTGGTCAACAGACGGTTGAAACGCGGATCCTTCGTGTAAGCAGCACCGGAGTCTCTCGCTGCGTCTTCCTTCAACTGCTTCAGCTGGTTCTGGAAGGCGTTAATGGCAGCCTGATCTCCACCAACGGCATTTTCAGCGTCAATGGCCAGTCCGTAGAGCGTATCCACGGGCACCGTGGGTGCCGGCGGGGCGCTGCTTTGGCCCGGCATGGAGAAGAAGGCGATGGCGCTGGCGAGGACCAATGCGGCCGCCAAGGCCAGAATAAGGGTGAGACTCCCGCCGATTCGGGGCGTACCGACTGCTGCGGGACTCATGCGGCGGCCTCGGAGAATGCCGTACTTTCGAGCACGGACCTGAGATTGAGTACGGGCCACTGTTCAGTGCCGCGTTTGAACGCACCAGCGAGATAGCGCTCACATCGGGCGACAGTCGGGGGCGCATCGCCAGAGAACTCGCTCTCGGCGAAGCGTCGGAAACCGAGCACTTCGTCGACGATCAAGCCGGCGGGAATTTCGCGATGGTTGACCACCACGATGCGCGTATTGCGGGTGGTCGGCGTCATGCCGCTTCCCAGGAAAAGACGCAGATCGATAATGGGCAGAAGCTGACCTCGAACATTCGCAAGTCCCTTTATCCAGTTCTTGGCGCCGGGCACCCGCGTCATGCTGGCGGGTATTCCCAACACCTCGCGAGTCTCCTCGCGAGCGACCAAGTAGAGATCCCCGGCCATTCGCAGCGCTACGCCAACCCATTCCTTACCGGTTGAGCTTTCCTGGGTGACCTGGGCAGAAACTGCCCGGCCACGTCGCTCGAGCTCAGCCAGTAACTCAAACGGTCGGTCGCGAAGCGACTTGAGTGATGCGGGACTGCTCATGCGGACAACGTCGCCTGGGCCTTGGCGACGAGCTGGTCCGGAGAGACCGGCTTCACCATGTAATCGATAGCGCCCTGACGCAGACCCCAGATGCGGTCGGTCTCCTGTCCCTTCGACGTCACCATAATGATGGGGATCGTGCGGGTCTTAGGATCGTTCGCGAGCGCGCGCGTAGCCTGGTAACCGTTCATGCCCGGCATGACGATATCCATGAAAATCAGGTCGGGACTCATCTCGCGTGCGAGGCGTACGCCTTCAGCGCCGTCAGCCGCAGCAGCCGTGCGATAGCCGTGCTTCTCGAGCGCCTTTTGCATCACGTGCACTTCGGTGGGAGAGTCATCGACGATGAGTATCAGCGGCATTCAATCATCTCCCGATATGCGTCTCGATGGCGCTCAGGAGCTCGTCCTTGGTAAACGGCTTGGTCAGATAGTGCTCGGAACCGACGATTCGGCCCCGCGCGCGATCGAACAGGCCATCCTTTGAAGACAGCATGATCACGGGAATGGAACGGAAAACCTTGTTGTGCTTGATGAGCGAGCAGGTCTGATAACCGTCGAGGCGCGGCATCATGATGTCGACGAACACGATGTCAGGCTGATGGTCCGCGATTTTCGCGAGCGCATCGAAGCCGTCGATGGCCGTAAAGACCTCACACCCCTCTTTCGCGAGGAGCGTTTCGGCGGTACGGCGGATCGTCTTACTGTCGTCGATCACCAGGACCTTCAGGCCCTGGAGCTTCGTGTTGCTGCCGGTCACGGTGTGTGGCAACTCCTTACCTTTACTTCGCTGCCCAAAAAGCAGATGACAATTCTGACGGGTGTACAGACAAGCGCAGCTCGCGTTTTAACATATCGGCATACCCCCTGCCATGCAATGCGCGTCACGTTTTTCACAGGTCGCGGGCGCTTGCAGCATCGTCGTGGTCCGAGGCGGACATATTCGCGCGGACGTGAGCATAATCGGACCTCTTGTCGAGGAAACTACTGAATGAGCGAACCCATTCGTCTCGGTGTCGTGATGGATCCCATCGGAGCCATCAAGTGGGCCAAAGACTCCACACTCGCCATGCTTCTTGCTGCGGCGGCGCGCGGCTTTCATCTCACTTACTTCGAACAGAGCCACCTGACCCTGCGCGACGGTGTCGCATACGGCCTCGGGCGAACACTAACTGTGCGGCCCGACGCTAACGACTGGTTCACGTTGGGCGAATCCCGCCTCGAGAAACTGGGTCAACTCGACGCCATCCTGATGAGGAAAGATCCCCCTTTCGACACAGAATACATCTACAGCACCTACATTCTGGAACGCGCAGAGCTGGAGGGCTGTCTCGTCGTCAACCGCCCCCAGGGGTTACGCGACATGAATGAGAAAGTCTACACGGCATGGTTTCCACAATGTTGCGCGCCAACGCTCATTACTCGCGATATGCGGGACATGGAAAGCTTCCTGGCGGAGCACGGGAAGATTGTCTGCAAGCCCCTCGACGGGATGGGTGGCCGGTCCATTTTCGTGCTGGAACGAAATGACAAGAACATGAATGTCGTGTTCGAGACCCTCACTGACTACGGACGTAAGTACGCCATTACGCAGCGCTACATCCCCGACATCGTCAAAACGGGCGATTCCCGTGTGCTCCTGATCGATGGCGAGCCTGTGCCGTATGCCCTCGCGCGGATTCCTTCCGCGAACGACAATCGTGGAAACCTCGCCGCCGGAGCCACGGGGGTGGGACGTGAGCTTCGGGACCGTGACCGTTGGTTGGCAGGGCAGATTGGGCCGGCATTAGCCGCCAAAGGGATGATGTTCGTGGGGTTGGATGTGATTGGCGATTACGTGACTGAGATCAATGTGACGAGTCCTACGGGTATCCGCGAGTTGGATAAGCAATTCGGGCTGAATATCGGCGATATGCTGATGCAGGCGATTGAGCGGCGGCTGCAGGCCCGGGCTGAGCGGGGCTGACGTCGATGCCGCCTCGTGCCCTAGCCCTGCGGGAAGGAAAGGCGCCGGTCCGGGATCGGTTGCTGACGATGCTGTTTTTGGCGGCGTTGTTGCATGGGCTCATCATATTGGGGCTGACGTTTAATTCGGCTGCCGGGGGTAAGGACATTGCCCCTGGGTTGAAAGTCCTGCTGGTCTCGGACGAGGTCCCAGAGGCTGAACGCAACGATTCCGCCACGTATCTCGCGCAGCGCACCCAACTTGGGTCGGGCAACACCCTGGAAAATGTGGATCCGCGCAATCCGGCTTCCCAGATACCGATTCCCGAGCAGGACGGTGTGAAGGGCGGCGATGCGCTGACGAAGCGCGGGGATATGGCCGGTAATCGCGCTGACCGCGTTATCTCGACGACGGCTTGGCACGCTGAGATTCACTATCTGGCCGATACGGGCAATGCGGGCCAGTCGCCTAATCAACCGCTGCTGCTGGAGGCACAGAATTCTCAGCAACCGGGCCCTGAAGACGAAAATGGGCCTGCCACCCTTCGGGGGCCGAAGCGGGATGAGCTGTGGATTACCCCAGATACCCGGGCCGCCACGCTGGCGCCCTACCTCGATTCGTGGCGGCGCAAGGTCGAGCGCGTGGGCACGATTCACTATCCGAGTGCGGCGCGCACCCTGGGAGTGAAGGCGAGCCCGGTACTCGAGGTCGGAATCGATGCAAACGGCAAGCTCGATAAGGCCATTATTCGCCAATCCAGTGGCTATCCGGAACTGGACAACGCCGCGCTTGAGATTTTGAAGCTGGCCAGTCCCTTCGATCCGTTCCCGCCGGAACTGGCGCACGATTATCGTGTGCTGCGGTTCGCCTACGAATGGCAGTTCGTGGGGGGCCGAATGAAGGGCAGCACCACCGTTTCTGTTCCTTGAGCAAGCTGCCCGGCGTCCGCATACTGAGCCCATGACCGGAAAAGAACCCAGGAGCAGCATCCTCGACGGGCCACCCCTCTCGGATGTGGAAGACAAGGACGGGGGGCCGGAGGCCTCGGCGCCCACGCTGACGAATCATTTGTTGATTGCAATGCCGTCACTCGCGGATCCCAACTTCTCGCAGACGGTGGCGCTGATTTGTGAGCATTCGGATAAGGGTGCATTGGCCATCGTACTGAACAAGCCTCTGCCGATGAAGCTTTCTGACGTGCTGACGCAGATGAAGCTGGAACCCACCAGCGACTCCATTGCTGAGCTGCCCGTACTGCGGGGTGGGCCTGTAAATACGGACCGGGGGTTCGTATTGCATCGGCCTGGCGGTAAGTGGGACCACACGCACAAAGTGTCTGAAAGTATTCAGGTGACCACGTCTCGAGACGTGTTGGCTGCCATGGCGCGCGGGGATGGGCCGACGGACGCGTTCATTGCCCTCGGCTACGCCGGCTGGGAGGCAGGGCAGTTGGAGAAGGAAATGCGGGAGAATGCCTGGCTGACTATGCCGGTCGATGCCCGTGTCGTGTTCGAACTGCCGTTTGAAGACCGGTGGCATGGGGCTTGGCGGTTGATGGGGATTGATGTTGAGCGGCTGGCGCCGGTCGCGGGTCACGCTTGATGGCTGAGCTGCGGCGCCGATGGCGCCCGTAGGCCCAGAAGGGGCGCCGCCTGACGCCCGTAGATCGATCTACACCATTCTCGCTTTTGACTTCGGATTCAAACGTATAGGGCTTGCAGCGGGTGACACGCTCACCCGCACTGCCGCGCCGCGTCCTGCGGTGGCGGTTTCACAGAGTGGACCTGATTGGGTCGCTATCGAGCGCGAGCTGCGCTCTCTTCATCCTCGGATTCTCGTGGTCGGTGCACCGTATAATGCGGACGGTACGCCGGGCTCGATGGCGCCTGCTGCGCGCCGCTTCGCCGCTGAGCTGGAGAAGCGCTTCAGCTTGCCAGTCAACATGGTGGATGAGCGGTGGTCTTCCCTGGAAGCAAACGAAGCATTGAAGGCTCAGCGCGCCAGTGGCGAGCGCAAGAAGCGGATTCGGCGCGAAGACATCGACAGCGCGGCGGCGGCGGTGATCTTGGAGCGTTGGTTCGCTGGGGAGTTTGAGGGGCATGTCAGATGAGTGAATTGGCTGTTGATCAGCGGCGAACGGATGGATCTTTGCGGCATCTGCTGACGCTGGATGGGCTGTCACGCGCTGAGCTCGAGCGGCTGCTGAACAAAGCGCAGGCGTTTGTCCGGCCGGTGGGTACGCCACCGCCCATAAGCGATGTCTTGCGCGGAGTGACCGTCGCTAATCTGTTCACCGAGCCGTCCACTCGCACGCGCGTGTCGTTTGAGCTAGCTGGCAAGCGGTTGGGCGCGCATGTGGTGCACTTGGAGATGCAGCTCTCTTCTCGCGTCAAAGGCGAGAGCATGTTGGACACTGTTTATACGCTCCAGTCGCTTCACGTTGATGTGATGGTCATTCGCGATGCTGAGGCTGGAGTGCCTCAGTTGGTGGCTGCGAATGTGGCTCCGCATGTGAGCGTGCTTTCTGCTGGTGAGGCGAATGTGTCTCATCCTACGCAGGGGTTGCTGGATGCGCTGACTGTTCGGCAGCACAAGCGTCGATTTGACGGGTTGTCCATCGCCATCGTTGGGGACATCCGGCATTCGCGGGTTGCGCGGTCTTCCTTCCATGCGTTTCGTACTTTGGGGGTGCCTGATATTCGGGTGATTGCGCCCCCTGCCCTGATGCCCGAGGACGGGGAGTTTGCTGGGTGCTCGCGGCACACATCACTGGCATCCGGTCTGAATGGTGCGGATGTTGTGATGATGTTGCGGATCCAGCGGGAGCGGATGGGCCAGGCAGATTTGCCTGATGTTGATCGGTATTTTTCGATGTATGGGCTGACTGAGGAGCAGCTGGCTCATGCGAAACCGGATGCGATTGTTATGCATCCGCAGCCTATGAATCGGGGGATTGAGATTGCGTCTGATGTGGCTGACGGACGGCAGTCGGTTATCAGAGATCAGGTGCGCAATGGGGTGGCTGTTCGTATGGCCGTGCTCGCGGATGTGATTGGGTCGCGGGGTGGGGAGCCGGGGCACGCGTGATCGGGGACGCGGGCAAGCGGCGGGCCCTTCCGTCGACCGGGCTAGTCAGTTTGGAAGATTGAGAGCGCATGTTTAAGAGTAATCGCGCGACGATATTTCTCGAGGATGCAGTTGTGCTTCAGCAGACTGCGGTTGAGGGGAATCAGCGAGTGTGCCGATTTGAGGCGCCCAAATGTGCTTCCCACGCTCGACCTGGCGCATTCGTTCATATCACCTGCGATGCTCTGATCCCTATGCGTCGGCCGTTGTCGATCATGCGGGTGGATGCTGAGAAGGGTTGGGTCGAAGTTCTTTTTCGAGTGCACGGGCCTGGACTGACTGCTTTGGCCTCGCGGAAGGCGGGGGAGAAAGTCAGCCTTCTGGGACCGATTGGGAATGGGTTCACTGTGCATCCTGAGCGGCCGCGGCCTTTGATGATTGCCGCGGGATATGGGATTCCTACGATGGTGTCTTTAGCAGATCGGCTGCGGGAGCGCGCCGATGCTGACTGGAAGCCGTTGGTGTTGTTGGGTTCGGAGAATCCGTTTCCGTTTCGCATTCGACCTTCGCAAATTGTCATGGCTGAAATGCCTGAGGGGGCTATTGCTTGTATGCCCCTGATGGACGCATGGGGGATTGCTAGCCGGCTAGCTACCAAGGCGGGATTTCCCGGCTGTTTTGATGGCGGTGTTGTGCAGCTGGCTGAGGAGTGGCTTCGAGCTGTTGGCCCGGCGGTGCGGAGACAGGTTGAGGTTTTTGCTTGTGGGCCTACGTCTATGTTGAAGGAGGCTGCGACTGTGGCACGGAAGTACGGGGTGCCGTGTCAGGTTTCTATGGAGGAGCACATAGCTTGTGCTGTGGGGGCGTGTGCTGGGTGCACTGTCGCCGTGGAGACCCCGGATGGGCCGGCTATGAAGCGGGTTTGTGTGGATGGGCCGGTGTTTGATGCTTATACAGTGTTTAGGACCTAGTATTCTGTCCCAAAAGAAACTTTTACATACAAATGCTGTCCGAGGGGTATCGTTGGTACCTCCGGGACAGCCCTCATGCTCAAACACAAACGCGGAGCATCACTGCAGCTCACAGCACAAGAACGAGGCGATCTGGAAGCCATCGTTGCCTCACGCAGTCTGCCGCACGGGTTGGTACGGCGCGCGAATATGATCCTG
>Ga0268264_10001050_pt1 | contig 27541 bp, 24 predicted proteins | sample KBSSwiS32_FD_190357 | JGI IMG/M metagenome (GOLD analysis project Ga0268264, IMG submission 190357) | Switchgrass rhizosphere microbial communities from Kellogg Biological Station, Michigan, USA - KBS Switchgrass S3-2 (SPAdes) (version 2) | ecosystem: Host-associated > Plants > Roots >...
CCTCTGAAACAGCTCGCGGCCATCCTCGGTGTAATGTGGGACGGTGACCAGTCGGCAATCGAACATCTTCGGTTTTGCCTTTTCCGGTTCGTCAGTTGAGATCGCCGATTCGAGAGCGTCGAGGATAGAAACTTCCGCCTGAAATTGGGCTTCAGTCGCAAGCAGCTCTTCGGACGGCGGGATCCTTGTCCCGAAGTCTTTTGGCACAAGCTGGAAATAATCGCGGACGCAATCGGCACGTTTCTGTTTCTGTCTCCGCTTCAAGCCATCGAGCCGCTTGATCTCGCTTAGGAGGTCCCTCGCCGCGCTGATCGCATCTGGTGTGAGCAATCCAAGCGGAGTCGAAAACGCCCCCGTCTTTGCGTTGTACTTGATACTGGTCGAATGCGTGATGTGATGAATGTTGACCTCGGCAAGATACTTGATCAGTTCATTGGTGACCTTGTCGCCCGAAGCCCCGTCGATCTGCTCAGCCGCGATCTGTGAGAGATTGTCTTTCTTACCCTTCGAAATAGCGGTCTGCACGTGATTATCAAACACGACCGTGTCCTTGTAACCCTTTCGCAGCTTTTCACGCCGCTTGCGTTCAAGCTCATGTTCCGCCGCCGCCTGCGAAGCAAATTTCTTTTCCTTGGAAACCAGGTTCGCCTCATCCCGCACCCGCCCAAACCGCGTCTCAAAACGCCCATCACTGTACGCAATCCCGATCCAGACTTTGTTCGAATTCTCGCCCGGGTCGAAATAATTCATCCGGTATTGCCGGGTAACCGTTGGCGCCGGTATCTTTCCGATCGACACGACCGTGCCGGACTGTAATCGAGACAATAACGACCGGAAAAACTGCGATATGGAGGAGACGATCGGGGACATATTTTAGGAGAATAATGAAGAGATTTGAACCGAAGTTCGGCAAGACATTTTAACATGGTAGTTCATAGGATTCGCAAGCCGGATCTAAGGCGAACAGAACATCGTGTCTACCCACCTTCCGAGTTCAACTTTTGCCCTTTTCCTTTATTACGGCCGAAAGGTGGATACACACTGATGGACAATTATCCTATTGGGCGAAAGAAAAGGTGCTACAATGCACGCCAGTTCGCTTTAGACCCAAGATAAATAAAACTCCTGCCAAAAACGAGAGAAAGCGCGCTTGACCTGTGACTCGTGATTAACTGAAAGACCGCGGACGATCGAAACATGAAGCGATGCCCTGAATGCAGACGAGAATATGACAATACAATGATGTTCTGTCTGGATGACGGAGCGGAGTTGCTCTATGGACCGGCTTCTGACGATCCTGCGACCGAGATCTTTCCGGTCCCATCGGCGATGGTTGCCGGCTCATCATCAGGTGAAGCGGCGACCGCGCTATTTCAATCCTCGTCTGGTTCGCGGATCGATATCGCCAATTCGATCGCGGTCCTCCCTTTCGCCCATCTTAGCAGCGACCCCGATGACGAATATTTTTGCGACGGGCTCGCAGAGGAGCTACTAAACGCGCTATCCCGCATTGACGGCCTCAAGGTCGCGGCCCGCACGTCATCATTTTCCTATAAAGGGAAGGACGTTAGGATCGCGGAGATCGGGCGGACCCTTGGAGTAGAAAAAGTTCTCGAAGGCAGCGTTCGCAAGTCGGGCAATCGGCTCAGGATCACGGCGCAACTGATCAACACGGCGGACGGCTATCACGTATGGTCTGACCGGTACGACCGCGAAATGCGCGACATTTTCGATATTCAGGACGAAATAACGCTTGCCGTCGTCGAGGCTCTCAAGCTTAAGCTGTTTGGTGATGAGCGATCTGTGGTTTTAAAGAAAGGCACCGAAAATGCAGAGGCGCATGAGCTTTATTTACGAGGACGAGCTTTGTGGAGCCGTCGTACCTATGCGGATTTTACGAAAGCGACCGAGCATTTCGAACGAGCGATCGAGCTTGATCCAAATTACGCCCTGGCCTATGCCGGATTGGCCGATTGTTATACATTCTTTGCGTATTTCGAAGCTTATTCACCTTCTGAGATGGCACCAAAGACAAAATCTGCCGTCGAAAAAGCGATCAAGCTCGGCCCCGATCTTCCGGAATGTCATTGTTCACTGGCGATTTATAAAACGTTCTTCGAGTTTGATATTGCGACGGGTGAAAAAGAGCTTCGAAAGGCGATCGGCCTAAACCCACATTCGCCATTGGCCCATTACTGGCTTTGTTCGGTCCTTGCAGCTCTCGGACAAGCTGAAGAGTCACTAATCGAGGGGCGGACGGCAATGAAGCTCGACCCTCTTTCGCCGGTTGTGAATGCGACTTTAGCACGTGCGCTGTGCTGCGCGGGCCAGTACGACGAAGCAATAGAACTTTCGATCAAAAACTTTGAGATACTGCCCGATTTTTTCTTTTCGCACTGGGTCCTTGGATGGGCCCATGAGCAATTAGGAGATCTGGGCACGGCGATCGACCATTATCGCAAGGCTGCAAAAGACAGCGGACTGACATTGTACGGCTACCTCGGCAAGGCACTCATCCGGTCGGGACGCGGCGAAGAGGCCCGCGCTCTGCTTGACGAATTGGGACAGCGGGCAAAGAACCAATACGTCTCGCCCGTCGCTTCTGCGGTTATCCTGGCCGAACTCGGTGAGATGCCATCCGCCCTCGAAATGCTAGACCGAGCGTGGCAGGTACGAGCGATCCATTTGATGTGGCTGCGTTGTGATCCGGTGTTTGAAGCGTTTCGATCGGAGCCGTTGTTTAAGGAAATCAGCAAGAGTACCTTGCGGCAGTAAATTGCGAAGCCCGCGAAAAGAATATGAAGCGATGCCCTGAATGCAGACGAGATTATTACGACGACAGTTTGCTTTACTGTCTGGATGATGGAAGCGAGCTTCTCGAAGGCCCGTCAAGCGGCTCCGGAACGCCAGACGAACCCGCAACGGCGATCCTTCACACAACTGAGCCGCAAAGCGAAGCGACTACTCGCGCTCAGATCAATACGACGGATCAAACGGTGGTCCTGCCTTCCGGATCATTAGCCGACAGCCATTCGCGAACAACTTCGAGTGCCGAATACCTTGTAACTGAGGTGCGCAATCATAAACGCGGCGTTGCCGCGGCTGTTATGACCCTATTTCTCGCCGGAGCCGCTTTTGGATATTGGTTCTTCAAGATGCGTACCGCGACGGGCGAATCTGCTCCCATCAATTCGATCGCGGTAATGCCGTTTCAAAACAAAAGCGGCGACGCCGATACTGATTACCTCTCCGACGGCTTGTCGGAATCGCTCATCTTTAGATTGTCACAGTTGCCGGGTTTGAAGGTCAGTCCCGTAAGCTCGGTCATGCGCTATAAGGGCAAGGACACCGACGTCGCTCAGATCGCTAAAGAACTCGAGGTGGACGCGGTAATGTCAGGGCGGCTCGTTCAGCGAGGGGACAATTTGATGATCAGCGTCGAATTGGTGGATGCAAGAACAAAGAAACTGCTTTGGGGCGAGCAATATGACCGCAAGATGTCCGACCTGCTAGCAACGCAGCGTGAGATCGCGACGACCATTACGGAAAAGCTGCAGTTAAAACTAGCCGGCAATGACAACAAAGGAATCACCAAAAAATACACTGACAATAACGAGGCCTACCAGCTTTACATGAAAGGGCGCTTTCATTTCGCAAAACGGACGAAAGAGGACCTGTTCAAAAGTATCGAGATCTACGAACAGGCAGTTAAGCTTGATCCAAAATTCGCGCTAGGTTATGTAGGGATTGCAGAATCCTGGACCGTGATCCCGTCATTTCCCTACGCGGCTCCAAGCGAAGCGACGCCTAAAGCAAAAGCAGCAGTCACAAAAGCCCTTGAGATCGATCCCGATCTTCCGGAAGCCCACACGGTTTCCGCAATGATCGCCGCCACCTACGATTGGGACTGGCAGAAGGCCGAAAGGGAGTTCAAACGTGCACTCGAACTTGATCCAAACCTCGCCATTACACATTACCGTTACGCATGGACCTACCTTAGTCCGATGGGACGGCACGACGAGGCCATAGCGGAAATGAAAATAGCGATGGAGAAGGAGCCGTTGTACCTAATACAAGGAGCAAACTATGCCGGTGTGCTTATGTATGCCCGCAGATTTGACGAAGCTGTTGATCAGGCGAGAAGGACCTATGATCTCGACCCGAATTTTATTGGCGGTAAGAATTGGCTTTGTCACACCTATGACATGAAAGGGATGTATGCGGAATCTTTGGCGATCGCAGAAAAGTCACTGGATTCCGATATGCCTTTTCTCGCCGATGCCGGCTATGCTTACGCAAAAACCGGTCAAAAGGAAAAGGCTCTTGGAATCATTGAGAGATGGAAAGAAGGCGAGAAGAGAAAATATGTGATGAACTATTGGGTCGCCGTCACATACGCCGCCCTTGGTGAAAAGGACGGCGCCTTTGCCGAACTTGAAAAAGCCTATCAGGCACATGATTGGTTTCTGCAGCGATTAAAGGTCGATCCCTTCATGGACTCACTGCGCAACGATCCCCGTTTTGCGGCAATGCTGAAACGCCTGAATCTGCCGGGATAGAAGTATGAAACGATGCCCTCGATGCAAGCGTGGATCATGACGATGATCCGAATGTTTATTACGGCAACTACTGCTGTCCAGGCCTTGCGATCGATCCGTTAATAGACGATCTGAGTAACTGCTTTGATCCAAAAAGTCCACGCATCCAAATTGGACTAGGCTCTCGACCCTACGAACCTATTAAACGATAATTTTATACTTCAGATCGACGAAGCTCCTCACCGCGTTGGTTCATTTCAGTTCCACATTTTGTACACGTCCAGCCGCCCCACATCGCCTGCCTAAAGGAAGTCGGCCGCCGGACCCTCGGTACGGGTGTTCCGCACTCCGGACATCCACCTTTCGCGTTAACCTTGTTTTGAACGCTTGCCGACACCAGCAAAGCCGCAACGACGCCGATCACAACAGAAACCGCAACATATTCCATAGTCCTCTAAGGGAAACGACACCCATTCTCCTTTTGTATTTTTTCTGATCGCCCGCTACGGCGGGCCTTGCCGTATTGACGAGAAGTCTTCCCCCTTTTGCTGAAGACCGGCAAAAACCAATGGTCTAAACTCCTCATTCGCGTCTCATCGCTTGGATTCGCGGGAAGATCTTATCGACTGGGCGTCTTTATTTAACGCCAAGTGTTCTGATGATAAATCCCGCGCTTGTCGGAGGGGCCACTATGCGGTCGGTATCCGGCCCTCATTTGGGTAGAAGAAAGCCCTGTAACGACTGGTTGGAACTTTGTTTCGTTCCAGTTCGCCTACAAGACCATATCCGTTTCGTGAGGGCACGGAAGGATGAGCCTGTCGAAAATCATAGAAGTTCTCCCCTAGTTAAGGCACGTTATTTGCGAAAAGCCTTATTAACAGAGGTTTTTCTTATGAAAACTGTAGGATTTTGTTACATTTTTCCAATTATTCTGATGTTTTTGGCCGTCTCGGTGACAGCCCAAAATGCTTTTACACCGCAGCAAAAAACAGTTATCTCCGGATTTGAAGACCACGCGAAGGACTATATCAAGTTGCGCGAACGGATCGACAATACTCTTCCCAACCTACCAAAGAAGGCGACTAAGGAGCAGATCCAGGCTCACCATGACGCTCTATTGAAAGGCGTACAGCACGAGCGCTTCGGGGCGAAGCAAGGCGATATTTTTACACCCGAGGCATCCGTTGTCATTCGTCAGATGATCAAGGACGAATTCAAGGGCCGCGACCGGGCCGATCTCCGTAAAAGGGTTTTCGAGGGTGAAGATACGAAAGTACGCGTAAAAGTAAATGTGGAATACCCGGAATCGAAAGAGGTGATGGATATGCCTCCGCAGCTTCTGCTTACACTGCCGCAGCTTCCGAAACAGCTCAAGTATCGGTTGGTCGGCACGTATCTTCTTCTAGTAGACCGCGAAAACGAAATGATCGTCGATTATATGACAAACGCTCTTCCCTAAAGGAAAGCGGTAAGGAGTTAGCCAATGAAACGCCACTTACTAATCTATCTAGCACTGATCACTACGACCTCGCTTATGCCGAGCGTATCGGTTCGACCGCAGGTGTCGAAAAAGTTGGTCGCGTCAAAGAACGTGCCGGTTCCCGCGGCCGCAGGACCGCGCGTTACCTTACCATCGCCGCTGAGGCTGCCGGTGGAAAAGAATTCGCTAAAAATCGCAGTTTTTGGCGATACGGGCAGCGGCAAACCCGAGCAATATGAGGTTGCCCGGATGATGAATACATATCAGATCGCGTTTCCTTTCGATGCCGTCATTATGGTGGGCGACAACATTTACGGCTCAAACAAAGCAACGGACATGAAAGCGAAATTTGAAGATCCGTATACCTCTCTTGAATCAAAGGGCGTGAAATTCTACGCCTGTCTGGGCAACCACGATTCGTCGAACGAGCGTTTCTACGAGCTATTCAATATGAAGGGCGAGGAGTATTACAAGTTCGATAAAAACGGCATTTCGTTCTATGCATTGAACAGCACATACATGGACAAACGCCAGCTCGACTGGATCGCCACAAAGCTCGCTGCCGATACCAACAAGTGGAAGATCGCATTTTTTCACCATCCGCCGTTCTCATCGGGACGATTTCACGGATCGGACAAAAAGATGCGCGAGGTGCTCCATCCGATGTTTATTAGATACGGGGTCGATGTCGTCTTCACCGGGCATGATCATATATACGAGCGAATCAAGCCGCAGGACGGAATCCAGTATTTCGTGACCGGCTCCGGCGGACAGCTTCGTAAGGGTAATGTGAACAAATCTTCGCCCCTGACGGCTGCGTATTTCGATACTGACCTGGCGTTTATGCTTGTCGAGTTCGTCAAAGATCAGATGTATTTTCAAACGATCTCCCGAACGGGGCAAACCGTCGACTCAGGTGTTGTTAGTCGTCGGGATTGATCGACGAGCCGGGAATGATCAAATGAACGAGCGCAAAGCGCGCAGGCCGGTCGGATCATTGTACAAATACTTTTAGAGATTTGTGTTCGGTCAGCGCGGGTCGAAACTGACGAAGAGCTTCGACCCGCATTCAATCCAATATCCCGATGCAAATCCAAGATCATTAAATCTACCGGTATGGCCGCGGTTTCTGGGGTGGGTCCTTTGGCGGCGGCGGAGCGTTTTCAGCTTGCATCTTTTTTGCCGCTACGGTGTCGCGAAGCTTTATCTCGTTTCGGCTGCTGACCGCGCGCATATTGAATCCTTTGCATACGAGCATGCCCGTACCGACCGAAATGGTCCAGGCCTTCGGCAGCAAAAGCGTTTCCGAAAGGTGGTCGGTAAATTGGCCTATGTTATCCCAACGAACTGACAGGTCGAACTGGATAGTCACTTCCTCGAGACGCTCTTTGTAAAAGGTGAACATCATGTTGTCTACATTCGCAAAAGCAGGAGTGTCCGGAAGGTCGAGCTTGTTGACCATGGATGGCATTCGTGGAAATATCTTTTGAAACTCCCCTTCGGTCATCCCGAGCTTGATGTCCTGCCAAGCGGGCGATTGAGCAAGCGTAAGCGCGCATGACGTCGGCGTTGGCGACGGGCTCGGTTTTTGAGCAGCGGCTGCTATTGACAACGCAAGGATCAGTAACGCGATCTTCATGAAACCTATGTTGACCCGTGTGACAGGTTAGACGCAAGTTGTAAACGACGCCGATCGCGGGCAAGCGCCATTTTATCCTCTAGCATGTATCACGGCAATCCATGAGTTTATCTACTGTCAGGCGTGTAATTTGCGATCCGCGAGTTTCTACGGGATAAAGTTGTTACGTAGTGATGCCGGAGACTTTAGCCGGCCGCCCCTGTATTAACGTGGGTGAGAATTTCGCCTGGCACGCTTCTACCCTATTGCCTCCGATATATTTTCGAGCAAGGCTACTGGGTTTCCCACGCGGGCCAGTAGAAGCCGGCGGATTATCGATATAAATAGGTAATCGCCCTGACCCGTGCTATAGTCCGCTAAGATGTAACTTTAGCTTACGCCCCTTCCCAGCTTTATCTGGCATCCCCCAGACCCGTCGGCCACCGTCATCTAAGAACTAGACACTCAAAAGGAGCTATTAATGTTTATTAACGAAACACCACGGAGTGTCAGGACCGCGTTCCTGGCCATTTTTCTCCTATCCACGGCGGCAGCCTCCGGCGTGATAGCCCAAAAGGAGATGCCACTCACCGCCAACAAGGAGGCACGCGCGCTTTTTATCCAGGCACGTGAGAAGGGCGAGAATCTTGAGGACACCGGCACAATGTTCGACCGGGTGATCCAAAAGGATCCTAACTTCGCCTTCGGATACCTATTCGCAGGTCAAACCAATCTGGAATTTCAGAAGAACGTCGCGACGGCTGTAGCGCTTGCCGATAAGGTATCACCGGGCGAACGAGAGTGGATCTTCGCGACCCGCGATGCAAACAACGGTGATATCACAGGACAACTCGCGCATCTCGAGCAGTTGGTGAAACTCTTTCCCCGCGATAAGCGTGTCCATATGCAGATCGCGAACTATTATCGCAACAGAGGCGACGACGCGACAGCATTGCGCCATTTGGGCGACGCCGTGAAGATAGACAAGAAATACGCCCCGGCTTATAACCTGATCGGATATTCCAACATAAACCTCGGCAAGAACGCCCTCGCCGAGGCCGCTTTTAAACACTACATCAAACTCATCCCGAACAACGCCAATCCATACGATTCGTACGCGGAGTTCTTAATGAATAGCGGTAAATTCGATGCCTCTATAGTCCAGTACAACATGGCTTTAGCAAAGGATCCGACGTTCGTAAACTCATATCGGGGCATCGGTAACAATTACGAGTTCAAAGGTGACTACGTGAAGGGACGCGAGAATTACCAAATGATGTTCGATAAATCGACGAACGACGGCAACCGTGACCTCGCGCTCTCAAGTACGATGAACTCCTGGATCGCCGAAGGTAACGTTGGCAAGGCGATCGGTGTGAACGAGCAGCGCATCGCTAAAGCAGAACTGGACGGTGACATCGGCACTGTCATTGGCCTTCACAATCTGTCAGCATTTATCCTGGGCGAAACCGGCGATCTCAATGGTGCTGCCAAGCATTATGATATGGCGTTAAAGCTCGAGGGAAGCGCCTCATTGCGGCCGGAGCTAAAGGACAATCGTATGTTCAACCGTACCCTAGGGCAGGCACGTCTAATGTCTAGGCGCGGTGATTTTGCCGGAGCCCTGATACAGGTCGAATCGATGCGCCAATATGCCTCGTTGCATCCGAACTCCGAGCGGGCGTACAACACCATGGCTGGAAACGTTGAATTGGCGCAAAAGCATTATGTGAAAGCGAATGAATTTTATGCTAAAGGAAACCAGCAGGATCCGTATCTATGGTTTAGCAGCGCTCAAGCGTTTGAAGGTGCCGGCGACAGCAAGAGCGCGATGGACCTCTACCAAAAGATCGTCGACTGGAACCAGCTCGACACAACCGGCTACGCACTCGTAAGGGCTCAGGCCGTCGCCAAGGCTAGAAAGTAATCTTCTTTCTGGTCTAAACTCCCGAAGGGCTTCATCCGGACAACCGCGTGAAGCTTTTCTTTTTCGGGGAACGTTGCGGGTGTATATGGATAGCACGTTATCAAGGAAAAAGTGAGCGGTATGAAAAACAGGTTGTTTTTGCCTCGTTACGAGCAGCTTCCGCACTGTTCTTTTTCGAGAGCTTTAAAGGCTGGCATGCATGAACGCGGAAACCTGGACGAGGGCCGCTTGGGGAATCTTGAGCGTCAACCATCCAGAGTGATACAGCCCGCATCTGATCTACTATGCTCACGACCCGAAACTTTTCCGTGATCGCGGCGGTTCTGGTTATTTGTGTTCTATATGCGGGTGCCGCGCGCGGGTTTGAAACCCATTCGAAGCCGGAGATCGTTCCGCCCGACCGGGTGATGAAAGAGGTGGTTGGCCGGATCATCAGGCGGTATTTCAAACCGGGAAAAAACGTAAAGGCGATCTACTTTTCCAGTGAAGGAATCAGGCCTGCATGGCTACCAAAGATAGAAGGCATCCGATGGGTGCTCCTGACGAAGCGGCAGACCACCCATCAGGAGCGCAAAGCTTATTTTTTTCTAAAACCGGTGATCGTCGAGAACAAGTATTCTATCGCGTTCGCACTAGGCGATGGCGACTGCAATGGCATCGGAGATTTCTGGACCTTTGAGATCCGCGATGGCGTGCTCAGCGGTCTTGAACAACCTGGAACGGTCTGGGCATCCTTCTGCAGCACACAGGCCGACGCGGGCTACTCCGACCACCTGCTTGGTTCCCCTGTACCCGAACCATAGGAACAAACAGCAAATCGGTCTGTTGTGTCAGGCAGGCGGAAGTTTGCCGTTATGATGTTTGGCCAGTAAGTATGCAAGCAATAGACACAGGCCCGAGAACAAGGCGAAGAGTATCATTCCGCCGGCATAGATCTTCAATCGAAAGTTAAGGGCAGCGTGCTGCGGAGTCATGTCCTCCATATTCGAGGCAAGGATCGCAATACCAAACAGAAAACTAAGGAACCCAGCCACGAGACAAAAAATAGGCAGCCGCCACAGACTGCGCTTTTTGCCCGCAGAGCCGATACCGAATACAAGAGCGATCAGAACGATCCCCGCCATAAACAAGAGCCCTCCCGCCAGGCCAATGATTAGATCGCGAAAATCATAAACAGAGGACGGCGGGCCCCCGAGCAGGATTCCGCAGCCGAGCGAGCCGATAAAAAACATTACAAAAATGACTCCGAGAACAAATCTCATCTTTTGTTTCTCCCTGTATATGGCGGGATTCCGGTTTCAGCCTTCTTATCCGCAGGCGTCCATGTTTCCGAAATTTCCAGTTTGATCTGTCCATCCGACCCATCCGGCCGAGCTGCGCACCTTTGCCCACCAAACGGTCTTGAGCGGCACTTCAATTTCGCCCCAGCAGTCGGGAGTCTCGACGCATGAGGGTGAAGTAGTTTCATACGGCCCGCTCATAAAATCAAGACTTTCCTGTCGCATTCGACCCTTGTACCAGATCTTGTAAAAGCCTTCGCCCAGTGGTGTGTAGACCCAAAGCACGTCCTGATAATGGTATCTGTCATGGTCGCGTCTTACGACAAATTTCCCGGGTGTGATCGTATGGACCTCACCAGTTAGGCCGCGCACCCAACTTCCCTTTCGAAAGGTGCCGACGCGTTTTGAACGTTTGTCGGGTAAGGCGTAGGCAACAGTGTCTTTTTCAGTCTTCCAGCGACGGTAGGTACAGCATTCGAAGGGGCACGCCCCCTTATCGATGTAAGTGGCCGGATGCTGTGTCGTCTGCGCCGGAACGAATATGATTGCCAGCAGCAACAAAAAGCCGAAATGGAGGAATTGCTTCATTGGCGCGAGCACTACATTTATTTGCACATTATTAGTTTTTGATGCCGAGAGAATTATGCCCGAAGACGCTCTATTGTCAAGGAATGACCGATGTCGTCCGTCAGCAACGAAAAGGCCGTAAAAAAGGCCCCATTCATTCGAATGAAGCCTTTGAGTAGCCAAATTGGCGGCCAAGTGGTTTTAGTCGGTTACGAAATCAAGGATCGAACCGATCACGCTTCCGAGAATGCTGTATCTTCCATTCGAGTAATTACCATACTGGTACCGGCCATAGTAGCCATCCTGATACCCGCGCTGGAAACCTTCGCGGAAGTAGTAGTTATACTCGTCAAGGCCGACGTAATAAGAGTCATAGCCAAACGAACCGTCCTGATAGGCATAAGCACTTTCATAATCAAAACGCCATCCGTCCTGCCTGTCTGCCTGGCCCGCCTCAAAGCCTTGCGCATAACCGTTATTCACAGCATCACGGAGCATCTGTGCACCGTATGAGCTGGTGTAATAATAACTGCCGCCACGATAGTAGCGATAGTTGTTCACAATACTGTCATAGTACCGTGCCTGCTGCAGCCGAAGTTGGTCTTGGCGTAGCCGTTCCCAGTACCTTTGCTGGTATCGGAGGTATGAATTGCGCCGCTCATTTCTGAGCTCTCGTTCACGCTGGTCTCTTAGACGATCCCAATTGTTCCAACGCGAATTATATTGCTGAAGCCGTTCGCGCTGTATCTGCTGCTGCTGTGACCGCTGCCAGATCTCCCGGTTTCGAAGCTGGTCGATGCCCCGTGTGTACTGTCCAGTCTGTCGCGAACGATAGTCCTGCTGCTGTTGCTGTATTCTCTGCTGCTCAAGCTGACGCTGGCGTAGCTGATCGACACCGCGCTGGTTTTCGTTCTGGCTGCGCCGCTGCGCGTCCAAAATCCTCTGCTGTTCGATCTGCTGCTGACGCTGCTGGTCAATGCTCCGCTGATTAGTATTGCGCCGCTGCTCGGCCCATATCCTTTGCTGCTCTTGCTGCTGCTGGATCCTTTGCTGCTGCTCAAGCTGGCGTTGACGCTGTTGATCGATTCCGCGCTGATTGTTGTTGCGTTGTTGCTCCGCCCAGATCCTCTGTTGCTCCTGGCGTTGTTGGATCTGCTGCTGCCGTTCTTGCTGCTGTTGTTGCTGTTGAACCTGACGCGCCTGCGCCGCCTGCTGGGCCTGAACCGCCCGGTCGTTGCGCTGCTGACGATTGTCCTGCTGGACCTGCTTCTGCTGTTGCTGCGGCTTGTCCTTATCACCCCTGTCCTTATCACGGCCGCGCCCCTGCGCATTTGCCTGGGAACCGAAAGCGAATAGCAAACTCCCGGCAACCAAGCCTGCTGCACTTAGTTTTTTTAGATTGCTGGATTTCATAATTTCACCCTCTTGTTAAGCCTTCAAAACCGAAAATGGATTCGGTAACGCTACATTTGTAGCAAGCCTTATTCCAGAATTGCTACTTATTGATTCTGCTATGGTTAAACACCCATAAACAGTCCATTTGATACGATTTCAGCATAGGCGTTGACCTTTTGGAATATTTGCGTACACGAAAATAATATCTATTTTGGAAAGCTATAGTCGATGTGGATGAGGAGTGCGCCGTTCGCGATCTCGCTTCTGATCGCGGTCGCTTCCATTCGGATAGAAGAATTCTGAACGGGCACGCTGAACGACAGCTTTTCAGCTTTCAATATTTCGATCGGGTTCAATCGCTTGTCGATCGACGATTGGACCATCCTGGTCAAAACGCTGCTGCCGATACCGGCAGTTCCGTCAAGCGAAACATTTAGCACGCGAACACGGCCGATCAGGCTATGTGCCTGGCGGTCGAACTCGAGATCGATGTTCGTCTCGGCATAACCCGAAAAATCAATACAGCCGATCAGCGGCGGATTGTAACTTCCCGAAAATGCCAGTGGAGCATATATTTTTCCCTCGCGGAACCTCACGGCTGTGCGAACACTCTGGGTTTCTCGCAATAAGCGGATCGTCTCATTGCACGGGCCGCTACTGGCCGCTTCAGCAAATCCATTCGACATTCCTCGTTTTAAGTTCTTTTCATTCGTAGTCGCTTTTGCTATCGCTATCGCCGGCGGTCCCCCGTGTTCGAACATCGAATCAAGCAAGGCGTCAAAGAACTGCTCGTTTAAGGTAACGGTTACGTCGGCGGTCTGCGCGTGTCCAACCGGTACTAACAAAAAAACCGCCAGGCTGGCGGCAAGAATTCTTAAGTACTTCATTGCACCTCGTCCTCGAAAAGATCCTCGAAATTACAAGCCGCTTCGGACAACATCATGGATCCGCAGCAACCCAACCGCGATCCCCTTATCGTCTACCACCGGCAACACCGAGATCTGTGACGGCCGATCTTCCATTAGCTGAAGAGCATCATAGGCAAGTATTTCTGCTCGTGTAGTGATCGGCGCGTCGGTCATCATCTCGTTTGCGGTCAAGGTACTTAGATCGTTAGGTGCGGTCCTTTCGATCGTTCGACGCAGATCGCCATCGGTTACGATGCCCAGCAATTTTCCGCCTTGATCAATTACATTAACGGCACCAAGCGCGTGTTTCGATATTGCCTTGACCACCTCGAGCCAATTGGCCGCCGGTGAAATATTCGGGCTTTCGTGCATCAGGTCATTTACTTTAATGGTCAAGCGCTTCCCTAACTGTCCAGCCGGGTGGTTGGCAGCAAATTCTTCGTTGGTCAGGCCCCGATCTTCCATTAACGCCATTGCGACCGCGTCCCCGATCGCGAGAGCAACCGTTGTTGAGGTCGTCGGAGCCAAATTCAAAGGACACGCTTCTTTATCGACCGAGGAATCTAGCACGACATCCGATCGGCGAGCGAGCGTCGAATCGGGATTCCCGACTATGGAAACAAGCGGCACTTGCCTGCTTTCGATCGACGGCAGGATGGCAAGTATTTCGTCAGTCTCGCCGGAATTGCTGAGAGCGATCACGACATCGCCCTGCGTAACGACACCGAGTCCGCCATGGAGCGCGTCGGACGGATGAATATAGATCGCAACCGTTCCGGTGCTGGTCAACGTCTGGGCGATCTTCTGCGCGATCACGCCGGATTTTCCTACTCCGGTCACGATCACCTTGCTTCTACAATTGCGGAGAAGCTCGATCACCTTTTCCACGCTGGTTCGATCCAGATTATCAGCGGTTTGCTCGATGGCTCGCGCCTCGAGCCGCAACAGATCTACGACTTTCGCAAAGTTATCGGACACTTGTTTTGTGGTTTGGGGTTTGCTGTTCACAACGTAGAATGCAGGCTATTTAGGATCCGCCACAAAGATGTCCATAACGATCATCCATTTGCCACCTCTGTTCTTCCAGATCTGAACGAAATTGCCAGTCTCGATCTTTTGGCCGTCCTTGCTTGTTGAATAGGTGTTGGTCGAGTAGGCGATGTCATCAGCACCGTAGAAAGCCATTCTCTTGCTTACGGATAGGACGTTCTTGCTGGCTCCGACCTCCTTGAGGGCTGCCTTTTTTCCAACAAACGGAGCTTTCCCCCCTCGCATCAGGCGGATATCATCGGCCGCAAACTTCTTATATGCTTTTTCGGCTCCCTGCGTCGTCACCGTTTCGAAAAAACTCGCGGCGGTGTCACCGGCGTATGACCTTACCTCCGGTCCCTGCTTTGATGTGTCGACAGTGGTTAGTTTTTCTTCCAGAGCGGACTTGTCGTGCGAGACACCGAGGTCCAGGACGGCGCGAAAGTTTCCATCCTGCTGCTTTTGCCAGATGGTCATATAGTGGCCGAAAGCAACCGGATTATCATCTTTTCCTTTAGGCCGATATTCCCAGGGGCCGGTAGTATAACCGATCAAACCGTTACCCGAAATATCAGCAAAGATCGGATACCACGAAAGCAGGGCGGGCGATTCTTTCCGGGCAGTCCATACCTGTTTTCCGTTTGACCGGCCCGGATTGAAAACAATGCTGTCGTCGGCCAGAAATTCGAGGAAAGCGGCCTTGGTTCCCTTTTCCGCAGCCCTTCCGGCAAAGGCATTTTCGGTATCGACGAGCTTCTGCAGATCTCCTTGAGCGTTAGCTGCTAAGGCCAATATCGCGGTAAGACAAAAAGCTACGATCAGTTTCATAAAAGAAAAGCGCCAAGATAATTCTCGTATCTTGGCGCTTTAATTTCGATTAATCAATCGACGTTCTTAATTATGAGTCGAATCTACCATGCAGAACCAGCTACCGGAACCGATGCTTGTCTGGCGAAGATTACGCTGGATCAACCAGTTCTTGCCGCCAAAGGTCATGTTATACCAAGCGCCGCTCGTAAGAAGAGTTTGACTATGGCCGAAGGTCCACGCACACTTATCGGCATTTTCAGCACCGCTCGAATCGTACCACGCGTTCAGGTCCGGGTCGGTTACAGCTTCTTCAAGTTCATGCGAAAGAACCGAGATCGCTCCGTCAATTCCCGCATTCCCGTTCGGACCAATACTTTGCGCAGCACACGAACTCAAACAACGATTGGCGTTCCCAACAAAGGAATAACGAACGTGCCCGGCGGTGACATTTCCCGCCGTATGCCAGCCGCAGTACTGCGTGCAAAAACCGCTCTTCCGGATATTCGAGGACGTAACAACGAAATAAACGCCATTCGCGTTATACGGCAGTTTGTTTGCACCGATATTCCGCCCGACTATTTTCAAGATATCGCTGTCGCTAAGCCGCGTCGCTGTTCCCGTGTCGGTAATATCACCACCGTACGTCGCATTGCCGGTAATAGTAAAACCGTTGATCGAATTATTCTGGTTTATACTGAAATATCCCGAATTACCGATGCCAGCGGCCCACGCCCTAACAAGGTCCTGGCCAGCAGCTGTGTCCGAACCGTTCGACTGATTCCAGTTGCCGTACCATATCAAGTAGATCGTCGGTGTTCCGATAAGCGGCCCATTATGGTAAAGAAGAGGTGTCGTCGCCGACGTGCCGCCCTGCGTCGGTGCAAACCCTATATGATTCGGTGATTGCGAATGCGGGTTTATCTTGTGCTGAACAATAACCTCAGGTTGTCCGAGCGCTGTCGCACTGAACATTGCGATCAGCAACACTATTGTGCTTAGAAAGGGCAGGAATTTCTTCATTTTGTCTCCAATTTTACTTCTAAATTTAATTATTTGTGGCAGAGCCGACTTTTCACCAGTACGAATAAGGGCCATTTGTATAAAGTAATTAAGACTGGAAGTATCGATCCTAAAATAAATCAGGGAATTTAAGCCCGAGCCAACTTTCGCAGACGGTTAAAACTATATGAACATAAAAAATTATTGTCAATACAATTTATTGGACTTGCTACATTTTCTTGGACGTACCGGAAAACTGCGAAAATCAACTCGGCTCGCGCGGGCGAGCCGAGTTCTAGAATCTTATAGCGTTAATGATTGAGAGCCTGCTTTGTTCTATTGATTTGACGGTTTCCGTGTTCTCTTAATTCCCTTTTCCTTCAGTTCCGGCTTTGTCTCGTTCGTGACGCGGGCAAAAACGCTCAGGACTATTGACCACGTCTTGTTGCGCAGCTTCCAGATCTGGAGACAATTTCCGCTCTCGGTCCCCTCATTGCTGTTGGCATACTGGCAAGCATTCCATGTATAAGCCATGTCGGCGGCCTGAAGAAGTGCGACCTTTTTGGGGAACTCGATCGACATATACCGCTTCATTTCCGCGACGACTTTTTTCTTTCCCAACACCGGCGGCTCGCGTTCGATCAGCAGCCGCACCTGATCGGAACCAAATTTCTTATACGCACCCGCAAGGCCCGCCTTGGTCATGCTCATCTTCAGAAAGTTCATCGAAGCGTCTGCGACCGACCATCCGCGGGTATTTGGATCGGTTGTTTTCGCGTCGGGAGAGGTACGGTCGGTCTCGGCAAACGAGAGTTTGTCGTGCGTCGTGAGGATATCTACCGTGGCAAGAAATTTACCGTCCCGGCGTTTTTCCCAAACGGTTACGTACTGTCCGAACTGGGCCGACTCTTCACCCTTTCCTTTCGGATACAGACGCCATTCGCCGGTCGTGTAGCCCATGATCCCGTTTGACGCCATGTCATAGTCCACGGCTTTTCGGACAAGGACCATTGGCTGAGGATCGTTGCGCGCTTTCCAAAATTCCCGGCCATTCACGGCGTTTGGCCGAAAGACGACAGAATCCTCTGAAAGGAATTGAAGGAAAGCGTCTTTTGCGCCTTTGCTAGCGGCTGTTTCCTCAAGCCCCTTTTCCGCGCCAAGCATATCCTGGAGATTTGCCTGTGCATAAACGCTGGCACCAACCAATAAAAGTACAAAGATCGATCCACCCAGCTTTCTCATATAAGCAAAACTTTAGCACAAAAAAGATACGGCAAAGATAACAGTTTGTAACCAATTGCCCGCCTGTATCGTATTACTGAGAATCAATATTTCGGAAAGTTAAATTACAAAAATGAAAATACATATTTATTTGGCCCTCTTCTTACTATCTGCGTCCCTGCACGTCTCTGCCCAGCAGCTTTATGTCCCTCGGAATGTCGCAAAAGCTTTTCAAAATGGCACCCGATCAATGGACGGCAAGCCTGGACCGAACTATTGGCAGAACAAAGCCACGTACAATATCCGCGTCAGTGCGGCGCCGCCAAATCGCACCGTGTCGGGCAACGAGGACATAACTTATACCAACAACAGTCCTGACACTCTGAAAGACATCGTATTTCGGCTGGAATTGAATTCGCACGCGGCTGAAGCTCCGCGCGAAGGCCTGATCACCAGCGATTATCTAACGAGCGGAGTTCACATTGATGAATACAGCGAGAACGGCAAAGTAAAGCCGTGGCCCGAACGAAAAGGCAGAACCTGGCTGCGCATCCCGCTCGATCAACCGCTAGCTTCGCACGCCTCAATAAAATTTTCGTTCAAATGGCACTACGACGTCTCAGTTGAGAGCGGCCGTGAAGGAGCAATAGACGGAACAACTTTCTTTCTCGCTTATTTTTATCCGCGCGTGGCCGTTTATGACGACACAAGCGGTTGGGACACTTTCGCCTTTATGGAAGGTCATGAATTTTATAACGATTTCAACGACTACACGTATGAGGTCACAGTTCCGAAAGACTATATCGTCTGGGGCACCGGGGATCTGCTGAACGCGGAGACCGCGATCAAGCCGGAATTCGCGGAGCGATTGAAAAAATCATTTACAAGCGACGATGTGATACACGTTGCGACAGCCGATGAACTCGCGGCTAAAACTGTGACAGCACAAACCGATTCAGTAACGTGGAAATGGAAAGCTGAAAACGTCTCCGATGTCGCGGTCGCGCTCAGCGATCATTTCATCTGGGATGCGGGAAGCGTGATCGTCGACAAAAAGACGAACCGGCGGGCAAGTGTTCAGGCGGCATACGATGCAAAGTCTGTCGATTTTCAAAAAATGGTCGAGTACGGAAAACATTCGCTCGATTGGACATCAAACAACTTCCCCGGAACGCCCTATCCGTTTCAAAAAACGACCATTGTCCGCGGTTTCGCGGATATGGAATATCCGATGATGGTCAACGACAGCTCGCAGCAAGATCCTAATTTCACCCGCTTTATCGTCGAGCATGAGATCCTGCATTCGTGGTTTCCGTTTCACATGGGGATCAATGAACAGCGGTATGGATTTATGGACGAAGGCTGGACCACCGCGTTCGAATACCTCATTGGCAGGAATGACCTTGGAGAAAAAACGGCGAGTAATCTCTTTAAGGCTTTCAGGGTACAACACTGGATAAAGAGTCCGGGTGCCGACGCCGACATACCGATAATTACACCTGGCGATGCAATGAGCGGCGCAGGATTTGATGATAATGAATATGGCAAAGCCGCGGTCGCGTACCTCGCACTGAAAGATCTGCTCGGTGATGCCGAATTCAAACGCTGCCTTCATGAATTTATCGGCAGATGGAACGGCAAACATACGCTTCCCTGGGATATGTTCAATAGCTTCAACAGTGCGTCGGGGAAAGACCTGAATTGGTTTTTTAATAACTGGTATTTCAGCAACGGGTACATCGATCTTGCGGTTGAGAACGTGACGTCGACCGGCTCTGGCTCCGAGGTAACGATACGAAACGTCGGTGGAATGGCCGCGCCCGTTGACTTCGTCATCACGTATGACGACGGAACCACCGAGACGCTTCATCAAACACCTGCGATCTGGCAGCAAAACCAAAAGCAGGCGAAAGTGAATATTCCGGCCAAGAAAAAGATCAAGTCGCTCGTGCTTGATGGAGGAATATGGATGGACGCGAACGACGCGGACAATAAATGGGAGAGTAAATAGGTCCGACGGGCCATATGCAAAATTTGTCCGGTGGGATAGTCTATATCTCAAAAATTGGTCAGGAGGTAAACAATGTCCTACCGGATTTCCCTTTCCAAGCAGTTTTGTCGCACATATCTCATTAGGATCCTGGCTGTCACGGGTCTTGCAGTGTTATTCGCTAACGCCCTGATCGCACAGGTCGGAAGTGCCGGTGCGATACAGGCGATCGAAGAGGGCTCTTCGTCGTCACGTGAGTCTTCAGGCAGAGTCTCGCCTGTTAAGGGTGAAGTAAAGCCGTTCAAACCGGCTCATCGGCCTGCCGAGAAAGCTTCGGCCAAGACCTCTGTTTCCACGAGGAGTATTCGACCTGAAGGCGCGAACACTGATTCCTCGAGAAACATTCGACCGGACGGCACGTATGCTGGCCCTGTCCTTGGCGACAGTTACACCTTCCTGAATTTCGAGGTCGTGTCCAAGGTCCAGCCGGTTTGGACCATTGCCGCAAAGAACGCTCACGCTCTCGGCCTCGTGCAGGTCGTAGTTCTCATCGGCGAAAACGGGCGGGTGCTGGAGGCAAAAGCCCGGACGGGAAATCCTCTCCTGCATCCAGAAGCCGTAAAAGCCGCCCTCGCTACCGGCTTCAATCGGCCGACCGTCAATGGCCAACCTGCCCGAGCTCTCGGGTTTCTTGTTTATAGATTTGGCCGGGTCGAAGACGCCAGCGAAGAAGATGGCGGCCCGCCAAACCGGGACAACGAACCGATCCCCGAATATGTTACCGATGGGAAGTTAAACCGGGAGGCGATCGTCTTGCCGAAGCTGGACTATAAACTCAAACCGGGCGAGGGCGGCGGAACAGCATGGGTAAGCATAACGGTGGACGAACGTGGAAACGTGATCGAGGCTCGCGGCGATGCGCCATACGACCCGGTTCTCAAAAGCGCCCTTGAAAAAGCCGCCAGAGGCGCCAAATTCAAACCCAGGCTGGTTCGCGGCCATCCAGTCAAAGTAAAAGCCACTTTGTCTTATGAACTAAAGCCGTAAATTGATCTCGGAGCGGGGACACTCTTGCCCCCACCAGCGGTTCCTCCGCCGAGAGTCTTCTCATCGGAGCGGGGACACTCTTGTCCCCATCGGCGGTTCCTCCGCCGAGAGTCTTCCTGACGAAGCGGGGACACTCCTGTCCCCATCGGCAGTTCCTCCCCGAGAGTTTTTTCGACGGAGCGGGGACACTCTTGTCCCCATCGGCGGTTCCTCCGCTGAGAGGCTTTCCGAACGCCAAAGCGGCGTCCGTGGGGACGGGAGTGTCCCCGCTCCATTTTTCGCGCCGTTCCAGGCAGCCTCCCCGAGAAAAACCATGGAGGAGAGGTCAATCATAGATCCCAAATTGAGGACCGTTGTTTTTTTGCCATTTGCCCCCGATCTTTGCGAGCTTCACCGTCGCACCCCAACCGCAGGGGCCGCCGCAAGAATAAGCGAAACTGACGATCGCCTCTTTGCGATCGTGATCGAATCCGACTCTTGAAAGCCAAAGAACCCCGAATGTGAGCGGGTGCGAGAGCCGAAAGGCTCCCCACGAGTAGCTTTCGGGGAACTTCTTGATCTCCTCTTCGGTGATAAAGCTCGCCCCTTTGGACGCGAACAAACAGCTCAGCGAATGCGTCCTGCGATTCTTTTCCTTATAGTCGATATTCGTAACGGCACTCGCCTCTGGAACGACGGGTTTATCCGCTGAAGAACCGAAACTCAACGAATCGGCATGGATCAGGAGCTGCGATTCGCTCAGCCGCTCTTCCTTCATCAGCGCCTGGTAGACCGCCCATTCGTCCGCCAACTCATCCTTCCCTGCGGTGTCTCTTGCCTCGATACACTCGCGTCCAACGACGTAACGATCAACCGGCGGAACAGTAATTAAATAAAACGCCGCCGCAACTACCGCCAACCCAAGCAGAAACGTCCCAACAAAAGAACACGGCCCATAAACAAAGCGTCCCATCCCGTCCCTCCAACAAACTAAAAATAGTCCCGCCTTCTTAGACACTCCGCCAAAAAAAATGTTCCGGTAGTTTTCCGCATGCGCAAAGACACTAGTCAGCTTGAGAAAAGCCGATTTAATTTAAAGTGAAACAATCTCTCGCGAACGGCGTGAATCAAGTGAGTTAAAAACGCCATGAGAAAAATCGCCGCATCTCTATTGATCTTTATCGTCGCTTTTGGCTCTGGAACGCTCGGCACAAAGGCCTACTACAAGTGGAACATTCAATTTCGCTTGCTCGGCAGCGGAGTGAGCAGTTCAGGCGGTGGCGGTTACGGAAGTTTTAGCTCATGGGAATCGTACGATGGGCAACGAGTCACCAAATACATAGCCGATTTTGAATCCCACGAAGCCGCCCGTAGATCCCTTGACGAATCGATCTCCACGGCGACCGACATTCTCGAAAAAGAAATCCTGTACGACCGATCGCACACTAAAGTAGTCGGTGAAAGATACGTGACGCGGCGAGAAACACTATATGGCCGGAATTACTACGAGATCATCAGCCTCGACGAAACCACTGTTTACACTTTTATTTCTCCTTCACTTCCTCACGTGCGCATTTTCGAAGCGAGAGAAAGGAAATTTTGAGTGTTCACGGGCGTGGGTTAGTTTGCAAGGTCTACTATCTGCCGTTTTCTGACATACCTGCTTGCGAGGGTCCCAACCAGCCCAAACAAAAAGGTAAACACGAAAACAAGCCACGGCTCAAACATTTGCCCCCTTAATAACGAGAGGAAATACAGGCCGGCGAGAAGGTTCAATACTGCTAAGACCAGTTTAAGGAAAACGAACAGCACAGATACCTTTTCCGGTATCTTTCTTCGTACAAGCGAGATGATCTGAAACAGACTTAGAAGCGAGATCAACGCTCCGAAACCACACTGGAGCAGCAGTAAGGCGAAAGTTCCGTAATAGAAGGCGTCCACGTAAAACTCTGGTTTCTCGGGCGTTATGGGTTAAGACGCGAGAGTAGTAAATCGGAATAGTAAATGGTCAATGTTCCGCGCTCTAGAAAGCGGGTGGCGGAGCCCCTTTCCGGATCGGCTCCAAAATGGTCTGTGGTTCCGGCCGCTCTTTCCCGTCAATTACGACAATTCTAGATTTATCAACCTTGCGTTTATGAATGAGGTATCGGCGTGCCCGTAGGGCGCGGGCTCGCATCTTTTTTCGATCGTCCTTGTTCGTCCATTGGTAAATAATACAGCCAATCGTATCTGGATTGTTCCTCAGAAAATAACTCAAGTTGTTTAGGCGAGAAATCTCATCCTTCCATGGGATCTTGGAATACGAGTCGAACCATTCTGTCGCGTCAACTCGACGGTCGAAACAAAATCCGAACGCCAAGATAGTGACGATCAATGCCAGAAATGTTTTTCTTAAACTCATACGGTCTCGCCGCCACTGCCACTCTCTGCTAACCAAACCGAGTTACCTAGTCTCCATGTTATCTAGTCCCCAAGAACATGAAAGGACTACCTTTTTCTTTCGTCCGGGCGAACGTCATTCTGACATTCAACGCTTACGAGATCATCGCCCTGGCGAAAATCAAAATCGAGCGTAGTCAAACTGCCTGATGTCATGCCCTTTCTGTTTCTCATTTTCATCTGAGGAGTTTGAGGATATATAGCTGGTTTTGGTTCAGTTTGCCAGCCACCGTCGTAGCTATAGGAATACCTAACTATCCGAGCGACTCTGACAGGAACTCCATCTGTCATCTTTGGTTCGAATTTGATCCGTTTCGTGGCTTCGGTGGCGAGCTGAGCTAGTTCTTTATGTGTCCCGGAAATTCGATCAACTTTCCCGATCTTTCCGCTCGCGAGAAATTCGACCTTGAATAGAAAGGTGTCAATGACGTCGAGCGTGCCGGCGTCTTTAGGAGCGTAGGGCTTTGGTATCTCAAGAATGCGAAGCGGTGTGGTTTGCGCGGAAGCGAAGAAGGGTAATCCAAACAGCATTAAAAAGGCTACGTGAAGGAATAGCTTCATAAAGGCTCGGCTCCGCTGTTTCTCGGGCGTTATGGGTTAAGACAAAAAAATAGTAAATCGGAAATGGGAAAAAGGCAACAGTTCTGAGCTGTCAGTTTTCAGTAGTCAGTGTTTTTGAGCTCAGATAGTCAACGATCATTGACACCGTTTCGTCTATGGTTTTCGCGGTCCTGGCGTCGTAGGAGTTTTGCTCGTTTGTCTCTAGGAGGAACGGACACATCCCGAGGGGGATTCGATCTGAATTTCGTCTTCAACCTCTGGAATCGAGAAATACCAAAGGCCGTCATCATCGACGCCGGGATGTGGACCTTCAATTCGTCAACGCTCACCGCGGGAATCGCTTGCCTTACCCTCGTGATTATTTCGTCAATGTCTCGCCGCTGTTCCGGCATTTGCTGTCGCCCGCCTCCGCGGGCTTTGCAACTCTTATTTTCTGCCAAACCCGTGCTCACGCGCGGGCCTTTATGCTATTCGCCCGCGTTCGCGGGCTAACAAGGGCATTTGGTTTAAGCCGCCGAAGGCGGTGTCAGCATAAAGGCCCGTGTGTGAGCACGGGCAAAATGTATCCAAACATCAACCTAGCCGCCGAAGGTGGCGACAGCGGATCACGTCCATAAATATTTCGGGTCAAAATCAACCTCATTTTTTCTTAGCAGGCCCACGAATTCGTCCTCGAATGTTTGCCCAGTGTGATGGATCTTTTGTTCCGCAATATATTTCTGGACAACCGGTATCTGTGATCCGCTTACGGTAAAGGCTCCATAACCTCGCTGCCACGCGAAGTGGGCCGCGTCAGGAAAAACGTCGTGCATCCAGCCTGAAGAATTGGATTTCAGATCCCGAAGGCAGTCAGAAATGGCTCGATCGGGTCGTAACTTCGTTAACACGTGTGCATGATCGGGCATACCGTTTATTCCGAGCGATATGCCGCCAAGGTTTCTGATAATGCCTCCGACGTATTCGTACAAACGATCCTCTCGCTCCGGCGTTATTACAGGTCTGCGATCCTTTGTCGAAAAGACAATGTGATAAATGAGGTTGGTATATGATTTTGACATCGCTGTCACCCGCTATCGCGGGCTTTGTAACTCTAATCTTCTCTGCCAACCCGTGCTCATGCACGGGCCTTTACGCTATTCACCCGCATTCGCGGGCTATTATCTACCACCGCGGTCCGCCGAAGCGGCCACCCCTCCTGTCCAGGAGGAGTTTTATTTGGTTATTTGGGTGCGAATTCGGGGCGAGCGTAGAATTCGAGATAGCCGCAGGTGTTGCAGCGGAAAGCAGCTGCGGGAATGCCTTCGTCATCGGGGGCTTTTGTTCCTCGCCAGAAAGATCCTTGCGGTGCACCCTCGTGCCACTTTTCAATTAACATTCCGCCGTAGGTAAAATCGAGAATAAAACCACGCATCATCTCGCCCTGGCATTTCGGACAGTTCAAAACTTTGTCGCTCATAGTCGTTACAGGATAACGGAGTAGCGGTAACAAGGTAAACGGTTGGTGGTGAATGGGAAGAGGACGGCTTTGTTTTTCTGATCTACCACCCCGGCCGAAGCGGCCACCCCTCCTAAACAAGGAGGGGAGCTTTTTGGATATTTGTTTTCCTATCTGCCACCCCCTCCGAAGCGGCCAACGCCGTTTCGATTTGGATCGGGATTTTGGATTTTGGATTAAGTAAGTATTGTCACAACAAGGCTTATTGAGGATGACGGGGCGAATGTTGTCCCGGAATCCACGCCTTTTTCACTTGTTTTTGGTCTTTTTCCAGTTAACTTTGGTCTTTTGTTAACTACTTTTGGTCTTTTTCCTGTTAACTTTGGTCTTTTTCCTGTTACCTTTGGTCCTTTTCCAGTTAACTTTGGTCTTTTGTTAACTACTTTTGGTCTTTTTCCAGTTAACTTTGGCTCTTTGTTAACTACTTTTGGTCCTTTTCCTGTTAACTTTGGTCTTTTTCCTGTTAACTTTGGCTTCGATTCAGTTGGATCTGCGGCGTTTTTAAAAGAAAAAGCCGGGGACTCGACTATTGAGTCCCCGGGAATGATCGAAAAAGATCGTCGTAGAGCTATTCGACGTTCACAAAATCGGTTCCTGTACGGCCAAAGGTTTCGGGATGATACATCTCTTCTGCCTTTGCCGGGGGAACTACGAACTGTCCCGGCGTGGTTGCACGGGTTACGTATGTGTAGTTATAAACGCCTTCCCACAACAGCGAAGCAAATGCTTCGGCCCGCTCATCACGGAAATTCTGATGTTCGAACCAGTACTGCCTCCACCACCATGAGCCATATCCGTACGAACGGCTGCCGTAGGTGATGACACCTGTGCCGGGCTGGGTGTCACCGGGGATCGCTTCGGTCGTTGCCAGTTCGGGATTTAGTATTTCCAATCCGGCCGGCAGATTGTCGACAAGTGCAACGTGATACCGCCGCGCCTGGGCGACCATCGTCAAGCGAACTCTTACCCGGGCACCCGCCTTGATCGTCCATGAGCCGTCAGCATTCTGCTTTACGTCATCGGCATTATCGATTGCCTCGTATTTTCGAAGAACCGTGAACCCGTAATCCGCAGGTGCGAGCTTGAGATTCGTCGGGGCGTATTTCATCCCGATGCGATAATACAATCGGCCCGCACCTTCGCGATCCAGGATCAGGTTTGATGTTCCGCCCTGATCGACAAGGTACGACATCGGGATATTCAAGACATTTGAATCCGCCGAACGTCCCTTGAATGTCTCCTCTCCGGCATAGGTATTACCCAGCCAGATCTTCGTTACGAAATCGGGCGTGACCTTTTCAAAAGTATTGAAATACTTGTCGAGAGCAAGAAGTATGAAAACATTCTCCTGCGTATTCGACCACGCACCTTTCACCCGATGATCGAGAAGACCACGGACGAGCTTCGGAATAAGGTCGTTCTTAGGATCGGCCTTGATCATGGCTTCGAGTAGGACGCCATCGGCACGCCGATTCGAGTACATTATCAGCCAGGCACCGTCGCCGTAATTGGTGACGAAGTTCGCCGTCGCCGCTGTCTCGGTCGTGCGATTGTTCAGGAAATGCAGGATCGCCTGAACCTCGGTTGTCGAATTCGGATCGTTCGCAAGAACCGACAGAACCCAACCCAATGCCTCGAACGGCATCTTCTCGATCGTGGCTTCTGCAAGCAGCTTTTTGGTCTTCGCCACGTCCTTGTCGCCCATCATGTCGCGGATGTAGAGCGCGTAGGCCGAGATCGTCCAGCGAACTTCGGGCGACGTCTTGTACCACTCGTCGTAATGACTTTCGACGTCTTTCAAGTAAGGCTTGACCTTGGTGATCATGTCCTCTGGCACCTTGTAGCCTTTCAATTTCGCCAGGGCCAACGCATGAGCGACATGGACCGTCAGGAACGGATATTCATATCGTTCCTTGTCACGTTTCCACAATCCAAAACTGCCGTCGTTTCGCTGACGCGATTGCAATATTTCAATATCGCGTGCGAAATACTTTTCAAGCTCCTTCGCAGTCGGCATGTCCTTCGCCTTAAAGGCACTGAGCACGTCACGCATCGCGGCGATCGAGATCATTCGCGACGAGATCTGCTCGGAACACGCGTACGGGTAGTTCGTCAAATAAAGAAACGCGTCCGTAAGTTCCTGAAGCTGCGTCGATGACGTGGTAACTTCCAATCCGCCAAACTGAGGATAGACATTTCCCGGCGTTTGCACGGGCTGGAAGATCGGGCCATTCTCGTCAGTCGTTCCGTATGTCGCA
>Ga0268264_10001052_pt1 | contig 27512 bp, 25 predicted proteins | sample KBSSwiS32_FD_190357 | JGI IMG/M metagenome (GOLD analysis project Ga0268264, IMG submission 190357) | Switchgrass rhizosphere microbial communities from Kellogg Biological Station, Michigan, USA - KBS Switchgrass S3-2 (SPAdes) (version 2) | ecosystem: Host-associated > Plants > Roots >...
ATCTGCGAGTGCTCGTCGGCTCGGCAGCTCGTCGCGGTCGGCGCGTCGTACAAAAAGATCATCAGGCACGTCAGTACGGAGAGCTCGCGCATGTTGCGCGCAAGTGCCGAGTTGCCCGCCAGCTCGGCAGCCACCGAGTGGAACTCGCCGGAGAGGCGAATCACCGCTCGCTTGTCGTCGCGGCGCCTGGCATCGAGCTCCAGCTCCTGATGCTGACGAAGGCGGGTCAGTTTCTCGGGCGTGAGGGTTTCGATCAGGCGTCGCACGACCGCCGGCTCGATCAGGCGGCGCGCTTCGAACACGTCGCGCGCCTGCTCGGCGGAAGGCTTGGCCACGTACGCGCCGCGTTGCGGGAACAGCTCGACGATCTGTTCGTGCGCCAGTCGCGCGAGCACCTCACGGATGCGCGCGCGACTCGTTCCAAAGATCTCGGCCAAGCGCTCTTCGACGAGCTTGGTTCCCGGCGGTAGCCGGTGCTCGAGAATCGCGTTGTAGATCCTCTCGTAGATCTCGTCGTGCGTGTTCTCGCGCTCTGGCCGCGCCGCGGAGACCGACTTGCGGGCACGTTTGATCGCCGTGACCGCGTCGAGCGTGGCCAGCACGGCAGAGGCTCGCGGCGCCGGTTTGCGACTCAGTGCCATTGGAACAATCGGCCCCACCCTCGGACCTGGGAGGGATCTGCCTTTGCCGCGCGCAGCTGACCCCAGACTGTGGTGCTGACGGTATCGAGCAGAGGAATGTCGAGCTCGGATTCGATCGCCTCGGCCAGATTGGCCGCGCGCAGGTTGGTGCAGTAGGTGGCGATCGCATCCGGACGAGAGGCGGCCACTTCGCGCATCAAGGCTTTCAGTCGATCGGGCTCGACGAGAGCGAAGTCGTGATTGACACTGATGTCGAGGTGCCGCTCGGCGACCACCTCGACGCCGAGCGAACGGTAGTTGTCGATGATGCGCTGCTGCACGTCCGCCGTATAAGGCGTCACGAGCGCGAGCCGGCGGATGCCGCGGATCGCGAGCAGCTCGTTCAACGCCAGCACCGCGGTCGTCGCCGCGATCCCGGTGCGTTCCCTGATGCGCTCCACCAGCCGTCGATCGGCATCGAAACCGAGCCAGCCAGCCGAAGTACCGCTCCACCCGATTACGTCGACCTTGGCATCGGCCAGCAGCTCGGCCGCGGCCAGGATCTTGCTGTCATCGAACTGCCCCATCGCCAGCGCCGACAGCCCGATCTCTGTCACCTTGAAGCGCGAGAAATGTGCGCTGCATCCGTGCACGGCGGCGGCGAGCGCGCTGGTCAGCGGCTCGAGCGCAGTGTTTGAAGAAGGCGTCAGCACGCCCAGTCGAAGAGTGGAAGTCATGCGTGCTCTTGCCCCCAGGCCGTCGCTGATGATCACGCACAGCCGTGCAAATTGTCAACAATAGTGTAAACACTTATGCTGACAAACAGGTTTGTCAACGAGGATGTCGACATTCCGCCCCGACTGACTTTCCTGCCGGACGAAGCGCCTGTGTAGCGGCGTGTGCCGTAACTCAAGACTCCCTTAGCGTGAACGCCCCCATCCTTGGAAGCGGTCAGAAACGTGCCCGCATTGATTTCTCCGCACCAGTGTCGAGCACTTCGGCATTCGACCTGGTCGTCCGCAATGCCCGCGTCGCCACAGCGAGCGACACCTTCGATGCGGATATCGGCATCATCGACGGGCGGATCACTCAGCTCGGCGCTTCGCTCGCGGCCGGCAACCAAGAGATCGACGCTGCAGGTCGGGTGGTGACCCCGGGCGGCGTCGACGCGCACTGTCACCTCGACCAGCCGATGGAGGCGCCGGTCCGCATGGCGGACGGATTCGACAGCGGCACGCGCAGTGCGGCGTGCGGCGGGACGACGACGGTCATCCCGTTTGCGGCCCAGCAAAAGGGCCAGTCGCTCCGCGCGGCCGTGGCCGACTACCACCATCGCGCCGAAGGCCGCGCGCATGTCGACTACGCCTTCCACCTGATCGTCAGCGATCCCACCGCCGAGGTGCTGAACGAGGAATTGCCGGCGCTGATCCGCGAGGGCTACACGTCCTTCAAGATCTACATGACCTACGACGATCTGAAGCTCGACGACGGCCAGATCCTGGACGTGCTGGCAGTGGCGCGGCAGGAGGGTGCGATGGCGATGATCCACGCCGAGAATGCCGACGCCATCGAATGGTTGACGAAGAAGCTCGAGGCGGCCGGGCGCACCGCGCCGCGCTTCCACGCGCACTCGCGGCCGATGCTGGTGGAACGCGAGGCCACCCATCGCGCGATCTCGCTGGCCGAGCTGGTCGACGTGCCCATCCTCATCGTCCACGTCTCGGGGCGCGAGGCGGTCGAGCAGATCCGCTGGGCGCGTGCGCACGGGCTCAAGGTCTTCGCCGAGACCTGCCCGCAGTACCTGTTTCTCACAGCGGCGGACCTCGGCATCGACGACAGCTACCACGGTGCCCGCTGCGTGTGCAGCCCGCCGCCGCGCGACAAGGCGAACCAGGAGGTGATCTGGGACGGTCTGAACGACGGCACGTTCACCGTCTTCAGCTCGGACCACGCACCCTTTCGCTACGACGCCCCCGAGGGCAAGAAGCCCGGTGGCAACGAAGTCGCTTTCCGCCACATCCCGAACGGCATTCCCGGCATCGAGACGCGTCTGCCGCTGCTGTACTCGGAAGGCGTCCTCGGCGGCCGCATCACGTTGAACCGCTTCGTCGAATTGACCTCCACTGGCCCAGCCAAGGCGTACGGCCTGCACCCGCGCAAGGGCACGATCGCGGTCGGCAGTGATGCGGACCTCGTGATCTGGGAGGAACGGGAGTTCGTGCTGACCAATGCAGATCTGCATCATGACGTCGACTACACGCCCTATGAAGGCCACACGCTGCGCGCCTGGCCGGGCGTGACCATCACCCGCGGAGAAGTCGTCTGGGATGGCGCCTTCCGCGGACGCGCCGGCCGGGGACGTTTCCTCGTCTGCGGCGCCCCGTCGCTCGTGCCGCCGCGCCCTGGAGCCCAGCCATGACGCGGCTGCTGCTGATCAACCCCAACACCTCCGCCAGCGTCTCGGCGCTGATTGGCGCCGAGGCGCGGCGCAGCGCATCGTCGGGCACCGAGATCGAGGTGCTCACCGCGCCCTTTGGCGTGGCCTACATCGAGACCCGGTTCGAGGCGCTGCTCGGTGCGTATGCCACTGCGCAGCTCGCTGGCGAACACCTGGGACGATACGACGCCCTCGTCGTCGCCGCCTTCGGCGACCCTGGCCTGGCCGCGCTCCGCGAGGTGCTTCCCTGCCCCGTGACCGGTCTCACCGAAGCCGCGCTGGCTAGCGCCGGCCTGCTTGGCCAGCGATTCTCGATCGTCGCGATCTCGCAGCGCATCCGCGCGTGGTACCGCGAGACGGTGCAAGCCAACGGATTGGAAGGCCGGCTTGCGAGCATCCGCGGCCTCGACGAAGCGTTGGCAGACATCGGCACCGTGCAGGACGATCAAGGCGACCGCCTGGTCGCGCTTGCCGAGCGCTGCGTCGCGGAGGACGGGGCCGACGTCATCGTGCTCGCCGGCGCGCCGCTCGCCGGATTGGCACGGAACGTGCGCGGTCGGCTCCCGGTGCCGGTCGTCGACGGTGTGTCCAGCGCCGTAAGGCACGCGGAGACCCTGTTGGCGTTGCAACCCGGTCGCGCGACGCAGGGCAGCTTCGCGCACCCGCCCGAAAAGCCGAACTGCGGCCTGCCTGCGTCCATCGAGGCGCTGCTGCGGCGCCTAGCCTGACCTCATCCGCTATCGAGCACTCGAGTCCCCCCAGAAAACCCCAGGAGAGAAACGCCATGAAGACCATTTGCCGCGCCGCGCTCGCCGTCGCAGCCGCTCTCGCAGTCATGCTGCCAGCGCAGGCGCAGGAGCGCATCAAGTTCAAGGCCATCGGCCAGCCGCTGGCCACAGGACTGATCCAGAAGAACAAGGAGCAGCCGTTCTTCGAGCACTTCGCCGAAAGGACTGGCCTTCCGATCGACGTCGACTACAAGCCGATCGACACGCTCGGCATCAAGGACACCGAGCAGCTGCGCGTAATGAAGGCCGGTCTGTTCGACATCGTGTCGCTGCGCGTGTCGCAGAACTCGCGCGACGAGCCGACGATCCTCGGTCTCGACCTGGTCGGCGCAAGCCCCGACTACGCCACGGCCCGCAAGGTCTCCAAGGCTTACTTCGACACCGTCGATGCGCGCCTGCAGCAGCAGTTCAATGTGAAGCTGCTCGGCATATGGCCGTTCGGCCCGCAGATTCTGTTCTGCAAGAAGCCGATCACCAAGCTCGCGGATGTGAAGGGCCTGAAGGTGCGGGTCTACGACCAGAACCTGGCCAAGTTCATCGAGCTCGTCGGCGGCACGCCGGTGCCACTCTCGTTCGCCGACACGCACCAGTCGCTGTCGCTGGGCGTCGTCGACTGCGCGATCACCGGCCCGAGCAGCGCCAACTCGGCGGGCTGGCCCGAGGTGACGACACACCAGCTGCCGGTGGGATTCCAGATGGCGACGAACGGCTATGCGATCACGATGAAAGCCTGGAACAGCCTCAAGCCTGACCAGCAGGTCAAGCTGAAGGCAGCATTCGACGCGCAGACCGAAGAGGTCTGGAAGTACTCTGAGGAGCTGTTCCAGGACGCGCTGAACTGCAACGCGGGCAAGGACCCTTGCACGACCGGCAAGAAGTTCAAGCTTGTGAACGTGCCGGTGACTCCCGCCGATCTGGAGCTGGTGCGCAGCGCCGTGACGAAGGTGTCGCTGCCGGTGTGGGCTGAAGTCTGCGACAAGTCGAACCCCGACTGCTCCAAGAATTGGCACGCCACGGTCGCGCCGGCGTTGGGGATGAAATGAACGTGGCTCTCGATCGCAAAGACATCGGGGGCGCGCCTAGGGCCACCGACACCCAGGCCAAGGCTTCTGTGAAGGAGCACGTCGAGACGACGCTGGCGACCGTTTTCGGAGCGGTGTTCCTCGGCCTGGCAGTGCTCGTCACCGTCGAGACGGCCTCGCGCAAGCTGTTCAACGTCTCGCTGCAGGGCGCCGACGAGCTGGGCGGGTATGCGCTGGCGGTCGGTTCGACCATCGCCTTCAGCCTGGCGCTGATGGGGCGCAACCACATCCGCGTGGACGTGTTCCATGAATTGCTGCCCCGCAAGGCGCAGGCCGCGCTCAACTGGATGGCGATCGTCTCGATTGCGGCTCTTGCGATCTTCATCGACTGGGTGGCCCTGAAAGTGGTTACCGACACCCTGCAGTACCACAGCACCGCCCAGACCCCGTGGGCTACGCCGCTCATCTATCCGCAGGCGGTCTGGTACGTGGGCCTGGTGATCTTCTCGCTGCTCGCCACAGGCTATGCCTTGCGCGCCACTTTTCTGCTGTTCACCGGCCGCATAGACGACGTGCTGCACGAGTTCCAGCCGAAGAGCGCCAAGGAAGAGTTGAAAGAGGAGCTGGATGACCTGGCCCAGCGCCACACCGGCGACGAAGGAGCGAAGGCATGAACTTGGTGTATGTGTCCATCGCATTCTTCGCGATGCTCGCGATGATGCTGTTCGGCATGCCGATCGCCACGTCGATGGCGGCCATCGGCGTGATCGGCGGCATTGCGGCCTTCGGTACGCCCTTCCTCGATTCGATCGCGCCGGTGATCTGGGGTGTGCAGAACGACTCGCTGCTGACATGCATCCCGCTGTTCGTGCTGCTGGGCGAGCTGCTGCTTCGCTCCGGCATCGCAGATCGCATGTATGTCGCGCTGTCGGCGTGGCTGGGCAACCTGCCCGGCGGGCTGCTGCACACCAACATCGGCAGCTGCGCGCTGTTCGCGGCGACCTCGGGTTCCTCGGTGGCCACCGCGGCCACCATCGGTACCGTGGCGCTGCCGTCGCTGCACAAGCGCGGCTACTCGATGCGTGAGTCGCTGGGGTCGCTCGCCGCCGGCGGCACCTTGGGGATCCTGATCCCGCCCAGCGTGAACATGATCGTGTACGGGTCGCTCACCAACAACTCGATCGGCAAGCTGTTCATCGCCGGCATCATCCCGGGCTTGTTGCTTACCGCGTTCTTCATGGTGTGGATATACCTCTCCAACGTGCTGGGCGGCAAGCCGATGCGCGAGCCGCCCGTGCCGATGAAAGAGCGCATCAGCGCGCTGCGCTTCCTCATCGCACCGGCCGTGGTGTTCGGCATCGTCATGGGCAGCCTGTACACCGGCGTCGCGACCGCGACCGAGAGCGCGGCGCTCGGCTGCATGGCCGCGATGTTCTTCGTGTGGCAATCGGGCAAGCTCACGAGGGAGGTGATGCGCACCTGCTTCATCTCCACCGCGCGCGTGAGCGGCATGATCTTGTTCATCATCATGGCGGCCTTCATCCTGAACCTGGCGATCAGCCTGTCGGGCGTGGCCGAGGCGATGACGAAATGGGTGACCAGCTTGGGCCTGTCGGCCAGCGGCCTCATCCTAGTGCTGATCGTGTTCTACCTGATCCTGGGCATGTTCATGGACGTGCTGTCGATGCAGGTCGCGACCATCCCCATCACGTATCCGATCGCCACGGCACTTGGCGTCGACCCGATCTGGTACGGCATCTTCATCGTGCTGATGTGCGAGCTGGGCCTGATCACGCCACCGGTGGGCATGAACCTATTCGTGGTGCACGGCATCCGCCCGGACAAGGGCGGCATCGAAGACGCCATCTGGGGCGCGCTGCCCTATGCGGTGATCATGATCCTGTTCACGCTGCTGCTGATGGTGCTGCCGCAGCTGGTGACGTGGCTGCCCGCGCACATGTAGGAGAGCGGCCGGTGGCTGACGAGAACCTCTGGCGACTGTCCGCCACCGAACTGCAGCGCCGCTACCGCGAGCGCAGCCTCACGCCGGTGGCGGTGGCGCAGGCTGTGCTGGCACGCATGGATGCGGTCAACCCGCGCTTGAATGCCGTGATCGCGCGGCGCGATGACGCCGTGCTGTCCGAGGCCGCGGCGGCGACCGAGCGCTTCGCGCAACGCGCGCCACTGTCGACGCTGGACGGCATTCCGATCACTGTGAAGGACAGCCTGTTCACTGCCGGGCTGCCGACGAGCTGCGGCACGGCCGCGCTGCGCGACCACCGCCCGGCGCACGACGAGCTCGCCGCCGGCCGCGCATTGGCCGGCGGCGCACTGCTGATCGGCAAGACCAACGTACCGGAATTCGCCAACGACGGCTACACCGGCAATTCGCTGTTCGGCGTGACCGGCAACCCGTGGGATCCGGCGCTCACACCGGGCGGTTCGAGCGGCGGCGCGGTGGCTGCTGTGGCGGCCGGCATCGGCCCGGTTGCGATCGCGCAGGACGGCGGCGGTTCGATCCGCCGCCCGGCCTCGCACACCGGGCTGGTCGGTCTCAAGCCCTCGCTCAGCGCTTGGCCGCGCCACCACACCTTGCCGGGACTGCTGCTCGACTTCGACTGCATCGGCCCGGTGGCGCGCACGGTGGCCGACGCACGGCTGCTGTTCGATGCCGTGCGCGGCGCGTCGGCCGTCGACCGCTCGTCGATGGCAGCGGCCTACGCGGCCCGGCAAGAGCGCGCGCAGGGCACGCTGCGCGTGCTCTACGTCGAGCACCTGAATGCCAACCCGCTGGACTCGCAGATCGCCGCGAGCTGCCGCGACGCCGTGCAGCAATTCGAGGTGCTCGGCCACCGGGTCGAGTTCGGCGCGCTGCCGCTGGACGTCAGCTTCTTGATGGAGGTCTGGCCGCAAATTGGTCAGGTGGGCCTGGCGGCAATGTTCGAACAGCATCCCGACTGGGAGGCACTGGCGAGCGCGAAGTACCGCGATGTGGCCGACGCCGGACGTCGCGTATCCGGCGCGCGGGTATGGCAAATCTTGGAACACGTCACGCACCTGCGGCGCGAGTGTGCGACGTTGTTCGAGCGCGTCGACGTGATCGTGATGCCCGCGGCCGCGGCGCTGCCCTGGCCGGCACACGAGCCTTACCCGCCGCACATCGACGGCCAGGCGGTCGGCCCGCGCGGCCACGCTGCGTACACCGGCTGGGTCAACGCCGCAGGGCTGCCGGGCCTGGCGCTGCCGGCGCGGCCGTCTCGCGAGGGCCTGCCGATCGGCATCCAATTGATCGGCCCGTATGGCCACGACGACCTGCTGCTCGACCTGGGTGCCGCTTACGAGACACTCGACCCTTGGAGCGATCGCTGGCCCGCCCTTTGAGACGCGCCCGCCGCCATGACCCTAATCGATGCCGCCGTGAGGGCGCTGCTGCAAGCCCGCCGCGCCCAGCAGACGATAGGCGCTGTCGACGTGCCGCTTCCCGATGCCGCCGCAGCCTATGCGGTGCAGGCCCGTGTGGCGCAGGCCCTCGGTTGGTTTGGCGGTGGCACACCGCGCCACTGGAAATCCGGCGGACCCTCGCGCGACGCAGTGCTCACGCACGCGCCGCTGCCGCCGGACGGCGTATGGGAAAGCCCGGCCGACGCGCGCGCGCGGTCGTGGTCCTTCCATTTCCGCGGCATCGAGGCCGAGGTCGCACTGCGCCTGGGAAGCGATGTCGATGCCGCGCTCGCCGCCACGCTCGATGTAACCACAGCCAGTGCGCTGATCGATGCGATGTGCGTCTCGATCGAGCTGGTCGACTCGCGCTGGATCGAGGGCCTCAACGCGCCGCCGCTCGCCAAGCTTGCCGATCTGCAGTCGCACGGCGCGCTGGTGCTTGGCGAATGGGTCCCGTTCGCGACCCGCGACTGGGCCGCACAGAGCTGCGTTGTCTCGATCGGCGACGCCGCGCCGCGGACCTTTCGCGGCACCCACGCGATGGGCGACCCTGCGTTCGTGCTCCCGGGCTGGCTGCGCCACGCCACGCGCGACGGTAGCGTCTTGCGGGCCGGCACGGTCGTCACCACCGGCACTTGGTGCGGTCTCCCCCTAGCGGTGGCCGGGGACCGGGTTGTCGCCGAATTCCCGGGCATCGGCAAAGCGGTCGTGCAGCTCTGAGCGGCCCGACTTCCAACCACGAGGAGCTACCCACGATGATCTCTTTAGACCACCATCCGAGCGGGCGCCACTTCCTGCAGATCCCCGGGCCGAGCCCGGTGCCCGACCGCATCCTCCGCGCCGTCAGCCTGCCGACGATCGATCACCGCGGCCCCGAGTTCGGCGTGCTCGGCAAGAAGGTCATCAGCGGCATGCAGCAGGTCTTCCAGACTCGGCACCCGGTGGCGATCTACCCGGCGTCGGGCACGGGCGCCTGGGAAGCCGCGCTCGTCAACACGATGAGCGCAGGCGATGCCGTGCTGATGGTCGAGACTGGCCACTTCGCAGCGCTGTGGCAGAAGATGGCGCTCAGGCTCGGCCTCGAGCCGGAATTCCTCGCCCTGCCGGGCATCGACACGGCCACCGGGTTGCCAAATGCCTGGCGCCACGGCGTCGACGCGGCGCTGATCGAGGAGCGCCTGCGCAAGGACAGCACCCACCGCATCCAGGCCGTGTGCGTCGTACACAACGAGACTTCGACGGGCGTCACCAGCGACATCGCCGCAGTGCGGCGCGCGATCGACGCAGCACGCCACCCTGCGCTGCTGATAGTCGACACCATCTCGGGCTTGGCCAGCGCCGACTATCGCCATGACGAATGGGGTGTCGACGTCACGGTCAGCGGTTCGCAGAAGGGGCTGATGCTGCCGCCCGGGATCAGCTTCAACGCGCTCTCGCCGAAGGCGCTGGAGCGCAGCAAAACGGCGCGCCTGCCGCGTTCGTACTGGGCCTGGGACGAGATCGTGGAGATGAGCGCCGCCGGCTACTGGCCGTACACGCCGAACACGAACCTGCTGTATGGCCTGAGCGAAGCACTGGAGATGCTGCTCGAGCAAGGGCTGCCGGCGGTCTTCACACGCCACCAGCGCTGGGCCAGTGGCGTGCGCGCCGCGGTACAGGCGTGGGGCCTGCCGATCCAGTGCGCCGACCCGGCGGTGTATTCGCCCGTGCTGACCGGCGTGATCACGCCGCGCGGCGTCGACGCCGACGCGATGCGCCAACTCATCCACGGGCGCTTCGACCTGTCACTGGGTACCGGCTTGGGCAAGCTGAAGGGTCGCATGTTCCGCATCGGCCACCTGGGCGACTGCAACGATCTGACGCTGATGGCCACGCTTGCGGGCGTCGAGATGGGGCTGAAACTCACTGGCGTCCCTCTCGCCGATAGCGGTGTATCCGCGGCAATGGAGTTCTTCGCTGCGACGCCATCGCCCGCTCTCTGAACGCGTGATTCGGCGTTGGCTTGTGCTTCTAGGTTTACTCTAGTCAGCCGGAGTTGCGCGTGGATGAGCGGAGAGCGGACATCAACGAAGGTCCGCTGATGGCCGCACTGAGCCGCTCGGCTTAAACCGCGAGAGTCGACCCTGAGTCGACGATCGCGATCATCACCTCGCTTCCGCGAAGCGGCTGCTCGTAGCCGCATGTGCTCGCCCGCAGGATCGGCGAGTCCCAGTCCGCGGCAACCGCACGATCGCTTCGGCGGATCCGGAACATTGGCAAACCCAGATGCTTCATGAGCGTCGCAAGGGAAATTTGAGCTGCAGAACCACGCTGTCGATTGAATGGGCCGAATCGCCGGCCAGTTCCCGATCTGTAAAGTCCTGGATGGATTCCCCGTGTATCTTCATCGACAGCGCAAGTTCGCGGTATGGCTGGGGCGCGATTTCCGAAACCTCGCGTTGACGATTTGTCAGCGGCTCGCCTACCTTGTTCAGGACACGGACGAATCCTTCCCAATCCCCAGCACTGATGGACGCGGCACGACTGAGGCCAGCTGAGCGCGAACTCTCTAGCTCCTCGACAGAGCCTCCGAGTTCCAGGATGGTTGGTCGCAACCGAGCTTTAGTTTCGGTCTCCAATTGCAGCAGGCTGCCCAACTTGTACGCGTGATCAGGCGCGTCAAACTTGCTGAGTGTGGCTGCGAAGAATGCTTCCCCACGGACTTCTGTTTGATAGTAGTCAAGCAGGCAATCCCGAAACTCGTCGATCGTCATGATTGAAGTTCCCTGCGATGGCAGCGGATCGCCCATCGGCTGCGTTTCGGAAAGGTGACGGTGCGGTAGCCTACGGCGCATGTTTGCGCAAACATGTAGAAAGCCGCGCTGGCATGGGCGAGACTTGCCCTGCATATACGCTCGATGGAACGGTTAGGCGCGGGCGACATGGCGGCTGAGAAATTGAGCTATCGGAGACAAGAGCTCGTTCGCTGGAAGGCCATGCAGTGCGCGATCGGCCGATGACCACGGATAGTTCAGCGCCCGCAACCACGCGAACACCGGCGTGGACTCCGCGGCGGGCAGCAACTGCATGGCTTCGATGTCGACGACTAGCCGGCGCGCCATATGCGAAGCGTGAGGCTCGAAGGCCCACTCGTATGTGCCGCACCCGACGCGAACCTGGCCGGAGGATCGCTCCGACATGCCCACCAGCCAGGGGCAAGTGAACTCGCGAACGCTCGGCCGGGGGCGGCCGAGATAGAACGAGTAGACGTTCTCGTATGCGAGCGCGAAGGATCGGACCAGAACTTCGGCAATGGCAGAGCGGCCTCGGGTGAGGGGCGGGAACGCGATGTTCGCGGACTGATTGCGAACGACCAGCTCTGCGTCGGGCGAGAAGACTTCTTCGAGCAGGTGCGGGCGGTTCTCGTCCTTGGCGTGGAAGTAGCCGCGCAGCACAGCCTCGGGCGTGTAGAACTTTGGATGCTGCATAGCAAACATCGGGCAGTGTTCCGTTGCCAAGGCGATGAACAAGATGGCTTGTCCAGTTCTATCAGTGAATGTGGATACGGCCAACGCTGCTGCCGACGTGCGGCAGCGCCTCCGGAATTCGACGGATTGTCCGCTTCGAGACCCCGAAGTGACGGGAACTGGACGAGCGAACCCGACAGAAGTGGACAAGACAATGGTACGGGGCCACCTTACTCCTTCGTTGCACAGACTCTAGCCAAGCGCGCCGGCAGCGGACGCTCGCGAAGGACTGGTTCTGGCCGAGTCCAGGCATACGCGAACGTCTCCTACTCGGCCGGCCGCCCCGAACGGCAGGTTTCAGGCAAGGCGATCGATGGCGGCAAGACCCGCAGTCGACCCGAAGCGGAAGTCTCTGGCGCGCGCACAATGGCCCCAAAGCAGCCGGACAGGTGGCGCAGCGAGGCGCGTCTTTGTCGCGCTCCATCGTCGTCCACTAAAACCTTTCAGTTTCCGATGAGGCACCGACGACATGTCGCTCCGGCAACCGCGCCACCTCCGCTAAGAGGTAAGTCAAGCACCTGCCAGTGCGGTCGATGATCGGCAGCACATAGCCCTCATGGACGGCCGCGCCGTCATCTGGACGGAGCGCGACGCCATCGGCGCGACGAACGGCCCGAGTACATCGCGTTACCGCGAGAGCCTCTAAGCCACCATCGGGATGGCTGACGCGCCAATCAGCGAGCTGAACGGAGAGAGTGATGAGCCGGCATACGCTTCCGTTGTTCCTCAGCGCGGGCGCGTGCCGATTGACAACTAGGGCGCGGAGCGCCTAATGGCCTGTTTTCCTGTGGAAAGGGGACGGGCGATGAATTGCCTTTACACCTCGATGGATGGGCAATGAGGATGGCTGCGCCTAGCGTGTCCCCCACCGATTGCATTGGCAGGGAGAATCCGTTCTGGACGAAAGCGCTGAAACGCGCACTGGCTGTCGTCTCTCTCACTGCGGCTGTGTTTGCGCCGGCCCTGCCCACCGCCCGCGCGGCCGAAACAGACAAGTCAAAGCAACCTGCCTACCGAATCTCTGATGGCGTAGTCAAGATCGGTGTCATCACCGACATGAGCTCGCTCTACAAGGATCTTGCCGGGGCTGGCTCTGTACTCGCTGCACGGATGGCGATCGAAGATTTTGGCGGCAACATCGCCGGTTCGCCGATCGAGCTTGTCGATGGTGATACTCGCAACGAAGCGGAGCAGGCTGGCCGCATCGCCCGCGATTGGTTCGAGGGCGGCAAGGTGGACATGGTGATCGACGTGCCAAACACTGCCGCAGCTCTCGAGGTGATCAAGGCCGCGAAGGCGTCAAACAAGATCGCGATCATTTCGGCCGGAGGCTCGGCTCGTATCACGAACGAGGACTGTACCGAAATTAGCGTTCATTGGACCTACGACACGTCCGCGCTCGCAAACGTCGCGGCCAAGGCGATCGTGAAGCGCGGCGGCGATACGTGGTACTTCGTGACTGCGGATTACGCATTCGGCCATTCGCTCGAAAAGGATGCAACCGAAGTCATCAAGGCGAACGGGGGTGCAGTACTCGGCACGGTGCGCCATCCATTCCCAAGTAGTGTTTATGCTTCGTTAAAAGTTCAGGCTGCTGGCCTCCTCCAGGCTCAGGCATCAAACGCGAAGGTCATTGCTCTCGCCAGTGCCGGCACCGACGCCACCAATGCGATCAAGCAGGCCCGCCAATTCGGAATCACACCGAAGCAGACGTTAGCGGCGTTGCTGCTGTTCGACACAGACGTCCATACGCTTGGACTTCAGGATGCGCAGGACCTCTTTCTTGCGAGTGGCTTTTATTGGGATCTGAACGACGACACCCGAAAGTGGTCACGACGGTTCTTCGAGCGCCACAAACGCATGCCGACCATGGCGCAGGCGGGTGTCTACTCGGCCGTCACACACTACTTGAAGTCGATCGTTGCCGCCCGCACGGATGCTACGAAAGACGTGATGGAGAAGATCAAGTCGTTGCCGGTCAACGACTTCTTCGCAAAAGACGGCAGCGTACGTGCTGACGGCCGAATGGTTCACGATATGTATCTGCTTCAGGTCAAAAGACCTGGCGAGTCAAAATATCCGTGGGACTACATGCACGTACGCGCGGTCGTTCCCGGGGACCAGGCCTTTACGCCCCTATCAGCGAGCAAGTGCTCGCTGGTATCCCATCCGGCAAGGTAGCCACCCTTGCCAGCGCCGGTCGGCCAAGGTCTGCGATCGGTGTCAATGTGACAGGCGTCTATAACTTCACGCTTGTTGCCCTGGCATATCTGGTCGCAACCGGAGGGTTCTACATAACTCCGAAGATGGCCGTGCATATCGGTCGCGCAGACGGCCAGGCCAAGCGTTTCTGGCTGATCGGTGGGGGTGCTGCCCTGGGCGCGGCGCTTTGGTCGTCGAGCTTCATCGGCATGCTCGCATACCACTTGCCGATCCCGATTGCTTATCACGGTGGCACTGTCGCTACCTCATTCCTCGTGGCCATTGTCGTGTCTGCAACGACGCTATATGTCGCGAGTCACGCAACGCTGCGACGTAAAACACTCGCCTGGCTTGTCGCCCTGATCGGTGCGGGTCTCGGAACGATGCAGTACATCGGAGTGGCGGCGATGCAAGTCTCGCCGGCAATTGTCTACGTACCGACGGCGGTGATTACCGCGCTGTTCTTGTTTCTTTGCGTCGGCGCTCTCACGATGGCGAGCACGCGCTTCACACATTCGAGCAAACTTGCCCTCACGTGGTGGGTGCGAACGGGGGTCGCCGCTGTCATCAGCGCCGGATTCGTCTTAGCGACGTCCGTCGCACTGCGGTCTGCAGAACTGTCTCCCATTGCGCGCTCAGCTGCGCAATCAAGACAAGCGAGCGAGGCGTGGATGGCGGTATATATCCTCGACCCGGACCTGTTCCGCTCCATGGTCGATCAACTGAACGGCGCATGGGATGCGTCGCTCGCTGCGGCAATCGCCGCGTGCACGGTCGTGCTCCTGGTAGCGATCGAGTTGATTCTGATGTTCGACGCCCGGCTCGTAGCGCGGACGGCCAGTCTGGCTCAGACTAACGTCCTGCTCGTCTCTGAAGCGCGCGAAAAGCAACAGGCAGAACAGGCTCTGCGATCGTCCGTCGAGGAACTCAAAGTACTGGGATCGGTCGGCCAGTTAGTCAATTCGACGCTGGAATTGAAAACCGTTTTGTCTACCATCATCACGCAGGCCGTACGTTTGTCCAACGCGGACGCCGGCACGATCTACGAATACGACAGCGAAAGCAAATCATTCGTCCCGTGTGCGAACTTCGGCGTAAGCGAAGAGATGATCGCGGTGCTACATGACGCACCGATTCGCATGGGGGAGACGATCGTCGGACAGTGCGTCGCGACGCGCGCCCCGGTACAAGTAGCCGATATTGAACTGGAGTCGGATTATCGACTTAAGGATTTGCTCACTCGGGAAGGCATTCGAGCGCTCGTGGGCGTACCTCTGCTTCGCGAAGAGCTTACGGTCGGAGCCTTGGCAATCCGCAGGAAGACGGCCGGAGGGTTCTCGCTGCACGAGGTCGAACTCTTGCAGACCTTCGCCGCACAATCGGTGCTCGCCATCCACAACGCACGCCTATTCCAAGAAGTGCGGGAAAAGGGCCAGCAGCTCCACGCCGCGAGCCAGCTGAAGTCGCAGTTTCTCGCCAACATGTCGCACGAGCTGCGCACGCCGCTCAACGCGATCATCGGGGTGACCGAGATGCTGCACGAGGACGCGGTCGATTTGAAGCGCGAGGACGAGCTCGAGCCGCTCGAGCGCGTGCTCCGCGCGGCCAGGCACCTGCTCGCGCTGATCAACGACATCCTCGATCTGTCCAAGATCGAAGCGGGCAAGATGGACATACACATCGAGTCTTTCGCGATCGAGCCGCTGATCACGGACGTAGTACAAACCATCGCCACGATGGCGACCAAGAACGACAACAAGGTAGTGGTCGATTGCGCGGCGGACCTCGGCACCATGCGCGGCGATCAGACGCGGATCCGGCAGGCGCTGCTGAATCTCGCGAGCAATGCCAATAAGTTCACCGAGCACGGAACGGTGACCATCGTTTCGAATCGCGGCATAGAGGCGGGCCGCGAGTGGGTGACGATGGCGGTGACCGACACCGGCATCGGGCAGACTCCCGAGCAGATGGGGAAACTCTTCCAGGAGTTCGTCCAGGCCGACGCCTCGACCACGCGCAAGTACGGCGGCACCGGGCTCGGGCTCGCCATCAGCCGGCGCTTCTGCCAGATGATGGGTGGCGACATCGCGGTGGCGAGCGAGCTCGGCCGCGGCTCGACCTTCACCATTCGCCTGCCGGCCGAATTCGGTGCGGTGCATCCCGCCGCGCCGGTCCGGGACGCTGCGGCCGCGCGCCCGAGTACGGCCGCCTCCGGTGCCCCGACCGTCCTCGTCGTGGACGACGACCCGACCGTGCGCGAGGTCATCGAGCGGCATCTCACGCGCGAAGGCTTTGCGGTGGTGACCGCAAGCGGGGGCCAGGAAGGGCTGCGCCTCGCGCGCGAGCTGCACCCCGCCGCGGTCACGCTCGATGTGATGATGCCGGACCTGGACGGCTGGACGGTGCTCGCCGCGATCAAGGGTGATCCGGAGCTTGCGGACATTCCGGTGATTCTCGTAAGCATCGTCGACGAGAAGAACCGCGGCTATTCGCTCGGGGCCACCGACTACATGGTCAAGCCGGTCGATCGTGCCGAGCTTTCCGCCGCGTTGCGCAACATCTGTGGTGCCGGCGGCCGTCAGGCGTTGCTGGTCGATGACGACGACTTGATGCGGCGCGGCATGCGGCTCGTACTCGAGCAGGACGGCTGGCAGGTCGCCGAGGCCGAGAACGGCCGGGTGGCCCTGGCGCGCCTTGCCGAAACGCAGCCCGACATCGTCATGCTCGATCTGATGATGCCGGAGATGGATGGCTTCGAATTTTTAGTCGCGATGCGCAGCCGCGCCGAGTGGCGGGACATCCCGGTGCTGGTGGTGACGGCCAAGGACCTGACGGCGGAGGAGCGCAGCCGCTTGAACGGCGACGTGGAGCGGGTGCTTCAGAAGGGCGCCGCCGAGCTCGACGACCTGCTGCGCGAGATCGGCCGCATTCTGCCCGGTTCGATCGCACGCGCCCAGAGCCGGAAGGTGCTGGAGACAGCAGCGTGAAGATCCTGTATGTCGAGGACAACGAAGACAACATCTACATGCTGGAGCGCCGGCTCAAGCGTGCTGGCTTCGATGTGCTGATCGCGCGAGACGGTGCCGAGGGCGTGGCGATGGCTCGCACCGAGTTGCCAGCGCTGATCCTGATGGACATGGGCCTGCCGGTGCTCGACGGCACGGAGGCGACCCGCAAGATCAAGGCTGACCCTGAAACCAAACACATTCCGGTGATTGCGCTGACCGCCCATGCCATGAACGGCGACCGGGAAAAGGCCATGGCCTCGGGCTGCGACGATTACGACACCAAACCGGTGGAGTTGCCCCGCCTGCTCGGCAAGATTGAGGCGCTCTTGCGGGCGAAACTGGGACCATGACACCGTCGGATGCCGCGCTTCTGGTGGTCGACGACAACGAGGACAACCGCTATACGCTCACCCGCCGCCTCAAGCGTCTGGGTTACCAGAACCTGGACACCGCCAACGACGGCCGCCAGGCGCTCGGCATCCTGCGTGCAAAGAAATTTGACCTCGTGCTTCTCGACATCATGATGCCGGAGATGAACGGTTACGAAGTCCTTGAGCACATGCAGGCCGACGCAGAACTGCGGCATCTGCCTGTGATCATGATCTCCGCCGTGGGCGAGATGGAGAGTGTGGTGCGCTGCATCGAACTCGGCGCCGAGGACTATTTGCCCAAGCCTTTCGATGCGACGCTGCTTCGCGCGCGCGTCGGCGCCAGCCTGGAAAAGAAGCGGCTGCGCGACGAAGTGCGCGAATGGGGCAAGACGCTCGAGCAGCGGGTCATGGAGCAAGTCGCACAACTCGATCGGCTAGGCCGCCTCAAAGGTTTCTTCTCGCCGCAGTTGGCCGAGTCGATCATCAGCGGCGGCGGCGAGGACTTGCTCAAGACCCACCGCCGCGAGGTGGTCGTGGTGTTCCTCGACCTTCGCGGATTCACCGCTTTCACCGACATCGCCGAGCCTGAGGAGGTGATGGCGGCGCTGGGCGAATACCATCGGGCGATGGGGCCGCTGATCGTCGTGCACGAGGGCACGCTCGAGCACTTCGCCGGCGACGGCCTGATGATCTTCTTCAACGATCCGATCAGGCTCGACAACCCCGTGGCCAATGCGGTGAAGATGGCGCTCGCCATGCAGGCCAGCTTCGTGCCGCTGCGCGGAGCGTGGCGTAAACGTGGGTTCGAACTGGATCTGGGCATCGGCATTGCACAGGGCTACGCAACCCTTGGCGCCATAGGATTCGAAGGGCGCTGGGACTACGCCTGCATCGGCAGCGTCAGCAACCTTGCAGCGCGCCTGTGCAACGAAGCGAAAGGCGGGCAGATCATCACCAATCAGAGGACCCTCGCTGTGATAGAAGACTCGGCGCGGGTCGAACCGCTGGGCGATCTGATGCTCAAGGGCATCGCGCACCCGGTGCAGGCGCTGAACATCACCGGCTTCAACGCCTGAACGGACCAAGGGGTTCGCGCTGTTCCGACAGCGTCGAACGCTGCAGAAAAACTATGGGGTGGCGGGATCAACCTCGAGTCTCCGCGCGTCGCTGCACTCGCAAACTGAACTCTGGCCGTCCGAAGTCAGACGGATTACGGACTTGCGAATGTCGATGATGTTCTCTTGAGACGTAAGCGTGGCCTCACGGCCGGCAGCGCCGTTTCACCCCAAGCCTTTAGTATGACTTTGGGCATGCCTGCGGAGAGCGACGCCGACCTTGCCTTTTGAAATCTCCTTCAAGAACGCGGCGACCGCCGCATGGGCAAGCTGATGGCCAACTCGCCGTGGGGCAAGCCCACCTCGGCATTACTACGATGAGTTGCCTCAGCTCTTGCGTGGACGCGGCCGGCGATGCTCGACGACTGACAGCGGTTGGCTATGCGCCTGACGTGGTTGAGCGCCCGCCGTGCGCTAACACACGGGGCGGCAGTCGGCGGCCTCAACATCGCTGTGCTAGCAACGGCGAGTCCAGTCTCGCCGAAGTCAAGCAATGGCACGGCCCATTCTGGACCGCCCGTGAGCGGTCGGTCGTGAGGAGCCGCTTGTGGCCGTGTCCGGGAGTACGTGACCTTCCGCTGTTCGGAAGGGTCACCGCAAAGAGCAGCTTTCGGTCGAGTCAACCGGAATCGGGAAAGCCTGCCGCCGGGTCGAAAGCACTCGACCCGAAGCGACCTCTCGGTGGTTGGAATTTCGGGCGTGGGGGCGCGGCCAACGACTTATGAATCGCACTAGCTTTCGACCTGGGGAGGGCTTGGAAGGGGGTGGGCCGTGCGACCGCATGCGCGTTTGTTGCACCCCGTGGAGGGATTGCCCCACGAAAGTCGTCGACTAGCATGACCTCATGATCTCGCGTCCCCACTGGATCGCTGCGTTCATCGGACGGGTCCTGCGCCAGGGGCACGCGACCGATCCCGACTGGGTCTACGACACCGCCGACGAGCTGTACCTCGGGATGTGCGAGCTCGATCCGGAGTTCGCCGCTGATTCGGCGTTCGGTGCGCTCGGCGCGCCGGACCGCGCGGCGACCCCGCGCTCCCTTCGGTCGCGTGGCGACTGACCGCCCGAGACGCGCGGTCGCCGCTGCGGCGGCGGGGATCGCGCTCCTGCTGGCCGCGTGCGCATCTCGGCCGCCTGAGGCCTATCCCGGGGCGGGCGTCATGTCGAGCGAGCGGGGCGCGCCTGCCGTGGGTCGCTCTCCGTTCGACGAGCCGCCCGGCGCGTTGTTCGACGCGGTGACGCAGGGCAACCTCGACAAGACGATCTGCGTCCCCGGGTGGACCGCCACCGTCCGCCCGCCCACGTCGTACACGCAGACCCTGAAGCGGACGATGCTCGTCAGGGCAGGACTGCCACCCGCCGACGCGATCAAGTACGAGCTCGACCACTTCGTTCCGCTCGCGGTGGGAGGGCATCCGCGCGCCGAGGACAACCTGTGGCTGCAGCGGTGGGACGGCGTCTGGAACGCCCGCATCAAGGACCGGCTCGAGCGCAGGCTGCAGGTGATGGTGTGCGCGGGACAGATCGACCTGCTCACTGCGCGGATCGCGATCCAGCATGACTGGCACGAGGCCTACCGTAAATACGTCGCTGCGGACCCCTCCGCAGTGCCGCGAGGCATGGAACTGGAAGAAGAGGAAGTTGTTGAATGATGCGATCCGGTGGCGCGGCAGGCGACTGACTTTACAAACGGGGACAAGGGCGGATGGACGGAACTCGCGTTGTGCGGGCACCGTCCTAAGATGCGGCCTTGTTTATGAACTAGTCAAGATCCCATGTCCAATATCGCATCTGCTCTTAAAGAGGAAATCGCCCGCGTCGCCCGCAAGGAGATTCGCCGCGAAACCTCGTCGCTGAAGAAGTCGTCGAGCACGTACCGTTCGGAGATCGCTGCGCTCAAGCGTCGGGTGATCGATCTCGAGCGCCAGCTGCGCCGTGGGGGTCGGGGAGGGCAGGCTGCTGCGCCGGTGGCAGCGAACGAAGCTTCGGTCTCGCCGGGCACTCGCTTCAGCGCGAGGAGCATGGCGTCGCAGCGGCGCCGACTGGGGTTGTCGGCGGCAGAGTGCGGTTTGCTGATCGGTGCCTCCGCACAGTCCGTCTATAACTGGGAAGAGGGCAAGGCGCGTCCGCGTGAACAACATCTACCAGCCATCTTCGCGTTGAGGAACCTAGGCCGTCGGCAAGCGAACGAGATTCTGGAGACGCGGAAAGCCGCGTAGGGAGCGCGGCTTGTGAAGTCCAGGGCGCTTGGTCGCCGCTGAAGAAGCCGTATCGGCAACTTCGTATGGACAGCGGCCCTCCCGTGCCCGGGGCTCGCGTCCCTGATCCCTTCACGCTGCGCGTGAACGGGGACGCTTGACGAACTGACCGGCCTTCGCTCGCGGCGCTGCGCTTCGATCGCTTCGGCCGGCCAGATCGTCACCCCGGGCACCGCCACACCCGAAGCCGGGCCGCTCAAGCCTTCAAGTGCTCGCACGGGCTCGACCTGCGCGCCAGTCGCGATGCTTGATGGCACGCCGGTCGCGGCGACGCCCGTGCTCGGGGCGTTGCCGGTCTCTGCGCTGCAGCCGCTGCGCCAGGGGACCTGTCACATCCGCTGCGCGCTCCGAGCCCCGTGAGGGGTGCAGCCAGCGCGCCGAGCGACCGACCGCGACCCCCCACGCGCCCCCGTCCTTCGTGAGGGGGACTTGTGGGGGGATCAAAGACGCGGTGGGCCGGGTGAGCGGCGCGCCGCTTCGGCTGCGGTCGAAGGCCACCCATCCCCCACCCCTTCCCTGAGGAAAGGGGCCCTGCCCACCCCCCGCCCGCCCGTGGGCGGGAGCGAGGAGTCCAAGCAGAAGGTGGATCAGGAAGAGCAATGCCAGGGGCAGAGCTCGCCGCCTTCTGTTCAACCACTCGCAAGGAGCATCGTCATGGCATTCGTCAGAGTCGAACAGAGAAACGCACGGCTTGCCGCACCCGTCCGGGTCGAGACCGTGAGCGGGCGCGACGGCCCGATCAGCAGAGGCACCGTCATCGCCATCTCCAACGCCCGCCGTGGCAGCGGCGAGGGGCGGGAGGAGGAGGCGACCTCGATCCTGTGGACCCTGTGGGGCAAGCAGGCCGACAACGCCGCCGAGTACCTGGCCAAGGGCAGTCGGGTCAACGTCATCGGGCGGCTGCAGAACAACAACTACAGCGATGCGCAGGGTGCCACGGTCTACGGGCTGACCTTCACGTGTGAGGAGATCGATTACCTCGACAGCAGGGCCGAGGCCGAAGCCAGGCGATCCGCACCCGCCGCCAAGGACCCGGCGCGCGGCGACAAGGGCGCCAAGGGCTCCCACGCCTACGGCGACAGCGACGTCCCCTTCTAGCCACCTTCGGGCGGGCGACGTCCCGCCCGTTCCCGACGCTCAACGCAAAGGATTCATCATGCATGCAACCCCGACCCTCGCCACCCGCTTCGCGCGCTCCACCACGGTCCTGCGCAGCGAGACAGCCCTTTCCGAAGACCAGATGCGCCAGGCCGCGCCGTCGATCTTCGCGCCGGCCAAGCACGCGAGCCGTTCCCAGCGCTACACGTACATCCCGACCATCGACGTCCTGCGGGGACTGAGGAAGGAAGGCTTCGAGCCCTTCATGGTCGCGCAAGGAAGAAGCCGCATCGAAGGCAGGAGCGAGTTCACGAAGCACCTGATTCGCATGCGCCATGCCGGGCATGTCAGCACCAGGCCGGAAGCGAACGAGATCATCCTCATTAACAGTCACGACGGCGCCAGCTCGTACCAGATGCTTTCCGGGGTGCTCAGGTTCGTTTGCTGCAACGGCCTCGTCGTCGGTGACATCTCGAACGACATCCGCATCCCGCACAAGGGCCACGCACAGGACGATGTCATCGAAGGCGCGTTCAGGGTGCTCGATGACTTCCAGGCGGTCGACGGGTCGATCGATGCCATGAAGGCGGTCATGCTGAAGGCGGAGGAGCAACGCGCGTTCGCCTCCGCGGCCCTGGCCCTCCGCTACGGCGAGCGTCGCGAGGGACAGGCGCCGGCGCCGATCACCATCGACCAGATCGGCGAGCCGCGCCGGACCGAGGATGTCGGCGACAGCCTCTGGCTCACCATGAACCGCCTGCAGGAGAACATGCAGCGGGGCGGACAGCCGGGCCGCAGCACGCAGGGCCGGCGCATCCGGACCCGGGCCGTCGGCAGCATCGACCGCACGGTCAGCCTCAACCGGGCGCTCTGGATCCTGGCCGAGGAGATGAAGAAGCTCAAGTCCTGAGAGCGGCCGCGACCATTTTTGGCCGAAATTGGTCGCGGCCCGCCTGTTGCACCGGTCCGATGATCGGACCAGGCGCGGGCGCGCGCATCGCGCAGCTGATCGCGCCGGAGCAAAGGAGACCCATGAAGACTCTGGTGCTCGCCAACCACAAGGGCGGCGTGGGCAAGTCGGCCGTCGCCACGCTGCTCGCCCAGTACTGTGTCCGCCAGGGACATCGCGTGCTGGCGATCGACCTCGACCATCAGGGCAACTTCAGTGAACCGCTGATCCGCTCCAAGCGGGCGGTGGTCGCGGCGACCACCTCCGACCTTCTTCTCAGCAGCGACACCGCCCGCGTACCCGCGGGCGGCTTCGTCCTCGTCCGCGCCGGCGATCCGCTGCTCGCACTCGAGCGCCAGCCGGCGTTGCACACGCCCTTCGCGCGCAACCTGGGCAACTTTCTCAAGTCCGTCGACGACCGGTTCGATGTGTGTCTGATCGACACCCATCCGAATCCGGACATCCGTCTCATCGCCGCGCTCGCCACCGCTGACTTCGTGGTCTCGCCGATCCAGCTGAACCAGGAAGCGATCGACGGCGTGCGGGCCTTGCTGCACCACCAGCGGGTCGGCATCCACAAGATCAAGGCCGTCCTCAATCCCAGGCTCGCCCTGATCGGGCTGCTGCCGACCCTGGTCGAGCCGACGCCGTTTCAGCGGACGAATTTCGCGGGGCTGATCGAGCGCCATCTCCCGCTGATGATCAAGCTCAGCGAGCGGCAGGGCGATTGCGCCTTCATCCCGAAGCGCTCGGCGATCGCCGAGGCGCAGGCCGAGGGGCTCCTCCTCTGGGAGATGAAAAAGACCGCAGCCCGCGACACGTGGACCGAGATCGAGCCGACGCTGCGGCGCATCGTCGCTGTCATCCTGGGCGGGGAAGGATCCCGTGCGGTTTGACCTGGACGCACTGGCCTCTCCGGCGCCGTTGCAGGAGCTTCCTATCGATGCGATCGACGAGGATCCGTTGCAGCCGCGCCAGGAGTTTGAACCAGGCGCACTGCAGGAGCTCGCCGAGACGATCGCCGAACGTGGCGTCCTCCAGCCGGTCTCGGTGCGCAATCACCCGAACCAACCCGCACGCTACATCCTCAATTTCGGTGCGCGGCGGCTGCGCGCCTCGCGGCTGGCCAAGAAGACATCCATTCCGGCGTTCGTCGACGACTTGGCCACGTCCTACGACCAGGTGATCGAGAACGAGCAACGCGAAGGGCTCACACCGCTCGAGCTTGCGCTCTTTGTCGAGCGCCGCATGGCGGCCGGGGACAGCCAGGCTGAGATCGCAAGACGGCTTGGCAAGAGCCCACCGTACGTCACCTATGCGACCGCTCTCATCAGCGCGCCCGACTGGTTGATGACGCTTTACCGGAGCGGCCGTTGCAAAAGCCTGCGCGCATTGCACGAGCTACGCCAGTTGCAGAGCCGCCGTCCCGAAGCGGTAACGCGTCTTGTGTCGGAGGCTGAGGCGATCACGCGAGAGAGGATTGCGGCAATCAACGCGGCGAAACAGGAGAAGAACGAGGAATCGCGCTTGCCGCTTGAGCAAGGTCCCCCGGGCTATACGTCTCCGGCGCGCTCGCCCGTACGAACCAAGGGCGGCGAGCCCTCAGCAGCACAGAACGCGGTGCCGCGAAATCGCGTCGAAGAAATTCGTACGGGAGGCGCGTTAGACCGTCTAACGCCTTCCTATGCACTTCTTGCGGAACTGGCTGGAGACGTTGTCGAAGTGGTCGTGGACTGCGCCCCCTCAGAAGACGGACATGTCTTCGTGAGGACGAATCCAGAAGATCCTCAGCAGGCGGTACCCGCCACTGACTTGAGACTCATTCGACTGGTTCGTCGCACTGCTCGTTAGACCGTCTAACGAGTCTGACGATCCAGGGCGACCGTCGAGTTTCAGGTCTTGCGCTGACCAGGGGAGGTCTTCTTGGCCGTCACGCCGGCCAAGGGTCGCAAGGCTTCTCTCATATCGCGGAACTCGCCAAGGGTCGTGTCGAACCTTTCGCCCGATAGCCGACGCTCCGGCTCCGACTTCCTGCGCGATGCTCGCGACCGAACGTAAAGCCATCCAGCGAACACAGCGAGCGCCAGCAGGAACAGGGCCACGAACGTGGAGGGCAGCGAGCTCATGCGCACAGCATAGCTTCAGAAGGTCTGCCTCCAGCTGGCGCTGTGTTGGAGGCGCAACTCGCATCATGACGGCGATCCTGCGAAGCTCGTCAGACCCTGTCGAAGTCCGGTGACAGCCACGCCGCGCTTATTTTTCGCGAGAAATGGTCGTCTCGAGGGCTGCGATCGTCGAGGAAGATGAATGCGTTGGTGAGTGCAGGATAGCGGCGGCGGTACCGCCGCGTATCGCTCGCTACACGTGCGGGAGTCTCGGGTGAAGACACCCTCGTCTCGAGAGCTGATGTGTGTTGACTTGCGCGGCATGAAGGCCGCGCTCGTCGAGCAGGCTCGCGCTCGCGGCGTCTCGCCGTCCGAGTTCTTGAGAGCCGCTCTCGCGGACGCCTTGGGACCGGAGGCCGCGCGGGTTGCGGCTTCACTCGACACGGTGTCCGTGGCGCCGACAGCGCATGTTCGACTGTCTTTGCGCATGTCGAGCGAAGACCGCCTCGCCTGCCTGGCAGCGGCCCGCCAAGCCGGACTGACGCCGGGTGCCTTCGTGGCCGGTCTTGTGGCCGGGGTTCCGGTGCTCAAAGAAAGACTGCCGCGCGGTGATCGGTTGGCGGCACTGGTCGCGTCGAACGCCGAGATGGCCACGATTGCGCGCAAGCTCGGTGAGCTCGTGAGCTTGTTCCGCCAGGGATCGACGCAGGCGGCGCACGACTACCGCGTGATGCTCGACGGGCTCGCTCATGAATTCCGGGAGCACGTCCGTCGGATGTCCGCCGTCCTCGCCGAGATTCGCCCGGCTCGCGGGACCACACAAGCGAGTCGCTTGTCAGGAGGTCAAGATGTCTGAACCCTCGAAGATCGACGGCGTCCTGGTTCAGTGGGGCGAGCGCCTGTTCTATCCGCACAACCGAATCGTCAAAGTGGCGCCACCGCCGAGGATGACCGGCAGCCTGGCGCGGCGAGCCGCCCTCATAAGATCTCGGATCGAGGCCACAGTCGTCCGCCGTGCGCCCCAGGTCATGGTCAAGGTGACCGGCGGTGGCCGGGGCATGAAGGCGATTGCCGCCCACTTCCGCTACATCAGCAAGAACGGCCGGCTCGACGTCGAGGACGAGCAGGGCCAGGTCTCGCGGGGAAGGGAGGTAGTGCGCGAGCTCGCCGAGGATTGGCGCTACGGCGGGACGTTGATCGACGAAGTCAGCCACCGCCGCGAGGCGTTCAACATCATCCTGTCGATGCCGCGGGGCACCGACCCGATGGGCGTGCTGCGCTCGGCGCGCGAGTTTGCCCAGGCCGAGCTCGCCGATCACAAGTACGTCCTGGTCTTGCATGACCACCAAGCCAATCCGCACGTGCACATCAGCGTTCGCGCGGAATCCAAGTACGGCAAGCGCCTGAACCCGAAAAAGGCGGATCTGCACCGCTGGCGCGAGACCTTCGCAGAGAAGCTCCGAGGCTGGGGCCTCGACGCCGAGGCAAGCCGGCAAGTCAGTCGCGCGGTCGACCGGAACTATCCGAGCTTGTGGCGACAGAAGGCTGCCGCGGAGGGCAGGGAGCGCCGTCCCCGCCCGGAGCGCAAGACGGGCTCTAACGCGATCAGAAGCCGGAAGGATGCCGGGGTCGCGTGGGCCAACCTCTTTGCCGCCTTGAGAGCGTCCGACAGCGCAGCGGACCGGGCCTCCGCGGCTGCCATCGAACGATGGGTGAGGGGGAGGGGCGTTACTAGAGACCTTGGCAACAAATCCGTGGAACGCGGTCCTGAGCCCAGGCGCGACATCGAGCCGACGCGGTGATCTAGTCGTCGTTCAAGCTACTTCGCCGCCCGAGGGTCTCGGCGGGAGGATGCTCGGTCGTGCCTGAGAGGCCGAAGTGCCTCGCGCATGTCGCGGAATTCGCCAAGCGTCGTATCCGGCTTGTCGGGCTTCGAGCGGCCGGACGATCGTTGGGAAGAACACCTGCTGCGTGCCCAAAAGAAGAGACCGATAAGCAAGGCAGCGACGGCAGCGAGGACGATGACAGCGGGTATCACACTTGGATGGGCAGAGGTCGACGCGAGACTGTAGCGCGCCGATAAGCGGATAGGCAGATCAGACTGTTACCGCTCCCCGAATCGAGGGGTCTAATATCGCGCCCTCCAAACTTCATGCGTTCAATATGCCAAACATCGCCTCCGTCTTAAAAGACGAAATCTCCCGCATTTCCCGCAAAGAGATGCGCCGCGAGACCTCTTCCCTCAAGAAGTCTTCCACGACTCATCGCTCCGAGATTGCCGCCTTGAAGCGCAGGGTCCAGGAGCTTGAGCGCCAGCTTCGCCGACTTGGCCGCGCAGGGGAGTCGGCTGGTGCCGCTGCAGCCAACGAGGATTCGATTTCGCCAGGGACCCGCTTTAGCGCGAGGAGCATCGCCGCCCAGCGGAAGCGGCTCGGCCTGTCAGCGGTGGAGTGCGGCCTGCTGATTGGCGCCTCGGCCCAGTCGATCTACAACTGGGAAGAGGGCAAGGCACGGCCACGCGCTCAGCACCTGCCGGCGATCTTCGCGCTGAGGAATCTCGGTCGACGGCAAGCGAACGAGATTCTGGAGAGC
>Ga0268264_10001053_pt1 | contig 27479 bp, 28 predicted proteins | sample KBSSwiS32_FD_190357 | JGI IMG/M metagenome (GOLD analysis project Ga0268264, IMG submission 190357) | Switchgrass rhizosphere microbial communities from Kellogg Biological Station, Michigan, USA - KBS Switchgrass S3-2 (SPAdes) (version 2) | ecosystem: Host-associated > Plants > Roots >...
AGATCTACGACAAGGCAGGCGAGGAGCGCTTCAAGAAGATCGTCGGTGGTAACGCGGCGAAACTCTGGGGCATCTGAGCCCAATCAGCGGGTCAGGAATGGGCCGCTGCCGACCACTCGGCGGCGGCTCTCGCTATTTGCCCTTCTGTCGGAAACAACGACTGAGATGCATGAGAGGGGGCACGGGTGAATCGGATCGCAGTAGTTACGGGGGCACCGAATAGCCTTGGCACCATAGCTACTCGCCCCGCAAAATAGGGGGCAGGTGCCGGTCACGTTGCTCCTGCCTGCCATATTTTATCAGCACAGGTGCCAGCAGGAGGGCACCGCTGTCCAGCACGGGGGCACAATTGTGCCTCTACATCTCCTGACGCATTCCAGACTGATGCCCAAGCCGCCATATTCCTTAGGCCACGGCGGTGCGCGCCAGCCAGCCTCATAGGTCATGCGGTGCCAACGACGCTCATCATCGCCCGCCAGACGATAGATGATCGGGATGCGCCATTCCTCTGGGTAATTCGTCCGCAACCACGACCGCCAGCGATCACGAAACGCATCGTTCGACAACAGATTGAGATCATCGGACATTAAAAGCCCTTTCGCGACGGCGCTTCTCGCCGGTGGCTAGCCGCATTGCCCAGCCAGATGGACCTAGTCCGGAATGGACGTAGAGTGCGACATCGGCTTCGTCGGTGTAACCGAAGGCGCCGTGATATTGGATCGCCCACCTGCCCATGTCTTGCGTGACCTGGGAGCATTGTGCCTTGGCCGCATGGAGGGCTACGCCCCGCCAGCTCGCGCCAGCCAGTTCGATCTCGCTATAGAGATCGACCATACGATGGCGCAGTGCCTGCAAGTCGGACAGGTTGGAGCCGAACTGGGAACGCTGACGCATATAATTCAACGTCATCCGCCAAAGCGCGCCGGCGAGCCCTTCGAGCTGTGCACTCAAAGCAACTGTGCCCCGCACAATTGCAAGGTCCAGCGCGACGTCGGCCGCCCGTCCTCGCAGCACAACAGCGTCCTCACCAACCGCGACGCCATCGAAATCGATATCCGCGCCGAACGTGCCGTCTGTGAGACGCGCCGGGTGCACGACAACGCCGGGGGCAGCGGGATCGACGGCGACGATGACAGTTTTGGTGCCGTCGGAGGCCGCGACCAATAGAGCAGTGTCGGAATGCCAAGCCGGGACGTAGCGCTTGGTGCCCATCAATATCGTTCCATCAAATGGACGTCGAAGGCCGGGATGCCAATGGTGCCCAGCTGTTCCTGCCAGGCCAGGGTCACGCCAAGGCGCGGGCGCGCGCCGACGCCGCATCGGTTTGGCTTGCCGCCAGCACCGTTGCCGCAATCACTGCCGATGCGATGAAAGGCTCCGGAGCAATGGTGCGGCCCAGCTCTTCCACGAGGGTCAGAGCGCCGCCCGGTCCCATTTCCGAACCGCCGACAGCCTCGGGCAACAATATCCCCGTCCAGCCGAGGTCGCCCATCTGCGCCCACACGGCTGCATCAAAACCGCTGTGGCTTGCGCGCACCTTCCGGAAATGATCCGGACCGCCCGCCGTTCCCAAATAGTGAACGGCGCTGTCCCGCAGCATCTGCTGCGGTTCGTCATCTATGCGCCAGCCCGTATCAGCAAGCCATCTGCATGCCGCCATTGGCGGAGATGCGCTGTCCGGTAATGAAGGACGCAGCGTCCGACAGCAGGAAGCACACCGGCTTCGCAGCCTCTTCGGCAGAACTCCATCGTCCGAGTGGAATGCGCGACAAATAGGTGTCGGCGAACTTCTCGCTGCGCACCACCTCTGTCATCGGTGTGACGACAACACCAAAGGCAACGCAGTTGGCGCGGATATTGTATTTCGCCAACTCACGGGCCGTCGACATGGTCATACCTAGGATCCCGGCTTTGGCCGTCGCATAATTGACCTGGCCGATGGTTCCCTGAACACCAGCGTCGGACGAAACATTGACGATCGCTCCCGGGTTCGCGTCGCCCATCTTCGCGCGCTCGATCATATGTTTGCCTACAGCCTGCGAGCAGAGGAAAGCGCCGGTCAGGTGTACGTTGAGTACCTGATTCCACTGCTCAAGTGACATTTTGTCCATCATGGCCGGGCGGGTGATCCCCGCATTGTTGACCAACCCGTGCACGGCACCGAACGTCTCGACCGCGCGATCAACCAGTGTCTGCACGTCAGCGGCGTCAGCGATATTCGCCGTCACGCCCAGATAGCGCCCCTTGGGAAAGTCGCCCTCGATAGCGGCAAGGGTCTCTCCGTTCATGTCGGCGACGACCGCATTTCCGCCCAGAGCCACCACCAGATCGGCAATCGCGCGTCCGATGCCTTGACCGGCCCCGGTCACGATGATTGTCCGTCCCTCCAATGACATGGGATTGACATTTGCGGGATTTTCCATTTTGCGTCAGATCCTTTTGCTGAGCCACAAGGCTTCCATAACTTCCAAGTGATGCGTGGCTGTTCAATGGCTGAACGGACGCCCTGTGATGCCATCTGTTTCAGATGACATTGGCGGCTCGTAGCGCTTCCCGTTCCTCCGCCGTATAGGCCAGTTCTTCAAGTATATCGTCGGTATGCTGCCCAACCCCCGGCGGAGGCAGACGGTAGTCCGGAGGCGTCGCCGACAGGCGATAGGGCGATGCCACTGTCATCACCGGACCGTTCACGGACTCCAAGGTCACGAACATACCGCGCGCAATGGCGTGCTCGTCCTTTTCAAGATCGCTCATCTCATTAATGGGTCCGGCGGAGACGGTCGCATTATTCAAAATTTCCACCCACTCCGCGCGCGTCTTCTGCCGGATCACCGCAGAAACGGCCTCTTTCAGAGCAGGACGATTGCGAACGCGATCGCTGTTGCATCGAAACCGTTCGTCTCTCAGCCACTCGGGATGACCGAGGATGTGCGCCAGCCTTTCGAATTCACGGTCGTTGAAGGTCGCCACGATGATGTAGCCATCTGACGCTTCGAAAACGCCATAAGGCGCGGCGCTGGGATGATCGTTGCCGGTACGGCCCAGGTTCACTCCTGCATTCAGCCAAGACGACGCCGAGTTCAACAGAGATGCCACCGCGGACTCAAATAGCGAGATGTCGATGTGCTGGCCTTCGCCTGTCCGGTGTCGGCTCTCCAGCGCGGCCATCACCGCGATTGCGGCATTCATGCCGGCAAAGGTATCGGCGACCGGAACACCGATGCGCAGCGGCCCAGCCCCGGGTTCTCCATCCGCGATCCCCGTGACGGCCATGAGACCACCCATGCCTTGCACGAGGAAGTCGTAACCCGACCGCCCGCTATAAGGCCCGTTCTGTCCGAAACCGGTAACCGAGCAATAGATAAGGCGCGGATTGATCGCACGCAGATCGTCACAACCGAGTCCATAGCGCGCCAACGTTCCGGTGCGATAATTCTCGATCAGAATGTCAGAGCCTTCCGCAAGGCGCCGGATCAGCTTCTGGCCCTCAGGATTTGCGAAATCCACAGAAAACGATCGTTTGTTGCGATTAACCGCCAGAAAATATGTCGAATCGCCGGGCGCGTCGCCGGTGGGCTCGCGAAACCACGGAGGCGCAACACGCCTGCTGTCGTCTCCCTCCCCTGGTCGTTCGATCTTTATTACATCAGCGCCGAGATCGCCTAATATCTGGCCACATAGCGGACCGGCGATCACCCGGGTCATATCTATGACCTTGAGGCCGGACAGGGGGCCGGTGGCAGGCTGGGACATCAACAGTCTCTCCGAAAGGGACGCCCCTCGATACCGAGACATTGCCAAGTGCACTACGCCGACAGGCACGTCATCCCGAGAAATCATCTTTGTGATAGACAGCAAACGGGGACGGCGCGGGGGGCCAGTGACCAAGCCGTCCGGGACAGTTTAGAACGATCGAGCAGGACCGAGGTCGATGTCTTGTGGAAGGCAGGCCCAGTGCAAATTGACATCGGCTAATTCTTGATCGGAGGGCAGACGTGGTTCACGCGCGCGTCCGGCGGCAAATGCGCCCCTCCCAACTCGATCAGCGGGCGACATTCTTTGAGTAGAAGATCGGCAAGTCCAGCTGGCCATAAGCGCCCGGGGCAGCCTCACAAATACGGCCGATCGCGTTGATCGGGTGGAGAGCGGTGAACGAACAGCCATCGTAGAGGCTGATCGCCATCTCGGTGTGATAACTGGGAGCGCCGGTGACGGTGATCTGATACCCGCCTTCGACATCATCGTGGAGCGGCTGCTCGAACTCGCGCCCTGCGTCGGGATGGATGCGTTCGATCTTGCGATAGATAACGAGTGGCTTGCCCTTGTACATGCCCGTCATCGTCCAGCGGATCGCCGCCGTCGTCCCGGCCTTGACCAAGCCAAGGGCCGCCTGGAAATCAAAGTCGAGCCCGGACGTTTCCCAGCTCGACGTGACTTCGTCCAGCGTAACGCCGAGATAGTCGCCGATGCCCCACAGCGTGCTCTCATGCCAGCCCCGGCCCATGTCACCGGTATACATCTCCGGCAGATAGTCGAGCGGCTGACCGAAGCCGTAGCAGGCCGTGACACAGACACGAACGCGCACCCTCTACAATTACAATCGTAATTCCTTGATCGACTAGGGCATCAACCCGCGAACGTATGCATCGCGTCAAACGGGACATCGGACAGCGAACCTGCCAAACCTCCATCGACGAGAATATCCGTACCGGAAAGGAACGAGGTCTTGTCCGATGCAAGAAAGGCCACGACGTCGGCAATTTCCTCCATTGTCCCCTCGCGCTTCTGCGGCGCGACAGCTCGAACAACCGGCGCTTGGCGGGGTTCTCAGCGAATTCCTTGGCCCCCATCGGCGTTGCAATCATTCCCGTCGACAACGAAACGATCCGGCCGCCTCGTGCTCCCCAGTCCCCCGCGCGCCGCCGGGCGAGCATGATCAGGCCGAATTTCGAAAGTTGATAGGCGACATTTGGAATCGGCGCGCTCGGCGCCCACAGACCGGCGCAGCGCGTCGGGCAGGTCCGCCGAAGCCGCCCCTTCCAGCAGCAGGTTCAGAGTGCCATCGTCGAACCCGCAGAGGTGCGCTCCCAAAAAGCAAATCAGGATCGCCCGCACCAGGCACCGCATGAGGCAGGAGCGCATCCGACATCAGGGCCGGCCCCGTAAGGTTAACGCGGATAATGCTATCGAAATCGCCCATGGTAGGAGACAGGCCGGCAACATGCGCGAGCACGCGCACGCCGCCCTCCCGCCCTACCCCCTCGGCGAGCGCCGTGACGGCTTCGGGTGAGGTGATATCGCATTGGGCCGTGTCGACACGCGCCCCCTCCTCGCGCATTTCACCGGCCACCGCGACGTACCGTTGCTCGTCGATATCGACGAGCAATATCCTGTAATCGGCCGCAAGCGTCCGGGCCACGGCAGCGCCCATGCCGCCCGCCCCTACAACCACAGCAGTTGCGCCGTATCCATTCTGTCGGGCCCTCTCCGGGCGTTATGTCAGTTCATCAGCCACTCGCGGGAGGTCCCCCCAAGTCCGGCTGATGCCCGTCCCAATTCGACGGTCAAATCTTGACCATACTTTTTTTCAGATTGTATTTCTCCACCGGAATGTCCGTTTCGATGCTCGCGCGGCCGTCGGCGAAGGTGAGGCCCAGTTCGTCCAGCATTGGCTGAAGCTTCTCCTGTGCCCAAGCTTTCTTGAGGAAAGTCGTCTCGCTCGGCAGGTTGCTGTCGAGCCGCGGCTCGTAACCGCGCAACACCAGCTTGGAAACAAGGCCGAGATGCAGCTCGGTCACACCGTCGGCCGCGCCTTCATGCAGAGCCGAAGCAAGATAATGGCCGAAACGCATGATGTTCGAGAGACCATGCGACCCGTGAAGATGGACAGCGCGTACAACCACATCCTCGGCGATCTTCGCCATGGCGGCCTTGACGGCGCTAATCATTTTGCGACCTTCGGCCCCATGCTCCATTTGCTGATCGAACAGCCATGCGGTATAGAGGACGAGCAGTCGGTATTGCGTCCACTCGATATAGCTTTGGGCAATGGTGTGCTGGACCGCCTGCTTGGTGGCGATCGGCTTGCCCCCCGAGAAGCGGCTGACGGCGCGCTCGGCCATCATGTCGATCAGATGCTTGACGAGGCCGATATTCCGCTGGGCGTGGTGAAGCCTGCCTCCTCCGAGGCGCGACTGCGCAACCCTGAAGCCCTCACCGACCGGACCGAGTCGCGCCGAGTCCGGCACGCGCACATCGTTGAACCGGATCCAGGGGTGACCACCGGCGTTCGGCGCATCCGTCCAGAAGCCGATGTCGCGCACAATCTCGAAACCCGGCGCGTCCCTCGGCACGATAAACATCGTCGCCCGCTGATAGGGCGGCGCGTCCGGATCGGACGCAGCCATCACGATGATAAACGAAGCATTCCGCGCGTTCGACGAAAACCACTTGTCTCCCGTGATCACCCACTCATCGCCGTCCCGGCGCGCGACGCATTGCAGATTGGTCGGGTCCGACCCACCCTGGGGTTCAGTCATGGCGAAAGTTGAAAAGATCTCGCCATCGAGCAACGGCCGAAGATAGGTCTCCTTCTGCTCCTCCGTGCCGAACATCGCCAAAATTTCGCTGTTGCCTGTGTCAGGACCCTGACAGCCGAAGATCACCGAACCAAATGCCGACAGGCCAAGCATTTCGTTCATATAGGTCAGTTTGACGGCGCCAAATCCGCTACCACCCAAATGAGGAGGAAGATGAGCTGCCCACAGGCCTTGTGCCTTTACCTCATTTTGTAGGTGAACGATAATCTTGCGGAGCGCCTTGTTGCTCACATCGAACGGAGCATCGAAATCATAGTCGTAAACATACTCCAGGGGACGAACTTTGTTCTCCACAAAAGCCTTCATCCAATCCAGTTTGGCCTGGAATTCGCTATCAATGCTGAAATCTACCATCTCTGTTCATCTACCCTTTGCACTGATCCTGAGCACGTCCGGTCTGCAACTATCGCCGGGAACAGGTCCCGACGTCCTTGTGTCACACGCACATTTTCTAACGTCCGATAGATTAGTATATCAGCGCCCGCGCATCGGCAAGCGAAAAGCGGAGGGGCCGCGCGACCACCTATTGCGCACAATCACAGATGGGATAGGTTTTTCCGCTCTCAACAAGGAGTTGCACCGTAAAGGACGGGCGACGAGAAGCTGAACAATGAAAGCCCGTCGCCGCGATTCGCGGCGAACGTGGCGAGATTAGGAGAAGGCGGACATGGGTATTTTACAGGATCGTGTTGCGATCGTGACGGGTGCCAGTTCAGGTGCCGGACACGGCTGCGCCCTTCGTTTCGCCGAAGAGGGGGCCAAGGTCGTCGCCAGCGCGCGCCGCAAGGATCGTCTGGACGATCTTGTCAAGCAAATCACCGCAAATGGCGGCACTGCGATCGCGGTGGAATGCGATCTCTTCAAGGAAGAAGAGATTGATCACGTCGTTCAGACTGCGATTTCTACGTTTGGCACGGTAGATATTCTGGCAAACATCGGCCAGGGCGCTCTCGAGAAGCCCTGCTACCTGCACGAGTTGACCGTTGATGTCGCTCTGGACACCTACATGGGCGGTCCGATCCAGTCGCTGCTCTTCATGCAGAAGTGCTTCCCCTATATGAAGGAGAAGAAATACGGCCGGATCATCAACTGCGGATCGCAGTCGACGCTAAGCGGCCTGCCCGGCTTCGGCGGCTATGAGATGGCGAAAGGCGCGATCCAGGCTTTGACCCGCAACGCATCGCAGGAATGGGCGAAATATGGAATCACGACCAATGTGTTCCTACCCGCGCACTGGTCGGACGCGTTCAAGAATTCACAACAGGGCATAGATGCGGGCAACGCCGCCGCCGCGAATTCGCCGATGGAACGCCTCGGCCTGCCCTATGAGGATGTGTCGCCGATGGTCACCTTCCTCGCGAGCGAAGCAGCCGGCTATATCAACGGCCAGTGCGTGGCGATCGACGGCGGTCTCCAGCTTATTGCTTGATCTGTAACCGTATAAAACAGCTCACGCCCTCATGCATATCTTGAGAGCATGAGCGATACTGGCCACATTAGCGGCACAAATCCGCTTTCCAGTGGGAAGGCTCGATGATCAATACCGGAGACATCTCTGTAGCGCGTGTGTGGGAGAGCAGCATGCGCATGCCACTGCGTCAGCCGGGGCCGGTGGACGAGCTGATCCCGCGTCATCGAGACTGGCTGTATCCCTGTTTGCCGACCCCGCGGACGATATGTTCGAGTTCAACTGGCAGACCTGGATTGTCGATGTGGACGGGTTTGTCATCGTCGTCGATCCCTGCGCTGGCAATGGCCGCGAGCGCCCGCACATCCAGCCGATCCATCAGCTGAACCTTCCTTGGCTCGAGCGGTTTGCTGCAACCGGTTACACGCCGGAGCGCGTGGACGCGGCGTTTTGCACGCATCTGCATTGCGATCATTGTGGCTGGAACACGCGACGCCTCGGCGACCGCTGGGTACCGATCCGGAAGTACGTCGCTGGAATCCCGATACCCCCGGCCATCGCGCGGTCGACTATAATGCGAACGTATTTGAAGACAGCGTCAGACCTGTTCTGGACGCGGGACTCGCCACCATCGTTTCAGCGAACCACAGGATCGCCCCCGGCGTAGTGATCGAGCCCGCGCACGGACACAGCGTCCTGCGCGTCGATTACAAGGGAACCCGGCTGCGGTTCACGAGGGACGCCTTTCATCACCCTCTGCAGATGAGCGAGACCGCTCTAAATCTCGGCGGAGACGATGATCTTGCTTCGGCCATCGCCACGCGCGAGACGCTACGCTCAACGATCGCGTCGGAAGGCAGCTACTTCATTCCCGCCCATTTTCCCGCGCCGCATGCCGGTAGAATCATCGCCGATCAGGACGGACAATTTCGTTTCGTGCCTCTAGAGCAACGACCTTGGGCTATCGACCGTACAAGCCCGAGTGGCATTTTCGCGGACATTACGGGACCAGTAGCGCCGGATTTCCAGCGGGCTCTTCAGGCCTGGCGTGGCGTCGTCTGGACATCGCTGCCGCCGGCCCACACAGCGTCGCATTGGCCGGAATCGCGTCACGGGCTAGAATGTGCTCCAGGGGCTCAGGTCGCTCAAGCTCAGCCGGCGGCGCTTCGGGGCCCTCAAAGTGACCAAACCTCTTTTCCATCGCCGCTATCCTCTTCCCAATGCCTTTCACATACAAAAAGCATGCGAAAGGCATTGAGTCGATGGTGACGCGGGGCGTCCTCATGTCCCAACCGGGCCGAACGACACGGTGTCGGGGGCTATGTGCCCTGGAAAAGAAGGCAGGTCTGTTCAGGCCGTCGCCGCCGCGACCGAGGCGCTGGACCGCGCAGGTATCCAGTTGGTGTCGATCTCGTCTTCGATCTGGCGCCATCTTGTGGGGATCGGCAGGTTATGGGGCCGATAAGTCGGCGAAAAGACCTTCACGAGGTTCCAGATCACGTCCTTCATTAATGCGCGGGATACGGCCTTCTCGCGCTGCTTCGACTCCTTGACCTGCTGCGCCGTCATTCCGGCACGATCCTTCTCAAGCAGATAATTCCTCACCAACGACGCATACTTCCTGAAGCATATCAGCTGGTACAGAAATCCGTAGATGCGCATGAAATAGCCGCCGTGCAGGCGTTTGAATGTGTCGAAACAGACATGACGATGCTCGAACTCTTCCATCAGGTGCCAACGATACATCATTTCAATGTTCGGATCGGCTCCAACCAGGTAGTTGTTCAGGCTATCCCCGCACCAGGCAATCGCACTCGCCGGCCCCAAGGTCTCAAAACCCTCGCAATAGGCCACAAGAAACGCCAGCGATTTGGTTTCGAAGAGACGATTGTAATGTGCTTCGATTTCTTGCTCGAACTCCGGAATCCGGTCATAGCCGTCACGGACGAGAATCGCGTTCATTTGATCGTGAACGGCATAATGGCATGATTCCTGCCTGATAAAGGTCGTAATATCGGCCCGCAACGCGACCGAGGCCGGATCATCCCCGACGATTTCCTTACGCGCCTTAGCCATCACCCGATTCAGGAAGCGTTCAAGCGGAGGAATACCGACCGAAGCGGCATTCTGGGAATGGGCGAATTCGGGCACTGCCGACCACACCGCCGGGGACTGCGAAAAATCGAACTTTGGTTGCCGTACGCGCATATGCGTTCTCCCAAAAAGGTACTCGTTAGAAGGGCTGAAGATCAGCGGAATTGTCGGAAACAGGCCATCAGTTCATCTGCGAAGATTTCCGGTTGTTCCCAGGCGGCGAAATGGCCGCCTCGCGTCTGCTCGCTCCAGTAGACGATTTGCGGATAGGGACGCTCCACCCAGCGGCGCGAGGCATTGAACAAGTCACCCGGAAACTGTGTGATACCGGTCGGCACTTCTACCTTTTTCGCGCTGTCGGCCGCTGCATTCTCCCAATAGAATTGGGCGGATGAAGTCGCGGTCCCCGTCAGCCAATACAGGGTGATGTTATCCAGTATTTCGTCGATGGTCAGGATTGTATCGGCTGCACCGTCATTATCCGTCCAGTCGATAAGCTTTTCATAGATCCACGCCGCCTGCCCCACTGGACTGTCGTGCAGCCCGTAACCCAGGGTTTGGGGGCGGGTCGATTGCTGCTTCGCATATCCGCTACCGACATCCTGATAATGTTTCGCCTTCCTCAGCATCGCCTGCTCTTCCGGGGTCAGCGACGCCATATCCTCCGCGATCGGCGGAACGAACGCGAGGTTGAGGTGAATGCCGGCGCAACCCGGCGCTTTGCTCTCGCCAAGGGCGCGGGTAACTACGCTACCCCAGTCGCCGCCTTGGGCAAACCATCGTTCGTAGCACAGGCGACGCATGAGTTCAGCCCACGCCGCGGCAGTTCTCTGTGCGTCCCAGCCAGCTTCAGTCGGCTTCTCCGAAAAACCATAGCCCGGCAGGGAGGGCAGAACGAGGTGAAAGGCATCCCTTGGATTGCGTCCATGGCTCGCCGGGTCAGTGAGCGGGCCGACCACCTTCAGGAACTCGAGCACCGAGCCCGGCCAGCCATGGGTCATGATCAGCGGGATCGCATCAGGTTCACGCGACCGGACATGCAGGAAATGGATTTGCAACCCGTCTATGGTGGTGTGAAACTGACCCAGCTCATTCAGCCGGCTTTCACACCGCCGCCAGTCATAGGCGCTCGCCCAATAGTCGCAGAGCGCGCGCATCTTTTCCAGTGGAACGCCCTGACTGCCGTCGTCGACGGTTTCCTTTTTCGGCCAGCGCGTTCGCAAAAGGCGTGCCCGCAGGTCGCCTAGTTCAGACTCAGCGACGGAGAGCTGAAACGGCTCGATAACTTCTGACATCCCATACCCTTCGTCACTCACCTAGGCCCACCGATCCGCGCACCGGCAGCATCACCAGCCCGTGGCGAAAATTATATTCACCGCGTTCCATTTTTTGGAACATATATCGCATTTTATACCATTTTCCTAATTTGAAAACCCCTTATGCTAGTTGAATAACCTTTTCCGGCCGGGAGCCAGACGATGATAGACAAGCCTTTTGCGGATGAGTTTCCGACGCTTGACCATTCCGGTGCGGAAGATAGCTCCGCCTTTTTCGACGCCGTGCAGCAAGCGGTAGACGCAAAGGGTCTCGACCGTGTCAGCCAAGATGATATCATTCGCTACACCGGCGTACCGCGAACCACCCTCTATCGGCGCTATGGCAATCGAGACGCGGTTCTGACCGCGCTGGTACTGCATCGCACATCTGCCGACATCGCCGAATGTCAGCGGCTGGCGACCGGGGACGGATCGTTCAGCGAACGATTCGAAGCCATATTGGTCTTCGCCATCATGGCCGCGCACCGCCATGAATGGTTGCAGCGCGAGCTGGAAAGAGGATCATCGGCAGCGACGCAGGACATCCTCGCGAACGCTTTCAAGCTGTCGTCGGAGCAGACCCTCGTACCCGTTTTGACACAGGCGAAAGCGCAGGGACTATGCCGCTGCGCAGCACCTCTGGATGAGTTGAGACGGTGGCTACTGTATCAAATCTTTAACCTGAGCCGTCAAAAATTCGAGTCTGCCGACGAGGCAAGGCGGGTTGTTCGCACGTACATCCTCCCGGTGCTGGCACTCGACCAGACAAACGCCGCGATGAGCGAGAAGATCGACTTCATCTACCAGCATATCCAAAATTGGCTTCAGCCTTCCAGCACCCTCCCGAGCGTATAATCGCCGGCGATGCTCGTGCGGTGAACTTCGCGGTACAAACCGTCAGGGACACCAGGGGCGCAGTGCAACATGCGCCAGTTGTCGCCTGAGATCGCGTCCTTGCTCGCAGACCCGCTCAGAGCGGATTTCTAGACAAGCTGGCGCCATTTATCACCGATGTCGGTGCGCAGATGGGCCCCACCGGTAAACAGGACCTGGCCTATGTCTTGAGCAAGACAGCGGTTCGTTCGATCCCCGAGCTGCGAGCGGATGCGTGGGGAGCCAAAGGCGCTCGGATAAACTCGATTTCGCCCGGCGTAATTCTGACTCCGATGGGGCGTAGCGAGCCCGCTGCGGCGGCGCATGGGATGCCGCCGCTCTCCGGCGCTGGGGAACCCCGATGGACATCGCCCTGGCAGCGCAATTCCTGGTCAGCGACGCCGCCGCTTACGTGACGGGCACTGACTTGCGCGTCGATGGCGCGTCTATCGCAGTCGAGCGGATGCGCAGCGGCGCGATTAGAGCCTGATCGTCTTTGACTGAACCGCTCTGCGGGCCTGCCAAAGATGTGAATCAGGCTCCTGCTATAAGAGAGACCATGATCGTCTCAGGCTGAATCCAGCCTCAGACGATCATGGTCTAGCCGCTGCGCCATTACTCTTCAGTAGAAGGTCCTTCCTTCCGCAGCCATGGTGCGCAGCATCTGGCCCGGACGGAAGCGTTCGCCATGACGATCAGCGAGAGCATCACATTCCGCGACGAACTTTGCGACGCCAACTTGGTCGATCAGCGAAATCGGACCCCCGGTCCATTTTGGAAAGCCAAAGCCAAGGACCGCACCGACGTCCGCTTCGCGCGGATCGGTGATGACGCCCTCCTCCATGCACTTAGCGGCTTCCAACGACATGCGATACAGAATGCGCTTCTTGAGCTCGGCCTTCATTTCATCGCTGAACGCATCGATCACGATGGGGACCGCCAGTTCGGACAGACCCGGCCAAAGGGTCTTGACCTTACCGTCATCCGAGTAATCGTAAAAGCCCTTGCCATTGCGCCGTCCGTGTCGGCCATGCGTCGTCACAAGGAACTCCAGAACGGTGTCGGTCGCGGTGGACTCGTACGCATCGCCCAGGTCGCGCTTCGTCTGGGCTGCCACATGATAGGGCAATTCCAGTCCGATCGCATCCGGCAGGGACAACGGCCCGACCGGCATGCCTGTCATCAAACCGATATTCTCGATGATGGCCGGGGCAATGCCCTCGATGAGCATCTCGCACGGTTCGTCCAGGTAGCGCGTGATCGTGCGCGATGTGTAAAAGCCCCGAGAATCCCTGACGGAAATGGGAGTTTTGCGAATGGCGGCGATGTAATCATAGGCCGCCGCGAGCGCAGCATCCGACGTCTGCTCGCCCCTGATGATCTCGACAAGGTCCATCCGCTCGACCGGCGAAAAGAAGTGAAGGCCGATGAAGTTCTCCGGACGGACAGAAGCGGCCGCCAAACCGGTGATCGGCAGCGTTGAGGTGTTCGTCGCCATGATGGCATCTTCGCTAAGTTCGGCTTCGGCAAGGCGGGTGACGTCTGCCTTAACGTCGCGATCCTCGAACACCGCCTCGATCACGATATCCGCCCCCCGGACATTGGCATAATCAACGGTCGGCAGGATACGTCCGAGTATGACGTCGGCTTGTTCCTGCGTCATGCGGCCGCGCGAGACCTGCTTGCCGAGATACTTGGCGGTATAGGCCTTGCCGCTATCTGCTGCCTCCTGCGTCCGGTCGATGAGGACAGTCTCGATGCCCAGTTGCGCCTGCACGCAGGCGATTCCCGCGCCCATGAGCCCCGCGCCCAGCACCACAGCCTTTTTGAAGGTACGAACGGGATAGCCGGCGGGGCGGTTGACTCCACCCTTGATCTCACGCGGGGACAGGAAAAGCGTGCGGATCATCGCAAGCGCCTGGGGCGTGCGAACAGTCTTGATGAATTCGTGCATCTCGATGCGCAGACCAGCATCGATGGGTACCTGAACGCCTTCATACAGTGCCGCAAGAATATGGCGCTGCGCGGGGTAGTTGTCGTAGAATTTCACGCGCGACATGGCCGTGTGCATTGCAATCGCTTCACTGTTAGCCTGCACATAAGGACCGCCACCCGGGACCTGAAACTTGGGCTTGTCCCAAGGCTGCACCGGATCGCCCGAGGTGAGAACCCACGCGCGGGCCCGATCGACCGCTTGGCCGACCGGAGCGATCTCGTTGATCAGGCCTATCGCCAGTGCTTCCGCCGCGGTCTTCGTCGTGCCTTGGAGCAGGATGGGCAACGACTCGCGAATGCCAATCAGACGCGGCAGGCGCTGGGTTCCACCACCGCCTGGAAGAAGGCCAAGCCCGCCCTCCGGCAAACCCAGAACAACCTTATCGCTGTCGGCGGCGACCCGGTAGTGGCACGCCATGGCAAGCTCCGCCCCGCCGCCGAGCGTCGTACCCTCGATCGCGCAGGCCACCGGCTTTCCGGATGTTTCCAGGCCACGGAAGAGCGCCATATCCTTTGTCATGCGCTCGACATCGCGGGCCAGTGTTTCGGCCTCCTTGCCCGGCTCACCAGGACCGGCAAACGACTCTATGTCCTCCAGATCACCGCCTGCACAGAACGAACCCCGCTTGGCCGATGCGATGACAACACCCTTGATGGCGTCATCCGAGCGGATTCGTTCAACGATAGAGGCGAATTCCCGAATCACCTCCGCGTTCAGGGTATTCACCTTCTTTCCGGCCATATCGAAAGTGACGAGCGCAACGCCCTCACCATCTACATCAACGCGCCAATTGTTCATCTTATCTGCCCTATTTCCGTAGAGGTGATAGTCAAATGCGCTGGATCAGCGCTGCTGTACCCATGCCCCCGCCGACGCACAGCGCCACGACGCCGAACTCCTTGCCGGTCCGCTCAAGTTCGTCGAGCGCGGTACCGACCAGCATGGCACCGGTCGCTCCAAGGGGATGACCCATCGCGATGGCACCACCGTTCACATTCATCTTTTCGTGAGAAATATTGAGCGTCGACATCATTCGCAGCACAACTGCGGCAAATGCCTCGTTCAGCTCGAAAAGGTCGATGTCCGACGGCGTCATGCCTTGCATACGCAACAGCTTTTCGACGACCGGAGCCGGACCGGACAGCATGAGCGCCGGTTCCGAGCCGATGGAGGCAGCGCCTTTAAGAATACCCCGAGGCTTCAAACCGGCCTGCTCACCCGCTTCGGCGGTTCCGATCAGCACAGCGGCAGCACCGTCAACGATCCCTGCGGAATTGCCCGCATGATGTATGTGGCTGACCGTTTCGACTTGCGGATACCGCTGACGGGCAACGCCGTCGAAGAGCATCTCACCCATCTGCGCGAAAGAAGGCTTGAGCTTCGCCAACGTCTCGACTGTCGTGTCGCCCCGTACGTGCTCATCATGATCGAGTGCGATCATCCCGATGTCGTCCTTCACCGGCACGATCGAGCGCGCGAAGCGCCCCTCCTTCCATGCCGCCGCCGCCCGACGCTGACTTTCGGCCGCGTATGAGTCCACGTCCTCCCGAGACAAGCCATCCAACGTCGCAAGCAAGTCCGCCGCAACGCCCTGGGGCAGGGTGTAATTGTCGAACATCGACGTCGGATCGGTGGCAATCGCACCGCCTTCGATGCCCATCGGTACGCGGCTCATGGACGCTACGCCCCCGCCGACCACCAATTCGGCCTCGCCGGACATGATCTTTGCGGCGGCGATGTTGCATGCCTCCAGCCCCGAGCCGCAAAAGCGATTGACTTGAGCGCCAGCGACACTGGTATCGAACCCGGCCCGCAGGAGCGCGGTGCGCGGGATGACGCCGCCCTGCTCCCCTACCGCATCTACGCAACCGAAGATCACATCGTCCACCAGCGCAGTGTTAAGTCCGTTTCGGTCTCGCACCGCTTCAAGCATCTGTGCCGCCAACGACACCGCCGTTACGGAGTGAAGGCCGCCGTCAGGCTTTCCGCGGCCGCGAGGACTGCGCACCGCATCGTAAATATAGGCCTTTCGGGTCATTGCAGGAATCTCCAAGAGTTTTTTTGACCTAGCAGTTGATTGATTGTTATTGCAACCGTCGAGGAGGCGATTTTGCTATTCGTGATTCCCCAGCCGTCCATGCCCGTCGAATCCAGCCGTCGGCCATGGGGCGGGTGGCAGGACAAGCGATAATGCGATAGGGCGATGCTGGTAAGCGCGGCTCTGGCGGATATCTTCACCAACAATCTTGGAGTGGTAAGATGTTGAAAAATCAAAAGATTCTTCTGACGGGCGCGACCGGGACCCTCGGCAAGATGATCGGGCGCGCCCTAGCGCCGCACAACGAGGTTTGGGGCCTAGCGCGGTACAGCAATCCCGCCGATATGCTCGCGGCGCAGGACATCGGCATGAGGCCTGTGGCTGTCGACCTCGAGCGGCCGACTTTCGATCGGTTGCCCGGCGACGTCGATTATCTGCTGCATTTCGCGCACACAAGAAGGGGAGCGGAGGCCTTCCCCGAGTCGATACAGATCAATGCCGTGGGGCCAGGCTTGCTCATGCAGCATTGCCGGCCGGCCAAAGCTGCACTCATCATTTCTTCGACGGCGGTCTACACGCCCAATGCGGACGTGTGGCACCCGCTGAACGAGCGAGACCCGACGGGCGGGGCGTTCGCCCCTTGGGCGCCCACGAGTCCGGTATCCAAGGTCAGTCTGGAGGCAGTTGCCAAGCTTGCCGCTGAAGCGTTCGGTGTGCGAACAACGATCGCGCGACTGAACACGACCTACGGTCCTGGAAGAGGGATGAAAGGCGGCGGAATGCCCATCGCCGACATGGAGGCCGTAGCAGGTGGGGAAGCTGTGCGCACCTTTGCCGATCCTTATCCGCATTCCCCCATTCATTTCGAAGATATGGTCGACCAAATCGAGGCATTGCTGGCCGCCGCAACGGTACCCGCCACCGTGGTAAATTGGTGCGGTGACGAGGTGGTGACGCAGCGGCAATGGTGCGAACTGGCGGGCTCCCTGTCCGGACGAACGCCCCAATTGATCGTCGGCCATGTACCAGGCGCACCCTGCGGCAATGTCGCGGACGCAACGTTACGCCGGTCGATTACCGGCCCCTGCAAGCATGGTTTCAGAACGTCCTTCGAATCCCTCTACGCCGCATTTTTGACGGATCATCCCATTCGCGGCTCAGCTTAATGCGCTGAGCGCGCGTAGCGATCGTTGTAAAACGCGAACCTCTCTCGAAGCTCTTCAATGGGAATGCCGAGTTCGGCGAAATCGATTTTGGCGGCTGACTGGCGTTCGGTGGCTTGCGCGGCCCACCAGGCACCCATCCGTTGTCGGGCCTCGTCGGTCAGCGGCTCTCCCAGCCAGTCATAGAGCCGCTCGATCTCACGAAGAGGATCGTTCTGGAAATCGACGAAATCGATATCGAAGAAACGGTGGTCATTGCCGTCGTCGCGAAAGGCCACAAGGCGCTGAAGCGCCTGCTCCCAGAAATCAACCATGTGGCGTGCCAGATCCCGCAGGTCCTGCTCATCCGTGAACGCATGCGTCAACGCCAGGACAAAGGTCATGTTGGACGGGATGACCTTGCTTACATCACGGTGGGTCATGACGAACCGGGCATCGGGGTATACTGCGTCGAGCGCCGGCAGAAACGGGCTGTGTGCCGGGGTTCGCAGGAACCAGCGGTTCGGCGGGCACCGCCATTGGAGAAGCTGGAGCACGCGCTTGTGAAAGCGGTAGGTCGGCTCCATGTCGCACTCTAGGAGCCATGCGTTATAGCTGTCGATGCGACCGAATGCCGCGAACTCCTTCGAACGGAAGTCCAGGGATGTCAGGATCAGACATTCCGTAGCGGCGTCGGCTGACATCGGGATCATTGCCGCCAGCTAGGGGTCTGCGGCGACAAGGGTGTCGAGTTCGGCCTGATATGATGCGATCCAGGGGCCTGTGTATTGCGTTGCGGCCTCTGGCGGCGAGCAGGGCTGCCGTGCCTCCCAGGTGCGCAGCACGCGACGTTCGCGGTCCTGCCCCAGGACGACACCCAGCGCCGTTGAACCGGTGCGGGGCAGGCCAAGACCGAACACCGGACGTTCGATTTTCTGGTCGGCGATTTCGGGGTGCTGGACGTGCCAGTCGTCTATCGCGAACCGGGTCGCGAGCTTGTCCGCCAGAACCGCTGCAATATGCCGCTCACCAAATGGGTTGAGCGCCGCCTCCTGATTGAAAGCATCAACCAGACGATCGAGCCCTACGCGCCACGATCCATCGGCAGAGCTGCGATATCGATTATCCGCTCGGGCTACAGCGATAATCTCGGCGGATGAAAGCATGCGTTCTCCACTCGCCCATCGGGCAGCGGCCGACTGGGCTGCCGACACACCCCCAAGCGGACAAGGCGGCGCAGGCGATACAAGATCAAGAAAAATGCCGGGTGACCGAAGCCACCCGGCACAGCCGTTAGAACTTGAACTTCACGTCCATGCCATAGGTGCGGGGATCACCGTAGGCCACCACGTTATAGCCCGACAGCGCCAAGACATTGTTGCGGTAAGCGAGGAACAGCTTGTCACCGATATTATGTACCCACACGCCGACGCTAAACTGGCTGCCGCCGATGTTGTTATAGTCAACGCGGGCATTGAACAGCGAGTAGCTCGGAATGGAAGAAGACACGCCTTCCGTTGCGACACCGAGACGGGCCCCGCGATAGTACCAGTCGCCGGAGAACACCAGCGCCTCATCCCCATGGGTCAGCGGCACGGTGTAGGCGGCATTCAGACCAGCGGTGTCCTTCGAGATATGACCGAAATCCGCGCCGTTCAGGTTTACGCCGGAGCCAATCACACTACATCCAGCGGGCTCAACAAGCTTGAACTCGTCGAACTTGCCGAGCGTCCGGTTGTAGAAGCCGCCGACGCGGAGGTTGCGCTTGATCGCCGCATCAAACTCAAACTCCAGGCCCTTCGGCGACGCCTTGCCGGCATTGACGACATAGGATGCCACCGTGCCACAGCTAGCAAGCTCCTGGAACTGCAAGTCCTTGTACCAACCCCGGTAGGCCGCGACATTGGTACGGATCACGGCCAGATCACCCACGCGGATCGTCGCCTTGGCACCCAATTCGATGTCGGTCAGCTTCTCTGGCGCGTAGGTCTGCAGCGCCAAAGGAGCCGCCGATGACACCAGGTTCAGACCGCCTGCCTTGTAGCTATGCCGGCTGGCAACATAGAGCAGCAGGTCTGGCGTGACCTGATAGTCGAGCCCGAGCGTCCAGCTGAAGTTCTTGTAGGTATTCCTGTTTCGGACCGTCGGAATCTGCGCCGGACCTCCCGGGGCATTATAATCGAAAACGTCCAGCACACCCGTGCGGATATCCCAAGTGTGACGAAGACCCGCAGTAAATCTCACGCCCTGCAATCCAAGGCTTGTAAAATCATACGTGCCTTGGGCGAACAGCGCCTTGGACGTATACTGATCAGTCGAACTGGTATCCGTGGCCAAACCACCGAACAGAAAGGCCCTTTGGACAGTCTTTGTCTTCTCTGTCGAGAAGAAACCACCAACGATCCACTTTAGGGCATCGCTATCGCCGGAGATCTGAAGCTCGTTGCTGAAAGAGTCCTGATTTTTATTCTGACTAACGTCCACCAACGGGAAATCGGTGGAAGTTTGAGAAAGGCTTACTTTCGGCTTTTGGTTGTAATAGCCGAAGATGTTCTTCAGCGTGGCAAAGCCCAGATCGTAACTAGTGGTATTCGTGGCAATAAAGACGTCGTTGTCGTCATTGTTCGGACGAGCCGAATAATCGATCGTGCGCGGACCAAGCTGCTGCTGACGATCGAACTGGCCCTGAACCAAGTCAGCCACTGCTGTACCGACTGCAGGCCCGGCACCGCGACCGATAACGAACTGCACCAGCCCGTAATTATACTGGGTAAAGATCAACGGATTCTGGTGCTGGCGCCCATGGAAGTAGCTGAAATAGGTCTCGTTACGGAGCTTGTCCGTCGGGGTCGCGACCACGGACAGGCGCAGCACTTCATATCTCTTGTCGCCGCCATCCGGCCCGGAAATGTTACGGGTGAAGCCGTCCTGGCGCGTGATCTGACCTGCCACCCGCACCGCCAGCTTGTCGGTGATCAGGGGCACGTTCACGCCGCCGCCGATCTGATAATAGCTGTAATTGCCGACCGTGCCATCGACAAAGCCGGACACTTCATTGGTGTCCGCAATGCGCGGCGTGAAGACCACGGCACCGCCGGTGCTGTTCTTGCCGAACAGAGTGCCCTGCGGGCCACGGATGACCTGCACCGAGTTCAGATCGAACAGGCCGCCGGAAAAGGCGCGCGAGTTGACCGGAACTTCGCCGAGATAGGTGACGACCGTATCGTCGGAGCCCTGCGCCACAGTCTGGCCGCGGAGCTGGAACACCGGGGCCGTCGAGCCGCCCAGCGGATCGCTGGTGACCACGAGGCTCGGCGTGCTGTACTGAAGGTCCTTCGCGCCCGTGATGCGCTTCTGCGCCAGCGTTTCGGCGCTGAGCACCGACACCGCAACCGGCACCTTCTGGATGTTTTCACTGGAACGCCTTGCGGTGACGATGATTTCGCCGAGCTCCGCCTCATTGGCAGGCGCCGTATTTCCGGCCGCGGCCGCGCCGGTCGACTGCTGTGCGGACGCGGGAGCCCCAACGACAAGCGCTCCAAGCGAAACGGACGCTAGCGCCACAACAGATTTGATCTTGATTGACATGAATACTCCCTAATAAACGGCCCCGTCACGTCCAGGACGGACGTTTGCGGCAGGGCTGCCCCACCAGCGCTGATCGTTATTTTGATCAAGAACTATCTAAACTCAAACCCGCAATGCAGGGCGGGAATTACGTTCATGATATTCCGGCCATGACACCAAATACTGCGCGAGCGTTGCCCTGACGCCACAGAGTCCAACCAAAGATGCGGCGGCTCCGGGCGCCAGAGCGCGGCGTCAGTCGAACGTCACCATGACCTTCGCGCTCGAAGGCTTCTTGGCGAGTTCAAACGCCTTGTCGAACTCCGAGAAGGGAAGCGTGGCCGTGACGTAGGTATCCAGCGTCTCCGGGTCGATCTTCGACACGTCGGCCAGCGCATCGCGCAGTTCCTGTTCATAGGGGCCGGCCGTCGTAATCTCCATTTCACGCAAAATCAGATCGCGAAAGTTGATCGGCACGGGATTGAAGTAGATTGCGCCGACGACAAGTCGGGAACGGAATTTGGCCATCGTCGTAATCTGATCAATCACCCCAGGGCCTGCCGCGAGATCGTAGAATACATCTGTACCGACGGTCGGCAGGCCCTTGATAGGGTCTCCCGAACCATGCAATTCGGAGAGGCGGATCGGCACGTCTTCCTTGCTCGGGTTGATGACGGCGTGCGCACCCATCCGCTTTGCATAGTCCAGCCGTTCGTCGGCGAGGTCGATCGCCACGATATGGGCGACGTCGCGACGTGCCAGCCATAGCACGGCCGCCAATCCGATCGGGCCGCAGCCAAAGACAACCGCTTTGGTCGACGCGTTGGGCATCCCGCGATTCACCGTGTGAAGCCCAACTGCCAGCGGTTCTACTAATGCGGCGCGATTCAGGTCCAGATCGTCGGGAACGGGCAAAAGTGTCTTGCCCAGCACGGCATCGCGGATAATCGCCACCGGCGTGGTGCGCGCCGGGACGATCGCGGCAGAGCGGTTGAGCGCAACCGGCCTCGTGAATGGCAGGGCACGCATCATTGCTGAGCACATTACCCGTATCGCCGACGACGCAGCGCCGGGCTGGCCCCATTTCGGTACCGACGGGAAGGAGGGCTATCAGGTCGAGATACACGGTGCGCCAGCGATGAAAGTCGAGCTGGAGCTGGGCGCGTTCGGCCGCAATCCCATGGCCGATGCCGGCTGGGCAGTGGGCGGCCACATCACCAATTCGGTTATCGCCCTGTGCGAAGCCGCCCCGGGCGTGCGCACCTTCCTGGACCTGCCCTTGACCCCGGGGGCGTATCGCCTGTCATCTTGACCGCTTAAAGGATGGTGGTGATGCCGCCGCCATCCACTCGCAGAGCCGCGCCGGTCGTCGCCGAAGCCTGCGGCGACACAATATAGACGACCATGTTCGCCACCTCTTCGGTCGTGGCCAGCAGCGGCAGCAGTTGCGTGGGGCGATGCTGTTTGATCACCATCCGCTGCGCGTCATCGAACGAGATATTCCCCGCCTTGGAGAGTTGCTCGATCATGTCGGCGATCTATTCGGTCAGGGTTGTACCGACGACGATGGAGTTGCTGGTGACGGCCGTGCCCCGCGCCCGCTCCGCAAGGCCCCTGGCCACCGCCAGGATCGCCGTTTTGGTCACGCTGTAGTGCAGTCGTTCGCCTCGGGTCGTCACGCCGGATTCGCTGGAGATGAACACGAGGCGCCCCGAATTGCGCTCGAGCATCCCGGGCATATAGTGGCGTGCCAGCCGGACGCCACTCATGACGTTGGTTTCGAAAAAGCGCAGCCACTCCTCGTCTAGCAGATCAAAAAAGTCAGCCTCACCCCAGATGCCGAGATTGTTAACGAGAATATCGGCCGTCGGAGCAAGCTGTGTGAAGCGATCCACGTCCTCCTTCCGGGCGAGATCGGCGGCGATGCCTTCGATCGTCACTTCCGGATACAGCGCCGAAAGCTGTGAAACGACGCCATCCGTGACGCCCTGCCTGCGGCCATTGACGACCACATCAGCGCCGGCACCGGCCAAGCCTTTCGCGATCGCCAGACCAATGCCGCTGGTGGAACCCGTGACGACTGCCTTGCGACCGGTCAGATCAATTTTCACTTGGTCATTCCATAAAGAGAGGTCGAAAGGCGTAGTCTGATGCGGCACGAAGATCACATATGATCGGCCATGCGATCGACGATGTCGCGCGCGCCCATCAATAACGCACCCGCATCGATCAGATGTTCGCTCCCGGTGATCATGGAGGAATCATCCGATGCGAGGAACGAGACGAGCTTGGCCACCTCCGCCGTGTCCATGATTGTCCGCAAGGGAAGCAGGCTGGCGACCCAATCCAGCGGAACGACCTCCGTTTGCGGGGTCCTCATCCAGCCGGGATGGACCGAGTTGATCCGTATTTTTTCAGGACCGAGCATATGGGCGGCGGTCTTCGTTAGGCCGGTGATGGCGAATTTGGACCCCCCATAGGCAAGCCCACCGGACGAATGGATGCCGGCCGTCGAGGAAATATTCACGATCGAACCGCCACACGCCCGCCGCATGGCTGGCACAACAGCCTTCATGCCCAAGAATGTGCCGAGCGCATTCACTTCGAAAATCGCCTTGAACAGGTCTTCGGTCACCTCGTCAAAAGGGACCTGCTCGATGAGCGCGGCATTGTTGACGAGCACGTCGACCGAACCGAAAGCCGATTCTGCCTCGTCAACGGCGTCCGCCCATTCACCGGATTTCGTCACATCAAGCCGTCGGAAGATGGCGGCGTCCCCGATCGAACGAGCGACATCTCGGCCCTGATCCTCAAGTATGTCGCACAACATCACCCGAGCGCCCTCGCGGGCAAGATCTCTGGCGATGCTAGCTCCCAGGCCGCGGGCTGAACCGGTCACGATCGCACTTTTTCCATTCAATCGCATCGGCTTTCTTCCTCTCCAAAGCGTGATCAGAAGCGCGCAGTGGCGCCATGTGCGCCTGTTTTCACGCACTCACGCCGGTTGGAACTCCGACATTTCCTAACGGTCGTCAATAAGAAAACTTGACACTTTTGGAGAACTGCAGTCTCGCTCTGGAGAGCTTCGCAAAACACGAATCCAGCGTCACGGAGAGAACGCATGATCTTCGACTATGTCATTGTGGGGGCCGGTTCCGCGGGATGTGTCCTGGCAAACCGATTGTCCGAAGATCCCCGTACCAACGTAGCGATCATCGAGGCGGGACCGAAAGACACGCACCCCGCCATCCACATGCCCCGCGGGTTTCCAAAGGTTTATCAGCATCCTGATTTGTTGTGGCGCTACAATGCCAAGGTCGGCGGCGGCAGCAATCGTGACGAGATGTGGATTCGTGGCCGGACGCTCGGCGGGTCCAGCTCGGTCAACGGAATGGTATATGTGCGCGGTCACCCCCAGGACTATGACGAGTGGCACGACATGGGGCTGGTGGAATGGGGCTGGCCCGAGATGCTCAATGCCTATCGAGCGATGGAGAACCACGAACTCGGCGCGGACGAGATGCGCGGCGAAGGCGGCGCACTCGACATCTCCGCATTCCCCGGCAAGCATCCGCTCGCGGAGGCGTTTATCGAAGCGGCGGGCGAACTAGGCGTTCCCCGGCGCGAGGACCTGAACCGTGAAGCGCAGGATGGCGCGGGATATTATTTCCGTACCATCCATCGCGGCGGCCGGAACAGCTCGGCCAAGGCCTTCCTGAAACCCGCGCGCCGTCGCAAGAATGTTCAGGTCATCACCGATTTGACCGTCGATCGCCTGCTCTTCGACGGCAAGCGCGCCACGTCCGTGGCCGGGCGACGCAACGGCGAGGAGATCGTGATCGAGGGCCACGAGATCATCCTTAGCGCAGGCGTCCTCAACTCCCCCCTTCTGTTGCAGCGGTCGGGTATCGGCCCCGGCGCCCTCTTGCAACGGCTGGGTATCCCGGTCATTGCGGACAAGGCGGAAATCGGACGGAACCTGCGGGATCACCGCGGCACGGCAGGGGTTCAGCTGCGCGTCGATCGCGACAGCCTCAACCATTCCTTCTCGGGTCTCAAGCTCGTCGGCAACGTCCTTCGTCAGCAACTGTTCGGGACCGGCCCGCTGGCGGACTGCGCGTTCGAAGCGGGGGCGTTCTTCCGTACCCGCCCGGACCTCGACCGGCCTGATGGTCAGCTGTTCATGGGGGCGTTTTCTGTGGACGGGACGAAATCCTTTGCCGAGACGGTCCTTGAAAGCGAGCACGGCATGATGATCGGCGGCTATTTCATGCGGCCCTTTAGCGCGGGATTCATAGAAATCAGCTCGCTCGATCCGTTCGACAAGCCCTTTATAGATGCCAATGTGCTAGGCGATCCGCGGGATCATGAACCGTCGATCGGCGTCTTCAAGTTCGCCCGCCGCTTTGCCGGGACGACCGCGCTTCAGCGCTTTGGCGCGGTCGAAACCGTTCCCGGAATCGACTTTGCCGATGACGACGAAATTCTGGCCTATATGCGGCAGACGTCCCAGCCCGGCATTCACGCCACGGGGACATGCCGCATGGGCGTCGACCCGGACGCGGTCCTTGACGGTCGCTTACGCGTAAAGGGCGTGGAGGGCCTTCGGGTGGTCGACTGTTCCGCCATGCCGACGCAGGTTTCGGGGAACACGAACGGCCCGGCGATGGCGTTTGGCTATCATGCCGCCAATCTGATTCTGGAGGACCGGCTGGTTAACGCCTGATGGGCGCGGTTCATGTCGGGTGCACCGTCGAACCGCTCGACATCGGAGGGCAGGATCACGCTGCCGCCCCAAAGGCGCAGCTTCGTTCCCCAACCTTGCGCCGGTGCAGCCCGATGTAGACAGGGCGCGATTGTGCCCGATGACAACAGGACGAGAATATGTCGATCACCATGCCCCAACCCGACGCGGAGACAATAGCGAAGCGCGATTATATCGTCGCGGCGCTTCGCGAGATCGTGACCGGCGAAGGTGTGATTGATGACCCCGACGGGCTGCGCCCATGGGAGTCGGACGGGCTGACGGCTTATCGCCAGCCGCCAATGGTGGTCGTCCTGCCGGAATCACTGGATCAGGTCCGCGCCGTGCTGCTCGCCATGGGCAAATTCAACCGCATCCTTGAGATCGACTATGAAGATCGCATCGCCGTCGTGCAGCCGGGAGTGACCAACCTGGCGATCACACATGCGGTGGAAGGCAGGGGCTTTTATTATGCGCCTGATCCGTCCAGCCAGATCGCTTGTTCGATTGGCGGCAACGTGGCGGAAAACTCGGGCGGGGTGCACTGCCTGAAATATGGGCTCACGACCAACAATGTCCTTGGTGTCGAGCTGGTGCTGATGAACGGCGACGTCGTGCGCCTTGGTGGACGGCATCTCGATGCAGGCGGCCTCGATCTGCTGGGCGTGGTCGTCGGATCGGAAGGACTGCTTGGCGTGGTAACGGAAGTGACTGTGCGTATTCTGCCCAGACCTGAGACAGCGCGAGCCGTACTTGTGGGGTTTTCCGACGCGGAAAGCGCAGGAGCCTGCGTGGCGCAAGTAATTGCCGAAGGAATCATCCCTGCAGGCATGGAGATGATGGACCGACCGGCCATCCATGCCGCAGAGGCGTTCGTGAACGTCGGCTATCCTCTTGACGTCGGCGCGCTGCTGATCGTGGAAGTGGACGGACCGGCGGCCGAATGCGACCACCTCATCGACGAAATTGCCCGCATCGCCGATGCCAACGGGGCTGTAACCTCGCGCGTGTCGCGCGACGAGGCCGAGCGCGTGGCCTTCTGGGCAGGTCGCAAGGCCGCCTTCCCCGCAGTTGGCAGAATTTCACCGGATTATTACTGCATGGATGGCACTATCCCCCGAAGGCGGCTGCCTGAGGTTCTGAGCCGCATGGAACAGCTTTCCCGGAAATACGAGCTCGACATCGCGAACGTCTTTCATGCGGGTGACGGCAACCTCCACCCGCTCATCCTCTACGATGCCAATATTCCCGGCGAGCTCGCGCGCGGGCAGCGTCCCGCGTCTCGATCACGACCCCTGGGGACGATGCAAGCCTTGCATCGTCCCTCCATGTAGTAGGGACTTCTTGCCCCCGAAAATCAATGATGTGCTTCGAACGCCTTCGATGCGTGGAATTCGTTGTCGATCGCATCTTTGTACGTCATACCAAAATTATCGTCGATCAGAGCGTTGTAGGCCACAATGATCTTGCGGTCGTGCTTGGCGATGTCGTGGGCAAGTGCCTTGGCCTCGTTCAGAAGCTCCGCCGGCTCGACCAGCCTATTCACCAAGCCCCAGCGCTCGGCGGTCGCGGCGTCGATCAGTCGGCTCGACAAAGCCATCTCCTTCGCCCTGCTAACGCCGATCAGGTGCGGCAAGAGGGAACTGAGCAAGGCGCCAGGGAGCAAACCCACGCGGGAATGGGCGTCGCCGAAGCGCGCGGT
>Ga0268264_10001054_pt1 | contig 27425 bp, 23 predicted proteins | sample KBSSwiS32_FD_190357 | JGI IMG/M metagenome (GOLD analysis project Ga0268264, IMG submission 190357) | Switchgrass rhizosphere microbial communities from Kellogg Biological Station, Michigan, USA - KBS Switchgrass S3-2 (SPAdes) (version 2) | ecosystem: Host-associated > Plants > Roots >...
GGCTCGAGGCTGCATTTCCCCTCGCGCACAATGACTGGAGGAGAAGACGAAAGATCCACGACCGTAGTCGGCTCGACACCGCAATCGCCGCCATCCAGCACGGCATCGACTTCGTGCTCGAGTCGCTCTTGAATCTCGTAGCCATGTGTGAGTGGCTGTTCGTCGCCGGGCAGAATCAGGGTGGAGCTCATCAAGGGCTCACCGAGCTCGGTCAGCAGCATGTGGGGAACCGGATGATCCGGAATGCGCACCCCGATAGTGCGGCGACGCTCATGTTGCAAGCGGCGGGGTGTTTCACGTGTCGCGTGCAGCAAGAACGTGTACGGACCTGGCGTGCATGCCTTCAGTAATCGGAACTGCCAGTTATCCAGGCGTGCGTAGTGGCCAACGTCGTGGAGGTTGGCGCACACCAGCGTGAAGTGGTGATGACGGCCCGCGTCCCGGATCGCGCGCAACCGTTCGAGCGCGTTCTTGTCGTTGATGTGGCAACCCAGCGCGTAGCACGAATCGGTCGGATAAGCGATTACACCACCATTACGCACGATCTCCGCCGCCTGGCGAATTGAGCGTAATTGCGGGGATACGGGGTGAAGCTCGAAATACTGGCTGGTCATTGGGCGGCGGGCACTCTATCACGTATCATACGCGACCCTTTTTGCCATCAGCTGACCCCATTTCCTATGCAGGCTCTGCTCGAGTTCGCACCGCTCGTAGCGTTTTTTATCGCGTACCGCCTCTGGGGGCTGTACGTGGCAACGGCTGTGCTGATGGCGGCGATGGCGATTTTACTCATCGTCGACTACGTGCGCCTGCGACGGGTCCCTGGCATGCATGCGCTGAGCGCGGTGCTGGTGTTTCTGTTCGGCACGGCAACGCTGGTATTGCACGACCTCCGCTTCATCCAGTGGAAGCCCACGGTGTTCTTCTGGCTGGCCGCAGTGGCGTTTCTGGGCAGTCAGTGGATTGGTAAACAGACACTCACTCAACGTCTATTGAGCGCAGCATTGGGCGGCGACGACAATCACCGCGTCTCCGACTCGATCTGGAAACGCCTGAACATTCTGTGGGTAGTTTTCTACGTGCTGCTGGGCGCGCTCAATCTGTTCGTTGCATTCAACTTGAGTGAGCGCGTGTGGGTGTCCTTCAAGTTCATCGGTCTGCCGGCCCTCAACTTCCTGTTTGTAGGAGCCCAGGTGGCGTGGCTCGTGCGCCGCGGGTCCGCTGACACGGGCGAGCCCTCCCCTCAGTCCTGAGCACCGCGTCTATGGAACTCAACAGAATCGAAGCGCTGCGCACGGCGCTCCAAAAGCAACTGGCACCGGTGTCGCTCGAAATCATCGACGACAGTGCGAAGCACGCCGGACACGCCGGTGCGCGCGAGGGCGGTCATTTCCGCGTCAATCTCGTGTCCCCCGCATTCAGGGGGCTCGCGCAACTCGAACGCCATCGGCTGGTCTATGCAGCCGTCGCACCCCTGATGGGTAACGGCATACACGCTTTGAACATCGTTGCCCGCACCCCTGAAGAATCCGTTTAATTACCGTCTCTAACTTACTGAGAAATAAGCATGAATTACCCGAGAATCCTCCTGTTGGCCGGTCTGGTAGGGCTGGCATCCTGCCAACCTAAGACGGACGGCGGCAGCAGCAACCTGAGCACGCCGTCGGACACCTCGCCCGCGGTTGCGACCGTGAACGGCACCAACATCACGCAGAATTTCTTCGACCAGTACATCAAGGCCATCACGAACGGCAAATCCTCCAGCGAGCTCAGCACAGAGCAGAAGAATCAGGCGCTCGATAACCTGATCCGCGCCCAGGTCGTGGGCCAGTCGGCCATCAAGGACGGCGTCGACAAGGTGCCGGAAACCGCCGCACTGCTGGAGCTGACCCGCCTGAACGTGCTGCAGCAGGCCGTGGCCGAGAAGTACCTGAAGGACCGCAAGCCCACGGAGCAGGAGCTGCGTGCCGAGTACGAAACCCAGGTCAGCCAGCTCTCCAAGCAGGAGTACCACGCCAAGCACATTCTGGTTGCGACCGAGCCGTTCGCGCAGAAGGTGATCGACAGTCTGGCGAAGGGCGCAAAGTTCGAGGATGTGGCCAAGAAGGAGTCCATGGACTCTTCCAAGGACAACGGTGGCGATCTGGGCTGGTTCACGCCAGACAAGATGGTCAAGCCTTTCTCGGACGCCGTTCTCGCCCTGAAGCCGGGTGAGTACACCAAGAAGCCCATTCAGACGCAGTACGGCTGGCACGTCATCGAGCTGGTCGAGACCCGCGACCTTCAGCCGCCCGCTTACGACACCGTCCGCCAGCGTCTCGAGCAGGTTGTTCAGGCCAAGAAGATCAAGGCCTATACGGATGACCTGGAGCGGAACGCCAAGATCGAGAAAAAGCTGCCGGAAGACAAGAAGGCGGATGCGTCCAAGCCGGCCGACGCCGCCAAGCCGGACGACAAGAAGCCCGCGGGCTAATCTTCGACTGGCGGGCCAGCCAGGTCAGCTTGGGGGCCACCCCCGCTGGCTGGGGGCCAGCCCGCCCGACCACCTGGGAGCCAGCCTGATCGGCGGCCCCGGGGAGCCTCGTTTTTCGCTTGTATGGGGGTCTTCGGACCCCCATATGTTTAGTTGCGCGTTCCTCTTGTAAGCCCACTACAACGGAATGCGTTTTGCTTGAACGTAAGCGGAGATAAGAGGTCTAATCGATTGGACCTCGAGGCCGTGCCGGCAACCTGAAACACGCCGGCGTCGGAGTAAGTCACATGAATATTTTACGGAACAAGTCCTCGCTGTGGGCAGTCGCCCTGGCCGCCCTTTTTGCGGTCGGCACGCCGGCCTTTGCTCAGCACGGCGGCGGTGGCGGACATGGCGGGGGCGGTGGTGGTGGCGGTGGGCACGCCGGTGGTGGCGGTGGCTTCCACGGTGGTGGCGGCGGCCACATGAGCGGCGGATTCGGTGGGGGTGGCGGCCACATGGGTGGCGGATTCGGCGGTGGCGGCCACATGGGGGGCGCATTCGGTGGGGGTGGCGGATTTGCCGGGGGCCGCCCAAGTGGCTTTGGTGGCCACGCCGGCGGATTTGCCGGTCGCCCGAGTGGCTTCGCAGGTCATCCAGGCGGTTTCGGCGGCGCCGGTTTCGCGGGAAGCCGGGGCAACTTTTCTGGTAGCCGCGCCTTTGTAGGCGGCGGTGCTCACTACGGTTCTCACGTCGGATACTCGACTGGGTATCGCGGGAACGTGGCTTCTGTACGCTCTCATGTAGGTGGCTTCGTTGGTCGGCCCGCGTATGTCGGCCATCCTGGTTATGGATATGGTTGGGGACACCACGGATTCGGCTGGCACCGCCCGTATTGGGGTGGCGGTTACTGGCACGGTGGTTACTGGCCACGCGCCTACTACGGATGGAGCTACCCGTGGTTCTTGGGCGTGCTGCCAGCGGTGTATGCGACCTACTGGTGGGGTGGAATTCCTTACTACTACGCGAATGACGTGTATTACACGTGGCACGCTGGGCAAAACGGCTACGTTGTAACGGACCCACCACCTGTCGATACCGCTGATGGTGACGGCTCTGCTGGGAATGGCACATACGATGCCGCTGAGCCCGGCGACGTGCAGTCCAACAGCTACAGCAGCGGCGGCTCATCCAACGTGTATGCGTACCCGAAGGATGGTCAGAGCGACGAACAACAATCAGCCGATCGCTACGAGTGCCACAAGTGGGCCGTGGCGCAGAGCGGCTTTGATCCGACGCAGACTTCGCGGGCTACGGGTAACTCGACTGATTACCGACGCGCAATGGCAGCGTGCCTGGACGGCCGAGGCTACAGCGCCAAGTAAACGCCAAATCGCTGGTGCGGCGCGGGCACAGACAGACTAAGGGACGGCTAACCCCGTCCCTTTTTCTTTGCCTTCGATAGCAGGTCAGCAAACTGAGCTTCATCGAGCGTCTCCACTCCCAGCTCAGTTGCCTTCTTCAACTTCGACCCCGCGTCGGCGCCTACGACTACGTAGCGCGTCTTTTTAGAGACGCTGCCTGACACCTTAGCCCCCAACGCGATCAGCGCTTCCTGCGCCTCCTCGCGGCTCATGGACGCCAAAGTCCCCGTGATCACGAATGTCATACCGGCAAACGGCTGTCCCTCGACACTGGGCCGCACGACATCCTTCCAGTGAACTCCCCTTTCCTGCAGCTCGCGAATGACCTTGCGATGCTCCTTTGATGAGACAAACGCAGCCACCTCCGCGGCGACAACCGGACCAACATCCTGCACCTGCTGGATCTCGTCAGCAGACGCATCCAGCAACTTATCCAGATTCCCGAAGTGCTGCGCCAAGGCGAGCGCGGTCGCTTCGCCGACGTCGGGAATGCCGAGAGCAAACAGGAACCGCGGCAGCGTCGTGTCGCGGCTTTTGGCAATCGCATCTACGAGCTTCTCCGCGGACTTCTCGCCCATCCGCTCCAGCTCAGTCAGCTGCTCGGCGGTCAGCGTGTACAAGTCAGCCGGTGACTTGACCAACTCCTGCGCCACGAGCTGCTCCACAATCTTGTCGCCCAATCCCTCGATATCCATGGCACGGCGGCCTGCAAAGTGCCGCAGCGCTTCCTGTCGCTGGGCACGGCACGTAAATCCGCCCGTGCATCTGGCGACAGCCTCACCTTCCGCCTGGAGCACCTTGGATCCACACACCGGACACTTGGCAGGCAACTCGACGGCAGGAGCATCATCCGAAACGTGCTTGACGACACGCACAACTTCCGGGATGACGTCACCTGCACGACGGACGACGACGGTATCCCCAACACGAACGTCTTTTCTCCGCACTTCGTCCATGTTGTGAAGCGTCACGTTAGTGACGGTCACGCCGCCCACGAACACCGGCTCCAGTCGGGCAACCGGCGTCAGCGCGCCGGTACGTCCCACCTGGAATTCAATTTTCGAGACGGTTGTGGTGGCCTCTTCCGCCGGAAACTTGTGCGCCGTGGCCCATCGCGGGGCGCGTGACACAAATCCCAACCGCTCCTGATCGGCGCGGCTGTTGAGTTTGTAGACAACACCGTCGATCTGGTAGGTGAGCGTGCTGCGCTTCTTGCCAATCCCCTCGAAATAGCCCAGCAGGCCTTCGACACCTTTGACGAGGTGAGCCTCAGGGGACACCGGCAAGCCCCATTTCTTGAGTTGCTGCAGCATTTCCCACTGTGTGTCCGGAAGCTTGCCGCCCTCAACGACACCGGTGGCATAAAAGAACATGTCCAAAGGCCGCTTGGCCGTGATCCGAGGATCCAGCTGACGCAAACTTCCGGCAGCGGAATTTCGCGGGTTGACGTAGGTCTTTTCGCCCTGCTCCCGCAGAAGGCGATTCATCCGTTCGAATCCCCTGATGGGCATGAATACTTCGCCGCGCACTTCTATCACTGACGGCGGACGTCCGTTCAGTACATGAGGTACTGCGCGTACCTTCAACACATTCGGCGTGACGTCCTCACCGTTCACCCCATCACCACGGGTAGCGGCACGCTCCAACTTGCCATCGAGGTAAATGACCGTAACAGCCAATCCGTCGAGTTTGGGCTCAGCTACGTATTCGAGGTCTGCGGGTGCGGCGGATCCCAACCGCTCGTGAATGCGTCGGTCGAACGCAATCACATCTTCATCAGCGAATGCGTTGTCCAGCGAAAGCATCGGCACCTTGTGAGTGACGACGCCAAAAGCGCTAACCGCTTCGCCAGATACATGTTGAGTCGGTGAATCCGGCGTAATCAGATCCGGGTGCTCCGACTCCAGCGCCCGCAGCTCGATCATCAACTTATCGTAGTCCCCGTCCGGCAGCTCCGGGCTGTCGAGGACGTAGTACTGATAGTCGGCGTGCTTGATCTGTTGCCGCAGCTCGACAACTCGCCGTTCGGCGTCCCGCTTCACGACTTCGCCTCTGCCCCCAGGGAATCACGAAGCGCCTGAATACGCATGGGCGTCAGCGGCCCTCCCTTGTCATCCTGCAACGCGCCTTCGAGACGCTCATTCAGCATCCGGGCAGCCGTGAGCAGATCCTCGAACGCCTTTTGAGGACTCTTGGGCCCGGGCAACACAGCAATCAGGCTCAACCCCACGAAGCGCTGGGTATCCATGGTTTCGATATCGAACGTGCCGGGCTTGGACAGGTTGGACGCGCTCAATACCGCGCGATTGTTGGCATCCGGCTTGTGGAAAATATCGAAATCCCCCAGCACGAAGCCCTCGGCGGCCAGCGCCTGCCGCAGCAGGTTGCCGCGGAAACGATCCGGCGGACGGGCAACGAGGCGAAGTGACACGATCGTGCGCTGATCCTCGGGCGGCCACTCGACGATGGGCTTCACGAACTCGGAAGGCGGAGGTGGCAGTTCAGGCGCGGCCGGCGGCGGCTCGACGATGACGGCTTCGCCCACGCCCTCCACGACGTCGGCCAGCTTCTCCTCGATCTCGTCGTCCTCACCCTCGGCCTCGTGGCGGCGGTCGACCGGCACCTCGGTCTCGTGGCCGCGGTCGACCCGCAGGCCGATCATTGAGTCATCCGGAATCTCAACAATGGGTAATTCTTTGGGCGACGTCCGCTCGCGATCAACCGTCCAGGGCGCTGAAGGTGCGACGGGACGTGCATCCGTACGAATCTCGGGCAGCGTCAGCGAAGGCTCACGAGCGACTGAGGCACTCGTGCCCCAGTCCTCTGCAGCAACCGGCCGTGGCTCTTCACTAATGTGAGGAGCCTGACGCGACGCTTGGTGCGGCCGTCGTCGTTCCCACCACGCGAGAATGACGACAAACAGCACACCAATGATGAGCAGCGTCCAGCGCAGCTCGGGCATCACTATTCCTCAGCGATCAAACAGCGGCGAGGCGCAGAGCCTCGTCGACATCCACGGCCACGAGACGGGAGACACCGGGCTCGTGCATCGTCACACCCACGAGCTGAGACGCGAGCTCCATCGTCGTCTTGTTGTGAGTAATGAAGATGAACTGCACCCGTTGCGACATCTCTCTCACGATATCGCAGAATCGCCCCACATTGTGCTCATCGAGAGGCGCATCCACCTCATCCAGAAGACAGAAAGGGGCCGGATTGAGGTCAAAAATCGAAAAAACCAGCGACACCGCGGTCAGGGCCTTCTCACCACCTGACAGCAGGTGAATGGTGCTGTTCTTCTTGCCGGGAGGACGCGCCATGACGGCCACGCCCGCCGTGAGGATGTCATCGCCGACCAGTTCCAGGTAGGCATGTCCGCCACCGAACAGCCGCGGAAACTTCTCCTTCATGCCGGCATTGACCTTCTCAAAGGTCTCCTCGAACCGGTTCCGGGTTTCCTTGTCGATCCGGCGCATCGCCTCATCGAGCGTTTCCAGCGCGGAGGTGAGATCGGTGAACTGGCGATCGAGATATTCCTTGCGCTCGGTCTGTTCCTTCAGCTCGTCGATGGCCGCCAGGTTGACCTGGCCGAGCTTTTCCACGTCTGACCTGACCGTCGCGAGCAGATGCTCCCAGTTCGGGACATTGGCATCCTCGGCGAGGTTTTGTTGAACTTCCGCCAGTACCATCTGCGTCTCGGCAAACTGCTCTGCAATCGCCTCGCGCCGAACGCGGGTTTCCTGCGCAGCCAGCCGCGCCGTATCCATCGCTTCGCGAGCTTCGTTCACCAATCGCTCAGCACGCACACGCTTCTCATCGAGCGAACGTAGATCAGCATCCGCATCCTCGAGCGCGCCCCGGGCAATCGTCAACTCCGACTCTACTTCCAAACGTGACGCGAGGGCGTCATCGAGCCGCGCCTCGAGCTGCAGGATCGGTTCGTCGCCGCCGGCCAACTCAGCTTCCAACTCATCGCGGCGCCGGGCAGCCGACGCGCGCTGCTCAAACATGCGATTCATGCCGACTGACACTGAGCTCTCCGCCGAGCGGCGTGACTCTATTCTGATGAGCAGGTCGCGAGAGGCGACTTGAGCGGCCTGGGCGCGGTTGCGAGCCGAGGTCACCGCCTCGCGGCGCTCCTCACGTTCAGCTTCGAGCTCATGCTTGCGCGAGTCGAGCTCGCTCAACATGTAAAGGCCCCGATCCAGTTCCGCGGTTGCGCGAGCAAGTGCATCCGCCGCCGCGCCCTTCTCCTGCGCAACATCCGCCGCCTCTTCATCCAGCCGCTCTCTGCGAAGGATGGCTTCCTGCGCTTTTGCGCGGGTGGCTTCGAGTTGGCCGAGAAGCTCGGCGTGGCGCCGATGGGCTGCCTGGATGCCTGATTGTGCGTGATCGCGCTCGGATTCGGCGTCTACGAGGGATTCGCGGACTGCAGCGAGCTGCGTCTCTACCTCTGTCACACGCTCCTCGGAGATGGCGACTGTCGATCGCAGACTCTTCAAGCGGTGCTCGCGCTCGATGACACCGGCGTGTTGGTCGGCACCTCGACTGACACGCAGCCAGTCCTTACCAATCCATTCGCCGGTTCGGGTAATGATCGATTGGCCGGGCGTCAACGAGCCACGTGCGAGCAATGCGTCCGACAAGGTCTCCGCAGTGAACACACCAACCAGAGGTGACACAACAGAAAGCGGTCCGCTTACCTTTGAAGCAAGGGTGTCGCCGGCAGGGCTGTCCGCAGCCGTTCCACCGCCACCTGCTTCAACCAGTGCAACACGGCCCTTGGCCAAGCTACTCAGTGCGCCAGCTATCTCATCGAGCCCGTCAACACACACGGCCTCGAGATAGTCGCCGAGTGCAGTCTCGACAGCGCGCTCCCAGCCGGCCTCGACTTCCAGTGTTTCGGCTACACGTGGGCGCTTCGAAAGTCCGGCACCAGCCAGCCACTCAGCGGCATTTCCGGCTGCATGTGTCAGTGCGGCCTTTTGCAGTGCTTCCAGTGATGTCAGCTCGGCACGTGCACGCTCACGCTCGCCGCGCGCCGTCTCCAATCTCTTCTCGGCAGAAAGCTGCTCGGCGCGAAGTGACTGAGCTCGTTCCAGAGCAACCTTGAGCGACTTATTCAACTCATCGGCAGCGGCGCGCGCCTCGGCTTCCTGTTCCGTCAGCAGCGAGAGTTGCTCCGTCGAATCCTGCGCAGCGATCGCATCACGTTCAACAGCGAGTCGATCCGCCTGCGCGGTCAGGCGCCGCAGTTGGTTTTCCAACTGCTCGATACGGGCGCGCTCAACCTGCGTGGTCTGATTGGCTGCCCCACGGGCTCTATTGAATTGTTCCCAGCCCTGTTGCCAGTCCTGCAACTGGCGCTCAGCCGCTTCCAACGCTTCCGCGGCCGCGCTTTCAGCGAGCTGTACGCCTTCGATCTCAGGCGCCAGGCGCTCAATCTCCGCACGCAGATCATTGAGCTGACGTTCATCGCGCTCGATGTGCGCCGCAAGATCGTTCAGCGTCGCATGCGCTTGAGCGAGATCCGTCTTCTGACGCTCACGCAACTCACGCGCGTGGCGGACATTCTGTTCAACTCGGGAAATCTCAGCGCCGATCTCGTAGTAGCGCCCCTGGACGGCAGCGACACGGTCGCTCTGCTCGGTGTGAAAAGCGCGTTGCTTTTCGATTGCAGCCTCAGCGGAGCGCTGATCAGCCAACGCCGCCTGCATTGCCATCTCACGCTCACGCATCGCACTGTCGTGAACTTCAAAACCACCATCGAGGTCCCGCAACCGCAATGCGAGCAACTCCGCGGTCAGCCGGCGTTCCTGTTCCTTGAAGGACTGATAGCGGCGCGCCGTCGCGGCCTGCCGCTGCAGGTGTCTGATCTGCTTTTCAATCTCATCACGGAGATCCTGCAGACGCTCGAGATTCTCGCGCGTCTCCGAGACACGGCTCTCCGTCTCCTTGCGCCGCTCTTTATAACGGGAGATTCCCGCAGCCTCCTCAATGAACGCACGCATGTCATCGGCCTTCGACTCGATGACACGCGAGATCATGCCCTGCTCGATGATCGCGTAGCTGCGAGCGCCGAGACCGGTGCCCAGGAAGAGACTGGTGATGTCCTTGCGGCGGCACCGCGCGGAATTGATGAAGTACCCGGACGAGCCGTCGCGCGAAACCTGACGCTTCAGCGACACCTCGTTGTAGTTCGCGTACTGGCCACCGAGCTTGCCGTCGGAGTTGTCGAATACGAGCTCCACGGACGCCGTCCCAACAGGCTTGCGCGCAGTGGATCCATTGAAGACAACGTCCGCCATGTTGTCACCGCGAAGATGCTTCGCAGACAGCTCACCCATCACCCAGCGCACGGCGTCGATCACATTCGACTTGCCGCACCCGTTCGGGCCGACGACACCTGTGAGATTGCTGGGAAAGCTGACTTGGGTGGGATCTACAAATGACTTGAATCCGGCGAGCTTGATCTTGGTCAGCCGCATCTAGGCACCTTCTTCGAAATTAGCCGCCTAGTGTAGAGTAACTGCCATGCCTTCAAAACCTTCCAGTGATCTCGAGACCTTCCCCAATCCGTCGGAGCGCGATTACACGATCCGCATGCAGATTCCGGAGTTCACCTGCCTGTGCCCAAAAACAGGCCAGCCGGACTTCGCCACGCTCGATCTCGAATACGTACCCGATCAGCGCTGCGTGGAGCTGAAATCCCTCAAGTTGTACATTTGGTCGTTCCGCGACCGCGGCACCTTCCATGAAGCGGTGACGAACGAAATCGCGGATCATCTGACGAGCGCGATGGACCCGCGGTTCCTGCGTTTGACGGCCCGTTTCAATGTCCGCGGGGGAATCTACACAACGGTCGTCGTCGAGCGGCGACAGGCCTCCTGGAGGCCCCCTGCGCCCGTTTCCTTACCTTAACGACGGACGCCCATAGACACACAGGGCTCCGCTTGTATAATCCCGCGTCCTTTATGAGCCAGAGGCTTTTTTAGAGGAGCGACCATGCCGGCCAAGAAACCCGCGCCAAAAGCCGCGAAGGGTAAGAAGGCGGCAAGCCGACCACCAGTCCACAAGGCATCGGTGGCCCGCAAGCCCGCGGAGCGCGTTCAGGCCGAATTTGTTCAGCCAAGGGCGCCGGCACACGATCGCCATAGCGCCGAGGACGCGGTCGCGCCGAAAAAGGCCGATCCGCCCCGTTCAACCCCCACGACGGAAGAAAGAATCGAGATGCGAAAGGCTGTAGAGCCGGATTCCGAGACACTCGACGCCCCCGAGCCGGGCACGTCGAGTCATATAGTCGTACCCCCCCGTGCGAACCCCGTTCTTCAATCAGCTGCTGACTCTGATGACAGCGACTCGATTGAGCCGGGAAGCCTTCTGGCGGGTCCCCGTAACGTTCAACCGTACATCGTCAAGCGTGGCGAGCTCTACATGGGCAAGCCGCAGCTGGAACACTTCCGGCAGATCCTGGAGAGCTGGAAGAAGGACCTCATGGTCGAGGTGGACCGCACCGTCTCGCACATGAAGGATGAGGCGGCGAACTTCCCGGATCCCAACGATCGAGCGACGCAGGAAGAGGAATTCAGCCTCGAGCTGCGTACCCGGGATCGCGAGCGTAAGCTGATCCGCAAGATCGACGAAGCGCTGAAACGGATCGAGGACGGGTCGTATGGCTACTGTCTCGAAACCGGTGAGGAAATCGGCGTCAAGCGCCTGGAAGCCCGTCCGGTGGCGACCCTGAGTATCGAAGCCCAGGAGCGGCGCGAGCGCCGCGAACGTCAGTACGGCGACCGAGACGACCGGTACCGCTGATCGGCGCCCTGCCGATCCAGACCTCGCGGTGCCCTCGGACCGCGAGTGTCGTCGCACACCTTCCTATGTAGGCCCCTATATTGGACGATTCGCCCCGTCCCCCACGGGTGACCTGCACCTCGGGTCACTTCTGGCGGCAGTCGGCAGCTATCTCGATGCGCGACACAACAACGGGCAATGGCTCGTACGCATCGAGGATCTGGATACACCACGTGTAGTACCTGGCAGCGACGACCGAATCCTGCGCACGCTCGATGGCTTCGGTCTCCATTGGGACCGTGATGTCATATATCAAAGCAAACGTAACGACGTATACGTTGCTGCTTTACATCAACTCGAAACAGCCGGCCTCACCTTCCACTGCAGTTGTTCGCGCCGCGAGTTGCAAGGCAACGAAGAAACCGGTTACCCCGGAACCTGCCGCAACGGACCAACACGCAGCGGCGTTCCAACCGCAGTGCGTTTCAGGGTTCCCCCTGAGTTTGTGGTGTTTTTTGACGATGCAGTACAAGGACACTGCTCGTTCGGTACGCCTGAGCTTGGCGATATCGTCATAAAGCGCAAGGACGCAATTGTTGCCTACCAACTCGCTGTAGTAGTCGACGATGCCTGGCAACATGTCACCAACGTGGTGCGTGGAGCTGATTTGTTGCTCAGCACTGCTTGGCAAATCCTGCTCCAAAACGCGCTCGCACTGCCCACTCCACACTATGCCCACCTACCTCTCGTCGTGGAGCAGACGCACGAAAAACTCGGTAAATCCAGGCATTCCGTGCCTGTTGACCCGCGGAATGCATCAGCCTATCTGACAACTGTTCTGCGGATGCTCAATCATCCACCACCGCCGGAGTTGGAAAGGGACACGCCGGCCCGGTTGCTTGCCTGGGCAGAACATAACTGGAACATGGTAGCGCTCGCACATGTGCGCAATGTCACGGCCCGTGACACCGTGCACGCAAAATAGTTGGGTTCAATGCGGAATATGGACTAAGGTAGGTAGCCACGCCGATCCTGACGCCCTGGGACTGGGAACGTCCTGCTTACACACGAGGGCAGAGAGAATGAGCGAACCGCGAACGATCAAAAAGTATCCCAACAGAAGGTTGTACGACACCGTCGAAAGTCGTTACATCACACTTGCCGACATTCGGAGGTTGGTCATCGATCGCATTGATTTCGTGGTCATGGACAAGAAAACGCAGGAGGACATTACACGCTCGATTCTGTTGCAAGTGATCGCCGAACAGGAACATGGCGGCGAACCTTTGATGAGTCGGGACTTTCTCTCGCAGATCATCCGCTCCTACGGCGGTGCGATGCAGGGAATGATCGGAAGCTACCTCGAGCAGAGCCTCAAGCTCTTTGCGAGTCAGCAGCGCGACGCTCGCGAGCGTATCAAGAGCGTGGGCGATCCCGAATCCGCAGAGGCAGTCAACCACCTGGCGCAGCGCAATTACCAGCGCTGGCGTTCGGTGCAAGACGAAATCTACCGCACACTGATGAATGCAGCGGCGCGGGGCAGAACTGAAGTGGAGACTATGGAAGGTCAGTGACCTCGTTTGATTGATGATAACGATGCCCCTGGGGGTCTCGGGGGCATCGCATCATCCCAACCGCTCAACAGATCGGGTCAGCGAATCGCTTCGATTCGCTTCCCCGTTGAGTCATCAATCAGGCTGCGTCAACGTCCCGCATCGACAGGCGGATGCGGCCCTGACGGTCCACTTCCAACACCTTCACGCGGACCACGTCGCCTTCCTTGAGCTTGTCGCTCACACGCTCGACGCGCTCGTTCGAGATCTGCGAGATGTGCACCAGGCCGTCGCGACCCGGCAGAATGGTGACAAACGCGCCGAAGTCCATCAGCCGCGCCACCTTGCCCTCGTAGATACGACCCACTTCAACGTCGGCCGTAATCAGCTCGATGCGGCGTTGAGCCTCGCGTCCGGCAGCTCCGCTGACCGAAGCGATCTTTACGGTGCCGTCGTTCTCGATGTCGATGGTCGTGCCGGTCTCTTCCGTGATCTGACGGATCACGGCGCCACCCTTGCCGATGACATCGCGGATCTTCTCGGGGTCGATCTTCAACGTGATGATTGAAGGGGCCCACTCGGACATCTTGCTGCGCGGCTCCTGGATGACCTTGTTCATCTCACCCAGGATGTGCAGCCGGCCTTCCCGCGCCTGCTCCAGAGCAACCTTCATGATCTCGGGTGTCACACCCTCGACCTTGATGTCCATCTGCAACGCGGTCACACCGTCTTTCGAACCGGCTACCTTGAAATCCATGTCACCGAGATGATCCTCGTCACCGAGGATGTCGGTCAGAACCTTGAACCGGCCGCCTTCGAGCACGAGACCCATGGCGACACCGGCGACGGGCGCCTTGATCGGCACGCCGGCATCCATCAGCGCCAGCGACGTTCCGCAGACGCTGGCCATGGAGCTCGAGCCGTTGGATTCGAGAATTTCGGACACCACACGGATCACGTATGGGAACGTCTCCATGTCCGGCATCATCGCGGCAACACCGCGGCGCGCCAGGTTGCCGTGACCGATCTCGCGACGCTTCGGCGAGCCCATCATTCCGGTCTCACCAACGGAGAACGGCGGGAAGTTGTAATGCAACATGAACGGCTCGCGACGCTCGCCGGTCAGGGCATCGATGATCTGTGCATCGCGGGTCGTGCCCAACGTGGTAACAACCAACGCCTGGGTCTCACCGCGGGTAAACACAGCTGAACCGTGTGTGCGCGGCAACGTGCCCACCTTGATGGTGATCGGGCGGACTGTCTTGACGTCCCGGCCGTCGATACGTGGCTCACCGTTCAGAATGCGCTGGCGCACGATGTTGCTTTCCAGCTTGAACAGCGCACCATCCACCTGCTCCTCATTGAACTTCGGGCTGTCGCCCGTCGTCAGAGTGGCAATGGTCTGAGCCTTGATCTCACTGATGCGCGCATAGCGCTGCTGCTTCTCGCTGATTGAATAGGCTTCGCCCATCGCGGCGTGCGCGTGCAACGCAACAGCGCTGGCGAGATCGGCATTGTCAGCCGGTGGTTCCCACTTCCAACGCGGCTTGCCGGCTTCGGCGGCCAGCTCACGAATGGCGCGGATTGCAACCTGCATCTGTTCGTGGCCAAACACCACCGAACCCAACATGATCTCTTCGGACAGGCCGTTGGCTTCCGACTCGACCATCAGAACGGCCTTCTCGGTACCGGCGACCACCAGGTGCAGCGCGGACTGCGCCAGCTCCTTGGCATCCGGATTCAACAGATATTTGCCTTCCTTGTAACCGACGCGCGCAGCGCCAATCGGTCCGTTGAAAGGAACACCCGCGACGGCGAGCGCGGCGGACGCACCCAGCAACGACGGAATGTCCGAGTCGATCTCCGGATCCAGGGAGATGACGGTGGCAACGACCTGAACGTCGTTGAAGAAGCCATCCGGGAACAGCGGACGAATCGGGCGATCGATGAGACGCGAAGTCAGCGTCTCCTTCTCGGTCGGGCGACCTTCGCGTTTGAAGAAGCCACCCGGGATTCGACCCGCGGCGTACGTCTTCTCTACGTAGTTGACCGTCAGAGGGAAGAAGTCGCGTCCCGCTCGCGCGGTTTTTTCAGCGACTGCGGTGACGAGGACGACGGTGTCGCCCATCGACACTTTCACGGCCCCGTCTGCCTGGCGAGCCAGCTCGCCGGTTTCAATGGTGACGGTGTGGGAACCGTACGAAAAAGACTTGCTCACAACGCTCAAGCTTTAATCCTCACTTGGGAATTTTTTCTTTACAAACCGGGAGCACCAAAGCACAAGGGCCGCTCGCTTTTGGCGGCGGCCCTTGCTATAGCTTCAGCGACGAAGCCCCAGTCGCTCGACGAGCTCCTGGTACTTCTGAGGTTGGGTCGATTTCAGATAATCGAGGAGCTTGCGGCGTTGGTTGACGAGCTTGACCAGCCCGCGCCGTGAGGAATGATCGCGCTTATGTGCGGTAAAGTGCTCACCGAGGCCATTGATCCGCTCCGACAGGAGCGCAACCTGGACTTCGGGAGAACCGGTATCCGACGTGTCACGGCGAAACTGCGCGACGATTCCGCCCTTTTTCTCAACTGTTAAAGCCATTGCGCATACACCTAAATGCTTGTCTCTTGAACCCTTTTGGGAAGCCGCCAATTCTACCGGGTGAAGCGGCTTCGCTACAAGTTCAAACCTGCCAAGGAGAGCAGTCATGTTCAAAACTTTGTGCTTCTGCCTTGCTGCCCTGCTGACCGCATGCAGCACGACCGGCAGCGAGCCCCCCGCCACGGCCCGGACCGCGGTCGCGGCCTGCCCGCCGAATACCACTGCTTCGCGCCTTCAGCCGCGAGCCAATGAGTGTTCAGCCAGCCCGGTTCGGACCTACAGCCAGGACGACGTTCAGCGTACAGGGCAACCAGACTTAGGGAACGCTCTGCAGATGCTGGACCCGTCTATTTCAGTTCACCACTGAATAGCCGCTTCGGACGGACGCCGCCGGCACCGTCCGATTCGCCTATGCCTATAAATGTCCCCTGCGGGTCGTATAGGCGCACGCGACCGGCCGGCCCGGATTGCTCAGTCACCACCGGCTGACCGTGCAATATCTTGCTCGTTGCTCTGAAATCGAGCATCACAGCGGTCATGTGTTGTAGCGGCGCATCAGCCGGCAGAATGGTCGGCGCACCTCCTGCCTGAATCGCGCTGGCTATCGACTCCAGCGTCTCCATCGGAGCGTTATCAAACGGCTCGACGTAGACCCTTCGAAGTGCCTGGACGTGTCCGCAGGTGCCCAGCGCTTTGGCGATGTCCTCTGCCAGCGTTCGGACATAAGTGCCCTTTGAGCACAGGACCTCGAGGTCCAGCTTTCCATTTTCAGCCGGCCACGCCTTGCATTCGAGGCTGAAAACCTCGATCTCGCGCGCGGCACGTTCAACCTCGATCCCTTGGCGGGCGAGCTTGTAAAGCGGTTGCCCGTCCCGTTTCAGTGCGGAGAACATGGGGGGAATCTGCGATTGATGGCCCAGGAACGTTTTGAGCACCGCCTCCAGGGTCGCCTCCTCAAAAGCAGGCACTGGCAAGGTCTCCACGACGTTCCCCTCGGTATCGCCGGTGGCCGTGCGCGTTCCCAATGCAACGGTGAAGCGGTAGAGCTTCCTGCCTGAGAGGATGTCCCCGGCGATCTTTGTGGCTTCACCGAGGCAAATCGGCAGCATTCCGGTGGCCAGGGGATCGAGGCTGCCGACGTGCCCTGCCTTGGAGGCTCCGAGCATCCGGCGGGTTTTCTGGAGAGCCGCGTTCGACGAGAGCTTCAAAGGCTTGTCGAGCAGCAGGATTCCATTAATCACTCAGATTTGTCGTCGTCGACGTGGTGCGCCTCGTCGTCCTTCACCGCACGGTCAATCAGACTCGTGAGGTTGGACGCCTTTTCGGCCGTATCGTCAAAGATGAACTCCAGCCGTGGCGCGTGCCGCAACCGCAGTCTCCGGCCGACCTCACCGCGGAGGAAAGCCCCCGCGTGAGTCAGGCCAATACGCACCTGGTCGGGCGGATTCTTCGAAGCAAATGGCGTGAAGTACACGCGGGCAGCGCCCATATCCGCGGCGACATTCACCGCCGTGATAGTGACATTGCCCACGCGAGGGTCTTTTACTTCGCGCGCAATCAACTCCGAGAGCACCCGTTGGATCTCGGCTTCAATGCGTCTTTTTCGCTGTGCTTCGGCCAAGGGACTACTGCAACGTGCGAGCGACTTCGACGCGCGAGTAGCACTCGATCTGGTCGCCTACCCGTACGTCCTGGTAGTTCTTCACGCCGATACCGCACTCAGTACCCGCACGCACTTCGCCCGCTTCATCTTTGAAGCGGCGCAGTGACTCGAGCGCACCCTCGAAAATCACCACGTTGTCGCGCAGCACGCGAATCGGGTTGTTGCGTTTCACGACGCCCTCGGTCACGAGACAACCGGCCACCACACCGAACTTGCTGGAACGGAACACTTCCCGCACCTGCGCAATGCCGACGATGGTTTCCTTGATCTCCGGCTTCAACATGCCGGACATCATCTGCCGTATGTCATCGATGACTTCGTAAATGATGCTGTAGTAGCGGACTTCGACGCCCTGCTCCTTGATTGCATCGCGCGCGCCGGCATCGGCACGAACGTTGAAACCAATGATGAGTGCTTTTGACGCCGCGGCGAGCTGCACGTCCGAAACGGTGATACCGCCCAACGCACTGCCCAACACACGTACCTGCACTTCAGGCGTGGACAGCTTGTCCAGCGATTCGCGCAGTGCTTCGGCGCTACCCTGCACATCCGCCTTGAGGAGAACTGTAACGACGCCGGCTTTCGCCTCGCCCATTTGCGAAAAGACATCTTCAGCACGCGGAGCCTGGCGAGCCAGCTTGGTATCGCGTGACTTGCTCTGCCGATAGAGGGCGACTTCCCGAGCCTTGCGATCACTCTCGACAACCAGGAGGTCATCGCCTGCATTAGGCGGATTCGCCAGACCCAACACAACAACCGGCATCGACGGTCCGGCCGTCTGCACGGCAGCGCCCGTCTCGTCAAACATCGCACGCACGCGACCGAATTCCGTTCCGGCCAGGATCGGATCGCCCATCTTCAAAGTGCCCTTCTTCACGAGCACAGTGGCGGCGGCACCGCGACCCTTCTCGACGCTCGACTCGATGACGATGCCCGAGGCCAGGCCGTCCCGCGGAGCCCGCAGCTCCTGGATTTCCGCCTGCAACAGGATCGAATCCAGCAGGTTGTCGATACCGGCACCGGTACGAGCCGAGACATTGACGAAAATCGTCTGTCCGCCCCACTCCTCCGGAATGACATCGTGCTTGGACAACTCGGTGCGGACCCGGTCCGGATCTGCTTCGGGCTTGTCGATCTTGTTGACAGCCACAACGATCGGCACGCCGGCCGCGCGGGCGTGTTGAATCGCTTCAACAGTCTGCGGCATCGCACCGTCATCGGCAGCAACAACGAGCACAACTACGTCAGTAGCCTTCGCACCACGGGCACGCATGGCGGTGAACGCCGCGTGGCCAGGGGTATCGAGGAACGTAATGACGCCCTTGGGCGTTTCGACGTGATACGCACCAATGTGCTGCGTAATCCCGCCTGCTTCGCCAGCCGCAACCTTGGTGCTGCGGATGTAGTCGAGCAGCGAGGTCTTGCCGTGGTCGACGTGGCCCATGACGGTAACAACCGGCGGACGTGGCTCGCCCACTTCCGGCTCTTCGCTCGCCACACCCTGCAAGTCCTCTTCGATCTGGTTCTCTTTCAACACCTTCGCGGTGTGGCCGAGCTCCTCAACAACGAGGATCGCGGTGTCCTGATCCAGCGGCTGATTGATCGTGGCCATGACACCCATGTTCATGAGCACCTTGATCACTTCGTTGGCCTTCACGGCCATCTTCTGCGCGAGCTCGGACACAGTCACGGTCTCACCGATCGACACTTCGCGAACCACCGGAGCTGTTGGCATCTCAAACGCGTGACGGCCCTCCGTACTCGGAGAGGACATACGCATCTTGCTGCCGCGCTTTTTCTTCTTGTAGCGCGAGCTGACATCGCCGGCGACGTGCAATTCCTGTCGGCCGTAGCGAGTCGGCTCCGCGCCTCCAGGCGCTGCCGGCCGCCGGGGCTGTTCCTGCGCAGCAGGGGCTGGCGGCGCAGCGGCCTGAGTCTGAGCCTGAGGCCTCGACTGCTGCTGTCCACCCTTCGCCTGGGCTGGAGGAGGAGCCTTCTGCTGCGGACGCGGATTTACACGTCCAGTCGAAACAATTCGCGGGACGAATGCTGGCTGAGCGGGCGGTGGCGGTGAAGCTGGTTGCTGCGGTGCGGCGGCGGCAGGAGCAACTGCTGCTGCGGCAGCCTTGTTGGCCTGCGCCTGCAGCTGTTCCTGACGCTCGCGCTCACGGCGCTCGGCTTCTTCGCGCGCACGCTGTTCAGCAGCACGTCGTGCTTCTTCCGCGGCCCGCAACTTCGCCTGCTCTTCTTCAGCGCGACGCAGATTCTCGGACTCAACACGCTCGCGCTCACGGCGCTCATTATCCAGGCGCTCGGCCTCGAGACGTGCGGCGTCCTCGACCTCACGACGCTTCGCGTCGATTTCATCCTGATGGTGGCGGGCCTGCTCTTCGAGAACATCGCGCTTGATGTACGTCTTCTTCTGGCGAACTTCGACGTTCACCGTACGAGCGCGGCCTTGCACGCTGGCCAGCTTGAGCTCGCTCTGCGTCTTGCGCTTGAGCGTGATTTTGCGGGGCGCAGCATCGCCGTCGTCGCCACTTCCGTGGGAGCGACGCAAATGAGTCAGCAATTCGAGCTTCGCATCATCGCTGATGCGAGCGTCGGGTCCGTCCACCTTGATACCTGCCTGGTCGAGCTGCACGAGCAGCCGATCGACCGGCACTTTCAGGACTTCTGCAAACTGGGAAACTGTTACTTCTGCCATAGGTTACTCAACCCTCCGTGCCTTACTGGCCTGCCTCGAACCAATGGGCACGTGCCGTCATAATGAGCTTGCCGGCCTCATCGGCCTGGAGCCCATCGATATCCGCCAGATCGTCCACCGACTGCTCTGCCAGTTCTTCCCGCGTGCGCACACCACGGCGTGCCAGCGCGAGCGCCAGATCAGGGCTCATGCCCTCGAGCAGCAGCAGGTCATCGGAAGGCATCGACTGATCGAGGCTCTCCTCGCTCGCGATTGCCTGTGTCAGCAACACGTCGCGGGCGCGGTTGCGCAATTCCTTCACGATGGTTTCATCGAACTCGTCAATTCCGGCGAGCTCTGCCTGCGGGACGTAAGCGATCTCTTCGATCGTCGAGAAACCCTCCTGTGCGAGGATCGTTGCGACGTCCTCATCCACATCCAGTTGCTTCATGAAATTCTGAACGAGCTCCTTCGCTTCGGTCTCACTCTTGGCCTCGGCGTCAGACTCGGTCATCACATTCAAATCCCATCCGGAAAGCTGGCTGGCCAACCGGATGTTCTGGCCGCCGCGGCCGATCGCCTGCGACAACTTCTCTTCGGACACCGCGATATCCATGCTGTGTGAGTCCTCGTCTACGACGATGGACATCACTTCAGCGGGTGACATCGCGTTGATCACAAACTGTGCCGGGTTCTCGTCGAACGGAATGATGTCGACGCGCTCGCCGGCAATCTCGTTGGAGACGGCCTGCACACGCGAACCGCGCATACCGACGCAAGCACCCACAGGATCGATGCGCGGATCGTTGCTGCGAACCGCAATCTTCGCGCGAACACCGGCGTCGCGCGCGGCGCCGAGAATCTGGATCAAACCCTGGCCCACCTCGGGCACTTCCAGCTTGAACAGCTCAATCAGGAACTCCGGAGCCGTCCGGGTGAGGAAAAGCTGCGGCCCACGGGGCTCCGAGCGCACTTCCTTCAGAAAGGCCTTGATGCGGTCCTGCGGCTTGACCTGCTCACGCGGAATCATGTCCGTCCGCGGAATAAAACCTTCGGCGTTGCTGCCGAGGTCTACATAAATACCGTTACGATCGACACGCTTGACGACGCCACTGACCAGCGTTCCGACGCGGTCGTTGTAAGCGTCGACAACCTGAGCACGCTCGGCCTCGCGCACCTTCTGCACGATGACCTGCTTGGCCTGCTGGGCAGCGATGCGGCCGAAGGCCACCGACTCCATGCCCTGCTCCACAAAGCCACCGACCTCGACCTTGGCGTCGATATCCCGGGCGTCTTCCATACGCAGCTCACGCTCCGGAACTTCGAGCTCCTTGGAGTCGTCAGCAAAAACCTTCCAGCGGCGGAACGTCTCGTAGTCGCCGCTCTTGCGGTCGATGGAGACCCGGACATCCCACTCTTCCCCGTGCTTTTTGCGGGTAGCAGACGCGAGCGCGGCTTCGAGAGCCTCGAAGATGACTTCTTTATCGACGCCCTTCTCGTTCGAGACGGCATCGACCACCATCAAAATTTCCTTGTTCACGCGTCTTACCCCTACCTGCCAAAACTGCCTAAAGCTCAACCTGCCAGCGGTGCCAATCGTGCCTTCGCGATCTCTCCGAACGGCACGTCGACCGTCTGCTTATCCACTTCCACCTCGATCCCCGCCGCAGAGACGGTCTTCAGGATCCCCGTGTACCGCTTGCGTCCCGCGCGGGGCGCCTGCAGCTCCACATAGATCCGCTCGCCCACGAATCGCTCGAAATGACCTGGCGTCCGCAACACCCGGTCGAAACCAGGCGACGACACCTCGAGCGTATACGCGGTCGGAATCGGATCATCGACGTCGAGAAGCGCCGCCACATCGCGGCTGACCCGCTCGCAGTCATCGACCGAAATCCCTGCCGGCTGATCGATAAAGATGCGCACAACAGCACTCGTGCGCCCTGCGGCGTACTCCAGCTCAACCAGCTCATAGCCCAATTGAGCGAGCACAGGCTCAATGAGGGCGATGAGCTTCTCCCGCAAGGTCACCGTCATCGCAACTACCCGCCGCTACAAACAAAAATGGGCCCAAACGGCCCACCAGAAAACAAAAAAGCCCCTCGGGGGGCTCTTCGAAGCTCACGGTGTGGATTTTGCCCCACCCCGTCCACCGCGGCCGAGGCCCGCGGGGGCGCGCATTCTACCCAAAGCGGGCTCGCAGTGAAACATCTTATTAAAGTGGCGGCGCAGCGACCCGGCTCAGCCCTGTCTAGACAGGGGTATGGCAAGATGCGAAGCTCCTGAGATGTCCCAGCCACTGCCCGCTACCGCCCGCTATTTGCACGTTAAGCAATACGTGCTTCGCAAGATCGCGGACGGCTCTCTTCGCTCGGGCGAGCGCGTGCCTTCTGAGAACGAGTTGGTGCGCGAGTTGGATGTCGCCCGCATGACGGCGAACCGCGCGCTTCGGGAGCTGGCTGAAGAAGGTGTGTTGCTTCGTGTAGCCGGCGTCGGCACGTTCGTGGCTGAACCTCGGGTGCATGCCCACCCACTCGAGGTGCGCAACATCGCAGACGAGATCCGTGCCCGGGGTCACTCATATGAAGCGAAGGTTGCGTCAGTAGAGTCAACCATCGCTACACGGGAATTAGCCGAGCGCTGCGGCGTTGCTGTAGGCGCGCGTCTCGATCACTCGTTAGTGATTCACCTGGAAGGCGGTGTTCCGCTGCAGGTCGAAGATCGCTACGTAAATCCAACAGTGGTACCCGGCTATCTGCGAAACGACTTCACTCGAGTTACGCCCCATCAGTTCCTGATGACGGCCGCGCCGCTGCAGCGCGCCGAGCATACGGTCAGGGCGGTGATTCCCGACGGCCGGATTCGACGTATGTTGAAACTCGATGCAACCGATGCATGTTTGCTCATCAGGCGCCGCACTTGGGCGAGCGAGCGGATTGCCACGGTCGCGGACCTTTACCATCCGGGCTCGCGTTACGAGCTCACCGGATCCTTCTGAACCTGCACTGTCTATACAGGTATAACGACAATGGACAATCTGAACGCCCGCGGTCCCCTTCGCGCCCCCCGTGGTACCGAGCTGAGCTGCCGCAATTGGATTTCCGAAGCCGCCCTACGCATGCTGCTCAACAACCTCGATCCCGAGGTAGCTGAAAGACCCGAAGACCTGGTTGTTTACGGCGGCATCGGTAAAGCCGCGCGCAATTGGGAGGCTTTCGACCAGATCGTGGCCGCCCTGCGGCGCCTCGGTGACGACGAATCGTTGCTCATCCAGTCTGGAAAGCCCGTAGGCGTCTTCCGCACGCACCCGGACGCCCCCCGCGTCCTCATCGCCAACTCCAATCTCGTCGCCAAATGGGCCGACTGGGATCATTTCAACGCCCTCGATAAGAAGGGGTTGATGATGTACGGCCAGATGACCGCGGGATCGTGGATCTACATCGGTAGCCAGGGCATCGTCCAGGGTACCTACGAGACCTTCGTGGAGATGGGTCGTCAGCATTTCGGCGGCAACCTCGCCGGGAAGTGGATCCTCACGGCAGGCCTCGGCGGAATGGGTGGTGCCCAGCCTCTCGCCGCAACGATGGCTGGGGCTTCGATGTTGGCCGTGGAGTGCCGACCCAACCGCATTGCCAAGCGCTTGCAGACGCGGTACCTGGACAAAGAAGCAGCCTCTTTGGACGAGGCCTTGAAGATGCTCGAAGACGCACGGCGTGTGGGGCGGCCGGTATCCGTGGGCCTGCTGGGTAATATTTGCGAGGTTCTGCCCGAGTTGCTGCGACGCGGAATCAAACCGGACGCTCTCACCGACCAGACGTCGGCTCACGATCCTGTGAACGGCTATCTCCCTGCCGGCTGGTCTCTGGAGAAATGGGACCGGCTGCGTTCTGAAGACCCTCGACAGGTTGTTGCTGCATCGCGTGCATCCATGGCTCGCCACGTCGAATCGATGCTCGCGTTCCAGAAGCTTGGAATTCCTGTCTTTGACTATGGAAATAACCTGCGCCAGGTTGCCTTCGATGAAGGCGTCAAAGATGCATTCGCTTTCCCGGGGTTCGTGCCGGCGTACATCCGCCCCCTCTTCTGCCGCGGTGTCGGCCCCTTCCGATGGGTCGCCCTGTCAGGAGACCCGGAAGACATCTACCGCACCGACGCAAAGGTCAAAGAACTCATTCCGGGTGATGCTCACCTCCACAATTGGCTCGACATGGCTCGCGAGCGCATCAAGTTCCAAGGCCTGCCGGCACGTATCTGTTGGGTGGGCCTCGGCGACAGGCATCGCCTGGGACTGGCGTTCAATGAGATGGTGGCCAAGGGCGAGCTACGCGCTCCGGTGGTGATCGGCCGCGATCACCTGGACTCCGGCTCGGTCGCCAGCCCGAACCGCGAGACTGAGTCGATGCGTGACGGTTCCGATGCAGTGGCGGATTGGCCGCTGTTAAATGCGTTGTTGAATACAGCTGGCGGTGCCAGTTGGGTGTCCATCCACCACGGCGGCGGTGTTGGCATTGGCTACTCCCAGCATTCCGGCGTCGTGATCGTCTGTGATGGTACGCCGGCCGCCTCGCGTCGCATTGAACGTGTGTTGTGGAATGATCCGGCTACGGGTGTCATGCGACATGCTGACGCAGGTTATGAGACAGCCATCGCCTGCGCGCGGGAGAACGGCCTCAATCTGCCGTTCTTGGGCTGATGCTGACTCTCTGGCGAAACGCGCGCATCGCCACATGCGATGACTCGATGACCGTGTTCGAACACGGCGCGATGCTCACGCGGGATAGTCAGATCGAATGGGTGGGCTTCGAAGACGCTTTGCCCAAGTTCGGTCCAGCTGAGGTACGGGACCTCGGTGGTGCCTGGGTTACGCCCGGACTGATCGATTGCCACACGCATCTGGTGTTTGCCGGCACACGGGCTCCTGAATATGCCGAGCGGTTGAAAGGCCGGACCTACGCGGAGATTGCACGCGCAGGCGGCGGGATCTTGTCGACCATGCGTGCCGTGCGCGCGGCTTCGGACCAGGAGCTGTTCGATGAGAGCGTGCCGCGGCTGTTATCGCTTTTGTCGGAAGGCGTTACTTGTATCGAGATCAAGTCGGGCTACGGGCTGACTTTGGCCGACGAAGGGAAGATGCTGCGTGTTGCTCGCATGTTGCAGCGGTCGTTTCCCGTTACGGTGCGGACAACATTGCTCGCCGCGCACTCGCTGCCTCCTGAGTACAAAGGACGAGCTGACGATTACATCCGCGTGATCTGCGATGAGTGGTTGCCAGCGCTCCATGGTGATGGGTTGGTTGACGCGGTAGACGTGTTCTGCGAGACGATTGGGTTTGATTTGGCACAATCAGAGCGCCTGTTTGAGGCTGCTGCGGCTCTTGGTTTGCCCGTGAAGATGCACGCCGAGCAGCTTTCTAACCTCGGCGGCAGCCAGATGGCAGCGCGACATCATGCACTGTCGTGCGACCACCTGGAGTTCTCGACCGCTGAGGACGCAGCGGCCATGGCTGCCGCCGGCACGGTCGCCGTTTTGTTACCCGTTGCGTTTTATTGCCTCGCAGAAGGCCATCGGCCGCCGATCGACGCGTTTCGCTCCTCGCAGACGCCGGTGGCGGTTGCCACCGATTGCAACCCTGGCTCGGCGCCCGGCACTTCTTTACTGCTGGCCATGAGCATGGCTACCCGTCTCTTCGGACTCACGTCGGATGAGGCGTTAGCCGGTGTTACGCGCAATGCAGCGCGAGCGCTCGGAGAGCTCGACAGTCGGGGCACGTTGGCTACGGGAAAAGTCGCCGATTTCGTCATCTGGAATATCCGCTCAGTTGAAGAGCTGAGCTACTGGATTGGTTTCAACCCTCGCCGCGGCGTCGTACGCGCTGGCAAACTCGTTTCACAGAACTAAAGTGATTTCATGACCACAGAAATCGAGCTGGGCTCGCGCCCTTTGAGCCTCACCGAGCTGCGCCGCATTTACAGCGAGCCGGTCACTGTTTCGGTGCACGAGCGCGCGATGCGCGCCGTGCGTGACTCTCACGCGACGACTTCGAAGCTCGCCGCTGGGGATGCAGCAGCGTACGGAATCAACACGGGATTCGGGTTGTTGGCCAACACCCGCATCCCTACTGACCAGCGTGCGCTGCTGCAGAAGAACATCATTCTGTCTCACAGCACCGGCGTCGGCCCTTTGCTGGACGATTCCATCGTCCGGTTGATGATGGTGCTGAAGCTGGCGAGCCTGCTTCAGGGGTTTTCGGGCGTCAGCGAGCCCCTCGTCAGGTTCCTGGAGAAACTGATTAATGCGGGGCTGTGTCCTTGCGTGCCGGCGCAGGGGTCGGTGGGAGCCTCTGGTGATCTCGCACCGCTCGCTCACATGTCGCTGGCTGTGTTGGGACAAGGGAAGATTCGCCGGGATGGCGTCATACGGCCGGCCGCGGAGTTTTTGGCTGAGTTTTCGATCGAGACGGTTGAGTTAGGTCCCAAGGAGGGACTGGCGCTGCTCAACGGCACGCAAGTTTCCACCGCGCTGGCGCTTGCCGCCTTGTTCGAGCTGGAGTCGGCGTTTTCCGCCGCCATGGTCAGCGGTGCCATGTCGCTGGATGCCCTCCAAGGCAGCGATGTGCCGTTTGACCCACGCATTCATTCGCTGCGCGGTCACCCCGGGCAGGTACAGGTCGCGCAGGTTTATCGTGAGTTGCTCGTGGGGAGCCAAATCCGCGAGTCGCATCGAACTTGCGAACGGGTGCAGGACCCGTACTCCTTGCGCTGTCAGCCCCAAGTCATGGGTGCGTGCCTGGATATCATTACTCAGACCGCCGAGACTTTGTTGACCGAAGCGAATGCCGTGACGGACAACCCGCTCATTTTCGCGGGGACCGCGGAGGTATTATCCGGCGGCAACTTCCACGCTGAGCCCGTCGCCTTTGCGGCAGACATTCTGGCGCTCGCGTGTGCTGAAGTTGGGTCGATCGCTGAGCGGCGGATTTCGCTGCTGGTCGATCCGAAGATGAGCGGTTTGCCGGCTTTTCTTGCACCGGACAGCGGTGTGAATTCGGGGTTCATGATGGCGCAGGTCACCGCTGCGGCCCTGGTTGCGGAGAACCGCATGCTGTCGCACCCGGCAAGCGTCGACAGCATCCCCACCTCGGCGAACCAGGAGGACCATGTCAGCATGGCCACTCATGGTGCGCGCCGCACGCTGACCATGACGGGCAACCTGCATAACATCATCGCTATTGAGTTCCTGGCTGCCTGCCAGGGGTTGGACTTC
>Ga0268264_10001055_pt1 | contig 27419 bp, 24 predicted proteins | sample KBSSwiS32_FD_190357 | JGI IMG/M metagenome (GOLD analysis project Ga0268264, IMG submission 190357) | Switchgrass rhizosphere microbial communities from Kellogg Biological Station, Michigan, USA - KBS Switchgrass S3-2 (SPAdes) (version 2) | ecosystem: Host-associated > Plants > Roots >...
CACCCATCAGCAGCCGCAGCATGAAACCATTCTACGACAAGGACCTTTACCGTGAGCGTAACCGCATCGAACGCTTCTTCAATAAGCTCAAGCAGTTTCGCCGCATCGCCACGCGTTACGACAAACTCCATAATACTTTCCTCTCCGCTGTCTGCCTCGTCTCTGCTTTCTTAATCGCAAAGAATTCGTGAACACAACCTAACCGGCTCCTCGCCTGGAAAACTTCCGTTTTACCAGCTTCATTACATCCTCGACCTCGTCGATTTTCAGGAAGTAGGCGACCGCGAAAAACGCCCCTCCGGCCAATGTGATCGTGCCCACCAGCGCGCCAACGCGCAACGGGAAATTCATGTTACCCCAGTGCGCGAGGATCGAAAAGTCGGCACACCAGCAGACGAGCGCGAGGGCGGTTCCGGCAGCGGCGATCTTTGCCAGCGCAGTGAGCATTTGTGCCGATTCCAAGCCTTGTGCATGCCGGCGCATCAGGCCGTAAAGGATCAGGAAATTGATCGTCGCAATGATGCTGGTGGAGAGGGCCAGCCCGCGGTGGCCATAGCCGTAATGGAAAGTAAATATCCAGTTCAGCAGAAGATTCATGCCGATCGCCAGGAAGCTGACCATCATCGGTGTCTTGCGCCTGTCGATCGCGTAAAAGGCGGGCGTGAGCACTTTCATCGCCGAATACGCAGCGAGACCGATTGCGTAAAACCGCAGTGCCTCGGCCATTTTTTCGACTTGAATGGAATTCACATTCCCATGCCCGTAAAGCAGGCTCATGATCGGGCCCGCAAGCATCATCAAGCCCACAGTGGCGGGGACCGTGAGCAAAAACGCGAGGCGCATTCCACGCGCGAGCGTGGAGCGAAAATCATCGTTGCGCCCGAGCGCGATGCTTTTTGAAAGCAGGGGAAGCGTCACCGTGCCGATCGCGACGCCAAAAATACCGAGCGGAAGCTGCATGAGGCGGAAAGCATTGTTCAGCCACGTCACCGAGCCGCGCTCGCAGTGGGTGGCGAATGTGGTGTTGACGAATACATTCACCTGCACCGCGCTCGCCGCGATCACCGCGGGGGCCATGATCCTGAGCACGGTTTTCACCCCCTCGTCACGCCAGTTGAAATCGAATCTGGGTCGGAACCCGACGCGATAGAGCGAGGGGAACTGCACCACAAGCTGGAGAAAACCGCCTATAAGCGTGCCGATGGCCAGCCCGAACAACGCACGGGAACTGAAATGCGGATGAAGCCAGTGTTTTTGCGGCTCGATGATATAGGCGATCAAAACCCCGCCGAAGATCGAGCCGACGTTGAAAAACATCGACGCCATCGCCGGCCAGCCGAAAACGAGCTTCGCGTTCAGCATCCCCATTACCAGCGCCGCGACCGACACCATGAGGATGAACGGAAACATGATCGCGGTGAGCTGGGCCGTGATTACTGCCTCCTCACCATGAAACCCACTGCCAAGGATGCTGATCAGCGGGCCCGAGAAAACCATGCCGAGCAGTGTGATCCCGCTCATTACGAGTAGTGTGAGCGTGCCCACCTTGTTGGCAAGCCGCCACGCGGATTCGTCGCCCTCGGTGGCAATCTTTTTTGAAAATGTGGTGATGAATGCCGTGGAAAGCGCCCCCTCGGCAAAGAGATCGCGCAGCAGATTCGGCGCGCGGAACGCCGTGATGAACATGTCAAGATTTCCCGACGCGCCAAACATCGCGTTGAAAATCATCTCGCGCGCAAGGCCCAGCAGGCGGCTGCCCATGATTGCCACGCTAACGACGCCTGTCGCCCGCGCGCTTATTTTTTTCGTCTCCGCCGCAGTTGATTGAATTTCCTCAGCCATTCGCTGATGCCTTTCGTAAACGATCCATGATTGCAATACCAAGCCCAACTTCCGGCACTTCCTCGGCCACGATCAAATCCAGGCCGGCCTCATCCAACCGCCGCATTTTTGCAAACAAGGTGGCGGCAGCTTCGCGCATGTCACCTGTTTCGCTAAGAATTTCGGTGATGGCAAACGGACCATCCGGCAGGGGCTTGTCCCATGCCAGGCAGCCGACTTGAAGCCCCCCGCTGAACCGTGTGGACAGGTCGGGACCAAACAACTTGAAAGGGGTTCGTGGCGCGTAATGACTCTTCAATTGTCCCGGAGCCAATGGTTTGTCTGCGCGGGCTTCCGGAGCCGGGTTGCCGAACATGGAGAGCGCCTCGAATGTCACCGGCCCGCTGCGTAAAATTTTAATGCAGCCATTTTCGACCGATATAATGGTTGATTCCACGCCTATCTCGGTCGGTCCGCCATCCACGATCAACGGGATGCGGCCATCGAGTTCCGCCATGACATGCTGCGCAGTCGTGGGGCTGATCCGCCCGAAGCGGTTCGCGCTAGGTGCGGCTAGGGGCTTGCCGAATTGTGACGCGATTTTCTGAAAAACAGGATGCGCGCTCATCCTCACTGCCACGGTTTCAAGGCCGGATGTGACGATGTCCGGGACGATCTCGCGCCGCGGAAGCACCAGCGTGAGCGGCCCCGGCCAGAATGCCTCGACCAACTTCTGCACGAGTGGATCGCGATTCTGCGTGATGCGGTCCAGCCAGTTTATATCCGGCAGATGCACGATGAGCGGGTCGAAAAACGGGCGCTCCTTCGCCTCGAAGATTTTCAGCACTGCATCCGGGCGCGTCGCGTCGGCGGCGAGCCCGTACACGGTCTCCGTGGGCAGCGCGACGGGTTCGCCGTCCGCCAGCAACTTTACGGCGCGGTCCGATCCCTCCGCGCTAATCTCAGTGTGCATACTGGATACTCCCGGCGCCGGAACGTTACGGCAGCGTCTGCGCGGCGACATCGGCCGCCTGCTTCTCGCGGAATGCCTGCAATGCCTTGCGCACAGGTTCGTTTTCCAGGGCGATGATCGCGGCGGCCAGCAGCGCGGCGTTTTTCGCGCCGGCTGAGCCGATCGCGAGCGTGCCGACAGGGATGCCACCGGGCATCTGGACCATGGAAAGGAGGGAGTCGAGCCCCTTCAAAGACTTGCTCTCGATCGGCACGCCAAGGACGGGAAGCCACGTATAGGCCGCCACGACCCCGGCCAGATGCGCCGCACCACCTGCGGCGGCGATGATCACCTTGATTCCGCGGTCAGCGGCCCCGCGGGCCAGGTCCGACACGATATCGGGCGTACGGTGGGCGGATGCCACACGGTATTCCACGGCGACGCCGAGCTTTTCCAGGGTTTCGACGGTATGCTTCATGGTGTCCCAGTCGGACTTGCTGCCCATGACGACGGAAACGAGAGGTGCGTTGGTTTTCATATTCAAAAAATGGAGCACGAACTTTTCCGACATTCGGCCCCATGTAAAGGCGGAAAATCGCCGCCTCAAAAATCTTTCGCACGGAGTATTGACCAAAACACAATAAATATTTATTTTCCCCGGTGCGCAGGCAGATCCCCTCGCTGCGCGGTTAAATTAAAGTCAACAGGTGAGGTGTGTAATTATGGCAAGAGGTACGGTGAAATGGTTTAACGAGAAGAAGGGGTTCGGGTTCATTGTGGATCCGGAGATTCCAACGGACATTTTTGTCCATTTTTCGGTCATTCAAAGTGACGGATACAAGACGTTGAACGAAGGCGATACAGTGGAATACGAACTCTACAAGGACGACAAAGGGGCAAAGGCGCGCAACGTGACGCGTGTCGCGTAGCAGTCTTTACCCGTGGAAATAGCCTCCGCCCATCAAAACATTGTTCTCATTGGTTTCATGGGCAGTGGCAAGTCGTCGGTAGGGCGCATCCTGGCGCCGCGGTTGAACTGTCGTCTCGTCGATACGGATCATCTTGTCGTCGAGAAAACCGGTATGCAGATCACCGAAATTTTCAAGAATCACGGCGAAAGCTGGTTTCGCGACCAGGAAACGCTTGCTCTGGAATCGCTCGCCGGAGAGACCGGCCTAGTCATCGCGACGGGGGGTGGGATCATTTTGCGGGAGCGGAATGCCGCGCTGCTGAGAACACTCGGCCTCGTGGTCTGGCTCAGGGCAAGCGAGGAGAAGATTTTCAACCGTGTGTCGCGGAGCACGCGACGTCCGCTGATGCAGACGGAAAACCCGCGCGAGACGATCCATACCCTGCTGACCCAGCGCACCCCGCTCTATGAGGCGGCGGCGCAATTTATCGTAGATACCTGCGACAAAACCCACGAGCAGGTCGCCGAAGCCATTATTTTAGAGGCGCAGCGCCCGATTTGATGTAAATCATCATCATGAAGGATGCGCTCGTCGCCCACGCGAAAACGCTCGGCTTCGATCTTTGCCGCGTGGCAAAATGCGAAGCGCCTCCGCACGCCCGCGAATTCGAGCAATGGCTCGGGGAAGGCCGCGCTGGCGAGATGGCATGGCTGGAGCGCAACAAGGAGCGGAGGGTGGACCCGCAGCTTGTGTTGCCCGGGGCCAAATCGGTGATCGTGCTGGGGATGAACTATTTTCAAGGGGAAGAAAATGACCGAAGGGAACACGTTTCCACTTCGTCATTACCGCGCATCGCACGGTACGCCTGGGGAGACGATTACCACGATCTGATAGAGAAGAAGTTGCACGCGCTGGACATCTTTTTGCGCGGTTTCTGCGGAACGCAGAAATGTTACGTCGATACAGGACCGATGCTGGAGCGGGATTTTGCGGCAAAGGCGGGCGCGGGCTGGCACGGCAAGAGCACGATGCTGATCAACAAGGAACTGGGCACGTGGTTTTTTCTCGCAGAAATCCTGACGACGCTGGAATTTCCCGAGGATGCCCCGCAGGCGGACCGCTGTGGAAGCTGCACGCGCTGCATCGATGCCTGCCCGACCGCAGCGATCACCGCGCCATACAAGCTGGATTCGCGCCGGTGCGTCTCGTATCTCACCATCGAATTGAAGGGCAGCATCCCCGAGGAATTCAGGCCCCTCATCGGCGATCGCATTTACGGCTGCGACGATTGTCTTTCGGCATGCCCGTGGAATCGTTTCGCCAAGGCATCGCATGAAACGGCTTTCGCGATGCGTGACTCGGTGACGGGAATGAGCCTCGCGGATTTCCTCAGCCTCGATGACGAGCGTTTTCGCGCGCTCTTCCGCAAATCGCCGATCAAGCGGATCAAGCGCCGCGGTTTTTTGCGCAATGTCTGCGTGGCGCTTGGCAACACCGGCACAATGGCCGACCTCCCCGCTTTGCAAAAAGCCGCGCTCGACCCGGAGCCGCTGATCTGCGAGCATGCGCACTGGGCAATCCAACAAATCCAGAAGCGTAACGAAAAACGTATCCCCTCAAAATGATCAATGATCCGATCCAGCAATTGATGAAAGCCGCCAGCTACGCGGCACGCAAACACAGCGAGCAAAAGCGGGCGGACGGTTCAACCCCCTATTTCGCGCACGTGGCGCGCGTGACATTGATCACCCGCCATCTTTTCAATGTTACCGACCAGGATGTATTGACAGCTACGCTGCTGCACGACGTGATCGAGGATACGAACACTGACCACGATGAGATCGCCGAGATTTTCGGCGCGCGTGTGGCAAAGTACGTGATCCTGCTGACGAAGAACAAGATGCTCTCAAAAAAGCTGCGCGAGATGGATTACGAGCAGAAATTACGGCGCGCACCGGAAGCCGTGCAGATCGCCAAACTCGCGGATGCCTTTGACAACCTGAGCGACCGCGTGGGATCTATGAAACTCCCGAAAACGCTTGAGACTGCAAAAAAATGGCTCGTGATTTTCAAGAAAACCTTGAAAACCCCCGCCGGAAAAAGCGCCCACCGGAAAGTCAGCCGGCTCGTCGCCGAGATCGAGGCGACGAACGGGAAGCATTAATCCGCTGCGCAAATCCAATTACCGCCGCTTACGCGCGCTGCCAGCCGAAAACCCGCGGAACGTCTTCCCTCCGCGCACGCCACCTGGCGCAATCGAGTCCTCGTTGAAAAGGGCGGTGTAGAGGTAGTTGAAATTATCCAGCTTGAGGCGCGGAACCTTCGTGCCGATGAAGCGCTCGATGGCGCGGATGTCGTCGAGTTCTTCGCCCGTGACCAGCGTGAATGCGTCACCCACCTTCTCGGCGCGGCCTGTGCGGCCGATGCGGTGCACATAATCCTCGGGATGCTGGGGTACGTCGTAATTGATCACGTGGCTGACGCCCGCAACGTCGATACCGCGCGCGGCGATGTCGGTCGCGACCATCACTTCATATTTACCGGATTTGAAGCCCTCCAGCGCTTCCACGCGCTCGCGTTGCGTGCGGTTGGAATGCAGCACAGCCACGGAATGCTGGGTCGATTTCAAGCGGCCCGCAATTTTGTCCGCGCCATGCTTGGTGCGTGAAAAAATGAGCGCACTGTCAAAGTTGGTGCGTTCAAGCAGCGCCACCAGCAGGTCGAATTTCTGGTCCTTCGCCACGGGATAAAACGCATGGGTGATGGTATCCGCCGGGGAATGCTTCGCGCCGATCGCGATGATTTCCGGGTCGCGCAGCACCCATTTTGTGAGTCCTTCGATCTCCGGGGGGAGCGTTGCGGAAAAGAAAAGCGTCTGCCGGTCCTTCGGGCATTTTTCCACGATCTTCCTCACCTGGGGCATGAATCCCATGTCGAGCATACGGTCCACCTCGTCGAGGACGAGGATGTTGATGTCCTTCAGATTCGCCGTCCCCTGCTCCAAATGGTCGATCAACCGGCCGGGCGTGGCCACCAGGACGTCTATGCCGTTCTTCAAATCGTCCCGCTGGCTGCCGTAGCCGACGCCACCGTGGACGAGGCCAACCTTGAGGTCCGTAAAACGGGCAAAATCGCGGAATGCCGTCTCCACCTGCGCGGCCAGCTCGCGGGTTGGCTCAAGGACGAGGCAACGGCAGGTGCCGTGATTTTTCAGTTTGGAAAGGATGGGCAGGCCGAAAGCCGCTGTTTTTCCAGTGCCGGTCTGGGCCGAACCGATCAAATCGCGACCACTCAGGACGATGGGAAAAGCCCTCAACTGGATGGGGGTCGGATCGACATACCCCATTGACTGCACACCGTGGACAATCTCGTCCGTTAAACCAAATTCTTGAAACGACATTCGGCACCATAGTTGCAAACTGTCGTTTTTCACAACATTTGTTTTGCGATTCTCCCTGTGCAAACCGTAAAAACCGGCAAAAAAGCAAAAAAGCATCAAAGTTATTCACAGTGGAATATATTTCAGAATCGGCACTTTCCGGTTGCTAATTGGCACTTTTAAAGCTCTATTGTTGCCGCCTGCACCCCTCCTCGGTGGCGTGTGCGTCCACTGAAATAGATATTTTTTTATCATGAAGATTTTTAAAATCCCTTACGAGCGTATCAACTGGCAGACTAGCATCTTCCTCATCGGCACTCTGTTGCTTACGCTGACTGTCGTGCCTGTGTATCTCTGGCACTACGGTCTGGACTGGTTTCAGGCCCTGTTTTTCCTGTTCATGGTGTTTGCGACCGGCATGAGCATTACCCTGGGTTATCACAGGCTGTTTTCCCATCTCACTTTCAAGGCCCATTGGAGCATCCGTCTCTTTACAGCGCTTTTCGGCGCCGCCGCTTTCGAAAACTCGATCATGATGTGGTGCTGCGAGCATCGCAGGCATCACAAGCACGTGGACCACGACGAAGACCCCTACGATATCAGCAAAGGCTTTTTCCACGCCCATATCGGCTGGCTCCTGTTCAAATTGAGCGCGGAACCTCCTTATGACAACGTCGTTGATCTTGCTCAGGACCCTATCGTCCGTCTGCAACATCGCTTCATACATCCGCTTGCATTTACCATGAGCTTTATCATGCCTACCCTCGTGGGCTGGGCATGGGGTGGCGCACATGCGGCCCTCGGCAGTTTCCTGCTCGCCGGCGTAGCACGCGTTGTATTCGTGCAGCACTCCACATTTTTCATCAACTCCGCCTGCCACACCGTGGGCAACCGCCCCTACTCAAGCCGCTGCAGCGCGCGCGACAGTTGGATCATGGCTCTCTTCACATTCGGCGAGGGCTACCACAATTATCACCACGAATTTCAGCACGACTACCGCAACGGCGTGAAGCCATGGCAGTTCGACCCCACCAAGTGGGCGATCTGGCTCCTGAGCAAAGTCGGCCTCGCGAGCAAGCTCCGCCGCGCGCCATCGGAAAAAATCCTGCTCGCCCAGCTCGCGGAAGCGCAGAGGCAGTTGCAATCCAAGCTCGAGACTGCTGAACCGACAAGCTCCGTGCACGGCCTCATTACCCACGCCTACGAGCGCATCCAGAAAACCGCGCACGAATGGGCTGTTTACCGTGATACCCAACTCGAAGTGACCCGCGAAAAATTGATCGAGCTGCGCTGCGAATTGAAGTTCGCTATCAATAGCCTGAAGATTTTCAACGAGTGGGAAGCCGCGATGGCGTAAGCCTCCATCGTTTTCGTAATCGTAATCTTCCGGCGCCCTTTGGGCAGCTTTGGAATTTTGGACTATCAATCACGTATCCCAAGTTACGGTGCTTTTTTTGACAGGGATTAATAAAACTCTCGCTCAAAGAAGCAACATATAGCAACGGCTTGAGTACAGTTGCTGCCGGGGTCGTTCATCACGGCGGAGTACGATTAAGTAGAAAACAATCCCCTCTCCTCCAGACGGCGGAATGTCTCCGGCATGATTCGGTAGCCGAAATGGCCCTGCGGTACGGTGAGAAACTCAGACCCCGGCCAGTTTTTGTGGATCTGCTCCACGTCCCGGGGCAGCGACGTCAGATCGGAGAGCCCTGCTGCGAGTATGGTGCGATCCGTGCCGTTGAGCGGCAAGCCATGCATCGGCGAGGTGAGATGCGCGTGTTTCCTGACGAGCGGCGCACCGATGCCATGACGCCGCAACTGGCTGCGGAGCCAGAACGAGCCGGGACTTTCCCAGATCGCGTGGTCCACGTTCACGATTGGCGACATGAGCGCGAGAAACCGGAAATCCGGCTCGACGTAACTCAGCAGCGCGCCGATCCATCCCCCGTAGCTGGTCGCCCACAACCCGAAGCCGGGGCAGCCAAGCGAGCGAAGATACCGCATCAACTGCCGCAACTCGACCACGCCCTGGCGCAACCCCTCCCCCGTCCGCACGAGGTCAGGACCGATGGCCAGTTCGCCGTTGAAATAACCCTTCGGCACACGCGAATAGTGGTACGGCAGGTGTATGAAGCAGGCATTCCAGCCATGCGCGTTGAATTTTTTCGCCCACTCCTTGTAGCCTTCGTCGCTCAGTGACATCAGCGCGTGGAGCATCAGCACCGTGGGTGCGCTCCAGCTCTTTTCACACGGGTAAAGATCGACGTGTGTTACGTTGTTTTCTGGATATAGCGTCCGGACGGGGCTCTCCCAGTGCAGCGGTGTGGGGCTGCCCGGCGCTGCAATGTCATCCCCGGGAATCGCGTAATATTGCTCCCGGGTCTGCTTCTCGCCTTCGGCGACGTATTTTTCCAGCGCAGCGCGGCTTCCGGGCGGTAGATGATGGCGCATCTGGATGCCATTCATCATGCCGCACATGATGAGATCGAGCGCGGAATCAACCCCCCGCCTTAAAATCTCCTTCATGCCGCGACCCTCCTTTCCTGGGGCGTTTTCGGAATGTCGTCATCCGTAAGTGAAAAATGCCTGCGCATATCGGCCAGGAGTGTAACAAAAGCCGCGCTCAATTCCCGCTCCAGAAATGCGCGCACCTCTGCCTTGGGCATTCCGGCGGGCGGCTGGATCAATTCACCGAAACCGACCCGGAACGGAGTATGACCGAACAGCCGCCAGTTTTTCCGGTTGTAGAGCCTGTCCGTGCCGAGTACCACGCATGGAAGAATCGGGACGCCCGCCATTTGCGCGAGCGCGCCGGCGCCGGGCCGGATCGGCGCGCCTTCCAGCACGGAGGAAGCGCCGGCGCGGATGCCACCCTCCGGGAACATGCCGACAACGCGGCCGTTTTTTAAACGGGTCAGCGCCGTCTTCACCGAGGCGCGATCCACATTGTCCCTGTCCGTGGGAAATGTGCCGATGATATCGAAGTAGCGGACCACAAACGCATTCACAAAGAGATCCTTCATCGCCATCCAGTCGATCATACGGCGGGAAGCCACCGAGATCAGCGGCGGATCAAAATGGCTGATGTGATTCGAAGCCAGCACGCAGCCACCGGGGACGACGCTCCGCTCCGCGTGAAAAATACGCACGCTGCCGAGGAGTGAATAGATCACTTTCGCCAGTAACCGCGAGATCATGTAAACAGTCCAGCGCACAGGGCTGCGAACGTAATGGCGCAATGAATAAAGTGAAAGTGGAAATTACTCATCCCCACTGTATTTACTCTGTAGCCGAAGTTCGGCCCGATAATTCCTTTTTCCTTTTTTGTCTATTGATTCGGTTGACAAAATACCGGAACACGCAAATGTTCCGCATCGTTTTTTGCAACTCCACGGAAAAATCCGTGTTTATGCAGAAACGGTAAATGGGATTTTATGAAAACAACAATGTTTGAATTTCTTAAAAGGCGGTTCAAGGGTGAACCAAAACTGCACCCGCTCGACCGGGGCCTGGCACGGCAATGGATCAAGCGCAGGCTGGTGGCTGTCTTTCCAGAGCTGGGCCACGATCCGCATGCCCTGGAACAGACATACCGGGCATTGAGCCTGGAGCCGCGCATGGGTGGCGAGGGCGATGCGCAGACTTATTTCGAGGTGACGCTTCCGGGTTTGTAAGGCGTCGCTAAAAAACGTTGCGGGTCACTCCCACAGCGAGCCGCCGCGTGACCCGATCACCTTGTTGTAAAAATACGCCGAGTCCTTGAGGGTTCGTTTCTGCGTGGTGTAATCCACATGCACGAGGCCGAACCTCTCCTTGTAACCTTCCGCCCACTCGAAGTTGTCCATGATCGACCACTGGAAATAGCCGCGCACGTCCACCCCGTCCCCGATCGCGCGGCAAAGCTCGCGCAAATGACGGGCAAGAAAATCGACCCGCTGCAAATCATGCACCCTGCCATCGAGGCTCACCCAGTCCGCGTTTGACAGGCCGTTCTCGGTAATGACGATGGGCAGCTTGTAGCGTTCGTGCAGAAACCTCGGCCCCCAGTAGAGCGTTTCTGGATGGACCGTCCATTTAAATGCTGTGAGCGGGGTGAATGTATCGGGGATTTTTTCGGGTTCGCCATTCACATCCGCCTTGATCTCCGTGCCGACATAAATATTTGCGCCGTAAAAATCAATCGGCTCGGAGATGATTTTCATATCCCCTTCACGGACCACTGGCACCGCATCGCCATAAATCTTGAGACCATCCTCCGGGTATTTTCCGAAAACTACGGGATCGCCAAACCATGTGTTATTCCACAGGGGGTTCCAGCTCGCGTAGGCCTGTACGTCAAACATCGATTTGCGGGCAGCCTCGATGTCGGCAGGCGTATTCGTCACGGGCATCGCCACCACACCCACCGGCGCCCAGCCGATGGTTGCCTTGCTTTTTGCGTGGGAGCGGATCACCTGCACAGCGCGGCCGTGCGAAAGCAAAACATTGTGCGCCGCGCGCAGCAACTCATGCAGGCCGAGCTTGTCGCCTGGAGCATGGAAGGCCGCATGCAGGCCGATGCCGATGAAACATTGCGGCTCGTTCAGCGTCATCCAGTTCGTCACCCGGTCGGAAAGCCTGTCCACGATCACGCGGGTGTAATCGGCAAACCATTGCGGCATGTCCGGATTCAACCAGTGCCCGCGGCAGTAGAGTTCATAAGGCAGGTCCCAGTGGAAAAGTGTCGCCCAGGGCTGGATGCCGGCAGCGAGCAATTCATCGACAAGCCTGTCATAAAATTCGAGTCCCTTTTCATTCACCGCGCCGGTTCCATCGGGCATCACGCGCGGCCACGAAATGGAAAACCGGTAGGCCTGCAACCCGATCTCCTTCATGATCGCCACATCCTCCTTGTAACGGTGATAGTGGTTGCACGCGATGTCGCCCGTGTGCCCGTTCCAGATCTTCCCGGGCCTGCGGCACAACATGTCCCACACGGAAAGCCCCTTGCCGTCTTCGCGGGCGGCACCCTCTATTTGATAAGAAGCCGCAGCGGCCCCCCATGTAAATTGCTCAGGAAATTGCATCCCACGGGCATAGCAGAGAGCATCAGCAGTTGTCCACACGTCACACCGCTTTACGCGTCAATCGGCCTGACGCGCGCCGTGGTGCTGGCGCCTGTACGCAGCGGGCGGCATCCCGTAGGTTTCCTTGAAGGACTTGTAAAAATACCCGAGGTTCTCGATACCGCAGTCGAGGGAAACGTCGATCAGCGTCCTGTCACTGCGGATGATTTCCTGCACGGCGTATTCCATGCGGGCCCTGCTCACGATGTCGCACGGCCGCTCATTCAGGAATCGGCGGCAGGCCCGCGCCACATGCTCTGCGCTGCGCCCCGCGAGCCGCACCAGCGTGGCCGTTCCGCCGCAGAAATTCGGGTAGAGGCGGATTTGATCGCACGCGTGCCGGAGCCACGGGGGAATTTCATCGGGCAGCGCCGCCTCATCCGCAGGGGCATCGAGCATGGCCAGCACCCCGGCCACGAACGCCTCGATCGCGAGACGCCCGTTCGCGCCCGCGCGAAGGCCTCCTGCGAGATGGGAAATCCGTTCCAGATTTACATCGTTTAGCCGGAACGACCTGCGCTCCAATGCCGGGGCTGCGAAGTAACAGGGTCTGCCGGGAAAATGACGGTTGAGCAGCGACGACCATATCTTCGACCGGAAAGCGACATTGATGAAATCAACATACTCCCCCTGCTGCGCGGCGGAAAACGAGTGGACGTCCTCGGGGCGGACGAGAACGAGGTCGCCACGCCGGAGATTCTGCGCCCGGCCATTGATCCAGTGCACACCGCGCCCGGCCTCAACCCAGAAGAATTCCATGAACGTGCGCGCGTGGGTGTGGAGTTCGCCGACGCCGGTGTTGCGATAGCACCAGCGCATATAAGAGCACCACTGCACGGAGGGCCAGGAGGAATCCGTCATCACACGCATCAACACAGCGTAATAAAATATCAGTCTATGGCAAGACGGATACGCCGTGCGTCATTTATAAAAACGCCTGTGAAAAACGGAAAATTACAGATCGGAATCATCGGAGCCGGCGGTGTTGCCCATTGGGCACACTTTCCGGCCTGGCAGAAAATCAAGGAAGCGGAAGTCGTCGCGGTAGCTGACGTCAACGGGGAAGCCGCGAAGGCCGCTGCGGAGAAATACAACATCCCCCATGTGTTCACCGACTTTAACGAACTGGTGAAACTCGACCTGGACGCAGTCGATATCTGTACACCGAACCGGTTTCACGCACCCGCCACGATGGCTGCGCTGGCCACCGGGAAACATGTCATCTGCGAAAAACCGCTCGCGACGACCACTGCGGAAGTGCGCATGGCCGGCGAGTGTGCGGACAAAAACGGATTGATCCTCATGTCCGCGCAAAACATGCGTTACACCGCCAACTCCAAGGCAATCAAACGCTGGGCGGATACCGGCGCGCTGGGTGAAATATACCATGCCCGCGTGCGCGCCATGCGCCAGGCTTTCATGCCCGCTGCATCGAGCTTTCACAACTCCGCCATTTCCGGCGGCGGACCTTGCGTGGACATCGGCGTCCATGCCCTCGACAACTGCCTCTGGATCATGGGCATGCCGAAACCGGTGCGCGTGACGGGAACGATCAAGACGAATTTCGCCAAGGGGCACATCATCCCCGGGCGCTGGGGCGAGTGGAATCGCGAGCTTGTGAACGTGGAGGATTTTTCCGCGGGCTTTGTGCACTTTGAAAACGGCGCGACGATGACCGTGGAATGCGCATGGCTCGGGCACCAGGAGGAAAAGGAAGACCTGAGCTGGCAGTTGTTCGGCAGCCATGCGGGTGTGCAGTGGCCCTCCTGCAAATACCAGAGCACGCTGAACGGTGTGTTTCTCAACGGAGTCATCAGCCCTGCGCGCGAAGGCGAGCGGGCGCACACGGAAGCGATCCAGGATTTTACGCGATGCATCCTCGCAAAGGAACCATCGCCCATCCCCTGGACGGAGACGATCAAGGTCATCTCCATTCTGGAAGGCATCTACGACTCCGCAAAGACCGGCGCCGAAATCAAACTCGCCTGAAGCTGAATATGATCAACATCGGCATCCTCTCCACCGCACACATCCATACCAGGGATTTCATCAAAAAGATTTCGGAATCAACCGACGGCCGGCGCGTCGGTGCGATCTGGGACGACGTGGCCGACCGCGGCAAAAGATACGCCGCGTCGGCGAACGCTCCGTTCCGCGAAAACATCCGCGAGGTGATTGACGATCCGGCCATCGACGGATTCATCATCTGCGCGGAAAACACACGTCACCTCCCGCTGCTGCGCGAGGCAATACCGGCCGGCAAGCCGGTGTTTTGCGAAAAACCGTTGCTCACCTCCACGGAAAACCTCTCGGAAATCCGCGCGCTCGCGGCGAAGCACAAGACACCGCTTTTCTGCGGATACTTCCATGCGTTCGAAGGCAAATTCGCGACGGTGCAGAAACTGGTTGCCGACGGAGAGCTTGGGACAATCGTGCGCGGGCGGTTCCGCAACGCGCATCACGCCGCCTATGGCCGCTGGTTCGACAATCCCGATCTCGCATGGTTCACCGATCCGGATCTGGCTGGCGGCGGGGCGCTCATGGACATGGGCACACATGCAATCCATGCGTTGCGTTCCTTGCTCGGCCCGGCACGCAAGGTCTGGGCGCACGCGGCAAACCAGAGTGGCATTTACCCGCGCGTGGATGACTTCGGCGTGATCCAGATCGATTTCGTCTCCGGAGTTTTCGGAACTGTCGAGGCCGCATGGACACAGACCGGCGGTTCCACCGGCCTGGAGATCGTCGGCTCGAAGGCCGCAATCTGGCAGGTGGGGAAGGATTACGTCCTCGGACAGCCCGGTTCACCCGCACAACCAATCGAGCCAGGGCCTGCGAAACCCGATCGCGTGGACCGGCTGGTGGCGATCATTCGCGGGGAGATCGATCAAAAGGTGTTGGACGATGATCTCGATGCAGTGTGCGACGCCGTGTCGATTATGACCGCTGCATACCGTTCCATCAAAAGCGGGGCCTGGGAGACGGCCTCCTGAATCCCCTGAGGCAGGAATTGGAAATGCCGGGACAGGTTTTGCGCTGGTAAAAAACCATTGCGGCGGAAACGCGCCGGGGATTCCCTTCCTCTGCGTGATGACACTTGCCGTTGCCGCAGGTTCTGTTAATGTCGTCGCCTTGTTTTTTCAAACAACGCGTTTGCAACAAACAAATCGAAAGCGACAGAGTTTTTGAAAAAATGAACATCATAAATCCGATCATGCAAACGGCCAGCGGTTTGCCAGACTTTTCAAGATGGGAATAATCCGGTTTCTGCTGGCCTTGAGCGTGGTTTTATACCATTTGCGGTTCACCATGGGGGATAATGTCGTCCCGCTTGTGAATTTCGGCGTCAGGGGGGCTGAGGCCGTCCAGGTCTTCTTCATTATATCGGGGTTTTACATGGCGCTGGTATTGAATGGAAAATATGGAGCCGGATTCAAGTCGTACTGGCTGTTCATCAGCAACCGGTATCTGAGGCTGTATCCCACCTATATCGCCACGGTGCTTCTCTCCCTGGGGCTTTGTCTGGTCATGCGGATCGCGAAAACAACTCCGTTCGGCACGTATTGGTCGTGGCTCTATTCCTGGTCCTATGCGCCGTACAGGCCGCCTGTATGGGAAAAAATTGTTCTGGCATTTTCCAACCTGTTTATCGTGGGGCAGGACTGGACTTTCTACTTTGGAATCACCAAGGGGACCGGCCATCTCGCGTGGATGTGGAATTATTCAGCGATGCCGGGAGCCATTATTTCGGCGCGGGACTATATGCTGACGCCGCAGGCCTGGACCCTGAGCACCGAGCTTACCTTCTACGTTCTGGCGCCGTTTCTGGTGCGCAAGAAAAGCCTGTGGATTTCAACGCTCATTGTCTGCTCCCTGGTCCTCCGTATATGGCTGACGGGAATTTTCGGGGAAAAAAATCTTAATTTTTACTACCGCTTTTTCCCCACCGAACTTGCTTTTTTTGCAGCCGGCGCCCTCGCTTACAAACTGTATGTGAAACTCAAGCCAGCCTCCCTGAGCACCATCACCGGGGCAGGGTTGTTGATTTTGATGACCGGTTTTATTCTAATTTGTCCAATCTTCGGACAACGGTTTTATTTTTTCACGGCGTTCACACTGGCATTGCCCTTCATATTCAATGTCACCCGTGAAAACAAATGGGACCGCCTCATCGGCGAGCTTTCCTATCCGCTCTATATGATCCATTGGTTCATGTTAACAGTGTGTAAGGCGCTGTTTTCGTTGCCGAAAATTCACCTGCAAGGCGTGCCGCTGCTGGTGGTAACGGTGTCAAGCTGCGTGATTGCGTCCATATTGATAGTGCTGGTAATAGAACTACCGATGGAAAAGTGGAGGGCGTCCCGTTTCAAAAAGGCGACGCAACCACCGCAGGAGCCGCCTCTTGATCACGTCGCAGCAACGGTGACCGGACCGCAGAAAAACCTTTGAACCTCAAATCAGCGGACATTTGAAGAAAACCGGTTCCCAAGTCAAGGTTCCGGAATCACTACGGCAGATAGCCGCCTTCTTCTTTCAAGCGGGCGCGGAGATGGGGCACGTCAACCGCCCTCACATCTCCGGCATATTTCATCGCCGCATGAGCCGCCGCCATGCCAGCGGCCTCGCCCATTGCGAGACACACGGGCATCACCCGGACACTGCCCTGTACGATGCGGTCGCACGAGACCGAGCGCCCCGCGACCAGCACGTTCCGCAAGCCTTTCGGGATCAATGAACGGTAGGGAATTCCGTGCGACTCCCCTTTTCCGTACCGGAAGCTTTTGGTGTCCAGCTTTTCGAGTTGCGCAAAATTCTTCGCCGCCTCCTCGCGCGCGGAGTGGATGTCGATGAAATAGGAGTTCCGGCAGATCTCATCCTCGAAGCTCCGGCGTTCGATGTAATCATTGAACGTGATGGAATAATCCCCGACGATGCGACGCGTTTCACGGATGCCCATAACGCTGCCCGTCATAATGAGAAAAGAATTTGCAAAGGCCTCGGGACAGAATTCCGCGAGCGCATCGCGAAACTGCGCGGCTATTTTGCGCCCCAGTACCAGCGCCTTTGAAACACTCGCGGGATCGGTATTATCCACATCCCAGACATGGCCGGCATTGAAGCCCACGAGTCCCGGCCCGATGTGTTTGTTGTTAATGTGGGAATCCAAAATCAGCGGGAATTTTCCCGAGGCGAGGATCTTGTAGATGGGACTGTCCGGCCATTCGGCGGCGAGGTTGAAATAAATGTTCTTGTAGGCGTACTCGTCCACGTTCGCGAGCGTGAAGCAAAGCGTCGCGGGCATCATTTTTCCCGACTTGTCGCCTTTCTCAAAATCCGTCCCGGCCCATGCGCAGAGATCGGCATCCCCGGAGCAATCGACATAGGTCTTCGCCTTCAGCGCGGAGAGACCTCTCTTATTGTTGACGATAATTGTGCTTACCTCGCCATTTTCATCCCGCTCCACGGAAGCAAGCGCGGTATGAAAAAGAATCGTGGCGCCTGCCTCCGTTACAAGTTCGTCATAGACGCGCTTGAGCCGCTCGGGATCGATCGCGACCCAGTCGAGCGCGTCCGCCTTCACATGCGGCTGGCCTTTCTTGCAACGGTTGAAGACCGTTTCCGCCAGCCCGCGGTAGATGATTTTCTCCTTGTCGGAAAACGGGCACCACGCGGGCACCAGCGCGCCGGTGCCGGAGCCACCCAGAATTCCGCTTGCTTCGAGCAGCAGGGTTTTTGCGCCTTCGCGCGCCGCGGCTGTCGCGGCGGTGCAACCGGTGGGGCCGCCGCCCACAACGATGACATCCCAACTGTCATCCAATGGAATATCGACGGGGCGGAAGGTATGGCTTTTCATAAAATGGAATGGTGATACGTGATCGCGTCTGCAACCATCATTCGAAAACCCGCTTAAACCAAGCCGGAGCTGTTGCACCACATCACTATTTTCGTTTCTATTTTCCGCATTGCATCCGGCTTTGCGGTTGACCGTGCCTGCGACGTCTCATAGAAATTCCAGCGGATGTCTTCGCTTACAAACGCAGGGAAAGCCCGCATGCTCGACTGGCGCAGCCTGAACGCCGCGCTGACTTTCTGTTACAGCGACACCGTCGCCGCCGCAAATCTCCACGGCGAGCATGTTTCCCATGAAATGGTTGCATGGTTTATCCAGAGGGGCTTCGTCTCGACCGAATCCCCCCGGGGTCCGCTGAAGGTCCGCCCGGGACAGTGGCTGATTCCGTCTCCGGTCGCCGGATTCCGCCGGGATTTCTCCCGGGATGCGTCGATTATCTCGATCCACTTCCAGGCATGCTGGGCGGACGGCAGGAATGTCTTCGAGGAGGGGCTGCCTGTGGTGATCGCAGCGGAAGATTATCCGAAGCTGCGCAAGCAGGCGCTGCAACTGCTCCGGTTTGTGCGGAAACATTTCGGGCCTCTCAAAACACGGTTGCTGTTCGCCGGGGCGACATTGTCGGAGTACATGCAATTGCAGAGCCTCTTTGCCCGGTGGTTCAGCACATTTATCGAGGTGCTTTCAGCAGAGGGATTAAAACACACGCGGTTCGGCAACATCGATGAGCGCGTGCGGCGCGGGCTTTTCCTCATCGACCACCTGCCCCTCGATCAAAAATTTCCGAAGGCCTCCCTCGCCCGGCAACTGGAGCTAAGCTACAGCCAGCTCGACAGGCTCTTCGTCCGGGAAACAGGGGGCACGCCGCAGGGCTATTTTGAACAGCGGCGCCTTCATCAGGCCCGCCTGGCGCTCTCGGAAAAAGCGGCCTTCGTCAAGGAAGTGGCCTACGGGCTCGGGTTTCAATCGGCATCCCATTTCTCCACATGGTTCCGGCGGGCGGCAGGGAAATCACCACGGGATTTCATCCAGGACATCTAGAACGACACGTCCGCGAATCGCTCACTTCTCGTTCATATTTAACATGAGCGAAAACCGGCACCCTGCCTGCCCGTTTTCAACACGGTCCAGGATGCGGTTGAGCCCCTTCTTGAAATGGACCTTCCGGTAGCCTTCGCTCGCGCTCCATGGTTTTTGCTGCATGCCGCTGGCCCACACCAGCATGTCGTTGATCCAGATTTTGGAAAAATCGTCGCTGCCGACAGCAATCCACATGTCGCGCGCCTCATCCATCCAGAGCGTGGTGTAGGCGTAATAGATCGCGTAGGCCTCCTGGTCCGGCGGAATGATCTGCACCGTGGAGGATTGCTTGAACTGCCAGCGCACAAACTTCCCTGCCTTGCCGGGGTAGGCCGCATCGAGATCGATCACCGAATCCGGCGGGAACTTGGTGTCGATGTTCCGCCGGGCGGGATTCGGAAACGGCCCGATAATATACCATGTGTCGATGAACATCCACTTTGTCCCCGTTCCCTGTCCACCGGCATGCACCTTCCGGCCGGGAAGTGAGTCTTTCACATTTTCAATCGGCGGGGGACCGGCGATGCCACCTGCGTAAGCACCCCCTCCACTGCCCGCGCCAGCGCCTCCGGGTGCGCCTGTTGTAGCGGAAGCCGCGGCTGCGGCTGCATTTGCTCCCACGGCCCCTGCTGCTGCGTTGTTGCCTGCGGTGGCAGCAGCACCGGCCACATCCGCGCCCGTGTTCGCCCCCGATGTGGCGTCGCCCTGGCCGGAGGGAGGACTGCCCGCCTCGACCGCCACGCCGGTTGCGCTGGCGTCTCCACCCGTGCCGGACTCGATCTGCTTCATCACGGCGGAGACATCGGCATATTTTTCGCCTTGCTGGGTTTCCGTGGCGAGTTCGGCCAGCTTGTTCGCCTGCAGCGCCTCGGCTTTCATTCCATCGACGGAAACGTTCATCCCCTTCTGCACGGAGCTTTGGGCCTGCGAGGCCATGCCCCGGCTCACGGCGACCATGGAATCCATCTGCTGGAGCGCCTTCTCCATCGCGGCATTGTGGGTTTTCAAAGCATCCGTGCTTTTGATATCGCTGGAGACGATCGAGGGATCAAGCGCGGGACGTGAAGGCACTGCGACCTGGATTGATTTGGCCGCCTCGCTGATCGGAATCTGGCGCAGCTTGGCCACTTCCGCGGCACGAATATTTTTGTATTCCTCCGCGATATTCTTCTCGGCCTCGACCGCCATCTGGTAAAGCTCAGCGAAGTTCTTTCCCTCAACACTCTGGGGCGCTGCTGCCGTTGTGGTTGCCGGCGGCGCTGGCGCCGGAGTGTTTGCCGGCGCGGCGGTTCCCGATTGCGAGGGAGTCGCGCCCGTGGTTTGCATGGCTTTTGAGGCCGCCGCCTGTGCCTGGGACTGCGCGTCGCCAGCATCCTGCTGTGCCTTCGCCGCAGCCTCCTGGGCTGCCTTGGCCTCTTGTGGCGCGCTAGCGGCGGCAGCCCTGGCTTTCGCTACCGTTTCCGCGCTCTCGGCAGCGGCTTCTGTCGTGTTTTCAACTTTTCGCTTCGTCGCCTCCAGGGTCTGCTTCATTTTATCGATGCGAGCCTTCAACTTCGCGCTTGCCGTGCCGGATTCGGCGGATTTCATGGCTCCCTCCAACGCTTTTGTCTGCGACTCAAGCTGGCTCGCCGCCGCGGAAGCCGCATGCTGCGCGATTTCCGCGCGGGTTTGCGAACGCGCGGCGGAGTCCTCCAGTTTTTTGACGTCCCTCAACTTTGAGGAAGCGGCGTCCTGCCTGTCGTTCGCCGCCTGCTGCGCGGCATTCGCGCCATCCTGTAATTTCTTCGCATCGCCAAACGCCGCTCCTTCAAACCCGAGCTGCTGTGCGGCGGTGATTTGCGCGGCCGAGGCGGCAGCCTGCGCTTTCTTCACCTTGTCCTGTGCCGCGCGTGCCGGCCAGGTTTTCGAATCCGCCTCTTTCTGCAATCTCGCGGCATCCTCGGGCGTGGTGGCGCCGGCCGCATCCCGCTTTGCCTGCTCGAACGCGTTCACCGCCTTCACGGCTTCCTCCTCCGCCTGCCGCGCATCCTCATGGGCCTGCTTGATGGTGGCGAGCGCCTCGGTGGTCTTCTGCGTGGAATCCTTGGAAAGCTCCTGCGCGAGCGCGGCGAACTCCTGCTCCTTCTGCTTGTTGATTTCCGCGAGCTGCTGCTGCGTGTTCAGCATCTCCTGCACCTTCTCCTTCACCTCGTCGGCCTGGATCTGGTTGATCTGCTGCGCCACCTCCTGCACGCGCTCCGGGGAGGCTTTGACCATCTTGTCCTGCTCAGCCGCGGCCTGTGCCTGCTGTTCCTGCCGCTCTTTTTCCTCCGGCGTGGCGTCGTGCGGTCCGCTGGAATCCGCATTCGTCTGCTCCGCCGCCGATTTCTCCACGACGGGCGGCTCCTGCGTCTTCAAGTTGAGAAGCCAGTAGAGCAACAGGGCGTGCGCGAGGATAGATAGCGCGATCCATCTGGTGCGCCCGCTCCCCGCAAGGTCGAGGCTATCGACGTGGCGTCTTTGTGTGGAAACCGACATTTTTCAGGTTGTTGAATTCGCACATCTCGATCAGTTCGACGATTGACTTGTAAGGCGTGTCCACGTCCGCATCGATCCTCACCCGGCGCATCGGATTTGCCGCCGCTGCCGCGGCGAGCCGGTCCATCATCAGGTTCGTGGAAACGAGTTCCGTGGCGAAATACTTTTGCCCGCTGCGGTCGATCCCGATGACAAGAGTGTCATCCTTCTGCTCTGTGTCGATGGCCGCGCCGGATTGCGGGAGCACCATGGGCAGTTCCTTCTCGGTTTTCTTCAATGTCGTGGCGACCAGGAAAAAGAGGAGCAGCACAAACATCATGTCGATCATCGGGATGAGCGGCATCTCAAAGTCCTGGTCGGCGGATTTTTTCTTAATGCGCATTTGCAGCCTCCTGTTTGCCCTTCTTCAACATCCATTCCGCAATCAGTGCCGTAACCTCGCGTTCGAGCGCCGAGCCGTACATGTTCGTGCGGCTCTTGAAGAAGTGGAACAGCGCGAGGAACGGAATCGCGATGGCAAGCCCGAGGCCGGTGGTCACGAGCGCCTCGGAAATCCCCCCCGCGAGTTGTGCCGGGTCGCCGAGCGCGCCCGCCAGCGCGACTGTTTCAAAAGTCTGGATCATTCCCAGGATCATGCCGAGCAGGCCAAGCAATGGCTCGAGCGTCGCCACCACGCCGAGCGGGTAGGCCTTCTGGTGACTGAGCTCGAGTTCCTGCGATATGATGTCGCCCGCGATTGCGGAAACGTCGGCGATCGAGCTGTCGCGGTTCTGCGCGACGAGTGCAATTGCGCGGCCCAGCGTGCTCGGGTCGGTCTCATCGATGCGCTCCAATTCATCAAATTTTCCCGCGTTCCAAAGCTCGCGGGCCTTTGCCGTGAGTCCCTTTGGCACATAATTCTTGCGGCGCAGGTTAAAAAACCGCTCGAATGCGAATGTTGCGCCAAACACCGACAGGAGCAATTGCACGATGGCTGTGTTTCCGCCCTCGTGAAGTTTTTCGCCCCACCCGGACGAGAATTTTTTCCCGACCGCCTTCTGCTCCCGGTCACTACGCGCCGCAGCAGCAGAGACAATGGGAGGCACCGGGGATGCGGCGGAAGGGCTCCCCGGCGGTTTCGCCACCGGGGAAGCGGTCGGAGACTGACTGAGGGCTATCGTAATGGCAACGAATACAAATGAGGCGGTGAGAATGAGTCTGATGGGTTTCATATTTGCTTGGGGATTTTCCCGGGCGGCTGGCTTTGGGGGCAGGCTGGACACATATAGCCCAACGGCTCCTTTTTCCAGTGGAAACAGAGATTGAGTCGCGAATTAAAATGAAGAGCCGGGGGCAATTGGATATTCTTATCAAACTTCAAAGCTTCCGCGGAAGATTTTCATCCACAGCTCTTTGACGGAAAATCCTCGGGGATACTCCCATTACTTTGCGAAACTGGCGGCTGAAGAAATACAGGCTGCCGTAACCGAATTCGTCCGCCACCTCGCTCACGCGCCGGTTGCTTTCCACGAGCTGCTGCGCGGCGGCATGGATCCGCCTTTCGATCAACCACGCGCGCGCCGACTTTCCGAGCGTCGCCCGGAAGAGGCGGTTGAAATATCCGGGGGCAAGTTGCAGATGGCCCGCCAGGTCGGATGGCGCGCATGCCTTCGTTCCGCGCATTTCCACGAAGTGCTCCAGCACCGCCAGCTGGCCCGTTGAAAGCACGCGCTGACGCGGCTCCCTTTTTTCCTGTTCGCCGGCATCCAGCGCCGTTGCAAAAAAACCTGCCAGGGCTGCGCGACGGGCCTGCAGAATCCAGACATTACCCTCCTTTGCATGCAACCGTATTTGATCCACCCACGCGCGGGCCACGCCGGTCTTCACCAGATGGACAAACGGTTCGCGCAGCCGGACGGGCGGCTCGCCTCGACGTGCAAGGCGCAACCGGAACCGCGCAATCTGGGCCGATTCCCGGGGCGCCGCAAAAAACTCGAATTTCACACCGGGCTGCACCCAGATCATTTCACCGGTGCGAATCGTAAAAACATTACCATTGAGGTTCGCCTTGAAAGACCCGCCAAGGCAGAAATAGACAATATGTTGCTCCGGCAGTTTTCCCTGTGCTATCCATCCCGGCCGCGCATCAAAAAACATCGGGAACTGCTTTAAATCAAAGCCCGGCTCATAGCCTGGATCGCCAAGCCGCTTCAACCATTCCAGCCTTGTCACAAAGCAAAATTTGCCACTCATAGCAGTTTGAGTGCAACTTTTCGCAGCTTGCAACCATTCCGTCAAATCCGGACTGCTGCTAGGATTTTCCGAACGCCAATTCAACCATCACGATTATGTCCGGAACATCCCCTCTCCATACCTCCGAAGCCGCAGCCCCCCTTGCAAAATACGGCCCTGCCCCTTCCCGCGATTTGCGCCGCGAGACGATCGACGCGGATCTTGTGGTGGTCGGCGGCGGCCTTGGAGGAACGTGCTGCGCGATCACGGCTGCACGCGCGGGAATCAAAGTGGTGCTGGTGCAGGACCGCCCCGTGCTCGGCGGCAACGGCTCCAGCGAGGTGCGTCTCTGGACGCTGGGCGCGACATGCCACATGGGATCGAGCAACCGCTGGGCGCGCGAGGGCGGCGTCATCGATGAAATCCTGATTGAAAACCTCTATCGCAATCCCGAGGGCAACTCGTTGATCTTCGACACCATATTGCTCGAAAAAGTCGCGGAGGAACCGGGCATCCGTCTCCTGCTGAACACGGCCGCATACGAAGTCGCAAAGGATGCGAGCACCCCTGATCTCATCACCGGCGTCACCGCCTTTTGCAGCCAGAACTCGACGGTTTACGAGTGCCGCGCGCCGCTGTTCTGCGATGCATCGGGCGATGGAGTAGTCGGTTTCCTGGGCGGCGCCGCATTCCGCATGGGCGCTGAAAAGCGCGAGGAATTCAACGAAGGTTTCGCCCCCAGCGGCGAATTCGGTGGATTGCTCGGGCACTCGATGTATTTCTACAGCAAGGATACCGGCAGGCCCGTGAAATTCGTTGCGCCGAGCTTCGCGATCCGCGACGTCCCTGCGGTGATTCCGCGCTACAAGGAGTTTAAAACGAAGGACTATGGATGCCGCCTCTGGTGGATCGAGTATGGTGGCCGGCTCGACACGGTGCATGAATCCGAAAACATCAAATGGGAACTCTGGCGCATCGTCTACGGCGTGTGGGATTACATCAAAAATTCCGGCAAGTTCCCGGATGCGGAAAACCTCGCGCTCGAGTGGGTGGGTCACATTCCCGGCAAACGCGAAAGCAGGCGCTTTGAAGGCGACTACATCCTCACGCAGAAGGACGTCGTGCATCGTCCTCACCATGACGACGCGGTCGCATTCGGCGGGTGGTCCATCGACCTGCATCCGGCCGATGGCGTCTTCGCCTCCATCGCGGGCAGCCATCATCTGCATTCAAAGGGCCCGTATCAGATCCCTTTCCGTTGTTACTACAGCCGCAACATCAGGAATCTCTTCATGGCTGGCCGCATCATGAGTTCATCGCACGTGGCGTTCGGTTCCACCCGTGTGATGGGCACCTGCTCGCACGGCGGACAGGCGATCGCGGTTGCTGCAAAGTTGTGTCGTGAATGGAATTGCCTGCCTGCGGACATCTCCGCCGATCCGCAAAAAATAAAACGCTTGCAGCGCGATCTCATGCGCACGGGACAGCACATCTGGGGCTACCGGCTCGAGGATGCGGAAAACCTCGCCGCCCACGCAAAAGTGCAGGCAACGAGCGCCCTGCAACTGCACGAGTTCCCTGCGGATAACGGCACGATCAGCCTGGCCGAAAAACCATGGCTGCAAATGCTCCCTGTAAAAGCCGGCCAGATGCCTGCAGTCACTCTCTTCCTCGACGCCAATGAAAACGTCGAGGCCGGGTTTGAACTCCGTACAACCAGCCGCGCCGACCATCATTGTCCGGATGTGGTCCTTGCCCGGCAGACCGTGTCATTGAATACCGGCAGCCGCATCGAGGTCCGGCTGGAATTTCCCGTGACGCTGCCGGACGATGCAATGGTGTTCATCGTCGCGCCAAAAAATCCCGCGCTCTCCGTGCATATGTCCACCCGGCTGGTGAGCGGCGTGATGTGCCTGCAATATCGCGGAGAGGAAAAATCGAGTCACGTCGGCGGCGAGGATTATCCTGTATTCGTGCCCAATCGCAGGCCCGGCGCCCAGAACTTCGCGCTTCGCATTGATCCGCCGCTGCAGGGATTTGGGCCGCAAAACGTGACCAATGGCGTCTTCCGCCCGACCCATGTTGCAAATACATGGGTGGCCGATCCCGCGGATGCATCGCCGTCGATCACCCTTTCATGGGAAACACCGCAGATCATCGACCGCGTGGATCTGTTTTTCGATGTCGATTTCGACCACGCGGTGGAATCGGTGCTGATAAGACATGCCGAGGAGGCAATGCCATTCTGCGCAAAGCGCTATCGCCTGCTCGATGACCGCGGAACGGTGCTGCACGAATGCAAGGAAAACCACCAGCACCGGAACGTCATCCACTTTGAAAAGCCTGTCGAAACCAGCCGCCTGACGCTGGAGATCCTCGAGATGAATTCCCCGGTCATGCCCGCGACAGTGGTGGAAATGCGCAGCTACAAAAACCTGCGGTAACGCCGGCCTAGTGGTGCGCCGCCTTCACCCGCTCGATAAGGTCGGTGGATTTCACCGGGATTCTCTGCATGGCCCCTTGGAATTGCACGGTGACTTCCGTGGGTTCCACTTTGACGAGGTCGACCTCTCTGCCCGGGGGAATCTGGGCTTCCCCGACAGGTTTGCCGTTGATGATCACGGGGAACGTGACCGCCTCCTTCAATATCACTTTCTTGGGCCATTCAGCAGGTGTATTCGAAAGCGTATTCAAATCCACTTCAGCAGAAGCAGGCTTTGGCGTGGCGCTCGCCGTAACTTTCGGAGTTGGGGTTGGAGTCGGGGTTGCCGGCTTCGGTGTAGGCGTCGGAGTGCGCTTGGGCTTGGGCGGCGGGGTGGCTTTGTCCTCACGCGGGATGATGAGGATGGTTTTGTCGTAGCCTTTTCCATCGGGCACCGACTCGCTGGGACGGGTTGGGTCGGCCTTCGGCGTGCCATCGACTATGAACTGGTATTCTATCGACACGCCTCTTGGCAGTTCCTTGGAAATAACCCAGCTTCCCCCCTCGATCATCATCGGCTCCGGGTGCCACTGGTCGAAATTTCCGGCCATCAACACCGATTTGGCGGAGGGGTTGTTATACTTGAACTTGGTGATCTTGGTCCCGTAGGGCGTTGGGAGTGGAGTTGATTCCCCGGAAGCGGTCGGCGCCGGAGTCGGCGTGTTGTTCGCCACCGGCGTCGGTGTTTTCTTTTGCGTCATCACATACACCGCTGCTCCGGCAGCGAGAGCCAGGGCAATAACGATTGTAAGGATGAGCGGCATCTGCGATTTCCGCCGTACAACCACGGGAATATGCCCGGTGGTGCGGAACAATTCGGAGGTCTCCGACATCGGCGCATTTCCCTGCGAGGCAGCCTCGGCCTTTTTCAGGTCGCCGATCAGGGCATCGTAATCGAGGTAACGCAGGAGCGGGCTCTTCGCGAGCATCTTGTTGATCACATGCTCGGTGCGCTTGGAAATATTCGGATTCAGCATCCTCAGGAGCGGTGGTTTTTCCAGCAACCGCTTGCTCGCGAGTTCTTCGACCGTCTCCGCGTCGAACGGCGGGCGGCCGATGAGCGCCTCAAATATCGTGGCGCCAAGGCTGTAAATATCGCTGCGGAAATCCTCG